>Ga0310122_10003320_pt1 | contig 10207 bp, 8 predicted proteins | sample CB6_Bottom_1051__FD_203503 | JGI IMG/M metagenome (GOLD analysis project Ga0310122, IMG submission 203503) | Marine microbial communities from Western Arctic Ocean, Canada - CB6_Bottom_1051 | ecosystem: Environmental > Aquatic > Marine > Oceanic | place: Canada: Western Arctic Ocean | collected...
CACATTGCTGTTCAGACCTTCCCGGCGGCACAGCTCGGCTATGGTGTCTTCACCACGCAGGCCTGCCAATACAATGCGGATTTTTTCTTCGGCGGAGTAGTGTCGGCGGGTGGCCCGACGAATATCTTGAATAGTCTTCTGGGCACTGCTTTTCTTTCTCATCATCACTTCCTCTTGGAGTTAACGATGAGCCAATACTGTCTCTTAGGCAATTAGGGGATTATGTCCAACTAGGGCTGACGGGATACAGTTCTTATGCGCATAGGACAGGGCTTTAAGCACCTGGATGATGATGTCAACTTTCTCCCTATGGGGGACATCCCGCATCTTCGTGGTGGTGCTGAGATCGGTGCCTTCGACATACTCCATGACAAAATAGGGCATATCTGCGGCGCTAATGCCACGATCGATGATATGGATGATATTGGCGTGGTTGAGTCGGGCGATGATGAAGGATTCGCGTTCAAATCGATGCCTGGCCTCCTGGTCCGATTTGAGGTCGTTGATCAACAGTTTGATGGCAACTGGGCGCTGCAGGGAATCCTGTATGCCTCGATAGACATGTGCCATGCCACCTTCGCCAATCTTTAACAGATTTGAATAGCCATCCAGGTGCATTTCTACGACTTGTCCTCACCAAAGCCGGCATCCCAAGCGCGGCCACAGGGGCCCATTTTCGGAATTGAAGACAGTACTGCCGGCACTGTATCTGTCTGACTCTAGCGTAATGAGGGTAGGCCCAAGAAAATGTGATATTCTTCGCAAATTCACCGCATTAGGGCAGTAAGATGAAAGTTCTCAACTCCACCGCCACCGCGTTGCTCGTGGTATTGCTGTTTTATCTGCTGATAGTGGGCAAGGCATTGCTATTGCCGCTGATAATCGCCATAGCCCTGTGGTACCTGATCAATACCCTCGCCAGCGTTTTCGCCGGTGTCGCTATAGCCGGGTTTCATTTTCCGAAACCACTTTGCCTGTTGGCATCGATTCTTACATTTCTACTGCTGATCTTGGCGCTGGTTAATTTTCTCGGCTCCACCTTCGACGATGTGCTGGAAGTGATGCCCGAATATCAGCAAAACCTGACCCTGCGGCTGGAGAATCTGCCCTTCGATGTCGGCGCTTACCAGGAACAGGGCCTGATGCCGCTGATCACCGAGTGGATAAATCTGCCGAGTTATGCAGCATCGATGGCGGCTTCATTCGCCGGTATTCTTGCCAGCGGCGGATTGATTTTGATTTATATTGGATTCCTCTTCCTGGAACAGGGGAATTTCAATAAGAAGATAACGGCACTGGTAGGAAATCCAGAGAAAGAACAGAATGTTAGAAAAATTCTCAATCGAATTCGCGACGATATTCGCAAATATATCAGTATCAAGATGTTTACCAGTTCTCTCACCGGTGTGCTGAGCTATGCATTTCTGCGCGCCGTGGACGTAGATTTTGCGGGCGTGTGGGGCCTGTTAATCTTCCTGCTGAATTTCATCCCTACGGTGGGTTCTATCGTCGCCACCATTTTTCCGGCGATGATTGCTCTTGCCCAGTCCGATGGCTACACACTTTTTCTGCTGGTGCTGATAGGAATAGGTGCGCTGCAAATCTCAATCGGCAACATTCTTGAACCGAGGTTAATGGGTAGCTCGTTCAACCTCAGCCCTATCATCATTCTGTTGAACCTGGCTCTGTGGGGATATATCTGGCAGATTCCGGGGATGTTTCTGTGCGTACCGTTCCTCATTATTATCACCATCGTCCTCAGTCATTTCCCGCAGACCCGTTCGATCGCCATCATTCTCTCCAGCGATGGCAAATTACAGATACCGGTGGACCCTGCATTGGCGTCATTCTCCTTCGGTAGCACTGCGACGACCTTGCTGGAGACAGATAAGGACTCCGCCGGAGAATAGGCCGAGATTCTGCCGCATCGCGCCCAGCGCCCGCGGCGTCGATGGGGAAAAACCCTGCAAGATCCGTGTATTAAGCGCTATAATCCTCTGCTTTTTTGCAATTGCCCGGCTCCGACTGTAGGTTTGGACCACTGACACGGAATCGCTAATGACTAGCGCCGAAATTCGACAGAAGTTTTTGGACTATTTTGCCAGCCGGGGACATGAGATCGTCCCCAGCAGTTCGCTGGTGCCCGGAAATGATCCAACCCTGCTATTCACTAATGCGGGCATGGTGCAGTTCAAGGATGCCTTCCTCGGCGATGAAGTGAGATCTTCACCCCGTGCTGTCAGTTCCCAGCGCTGTGTGCGTGCCGGCGGCAAACATAACGATCTGGAAAATGTGGGGTATACCACCCGGCATCACACCTTCTTCGAAATGCTCGGTAATTTTTCCTTCGGTGATTATTTCAAGCGCGAGGCCATCAATTATGCCTGGGAGTTTTTGACGGTTGAACTCGGCCTGCCGGCGGAAAAACTCTGGGTAACCGTGTTTGAGGACGACGACGAAGCAGCCAATATCTGGTTAGATGAAATACGGATAGATCCTGAGCGATTTTCCCGACTGGGGGAGAAGGATAATTTTTGGGCAATGGGGGACACCGGACCCTGTGGGCCCTGTTCGGAAATATTCTATGACCACGGCGAATATGTGGCCGGTGGACCACCGGGCAGTGTGGATGAGGATGGCGATCGCTATATAGAAATCTGGAACCTGGTGTTCATGCAGTACGAACGTAAAGCCGATGGATCCATGACACCGCTGCCGAAGCCGTCGGTAGATACCGGTGCCGGGCTGGAACGCATCGCTGCGGTGATGCAAAACGTGCATAGCAATTATGAGATTGATCTGTTCCAGAGCCTGATCAAGGATATTGCTGGCATAACCGGCGTCAGCGATTTGGAGAATACCTCGCTGCGGGTAATCGCCGATCATATTCGCTCCTGCTCTTTTCTCATTGTTGACGGCGTGCTGCCTTCGAAAGAGGGGAGGGGTTATGTGTTGCGGCGCATCATCCGCCGTGCCGTACGCCACGGCTATCGACTGGGCGTTAAAGAACCATTCTTCTACAAGATCGTCGCAGCCTTGGTGAAAGTGATGGGCGGCGCCTATCCGGAATTGAAGCAAAGCCAAAAACGAGTTGAGAAGTCCTTGCTCGAAGAGGAGCGGCAATTTGCCCGCACCCTGGAAAATGGCATGGTGATCCTGGATAAGGCCATCGCCTCAATGCAGGGCAAGACCAAGACTATCGACGGAGAAACGGTATTTCGACTCTACGATACCTACGGTTTTCCCGTGGATTTAACCGCGGACATCGCTAGGGAACATGATCTACTGCTGGATATGGATGGCTTCGATGCAGCCATGTCCGTACAGAAGCAACAGGCTCGCGCGGCCAGCAATTTTACTGCGGTGGATAAACTGGAAATAGCCATCGGCAGCACTACCGACTTTATCGGCTACGAGCACTTGTTCGGACCCGCTACTGTGACGGCCCTGTTTAACACCGAAGGCACGGCCATAGATGAGCTAGCTGCAGGTGATGAAGCCCTGGTGCTGCTTGACTCGACGCCGTTCTATGGTGAGTCGGGTGGTCAGGTCGGCGATCGCGGTGTGCTGAAAAACAAATCTGCCAGTTTCGAGGTGGACGATACCCAGAAGCAAAATGACGTGATGGTACACCGGGGCATTCTCCGCCAGGGTTCCATCAAAGTCGGCGATAAAGTGGACGCGAAAGTAGCCGGTGCCGATCGCGCCGCGATCACGCTGAATCATTCGGCCACTCATTTAATGAATGCTGCGCTGCGAAATGTCCTCGGAGAGCACGTCATCCAGAAGGGGTCACTGGTGGACGCGGATCGGCTGCGTTTCGATTTCTCCCATAACTCGCCCCTGAGTGAGGAAGAGCTGCGGCAGGTCGAAGCGCAGGTCAATGCCGAGATCTTGAAAAATTCGGCGGTGAATAAGGAAGTCATGCCCATCGCCGAGGCTCGGGAAAAAGGCGCGTTGGCTCTATTTGGCGAGAAATACGGTGACGACGTGCGGGTGATTACCATGGCCTATGGAGAAGGAGGTGCCTACTCCGTCGAATTCTGCGGTGGCACCCATGTGCGCCGTACCGGTGATATCGGTCTGTTTAAACTGACCGCTGAGTCGGGAATTTCGGCGGGAGTACGACGCATCGAGGCGGTAACTGGCTTCGGTGCGCTGGCAGTGGTGGCGCAGGAAGAGCAGACCCTGAAACAGATTGCCGAGATCGTGAAATCCAGCCAGGCAGGACTGGTGGACAAGGTGCGGCAACTTACTGTGAGCAACAGGTCTCTGGAAAAGCAATTGCAGCAATTGAAAGCCAAACTGGCATCCAGTGCCGGCAGTGATCTCGCGAACCAAGCCGAGGATCTCGATGGTGTCAAACTGTTAGCGGCGGCGGTGGAGGGATTTAATCCGAAATCTCTGCGGGATACGGTCGACCAGTTGAAGAACAAGCTCGGCAGATCTGTGGTGGTGCTGATTACCCACAGTGAAGGCAAGGTCAGCATGGTAGCCGGTGTCAGCAAAGATCTTACCGACAAGATGCGGGCGGGTGACCTGATCAATATGATTGCCGCACAGGTGGGTGGCAAGGGGGGTGGCAGACCCGACATGGCGATGGCCGGTGGCGTCGACGCCAGCGGTATACCATCGGCAATAGCGAGCGTGAAACCCTGGGTGCAGGAAAGGCTGTGAGGTCGGTAGGTTTCAGCGAAGATGCGAGAATGAGCTAAGTAATGGCATTGATCGTTCAAAAATATGGAGGTACATCGGTTGGCACCGTCGAGCGCATCAATGCGGTAGCCGACAAGGTGGCCGGATTCCGCGATAATGGCGATGATCTTGTCGTGGTGGTCTCTGCCATGAGCGGAGAAACCAACCGCCTCACCGCGCTGGCCGAGGAGATCATGGAGTTTCCGACGCCCCGGGAGATGGATGTGCTGTTATCCACCGGCGAGCAGGTAACTATCGCATTGCTGACCATGGCGCTGGAGCAACGCGGCTGTCGCGCCCGCTCCTTCACCGGTGCTCAGGTTCGGGTCCTCACCGATGATACCCACACCAGGGCGCGGATCAGAGAGATTGACAGCACCAGGATTCATGAACAGCTGCAGCAAGGCGACGTTGTCGTGGTGGCGGGTTTCCAGGGCGTGAGTGAAGAGGGTCATATCACTACGCTGGGCAGGGGTGGCTCCGATACCACCGCCGTCGCCCTGGCGGCGGCATTAGAAGCCGACGAGTGCCAGATTTATACCGATGTCAAGGGAGTCTACACAACCGATCCCCGGGTGGTGGCAGACGCGCGCCTGCTCAGCAGCATCACCTTCGAGGAGATGCTGGAGCTTGCCAGTCTGGGCGCCAAGGTACTACAGATCAGAGCCGTCGAATTTGCGGGTAAGTACAAGGTCCCGTTGCGGGTTCTGTCCAGTTTCGAAGAGGGTCCCGGTACCCTGATCAGTTTAGAGGAAGATACAGATATGGAAACTCCAGCTATTGCCGGTATCGCTTTCGAGCGAGACGAAGCCAAGCTAACCGTAGCCGGCGTGCCGGATGTACCCGGTATTGCCTACAAAGTCATTGGGCCCGTCAGTGAAGCGGGTATCGAAGTCGATGTGATCGTGCAAAACGCCGCGGTCGACGGTACCAACGACATTACCTTTACCGTCAAGCGCAGTGAAGGCGAGCGGGCCAAGACGATCATCGACGCGGTGGCTAGCAAATTGAAAGCGGCGAGCGTGGTGCTGGACAAGAAAGTCGGCAAGGTCTCCCTGGTTGGCGTGGGCATGCGCTCCCACGCCGGGATTGCGGCAAAAATGTTCAAGGTGCTGGCGGATGAAAGCATCAACATTCAACTCATCACCACTTCTGAGATTAAAATTTCCGTCGTTATCGAGGAGAAGTATCTGGAACTGGCGGTGCGGGCGCTGCACAGCGAATTTGACCTCGGTGATTCGAATTACGAAAAAGAACGCTCGTAGGGGTGTATATTTTCGCCAATAAGCAGTCTGAATTAGTTGGAATCTGCCTAACTTAGGCAGATACTATGAAAATTGTTACCGGCGTTAATCCCGCGAAATTCGCAGGTAAGACGCAGAATCGCAGAGACAGAGGGAGCCGGAACGCTGCGTGTGCTGGCGTGTAGGAAGTAACTGGCAATCACAGCACCAGGATAGTCGCTAGACGATCTGAGACTGTGGCACCTGACCTGCAGGATGTAGGGCAAGTCGCGAAGTGCAAAGGAATGATCAAAGGAGGTAGGCAATGCTGATACTGACACGCAGGATTGGCGAAACGTTGATGGTCGGAGACGATGTAACGGTTACCGTATTAGGCATTAAGGGTAATCAAGTGCGCATCGGAGTCAATGCTCCCAAAGAAATAGCAGTACACCGCGAAGAAATCTACGAACGCATTCAGAAAGAAAAAGCTGCCGAAGCATCTGGTGGCGAAGAACCAAAACCGGAAGCGTCCGAATAATCCTGTCTTGCGCTTGAGGGTTCGACCAGGAGCGAAGCTGAGAGGAATTTGTCTAAGACATATTTCGAATCAGTCCCGATCAGAACTATCCGTCAACTCTGAAATAAAGTCCTACAGGTACTAGTAGAATCTTCTGGTTTTATGGATCCCCGTGTTATTATGCCCGCGATTTTTGGAGAGGTGGCCGAGTGGCTGAAGGCGCGCCCCTGCTAAGGGCGTATAGGGTGAAACCTATCGAGGGTTCGAATCCCTCCCTCTCCGCCATATTCCCCCGTAAATAAAGCCTTACAGCCATTATAATTTCTGTACATATCCAAATACATACCCATAAATTTTTGCTGGCGCTCGACAGTAGTCTGCTTTGGTAGATAGCTCAGTGCGGCGATTCTCTGTCCAGCGGGCCTTAGTCCTTAAGTAGGGTTGCATCGCTCTTATATCGCCACTTAGAGCCTCTTAGATAAGCCCAGTAACCGCCTAGCTCGCACCCACCCCCGGGGCACCCCCACTTGCCCTATTTGGTTCCATCTGCACCCTATACATACTATTCTTGATCCTTCATGTGCCACTGCCTCGCCAATAGATGGAATGGCTAATTACTAACTCCAAATTTTGAATAAGCCGAGTTCAATTATGATAAGAATTTATTCTCTCGCGCTTGTAGCTAGCGTCCTATTCGTCGTCCTTTATCTTGTATTCGCGCTTACGGGCGAGATATTCTTTTACGAATCAGGTGAAGCTATAGGCACGATTTCTGGTTGGTGCGAAAGAGTCAGTGGAGGTCTCTTTCGAGAACCTGCAAATACCTTAAGTAATATTGGATTCATGATCTCAGGCCTTTTCATGTTGAGGATACTGACGGCTGAAAATCAATCGAACACTGAGTTGGGCAATGCGTTTATCGGCCTCAATAAAATTAGCGTCTTATATGCGGTCGCAGTTATCTATCTGGGGCCTGGCTCATGGCTAATGCATGGCACGCATACAGCGTGGGGAGGATGGGCGGACAATTTAAGTATGGTCATGTATATCATTTTCCCCTGGCTGTATAACCTTAAAGAGATGGGACGTTGGAGTGTCAGTCGCTTTCTCTGGACTTATTTTATAATCGTCATTATCTACTCTTTAGCCAGATGGTTCTTCGGAGGAAGGTTAGGCATTGGGCTTGATCTATTTGGTCTGTCGATAGGTCTATGGATTATTTCTGAATCGCTGTTTAAATTTTGGTCGCCAACGTTTCGTTGGATGTCTGGATTTGTCGGCTTTATAGTTGCTGCAGTCTTTGGTATTTCACCGCAAGAAATACTGTCAGATCTTGTTGAGTACTGGTGGATTATCTTGTTTTGGGTTCCTGCTCTTTTCTCAACGAGTCGTCCAGCTTTAACAAGGACCTACACACCATGGTTTTTTCTGGGTATGTTTTCGTACCTAGCCGCGTTTGTGATTTGGCTTCAAGGTTATCCTGATACGCCTTATTGCCAGCCTGATTCGTGGATTCAACCTCACGCTATTTGGCACTTAATGACGGCGTTATCAACGTGGTGTATCTTCAAATTCTACAGAACAGAGCGTGAGCGCTAGGCTAAACCGCAGATAGAGGCCGTTGCCGTCAGCTAGGTTGTACTCTTTTTCGCGGGGCTTAGCTTGCTTTACTTCGGTATTAGTAAGAGGGTATGTCATTATTCCAGAGGGGTTAAAGACCATATCGGACGATACTGGTCTGGTAAAGGGAGCATTAGAAATTCTGTGTCAATTCCTTAACTCACAGCATAATGCTGTATGGAGAATTGATTATGACAGAAAAATTCAATTTCGATGAATCCATAGCACACTCTGTAGCACACTTTGATTTCGTAGGTTTAACTTATTGATTAGATTGAAAAATCGGACACGCTGTCTACTGAAAATCCTCGTCTCGGTGGTTCGAAATATCGTTCTACTCTCTGTTTGCTTGCACTACTGGGCATACAGATTGCGTAACACCTGATAGAGCAGAGGGCGGATGTTCAACTGGCTATAATCGTCCTTGAAATAGCTGGCATAGACCGCCACCAGGTCCAGACTGGGATTCACCAGTAAACCCTGTCCGCCCCATCCCCCCTTGAACAAGAAACCATCCGCTGAGACACTGTCCCACTGATAAATATTATGACTTCCATCTGCACGAACCAGGTTTGGATTAGCCCCGTTAAGGAGCAACTCAATATGCTCGTCAGAAATAATTTGTGTTTCAGACACGGTGGAATAGGACGGAGTAAATAACAAACCAAATCTGGCCAGGTCACGCATATTCGATAGAAAACCACCGTGGCTAAGTGGAATACCATAACGATAAGCCAGAAAAGAAGCATCTGCTTCGGCGCCGATATGCTGCCAGATTTCTCGGCTTACGGTGTCATGAAATGGCTCTCCGGTAAGTTTTTCCACCAGCCATGCCAGAGCAAAGGTATTCATGCCCGAATAGGAAAATTGCTTGCCCGGCTCAGCGTGCCGCGTGGTCTTAAGCGTCTTCAGAAAATCGTAGGGGTTGTCCGGCGCGTTATCTCCACGAAACCCATCCCCTATAGCCATCGAATACTGGTAGTAGCAGGACTGGCGGTCGTCGTACTCATCCTGACAATCCAGGCCCGTGGCCATGTCGAGAATATTGCGGATACTAGTCTGTGCGATGTCCGAACCGGCCAGTTCCGGAATGTAGAATTCGATTGCCTTGTCGACGTCGACGCTGCCACGTTCTTCGAGAATTCGAATTAGCGTGGCCGGCAGAACCTTGGCAACCGACCAGTAGATAGGTTTTTCATAGCTCTGCATGCGGGGATAGCTTTCAAAGACTATTTTCCCCTGATGCAGAATTACCATGCCCATGGTGGTCGACTGCTCACTTTCTAATAATTCGCCGAATGCTTTCTGGCCTTCGCTTGTGTCGAGTTTATGCTCGGCGATCCGCGCATCGAGCGCATAAGCCAATTCCTTAACAACGCCACCACGATATACGTTTACCGTAGGGAAAAGCTGATGAACATTGCGGTGCATCCAGCCCATCTGCTCTCCGGTTACCGTCCACCAGATATCATCCTCTGGTAGTAGTCGTTGCCAGTGCTGAATCTCCTCAACGCTGCTGGAAGCTTTGAAATCACTTGCCGAATCTGCCGCCAGGGTCGTAAAACTCATTGGACAGGAAAGAATTAACAGAAGTAGTCTACGCATCGTGAAACCCAGTCATATTTTCGACAAGCATAAATCCCACAGCCAGGCGAGGCAACGTGTTTGTGATGTCAGGCTTCGGTAAAGCGCTGCCGGTTGCTCTATCGCTGTCCTATAATTGATAGATTCCGTCGCAATATACTAAGTCCTCAATCGGCTCGACCCCGATCATTGCCGCTATCGTCAAAGCAATATTTGAGTGAGGAGAAAACGAAGCTGCTAATGCGCCTGCCTCAGATACTGCTTCACCCGAACCAGAGGCCATACAAGTACCTGACGAAACTATTGACCAACCTGTTACTGACGAAGAAACTTTAATAACTTCTGATTCACGTAATTTAAATACAACTAATGAAAGTCGTACCCAATAATCTGTTGTTGAGGATTTACAAAGCTTAATTGATATGTACTGTATCCCGTCAGCCCTAGTTGGACATAATCCCCTAATTGCCTAATTGCCTAAGAGACAGTATTGGCTCATCGTTAACTCCAAGAGGAAGTGATGATGAGAAAGAAAAGCAGTGCCCAGAAGACTATTCGAGATATT
>Ga0310122_10003321_pt1 | contig 10206 bp, 7 predicted proteins | sample CB6_Bottom_1051__FD_203503 | JGI IMG/M metagenome (GOLD analysis project Ga0310122, IMG submission 203503) | Marine microbial communities from Western Arctic Ocean, Canada - CB6_Bottom_1051 | ecosystem: Environmental > Aquatic > Marine > Oceanic | place: Canada: Western Arctic Ocean | collected...
TGGCGCGTCTACTCCATCTCGATGTGGATGCCGTGCTTCTGGATGAACCGACGCGGGGTATCGATGTGGGATCCAAGACGGAGGTCTATCGCTGGATCGGAGAACTTGCGGCCAAGCAAAAGGGAGTGGTTGTTGTCTCCTCGTCGATGCAGGAGTTACTGGGGATCTGTGATCGGATTCAGGTGATGCATCGGGGAGTACTCGGAACTGCGCGCCAGACCCAACAGTGGGATGAGCACTCGTTGATGGTCTGCGCCGTCGGAGGGGAAGAAGCGGCATGAAGATCTCCGTTCCCCGTAATTCATTCTCCACGCTCGCTCCTTTCCTGGCGGTCGTGGTCGTGGTGTTGATGTTCCAGATCTATGCCCCGGATCAGCCGATGACTTTCCAGACCTGGCAGTTCGTCGCAGCCCAGACGGTCGTGGTCGGACTTGCTGCGGTGGGGATGACCTGGGTGATCATCTCGGCCGGGATCGATCTCTCGGTGGGGTCAGTGATTGCATTGTCAGGGGTCAGTGCAGCGCTTGCTGTCGAGGCGGGCTGGGGTGCTGTCGGTGGAGTCCTGGCGGGAGTGGCGACCGGGGCGATCTGTGGAGCCTACAACGGGATTCTCATCGTGGGGTTGAGGCTTCCTCCCTTCATAGCCACGCTCGGGACGATGGGGTTCTATCGTGGAGTGGCCAAGTGGGTCGCTGCTAACGAATCGGTGCGTCCCGAAGATGCTGACGGACTATCCTACACCGCCGGAATCGCCGACTGGGTACAACCTGTGGCCGAGGGCCAGTGGCTTGCCCCTGCTGCCTGGCTGTTGCTGGCAACCACCATCCTCGGAGCGTGGGCATTGCGTTGGACAGTTCTCGGACGTCACACCGTGGCGATCGGATCGAATGAACTCACTGCCCGCTTGTGCGGAGTTCGGATCGGACAGTCGAAGGTCTCCATCTATGCACTCGCCGGTTTGCTGGCGGGGCTTGCCGGCGTGATGTTGTTTGGTCGACTGACGGTCGGAGATCCCACCAGTGCTGTGGGGATCGAACTCGATGTCATTGCAGCGGTTGTCATCGGTGGGGCCAGTCTTGCCGGTGGTCAGGGTTCGGTGACAGGAGCGTTGGCAGGTGCTCTTCTGATGTCAGTGCTGCGCAACCGCTGCACTGCAGTAGGTTGGCCCAACTTTGTTCAGGAGATAATCGTCGGACATATCATCATCCTTGCGGTCGCCATCGACCAGTGGCGGATCCGTAGAACCAATCGTTGAGGGGGTGCGGGTGCGAGTGGCAGTGTACTGTTCTTCCAGCGATGCGGCCGACGAGAAATATCGGCAGGATGCCGAATCTCTGGGAGCTTCGATCGGACAGAGAGGGCATGAACTGGTTTACGGTGGTGGCAATATCGGTTCGATGGGGGTGCTGGCCATAGCAGCGACCAGATCCGGCGCCAGAGTAGTCTCTGTCATCCCACATTTCTTCAACGATCAGGGGCTGACCTACAATGCATCGGACGAGATCCTCGTCACTGAAGATATGCAACAAAGAAAAAGGGAGATGTGGGAGCGCGCTGATGGCGCGATCGCACTACCGGGGGGTTACGGGACCCTCGAGGAACTGTCAGAAATACTGGTACTCAACCAGTTGGATCTGGTCGAAAAGCCGCTCGTGCTTGCCAATCTCGACGGCTTCTGGGACCCGCTGCTACAGCAGTTCGACCAGATGGTTTCGAGCAAGATGACCAGTTTGGACCATCAACGTCTGGTGAAGGTCGCTCCCGATGGATCTTCCGCGCTGTCGATGCTGGAACAAATGCTCAAGGAGGATCGTTGACTGATTCCGCTACCCCTCTTCATTTGACCGCCGCCGAGAACCTGGCCCGTGGTCTTACAGCGATCACAGCCATGTGCGAACAAGTCTGCGAGGAAAGTGCGAGTGTCCGCCCTGATGATGACAGTTGGTCCCTCAACGAGATCCTTGGACATCTCATCGATGAAGAGAGAGAGGATTTTCGATCCCGAATCGAATTACTCCTTCAGGACCCATGCGAGGAGTGGCCTGCCATCGATCCGGAAAACTGGGTCGAGGAGAGGGAGTACCGCAACCAATCCTTGCGGGAACTGTTACGCCTCTTCCAGGATGAGCGACACCGTTCCATCGCGTGGCTACGATCTCTGGATGACCCGGACTGGTATCTGGAGAAAGAGCATCCAGCCGGTTCATTGCGTGCCGGCGATCTATTGCTGTCCTGGGTTGCTCATGATCTGGCTCACCTGAGGCAGATAGCACTCTGGCATCTGTCACTGAACGCAAAGGGATTCGAGCCTTTTCAGGATGATTACGCCTTCTAGCGGCGCCAGATAGCAGATCTCGATCGATCGGATCGCAAAGAATATCAGGTATCAGATCCGTTCAGGGTCGAAGTCGTTTCTTGTGAGTGAACTCCCTTGAGGTAGATTGGAAGGGTACGCCCTTCTCTGAAAGGGAGTGATATCAGTCCTTTTCGAACGTGCAGAGGAGATCGATCAAATGATCAAATTCCTTCCCTTCATCACCAAGAATCGAGCCGCCGTGGTGGCTTTCAATACCCTGTGGATTTCCGTATTCATCGGATCTCTCGCCATCGGCGAGGGGCTTTCCAGTAGCAACCCCGGCGCACTCCAGGACCCGCAGAAGAGAGTGGTGCGCCCCAACTTCAGACAGGCACAACAGTATTCACCGGAGTATTTGCGTCAGCGCACCTACAGTTCCTCGGTTCAGCCCAACTGGATCGGCAAGACCGATCGGTTCTGGTACAGTTATCGCACCAGTACCGGGACCAACTATTACCTTGTCGATCCGGATGCCAGCACGAAATCACCGCTCTTCGACCATGTAAAACTAGCCAGTGCTCTCTCCCAGGAGTTGAGAAAACCCCTCGATGTACACAACCTCGCTCTGGAACGAGTCAAGATCGATGACGAGGGTAAGAAACTCAACTTCAACATGGAAAAGACCAAGTTCGAATACGATCTGTCCTCGGGCCAGCTTGTCAATCAGGGGGCGGTTCCGAAGGAGGAGCAGAGTCGTTCCAGGAGGGGAAGATCGAGTCGCAGCAGTTCGACCCAGGGGGGGGAAGATTCTGCCAAGAAGGATCCGAGGGCGCATCGCAATTTCTCTCCTGATCGTAGCGCCTACCTGTTCGTCCAGGGATTCAACCTCTACTACGTCGAGGCCTCCGATGAGGTGAAGGCGGAGATCAAGGTGATCGATGAGAGGATGAAAAAAGAAAAAGCCGACAAGGAAGCCAAGGAGAAAGCGGGCGGGAAGTCCGAAGACTCCGATCAGAAAGACAGCGACGAGCAGGACGGTGACGAAAAAGACAGCGAAGAGAAGGACACCGACCAGATAGACACTGACGAAAAAGACAGCGACGAAAAAGACAGCGACGAGAAAGACAGTGACGAGAAAGACAGCGAAGAGAAGGACACCGACCAGATAGACACTGACGAAAAGGACAGCGACGAGAAAGACACTGACGAAAAGGACAGCGACGAAAAAGACACCGAAGAGAAAAACACCGACGAGAAAAACACCGTCGAGAAAAACACCGCCGAGAAAAACACCGACGAGCAGGACACTGACGAGAAAAACACCGACGAGCAGGACACTGACGAGCAGGACACCGACGAGAAAGATACCGTCGAGCAGGACACTGACGAGAAAGATACCGACGAGCAGGACACCGACGAGAAAGACACCGACGAGCAGGACACCGACGAGAAAGACACCGACGAGAAGGACACCGACGAGAAAGACACCGACGAGCAGGACAGCGACGAGCAGGACACCGACGAGCAGGACACCGACGAGAAGGACAGCGACGAGCAGGACAGCGACGAGCAGGACACCGACGAGCAGGACAGCGACGAGAAGGACAGCGACGAGAAGGACAGCGACGCAACAGATGCGAAGAAGGACGAGAAGAAGGTCGACGAGAGAGAGAAGTGGGCTGACGACGTCGACGAAACCGAAGCTCTCCAGTTGAGCGACGATGGGGAGAAGAGCTACGAGTTCTCTTCTCGGCGCAGTTCTCGTCGCCGTTCCTTCGCTGATATGGAACAGGACGAGTATCTGGAACTGCTCCAGGCGGGCGAGATCGGTTCCTTGTTCGACGAGGACGACGACTCCGAGAAGGGGAAAGAGCAGGAGGACGAAAAAGAGCGCGACAAGGACGAGGAAGAGGGGAAAGAGGGCGAGAAAGAGCAGGAAGAGCAGAAGGAAGAGGACGCCAAGTCGCGACCCAGCATCAACTGGGCACCTGATTCCACTGCCTTCTACGTGACCCGGCGCGACACCCGCGGTGTCGGAGAACTGTTCCTCGTGAATTCCCTCTCCGAGCCTCGTCCGACGCTGGAGAAGTACACATACTCCTTGCCGGGTGAAGAGAAGATCGGTGCCAGTGAGTTACACATCTTTGATCGACAGCGGGAGGAACTGTTCCAGTTCGAGTCGAAGTGGAAAGACGAGGGGTACCAGAGTCTGCATTGGCCAAGGACTCCCTATTCTGATCCCGAAGACGAGTCCGCCGAGCCAGATGTCACCGGGTCCGGAGATGAGTTGCGCCTGATCCGACGCGACAGGTTGCTGAGAAACATCGAACTCTGCTCGCTCGATACACGGACGGGAGAATTCACCGTTCTCATCGAGGAGGGATTTATTGGCGCAAACATCGCTTCAAAAAGTGTTCGATACCTCAAGAAGCGCAAAGAGATGATCTGGTGGTCAGAGCGCAGCGGCTGGGGTCATTACTACCTGTACACGATGGATGGTAAGTTCAAGAACCCCATCACCTCCGGGGTCTTCCGCGCCAGCCGGATCGTCGATGTCGATGAGGACAAGGGCCTGCTCTATTTCAGGGGCAACGGACGCGAATCGGGAGAGAACATCTACTTCCAGCACCTTTATAGTATCTTCCTCGATGGTACTGATCTGACACTGCTGGATCCCAGTGATGCCAATCACCGCTCTGTATTATCACCCACCAAAAAATATGTCGTCGACAACTGTTCCAGAATCGACATGGCGCCGATCTCGCGCATCTGTAATTCCTCCGGCGACGAGGTGATGAAACTGGAGGAATCCGATCTCTCCCGACTCACCGAGGCGGGCTGGAAGATGCCAGTCACTTTCACTTTCAAAGCAGCTGACGGAGTCACAGAGCTCTACGGCAACATGTGGAAACCTTTCGATTTTGATCCCACGAACAAGTATCCGATCATCGCCGAGGTCTACCCGGGTCCGCAGACCGAAGGAGTCAGCCATTCCTTCTCGGCTTCCAATGGTCGGCAGCAACTCGCTCAGGTCGGTTTCATCGTCGTTCAACTCGGCCACCGTGGTGGAACCCCTGGACGGTCGAAGGCGTATCACAGTTATGGCTACTACAACCTGCGCGACTACGGACTTGCCGACAAGAAAGCGGGAATCGAACAACTCGCCGAGATGTATCCATTCATCGACATCGAACGTGTCGGAATCTACGGCCACTCCGGTGGAGGATTCATGACGGCGGCTGCCCTGCTACAAGAACCCTACAACGACTTCTTCACGGTCGGGGTTGCCTCATCTGGTAACCACGACAACAACGTCTATGGACGCAACTGGGCAGAGCGTTACCACGGACTGAAAGAGGTCGCCATCAAGGAGGAGAAAAAGGACAAGGATAAGAAGAAGGATCAGGAGAAGTCCGACACTTCTTCCGCCTACAACGATGACGATGAGAAGAAAAAAGACGAGAACACCAGGAAGGATGACGTGAAAAAAGAGCGCGAAGAGGGGCAGGAAGAACAAAAGAAGGACAAGGAGCAAGAGAAACAGGAAAAGACGCGTTTCGAGATCCATGTGCCGACCAATGCCGAGTTGGCCGCAAACCTGAAGGGGAAACTCCTGCTGGTTCATGGCGACATGGACAACAATGTTCACCCCGCAGGAACGATGCGTCTCGTCAATGAACTGATCAAGGCGAACAAGCGATTCGACATGTTGATCTTCCCCGGCAAACGCCACGGGTTTGGCGAGTTCTCAGCATATTTCACCCAGAGGAAGTGGGAATTCTTCGCAGAGCATCTACTCGGAGATCACCAGACAGGTGCAGACATCCTGATCAAGCAATAACAACGCCATCACGGGCCGGAGAAGTTGCTAGTTTCCTGCTGGGGGGCGTTGTCCGGGAGGCGACTGCTGACGGGTACTGGATCTATTCTTGATCGGGAACCGTGGGAGGGTCCATCTTCGCCTGCACAGCAGAGTGAGGGAGCCCCGCAACCACAACGGCAGCAACAGCCAGCAGCACGAGTCTCATCTGGAAGTGTTTGATGGGCATGGTTTCCCCTGCCGATTCGAACAATCGTTGAGCCCCGATCGACAGAGGGCTGCTGTATATCGAATCCCTCACGGCGGGCGGGGTTGCCCCATTGGAGGCGAGAAGTCGGTCGCTTACCATCCTTCAGTTGCATATATCAGGTAGTTCGCAGGACGATTTTCGTTGAATAGAGGCTGCCGCGTGAGAACAGAAAAATTTCTCGTTGCCCTTGTCGGCGCATTCCTTTTGAGCCCGATTCTTCTATTCGGGCAGGGTGTCCCTCGTGCGGATCTACGCTGGGATTTCCGCGAATCGTATGTATCTTCCGATGGAGTCGTCAAGGCGGCGGCGGGAGGACTCTCAGGACGGCTCTCCGGGGATCTGGTGCTGGCCGATGGGGGTTCCGGCCCAATGCTGCTGGGTGGGGGCGCCAACGGGATGTTACTGCTGGGCGCGGATTACTCCTCGCTGAAGGACCGTCTTCCCGCCGAGGATTTCACCGTGAGTTGCTGGATTGTTCTCGAGGAAGTGATGGAATGGGGCTCCGTGTTCGGATTTTTCCAGGACAACGGTGGCTTCGAGATGGGTTGGCTGCTCGGTACTCGGCGAGGCAATCCCTGCCTGGCGGTTTCCAGTACCGGTTCCGATGACGGCGAAGGATTGATGACCTACCTCGAGGGATCAAAGCCGTTGACGATCGGGAAATGGCATCACATCGCCGGCAGTTATGACGGCAAGAAGATGAAGATCTATCTCGACGGAAAAGTGGTGGGAGAGAGTGAGGCTCAATCCGGACCGATTCTGTATCCGGACAAGGCCGCACTGGTCATCGGATCCTATGTCGATGACGACGAGCAGTATCCCCACAACGGAGCCATCCAGGATGTTCGTCTGTGGAGAACGGCGCTCTCCTCCCCGGAGATCAGCAAGGTGGCAAAGGAGAACCCCGATTGCACGAAATCACCACCGCCACGTCCTCCGCTGGCGATGGTGGTCGCTCCCTACCTGCAATGGGGAACTACAGATGGAATCACCGTTTGTTTCGAGACCTCTCGTCCGACCACAGCGGTCGTGGAGTACGGTCCGACCGCCGATCTTGGCAGTTCGGCCTGGAGCGAGGAACCAATAAAACTCCACCATGTCCGGATCGACGCGCTCGAGATGGGTACTCCTTACTTTTATCGGGTTCGCGCTCATCCCGACGATGATCCGGAGGATGGAGTCGAGGTGCTGGAAACGGGAATCTTGACCTTCCAGACCGCAGCAGATTTCGATACCGCATTCGGCTTTCTTGTTGTTGGGGACACCCAGAACAATCCCAAAGTGACCAAGTCGGTGAGTGATCTGGCCTGGGGACACCGTCCCAACTTCATCATCCATTGCGGTGATCTGGTCGGCACTGGCAGCAACAAGAGAGAGTGGGTGCACGAGTTCTTCGCCGGAGCAGCGGACATTCTCTGTCGCTATTCGATGTTCCCTACTCTGGGAAACCATGAACAGAATGCCGCATTGTACTACGACTACTTCACGATGCCGGAGCCGGAGTGGTACTACCAGTACAACTGGGGCAACACGGACTTCTTCGTGGTCGACACCAACCAGCAGATTTCCGCGGACTCGGAGCAGGTGAAATGGCTCGAGGGTGCGCTCGCCGCCAGTGAAGCGACCTGGAAAGTTGTTTATCACCATCATCCGGCATGGACCTCTGATGAGAATGACTACGGGAACACCTGGAAGGGTGGTTCTGATCAGGGCTATCCACCGGTTCAGCAATTCCTGGTCCCTCTGTACGAGAAGTACGGGGTGGATGTCGTTTTCAACGGGCACATCCATCTCTACGAGAGGACCTGGCCGATCCGGAACCGGAAAACCGTGGAAGCCGGAAAAGGAGTGGTCTACATCACCACCGGCGGCGGTGGCGGCGGCCTCGAGAACTTCGCTCCGAACCGGACCTGGTTCAGTTCCAACAAGCGAGTCGGACACCACTTCATGATGGTGAACGTCAATGGACCCGAGATGGAGATTTCTGCCTTTGACCTCGAAGGCCGACTGTTCGATCGAAGCGTCCTGAAGAAGGAGAGCACGGACCGTTGATCTCCATCATTGCGCTCGAGAGCGCCATCGAACCGCAGGATCACGAGATCGGGGATCTGATTCGTGGTCTTCTGGGGGAAGACACCATCGTAAGACTCGCGGATGCCGGTAGAACCACCGTTGCAGAAGTGGTCGATGTAGTGGTGAAAGTGTCTCGCAGAAATCACCCCATCCCCGCAGATCTTGTCGAAGGCCCTCTCTCCGAGGCCTGGTACTGGCCGGAGGCTGAAGAGGTGCTGGCACAACACGGGTCACACCTCATCGTGGTGGTGGAGGATGGCCGGACCGAGACTGCCGAGGAATCGAACGAACAGGCCTTGAACGATCAGGAATCGACAATCACGGAGGAGACCGAGGATGACTCCTCAGGTAGCCCGTCTCTTTCCGGCCAGAACAACCCCCCGGCCCTCGACGCCGAAAAGATCCGGTTCAGCGTTCAGAGCGCTCTGCTGTTGACGAGGGTCACACAGGTCATCGGAGCTGCTGTGGGTGCCGTGGCGGTGTACTGGGATGCTTCCACTACCATTCATTCCTGGAGTGCCTTCAATGATTCTTGCGAGCAGATGTCGCCGGATAACCTTCCCATGCGCATCTGGGTCGATTTTCGTATATGGGAAGCGACCGATGGAACTCGTGGTCTCGTTACTCGTGGACTCTCCACCCTGGGGCAACGAGAACTGGAGGTGATCGGTTCTTCCAGCAGTGCCGAACAGATTCGTGCATGGTGCTATACCGTTGCGCACTATTGCCTGGAGAAGTGTGAGATTCTGGTACACGGTCAGGCAGTGGGGATCTCGCCGAAGGAGTGGATCCGGGCCTGGGTCGTGGAGAGCCGTCTCGATCCGGGACACTGGGCCACCTGGCTAGACCTCGAGGCAGAAGAATGATCGCTTCTTCGCGGCACATCCTGGCATTGACCACCAGCCGAGCAGATTGGGGTCATCTTTCCTCGCCGCTGAAGCAACTCTTGAGTCGGCAAGAAATTCGACTGTCACTGGTCGCCATGGGATCGCACCTGTCTCCAGAGTTCGGCATGACGGTCGATCAGATCGAGTCAGACGGGTTCACCGTGGACCACCGTATCGAGTGCCTTCTCAGTAGTGATAGCGACGTCGGGATGGCCAAGACGATCGGTCTTGCCACCCTTTCGTTGGCCGAACTGCTCGACCGGGAAAGGCCTGGTCTGCTGCTGCTGATCGCCGATCGCTACGAGATGTTGGCTCCCGCCTCGGTGGCGCTGGCGTTGAGGATCCCGGTTGCCCATATCGAGGGGGGAGAGGTCTCCGAGGGAGCGATCGATCACGCAGTGAGACAGGCGATCACCGCCATCGCGCATATCCACCTGGTGCCGACGGAGACGGCACGCCGTCGGGTCTTGCAATCCGGTGAGGAACCGTGGCGAGTTCACAAGGTTGGGGCACCGAGTCTCGACCACCTCCATGATGGCAACATTGCTGACCGATCCGAGCTGGTGGATGCGATGGGAATCGCGCTGGATCCGGCTCCGCTGGTGGTTTCATGGCATCCGGTCACTCTGGATGAGCAGATCTGCCACGAGACCGATCCATTTTTCGAGGCACTCGAGGATGTTGCAGGTCCCATCGTGTTCTGCTTTCCCAACGCCGACGCAGGTAGTCGGCAGATCCGAGATCAAGCACAACGTTTCTGCGCCAACAGGAGAGATTCTCACATCTTCGTGAACCTTCAGCATCGGATCTACTGGGGTTTGCTCCGACAAGCCTCTGCCATCGTGGGCAACTCATCGAGTGGCATCATGGAGGCTCCTGC
>Ga0310122_10003322_pt1 | contig 10206 bp, 11 predicted proteins | sample CB6_Bottom_1051__FD_203503 | JGI IMG/M metagenome (GOLD analysis project Ga0310122, IMG submission 203503) | Marine microbial communities from Western Arctic Ocean, Canada - CB6_Bottom_1051 | ecosystem: Environmental > Aquatic > Marine > Oceanic | place: Canada: Western Arctic Ocean | collected...
AGCGTCCGCGGGTTGTCGCCAAAAACGGGAATGGTTTTCACCACCTCAAGCGTTTGCGGATCGATGACCCACACGCGGCGCTCGGTCATCGAGGAAACGAACGCGCGCTGCGGAGTACCGGCGAACGCAACGTCGCCCGGCCTGTCGCCGACGTGAATTGTAGCGATGACCGCTCCGCGTGATGGACTCACCACGCTGATCGAGTCGGAGACGTGGTTGACCACCCACAATTCATCGCTGGAGAGCACTGCCACCGAAACCGGTTCGAGGCCGACGGGAATTTCCTGCAATAATTTGGGCGCGGTCGGATTCTTGAGCGAGTAGATTGAGAGAGAATTCGCTGGCGTATTGACGGCGTAGAGATGCAAGCCGTCGGCGGAGATTGCCAGCGGCCGAGCCTGCGGGCTTTCGAAATTCGCGAACGAACTTGCCTGATTCGAAGTGCGATCGGCCGCCACTTGCGACTGGGCCGACACGCAGGTCGCGAGCAAGAAAACCAGGAACAGGGGAATGGCGATGTGTTTCATGTGGATGAAGAATTTCCCGAAAGTTGGCAGGCACACTTTGAATACCATAACCGTTGATGACGAAATTGGTTGAGCAGACAACTGTCGGGCGAATCCAGTTGATCGACAGGCGCGGCGGAGCTTGCCTGATGCTGTCGTCATTCGTCCCAACGGATGAAGGGCATGCCCTTGGCAGCCGAAGTCCATACCGATTGGCCGCCCGCTGAATACGAGGTCACAGCTTCCACGCGCGGGGACCGATAAAGACCTCGCGGTTCTTCAGCCACGCGCCATCCACCAGATTCCGGCATCGAATCCAGGTAATACTCGAAACCAAATGGCAATTCGCCTTTCCATTCGCGGCCGTCGTCCGCGGTTCCACCACTGAATTTGAATTCGACGTAGATTGCGTCTTTTCCGTTGTACTCGAAGCGCTGGTCGAAACGGAAACTCAAGCTGTTTTGCAACCCTCCCCATGAGGCGGGTTCGAGCGGCGGGAAACCTTTGCAAGCAGGAAAGCTCCATTGCTTATCGAATAATTTGACCGGTGTGTCGATGAGTTTGAAATCTGTGGACTTGTTGTACTGAATGGAACTCCAATCTCCGTGCGCGACTCGCACGGTCACGTTTTTCCAGGTTCGAGCAATCGTGTCGTGATCGCGATAATCGAGGCGGAATGAGAGACCGCGAATCTTTCGGGGTTTGCCGGTGTGGCTGTTATCCATGAATCGATGCGTTGCGTTGGCGGCCCAACCAAAGATAAATGTTGAAACAGGGCCTTCCTTGTCAGTTGCGGTTGAAGTTGTTGGAAGTGTTTTACTGAGCTCTTTCAATTCTTCCAAATTGATGGACCTTCCACCAATTCCTGATTTTCCACCGAGTTTCTTAGGCCCACGAGTCGCTCTGTATTTGGCCATCGCTTGTTGAGACGTCAGCTCACCCTTTTCGACACGGCGAAACAAGGTTGTGAGAAGGGTATCCAAATCCACGCCATCTTTGCCTTTTTCGCCTTTGTTGAACTTGTCACCTTTGCCGTCCTTGAATTCAGCCGCTTTCTTGATTGCCGCCATTTTTGCATTGGCATCTTCAGGTGTCAGCTTTCCGGCTTTAACCAGTTCCTGGAGCTTCGCCCAGATTGCTTTGTAGTCGGCGTCGTTTTTCGTTGACCCCTTCGCCCTCTTCTTCTCTGATCCTTGAACGTCCACGCCCGCTTTTCTCGTAGCCTTGAAGTATTGTTCGCGGGCTTCCTTCTCGGTCATCTTGCCGCTCTTGACGGCGGCCTTCAGTTCCACTGCAAGCTCCTCGAGATTCGCTGACGAGCCTTTCTCATCGGCGTTGACGACTGTTGGAGTGACGCCGACGAGAAGCAGCGTCAAACAGAGTGCAAGGGATTTCATGCGTGTTTCCTTTCGTAGGCTATGGTGACTAAGATCGAAGAAGTTCGGCTCCGGTGATCTCCAGCTTTGATTTCTCTTGCCTGCCTTTTGCCAGACACCACCACTCGATGAGTTCCTTTCCAAACAGCGAATCGCCGACCTGGGTTTCCTGGGCCTGGAAACGGCGGAGCGAAACGACAATTTCAAATGTATCTTCATCACCGTGCAAATCGCCAGCGGGCAATGGCAAGATTGTACTTGCCTGCGGAACTTCCGCCATGTGCATTCGTCGTGATTCCAAAGAAAATGTCAGTCGGTGAGTGAAACGGCGCATTAACGAAGGGCAGCACACGTAGCGTCTCATCTCATCGTCGTGAGTGACATTGCGATGTTGATCGCCTCACAATGTGAAATGTTGACGCCGGAACGGAGCGTCTCAAATATCGTTCCTTTGATCGGGCGCGCTGACCGGCAATTCTGGTCAAAGCCGTGGCGGCACACCGATTCCGATAAAACGTACGAGTTTCTGACGCGCCCAGCGTGCGTCATAAAACGTATGGCGGTCTGAGACAGCGCCCCGACCACTCGTCGCCGCAAATCAAAAAAGGGTCGTTTTCTGGGAGTCCCAGGCTCTCTCTGCCCTCCAAACGAAGTTCAATGTCAGAAACTGAATGCCTACTAGTCTTTCGGTGGATACAATCGGTTAGCTTCACAATGACCCGTCAAACAACTTCCGTCATTCAGTTCAGTCAGTGGAAAATCACATGACTCTGCGAACAACTCAAATTGTTCTTGTCGCAACACTCGTCGTCCTGGCAGTTGGTATGCTCGCTCAAACGCGAGCAACTCAACAGATTGGCGTCCGAAACCATGCGAAACTTCAACCAAAGACGAAGCCGAAAACAGCCGTTGAACCGGCACGGAATCACAATGCGAACACGCCGCGATCCGCAGCGATAGGAATTGGCCGATTCAATCAGCACTTTAATAATTCACGTAGAGATGTCTCGCCTTGGCAATTTGTTCCGAAACAAAACATCAAAGAGTTTTCCACTGCCAGACACCCCGGACTTGCGACGATTTTCGAAGCGGGCGCGGGAACGGATGTGAAAGGTCTGCTGAAGGAACCGATCAACATCAGTGACTTTCGGCTACCGTGGGAGTTTCAAACCTCGCTGGTACAAAGTTTCAACGCGACAGCCGGTGTCGGTGTCAAGACACAAGTCAACACTGCGGTCGGCATGAACGTCGCGGTGACCTTTTCGGAGCCATCGAAGTGGCCGGAGGATCGACTGACTCGGCCACCCGAAACGCGTGAGTTTCAACTCCTGGTTGTGCATCTTGGTTCGACGGGGGAAGCGGGGACCGGGCTACCGCAGTATTCCACCGAACCACATCCGGAAACTTACCTTGTTTGGGGTCGCGGCGATCTTGGCTATACCGTCATGGGAAATTGGAACATTCCTTATGTCTGGATCGGTGATGGCGCGAAGTACGGCGGCCCGGCCAGCCCGCAACTCTTCTTCCGATGTGTGGTGCAAAGCCCAACACAATTATCGGTTGGCATTAAATTCGACGCCTCGCACGGTTGGAACATGCGGCACATCGATTGTTCGAAGTTCGGTACGATCACCGGAATCTGGGAAATCGGGCCAATCATCTCGGCCGATCGCTGGATCCCCGACGTTCTGTGCCGTCAGTTGCAGCAGCGCAAAGGACCACACCCGCTGTTCATCGGCGGTGACGCGAAGATGACGGATCGCATGGCGAATGTGTATGCGCCGGACCCTGAATCGCCAAATCCGAAATACGAGTACTACATCGACTACTGTGTGTTCTTCGATGCACCGCCTCGATCGTTCGAATCGCTTTCGGACGACTTCAACATTGTCGGCTATCTCGGCAAGTGGCAGGTTCAGGAGCAGTGCACGTTGATGGATACGCATTCGCATCCGGGTTACCTCATGCTAAAGTTGCTTGGTCCCGGATTAGGAACGGGGTTCGGGGCGGCCAGCGGTTCGCAACTGGATTTGAAGAACTATCCGCCACCGTGGGAAATCGAAGTCTGCTTCATCGCGCCCGACGATACGATTCCGTGGAACTTTTTCATGAACTTTATCGTAGTTGACGATATGGGGAAGCAGCGCGGCGGATGGACGCCGGGCGTTCAGAACGACCCTAAAGCTGGTCGGCACACGCTGTTTCGCAAATCGCTATTGCCGATCGAATTCGATGAAGAGCTGCCCGAATCGATCCTGGCTCACAAGCCCTTGCGGATGCTGATTCAGTGCATCGACGACAAGCACGTGCGGCTTGGTTTCCGAGGCAAGCCGGATGAGCCGTGGCTGCTGTCGCGGGTGTGCGACGTCGAGAAAGTTCTGGGCACGGGAATCGGGATGTTCGGCATGCACAACTGGAGCACCGTCACGGGCCACATGTACGGCGCACCAGCAGGCGGCCCGATGTATCAAAAGACTCTCGTCGACTATATCCATTATCGCTACGGCCTTACCGCGAAGTGAGCTAATCAGGAGCCAACGAATGCTTAAGAATATGATTTCGACGCTAGCCCTATGTGTGATTCTCGCCCCTGAACCCGCTTCGTGTTCCCCATGCGTCCTCAAGGAGGACTTTCAGGTTATTCAGCGAGACAAAGAAGACAAAGCAGATTGTCTCGTCAACATCGACGCGCTAGCGAAGGATGCCGTTGAGTTCATTGTGCGTGTCACGGAGGGCAGGAAGACCGCGCTGTCGGTTCGGGCAAAGCGCAGGCCAACGTCGAACGGAGTTGCGACAATTCTCGTCGAGGGCATCCCGGTTGGTGGACCGTACACGGTTTCGGTTCAGTCGACAGATACCGACGAGTCTCCGCTGGTTTTCCGAAATGTGCTTGTTGGCGACATTTGGGTTCTCGGCGGTCAGTCCAACATGTACGGTCTGGCGCAGATCGAAGAAGATCTCCCTGCATTGCCGACGGTCAATCTGTTCGATTTCACGCACATCCACCGCAGTGGGCACTGGTGTCCGGCCAAGCCTCCCATCCATCGCATCCCCGACGTGTTCGCTTCGGGAATACTCAAGTCACAAAGACCCGGTATCACCGATGAGCAGGTTAAACAAATCATCGCCGATAAGACGGCGGTCGGCAGCACCGATTGTTCATACTTCTTCGCCCGGCGGCTTGTCGCGGAAACGGGAGTGCCGATCGGGCTGATTCCGTGCGCAATTGGCGGCCCATTGGCCATATGGGATCCCGACGAGCGTGAGAAGAATCGTTACGGATTCATGCACCAGCATGTGATGAACACGGGCGGTCGAGTGAAAGGAATGCTCTGGTACCAGGGTGAGCAGGACGCGATATTCGCCGACGAGACCCAAACGGTCGCCAAGCCCTCGCCGACCAACCCTTACTCAACTTACGGCGAAGAGTTTAAGAAGTTCGTCGAGGCGATGAGGCATGATTTCAAAAACTCCGAGATGCCAATCATTTTGGCTCAAATCTGTCGTCACCACGGCGGAGAAAAGCGGCGCGACACAGCGTGGGAAGCGCTCCGAGAGATTCAACGTCGAATACCCGACCAGATTCCGCATGTGCATTGTGTTCCGACCATTGACCTCGATGTGATGGACGGGATCCATTTGGACTACGAGTCGCACAAACGGCTTGGCAAACGAATGGCGTATCTTGCACTTCCCTACACCAAGCCGGGAGTTAAACCGCGCACGGCAATCCGCCTGAAGTCAATCAGGCCTTACACGAAAACCGGGCGACCGGCCCTTGTGGTGGAGTTCGACGGCGTGACCGGTCGGCTGCGTGCTGGCGGAAAGCCCACCGGTTTTCGTTTGAGGATGAAAGAATCCGGCGACGATCTGAATTGGATTTACAAAGTCGAATTCGATCCCAAGACTCCGAATCAGTTGATCGTGCATCTCTCACGACCGCCAAATCCGACCGTGGCGTTAATCTACGGTTCTGGTTCCACTCCGTTTGTAAACATCACCGACGAGAACGACATGCCCGTTCCCGCCTTTGGACCCGTAGACATCGCGTTGCAATAATTGCAAACGGTCCACAATCCGGCCAGAATCGTAACTGATGATCTGCGAATCGTTGAGAATTTGGTTTGGGACACCCGGAGAGCCCCTTTTGTCGAAGACCGACGCGATGGGCCTGATTCCGAGAAACTCAACCGTATTTTCGGGCGCGCCAGATGTGTCAAAAACAGGGTCGTATTACGGGACATCCTAAAATACGTACGTGTAGATGACACTTTCGGCGAATTCTCCGCCGTTCCGACGGCTGCCGACTAGAACGACTTGTTGCCGGGTGGCCGCGCCTATTGGTTGTCCGGTCAAAGTGGGACTGGAAAATCGACGATTGCCCGATTGATTGCCGCCGAGATCGCAGACGATTTCGCGATTGATGAAATTGACGCTGCCGAATGCACGCTGAAACGCATTGCCGATATTGAGCGATCTTGCCGTTGTCGGACGTTTGGAAAAGGCGGACGTGCAATCATTATCAATGAAGCGCATGGACTCAGCAAAAGCAGCATAAGGCAATTGCTGGTGACTCTTGAACGTATTCCAACCTCTTACATCTGAGAATTATACCTCTGGACCGCCACGTCTTGGATTCTTGCCTTCGGCTGATAGACCAGAGCCAGAAGATCGCGTTTCGCCCAGGAGCGGTTCAATGTGTCAAAAACTCGTCGGAGCGGTTGGAGTTCTTGGGAGGCGCTTCAAGACTCCGGAGAATCGGGTTTGCTCACGATCAAACCGAAAGCATCAAGTGCCTCTACGACGATTTCTTCACCGGGATCGGCCCATCCTCCCCGTAAACGAGCTTCATATTCGACGCCGTCAATCAACACTTTACCCAACGGGCTCATCGTCGTCAGTGCGCGGCCAATAGCGCCGCCCGCGGGTTTGGTCTCGGTCATGGCACTTACTCTCCTGTTGATTTCAATTCTAGGTCAGCCCCGTCGTCCGTGTACTTAATATCGAGCGTTTGATTTGCGAGGAGCTGCGACATCTCTTCGTCGAGTACCAGCACGATCCTTGTCCCGTGGGTGAATGTCTGATCGCCGGAACGCATTTTGTCTTCAACGAATGAAATCGCATCGTCTTTGAGAACCATCCGCACGACAACAGCGACGGGGACGTCATTTTCGGCAAGCATCTGATCCAAGTATTCGGCGGCAGGGTAGGTTACGGTTACGTTGAACATGCGGAAATGCCACGAATCTGTGCGCGTCGCGTGACTACAGCTTGATGTTGCAATCAGGTATCGCCTTTTTGAGCTTCTTGACCCCTAAATCACTGACTGCCGTTCCGTAAAGCCTGATCGTCTTGGCCAGGGTCAGCTCCCACAAGAACGTTAAACCCTCGTTGGTCACATCTGTGTTTGTGAGGTCCAAGAATCCAAGATTCGTTAGTCCTTGCAAGTGCGTCAGCCCATCATCACTGATTCGCGTGTTTGCCAGATGCAAATGCTTCAGCTCGGTCAGCCTCTTCAGGTGCTTCAGCCCAGCGTCGGTGATTCCAGTGTTACTGACACGCAGCCGCTTCAGGTTTGTCAAATCTTTCACGTACTTCAATTCGGTGTCGGTGATCCGAGTCCCACCGAGCTCCACGGATTCCACAGCACCGCTGAGGTCCATGGTGACACGCCCACCAAGTTGAATGAGTGCATCAATCGCTTTTTGCGGCGTATTTGCCGATGTTTTGGTCATTCCACCTACCAATTGAAGGCCGTCAACCGTGTATCAAGCGCCAAATATAGTTTTTTACGCATGATTGTGACACCGGAATCCTAAAGACCTTCGACGTGGAAGCCTTCGCGGTAACTGCGTTGCAGTAGTACGTCGCAGTTTTGACGGTTCACGATCGAAATCCCGGCGATTGGATTACGGACGGTAACTCGGCAACCGATTTCAGAACGAGATGTGCTCCGGCGTCAAGAAACATCTTTTTGACTTGTTGGTGCCGGGATTCTCGTTCGTTAGTCGGAAGGGCTTCCAGCTCTTCTTGTGTCAAACTGAATTCGCTGCCGGTTTCAGTGACGCCGATGTTGTTCGTTTCGCCGGTTGGTTCGCCGTTCTTGAGATAGTACGTCTTGCAGAAATCCAGGTAGAGAAGCGACAATTCGCCAACCAACATCGGGGCGTTCGCGCAGTTCCCGGTAGAAAAGAATTCCAGGATCAATTCGTCGTAACGAACGCGGCTTTCCGGTGATCCGTATTTGCCCAGATAGTGATCACGCCCATTGATTCGGACTCGTGCTTGGACGGTGGCTTTGTGCAGTAGATAGGCCGGTTTCCTGCGTCTTCTCGTCATTGCGGCACCCCTTAGAGTGGTAGAAAAGTGGTAGTCAACCAGTTTTCATGCCGCACTGCCGAGACTGGCAGGTTGCCTAATTCAAGGTACAGCAGTTAGTTGTAGCAAGTTACCCGGCCAGGACTCGAACCTGGAATAACAGGACCAAAACCTGTTGTGTTGCCGATTACACCACCGGGTAGTTTGCGCAGTCGGCTCGATTTCTGTTGAGCTTTCGAAGTTTATTCAATCTGGAATTGAGTGACAAGGGGCGATGATCGGTCGGCGAATCGCGACAATAACGCTCGATTCGGGTGTCCGTTGCGATTGGCTCGTCACCGGTCTTGTGCGAGCCTGACGACTTTTGCACCGGGATAGTAATACTCGACAATCTGCAAGTAATTTCGGTTCGCCTTCGCTAAACCGCGGGCTCCCCATTGGCATAAACCGACTCCGTGGCCGTGTCCGCGGCCGGTGATGTTCAGTGCGTCACCGTCGTCTCGGATATCGAATCTTGGGCTGTGCAGTTGCGACGGGAAGAGCCGCCGAAACGTGGTGGGAGTCACGTCTTGTTTTTGCCGGCCGTTGTTGATTTCGAATGTAGCGACGGCGTCACCAGGATTAGCGTACGCGGTTGGAATTGTCCTCAGCCGGCCCGTTTGCTGTTTTCCGATTTTGAAGTGATGTCCCATGACTCGATTGACTTTGCTCTTCGACAGTTTCGCACGCCAGCGATACAGACGAGCGTCGCGGCACCATTCGCAGGGGACACTCACCAACGGCGCGGCTGCGTCAGAGAAGACGTTGGCGCCGTGCGTTGTACGGCCTCCGCAGACTGCTGAAAAGTATGTCCTGAAGATCTTGTTGTTATGGATGCAAACCATGCCGGATGTGTCCGCGACGACTTGGCGGCCCGCGGCGGTTTCGCCGGCCAACAGCCTGCCGTCGTTGTTTCGGTATTTGTATCCCAGGTACTTCTGGCTTCGCGTAGTTGCGTACACGTCGAAGGGAACGCTGCGTAGCCGATGCTGCATTTGATCGAGCGCATACGTCCGCGCGACAATCGCTTGGGCTCGCCGAGCCGGCTCGGGAAAGCTGGCTGGCATCTCGCTATCGACGACGCTGGCCAGGTATTGTTCGAGCGGCAAGACATTGACGGCGATCAGCCTTCCGCCGGTGCGAGACAGCAATCGAACCGACCCACGGTATTGGTGCCCGTTGATCCAAATCGATGGCGAGTTCGTCGGTTCGATTTCTATCCGTGTCAGAGGATACGTGGACGAGCCGATCCGAATGCCTCGTGCGGTTCGCGCGACTTTCGAATTGGCGAGCTGCGTTCCACGCCCGAGAACAATTTGGCCGGCGACCGGCCGGACAACATACGAACCGTCGATTTTGATCGTGATCTCGGTAGCATGCGAGGCGGTCAGATTGACGCGAATGTCGGGTGAGAATGCCGCGCGACCTGCGGAAAATGTCTCTGCCAAAACACGCGGCGCGGAAACGGCGTCGTGCGGGACGTCACGGACGGCAAACAGCAGCCTGAATGCCGCCAGCGTGATCAAAACAACAATTCCAACCCGGCGAGAATCCATCCACGCTTTCCGGACTTCTGACAATTTCGAGAATTAGAGCCTCTTAGGCGATCAGCGCTTGAGAACCGTGGGCTAGCGCACAGCGGCTAATTTCATCAGCCGCGACGCGCTAGCGTCCGGTTCCTGCTGCTAAATTCTCATCCGCCGTTCGCCTCAATGCGTCATCCACGCGATTTGCGCGCATGTTTCAAGAACAAGAGTTGGTCTTTTGACTGCGGCAAACCAGCCACGCTGGAACACAAATCGTTCAATGGCCGGACAAGATCCGTCATGTGAAAGTTCAACTTCGACACCACTCTCCTTTTCGTTTCCTCGCAAAAGACCCGCGGCTAGCGCCCAATGGCACTCACTTTACCGACGGTATCGTTTCGTCAAGTTAAACGACGAGTCGGACAGTTATCCGTTTTGGCC
>Ga0310122_10003323_pt1 | contig 10205 bp, 8 predicted proteins | sample CB6_Bottom_1051__FD_203503 | JGI IMG/M metagenome (GOLD analysis project Ga0310122, IMG submission 203503) | Marine microbial communities from Western Arctic Ocean, Canada - CB6_Bottom_1051 | ecosystem: Environmental > Aquatic > Marine > Oceanic | place: Canada: Western Arctic Ocean | collected...
TCTGTGGGCTGTTCGGCCAGCGCCGCGCCAAAGTCCGGCGCATCGGGGGCGGCTTCGCCCAAGGCCGACACTTGGATCAAATGTTCGATCCGGTGGTTTTCTCGCGCAATGCGGCAAGCCTTGTCCCAAATCTCGAAGCCGTCCGCCGGGCCGAGGGCGACCAGCACCTTGGCACCGGCGGCGCGCGCAAGCTGGTCCAGTTGGGCCGGCTCCAGCATCCAGTTGACGGAAAAGCCGATGCCCGCCACCTGGGCGCCCCAGAGCGCATAATGGGTTTCCGCCAGGTTGGGCAGCATCAGCATCACCGCGTCACCCTCGCCAACGCCCAATGACCGAAACAGGTTGGCGGCGCGGATGATGCCGGCCAGAAAATCCTCGTATGTGACGCGGGCGATGGCGCGGTCCGGATCGCCGCCGCGGAGCACATGCAGGGCGGTCTTGCCGGGATCGAGCCGGGCGCCCCGGCGGATCAATTCGAAGCTCGAAAGCGGGCGGGCGCGCGCCTCAAACGGCACCCTTTCGAAGCGTTCGATATCGGTCAGGTTACGCAGCGGCGCGTAGTTGTCCGGGCTGACCGCAATGTCCGCCGCCCCATGAAAATCCGCACCGAAGCGGTCCATGGGCAGCATGTCACCGGCTTTATCCGCCATGGCCCTCTATCTCGGCGCTGATTCCGCCGGCTCACGCGAACTCGGCGCTGGCCTTCATGGCGATGACGCCGTCCGAATTGACCGCCCACAGCTGGCAGGATTTGCCGTCATCGGCGGGCTCGCCCATCAGAGTCAGGGGCTGGTCCACATAGACCGGCGCCCGCGCCTGCATGGCAAAGCTCGTCAGGGTCGCGTCGGGGGCGTTGTCGCGCACCAGTTCTTTCAGCCAGATGGCGGTAAAAGGCCCGTGCACGATCAGCGCCGGATAGTTTTCGGTGCCGGTCACGTAGGGCTGGTCGTAATGGATGCGGTGGGGATTGAAGGTGCAGGCGGAAAACCGGAACAGCATGACCGGATCGGTGGTGATGGTGCGTTTCCAGGCGGCTTCCTCGGGCCCCGGTTCCCCCGGCGGCGGCGGCTGGCCGGTGTCTTCCTCCCGGTAAACCAGGTTCTGGTCGTCTTCCATGATCAGCCCATTTGGCCCGGAGATCCTGACGCCGACGGTGACGAACACCAGCTTGCCCGAGCGGCCTTCCTTGGGCGTCACCGATGCGATGGACAGCTCCTTGGTGACCTTATCGCCGATCCGGAAGGGCTGATGGAAGCGCATATCGTTGCCCGCATACATGCGCCGGGGCAGCGGGCTCGGCGGGCCGTTTTCGATATCGGCGGCCATGCCGTCGGGGCCCAGATTTTGGGTCAGGTTGAGGCGCGGAAAAAATATCGCATGCCAGCCCGGCGGCACCGGATCACCCTCGGCGGGGATCGGATCGTCCCGGTTCAGGGTCACCGTGAGGCGGTGCACCTGCGAGGCGCTGATCACATCTTCAGCCACCGTGGTCTGGCCGATGATCTTCCGGTATTCCTCGATCGCATCGGTCATATTATTTCCTCCCCGATATTATTTTGAAGCGTCACTTTATCACGTAATTTCGGCGTTGAAACGGTGCCCGTTGAACCCAGGAGCATTGACCATCCAGGCCGCCTTGTTTCTAATCGGTAGATGCCGGATCGCGGCGATCAATGGGGAGAGGGATCCAGTTCATGCGGTTGATATCATTCGAACAAGACGGTGTTGCCGGCGTCGGCGTGATGATCGGCGATGACGGCTTTGTCGATCTGGCGACGGCCGCGCCGGAATTGCCGGCGACGATCCGGGAAATTCTGGCAAGCGTCGAGGACTGGCAGGATAAAATCGCCGCCGCCGTCGACGGCAAGGCGGCCGGCCGGAGGCTGGCCGATGTCACATTGTTGCCGGTGATACCGGCCCCCCAGGCCACTTGGTGCGTGGCCTTGAATTACCAGACCCACAAGGATGAAACCGGGCTCGACCGCGGCCAATATCCGGAAATATTCCTGCGCATGCCGGTGTCCATCGTCGGCCATGGCCAGGCCCTAGTCCGGCCCCGGGAAGAAATGGCCAAGCGCTATGATTTCGAGGGCGAGCTGGCGGCCATTATCGGCAAGCCGGGCCGCTATATCTCCGAAAGCGAGGCCTTTGACTATATTGCCGGATATGCCTGCTACAACGAGGGCTCGGTGCGCGATTACCAGTCCCACAACCGGCAATTCGGCCTCGGCAAGACATTCGAAAAGTCGGGCAGTTTCGGGCCCTGGATGATGAGCGCGGACGAATTTGGCGATCCCTACCAGCAAAGCATCATCACCCGCTTGAATGGCGAGGAAAAACAGAACAGTTCGATCAATCTGATTCTGACACGTATCGAAGGCATCATCGCCTATTTGTCGGAAGGCTATACCCTGCAGCCTGGCGACGTCATCGTCACCGGCACGCCCGGCTCCTTGCCCGGCACCAACAAACGCATGGATCCCGGCGATGTTTGCGAGATCGAGATCACCGGCCTCGGCACCCTCTCCAATCCGGTCGTCGCGGCGGACTAGTGGCCTGCGTCATCTAATTTGTACCCCTACGATCTCTTTTCCCGTTTCCTCGGTAGGAGGAAGGGCGCAGGCGATGCGGGCTCATCGGCAAACCCTTTCGACGCCCCGAGGGGACGGGAAAAGTGACCCAGAGGGCGGCGTTGCAAGGCTCCCGGTCGTCGTCGCGCACCCCTTGTGGTGGATTGGCACCACGGCTGGGCGCGCTCCTCGCCGGAAACCTTGCAACGCCGTCTTAGGGGTGCAAATTAGATGACACAGGCCACTAGGGGAGGCAGCGATATGGCGATCAATGTCAGGCGGGTGGTGACCGGCCACAACGCGGACGGCAAGGCGGTGGTCCAGATCGACGAGATTTCTACGAACGAGATCAGCAAGCGGCCGGGCCATATTGGCTGTGTCATCTGGACCAATGGCGAAATGCCCGCCGACAATTCCGCCGATGCCGCCACCGATGACGCGGCCCTGGCCAAGGTGGATACCGGGTTGCCGGGCGGCGCCGTGTTCCGCCTTGTCGAATATTCCCCCGGCGTCGCGCCCCGGGATCACCGCACCGATACCATCGATTACGCGGTGGTCATGTCCGGCGAGATCGAGATGAATCTGGAAGGCACGGTAGTGAAATTGAAACAGGGCGACGTCCTGGTGCAGCGCGGCACCATCCACAATTGGGTTAATAACGGACCCGAGCCTTGCCTCATCGCCTTCGTCCTGATCGACGCCAAACCCGCCCTGGCGGGCGGCAAGACATTGGCGGCAACGGGTTAAAGCCGGGAGAAGAGCATGGCGGACAGCAACACACCGATCGTCGATTCGACCCTGGTGGGTGAAGTCTGGCCGGCAGCGGTACCGGCCGAAGATCCGGTCCTTTACGGCCAGGCCCGGCTTGAGCCCGAAGGCGCCTTTCAGGTGCGCAGTTACCAGACCTTCAAGCTGGTCTATACGGCTGGGCGCTTCGGCCTTGATGATAACGGCGCCATACGCGTGGTATTTCGTTTCTTCGGCGATTGGGGCATATTCCAGACCGACGACCCTAAAGCGCCGAACTATGTCACCGCGTTTACCAGCCTTGGCACCAAGCCGCAGTTGGATTTCCAGCGGATCGGCCATTCCAGGCCGTGGATGAAATGCCTGACCGCGCGGATCGCCGGCGGCTTTCTTTCGGAAGGTGATACCATCACCATCACCTTCGGCGATACATCCGGCGGCTCGCCCGGCTTCAAGATGCAGACCTTTGCCGAAAGCGGGTTCGAGTTTAAAGTGCTGGCCGATGCCTGCGCCGTCGGTCATTACCTGCCGATACTGGACAAGCCGGTTATATCCATCGTGCCCGGTCCGCCGTCGGTGTGGCGGGCCGTGCTGCCAACCCTGCGCCGGCCCGGCGAAACCTTCCAATTGGGCATCAAGGCCGAGGATCGATGGGGCAACCCGTCCGATCTTGCCGAAGCCCGGCTGCGCATCGAGCCTAGTTTTCCGGTTAAGGGTTTGCCCGAAACCGGGGATTTCACCAAGGGCCAAAAATCCCTGGTCTTCGAGAAGCTGAGCACCGATCAGGACGGCACCCTTCGCATATTGGTATTCGAGGATGCATCGGATGCGCTGCTGTGCGAGGCCGGTCCGCTGTTGATAGAAGAATCGTACCATGGCGGCTATTGGGGCGATCTGCACGGACAAAGCGGCGAATCCATCGGTATCAACAATTCCCGCGAATATTTCGATTTTGCCCGAAACCTGGCTTTCCTCGATGTGAGCAGCCACCAGGCCAATGATTTCCAGGTCAACAACGCCTTTTGGAACTTCATCAACGAGCTGACGGCGGCGTATCACGAGGACGGAAGGTTCGTGACATTCCCCGGCTACGAATGGAGCGGCAACACCTCGGTCGGCGGCGACCGCAACGTCTTTTTCCGCAACGAAGGACGGCAAATCAGGCGGTCGTCCCATGCCCTTCTGCCCGACCGGTCCGATATCGATACCGACGTCAACGATGCCGGTAAATTGTTCGAAGCCCTCAAGGGCGAAGATTGCGTGGTCTTCGCCCATGTGGGCGGCCGTTATGCGGATATTCATTTTGCTCACGATGCGAGGCTGGAAACGGCTATGGAAATTCATTCGGCCTGGGGCACGTTCGAGTGGCTGTTGACCGACGGCTTTGCCCTCGGCCACCGGTGCGGCGTGGTCTGCAACTCAGACGGACACAAGGGGCGCCCCGGCGCCAGTTATCCCGGCGCCGCCTCGTTCGGCGCCTATGGCGGTCTCACCTGCTTCTATACCGAAGAATTGACCCGCGACGGTATTTTCGATTGTTTGCGCAGGCGCCATCACTATGGCACCACCGGCAACCGCTTGCACCTCCGCGTCCACGTGTCGTTCGAGACCTCGGCAACGCTCTATGACCGCGACCCGAATGTCTTCGCCGATGCCGCCACCTCAACCGTTAGCGAAGTCATGATGGGCGATATCGCGGCGACGCTGGATACCACGGCGCTACTGCGCATCGATGCGGTGTCGCCGGCACCGATCGAGCGGATTGAAGTGCGCAACGGGACCGGCACCGTGGAAATTCTTCGCCCCTATGGGAACGATGATCTGGGCCGGCGGTTCCGATTGCTCTGGAGCGGTGCCGAATACCGGGGCCGCGGCCGCCAATCGATCTGGACCGGCAGCGCCCGGTTCAAGGGCGCCACCATCGAACGCATGGAAAAGATCAACGCCTGGAACCAAGAACGGTTGTTAGAAGTAAAGGACGGCGATACGGTCGTCTTCGATGCCTTGACGACGGGCAATTACGGCGGCTTCGATGTCTGGCTGACGGCGGCCGATGATGCCGTTCTGGAGCTGCGCTCCAACCAGGGCGAATTGACCAAGCCTTTGTCCGAAATCGGGATCGAGGATGTGGTCCTGGATTGCGGCGGCTTGGAAAAGCAATTCCGAATTTTCCGGCTGCCCGACGAAAATCCGCACCGGGAACTGTCGGCGGAAGTGCCGGTGCCCCTAAGCCCGGAAGGCGACAATCCGCTTTGGGTCGCGGTGACCACGGAAGACGGGTTCCAGGCCTGGAGCAGTCCGGTCTTCCTGTTTAACCCACGCCAGCCGTGATGCGAGAAACGCATTGCTTTAATCGGTGGATGTCGTTTGGATGTCTCAACAAGCTAATAAAGTTGTTCAAATCAATCAGTAGAGAGAAATCATGACCTTCAAATCAATCACGATTGGACTAGCCATTGCCGCCATGGGCGGACTAATGGCGATGACGCCCTCAAGCACCGTGAATGCGGCCGAATGGAAACCGGCCGGACCGATCACGGTTTTGATCGGCTTTTCGGCTGGCGGCGGAACCGATACCCAGGCGCGCCTGATCGCGGCGGAATTGGAGAAACGTAAAGGCTGGAAAATCATTCCGCAAAACATGCCGGGCAAGGCCGGCGGTATTATGGCGCGAAAACTCAAGAACATGCCGGCGGACGGATTGAGCATCGGCATGGCGGTGACGGAGTCGTTCGGCTATGCCATGCTGGCGACGAAGAAAGCCGGTTACACGGTGAACGACTTCACCTATATCGCGACCACAACCAGCTCGCAGATGGGCATCGTCGCCAAAACCGGTAGGGGCTGGAAAACATTCATGGACGTTATTGCCGAGGCCAAAACCGGCAAAGTCTTCAAATTTGCCGGCATGAGCCCCAAGCATGCCGACATCAATTTCCTGATCGAGAAAAAATTTGGCGTGAAGTTTAATACGGTCATCCTGCGCGGCGGCCGAAAAGTAATGAACGCGATTACCGCCGGCGACGTCGATCTCGGCTATGGCGCCGGCATTCAGGCCAAAGCCGTCAGAGCCGGTCAGATGGTCAATCTTGCGTCCGGTCTTAGTGAACGCATCAAGATATCGCCGAATGCGCCGACCTTGATCGAACTTGGCATTCCCCACGATATCGCCGCCAAATTTATTTTTGTCGGACCCGCCGGAATGCCGGCGAATATCCGTAAAGCCCTGGCCGACGCCATCGGCGACATAATCAATGATAAAAATACAAAGGCATCCAAATTTGTCACCAGCCGTTACGGCGGTCCGGACGTCATTACCGGCAAAAAATTGGACGATTATATCCAGTTCAACATCAAGGATTCGAAGATGTTGATGAAAGTCATGAACTAGCCTGAGGAAAAGGGCCGGCTCGTCCGGCTCTTTTATCCGTCGCGCCCATGCAATCGGAACGTTGGACCATCGGCCTTGGGCTATTCTTTGTGAGTGCCACCGTTCTGACGCTCGTCGTCTGGATACCCACCGACATAGAAACCGGCGTGATTGAAACATTCCGCCGGAGAACGACTATCGGCGACGCCATGGCACCCACTCTGGCGGCGGCGGCAATTCTCGTGATTTCGATGATCATGGTAGTTTTCGCGGTGCTGCGGGCCAGAAAGAATGGCGGGCCACCGGAGCCAGGCCCGGACCGGCAGGGCTATAAATTTTTATTGCTAATTGCTGTTCCCATGGTCTTGGGGCTGGTGTTGATGGTTTATACCGGCCCGCTTGTCGTCGAGGCAATCAATGCCTTTGGCGGCGAGGTCGGAACCTATCGCCAATTGAAAGCGGCTTTTCCTTATAAATATCTCGGCTACACGATGGGCGGTTTTGTGATGGTTTTCGGCGTTATCCGGGTCGTCGAAAACAAGATCACCCACAGTGCCGCCTGGGTCGCGGCCTTGGCGGTCTTGGCATTGGTCCTCCTCTATGACGTGCCCTTCGACAATCTTCTGCTGCCGCCCAACGGTGATTTCTAATGGGCATTCTCGATCACATCTGGCTCGGCATCGTGGCGGTATTTACCGCCGATCCGGTGTTCTCGCTCGGCTCTATTCCGATTTCGATCACCGTCACGATGGTGTTTTTTGGCTTTGTGCTGGGCGTCATCGTCGGGGCCACACCCGGGCTTGGCGGCCCGGTCGCAATGGCAATTTCCCTGCCGATTCTCATATCCATATTCGGCTTCGAAGCCAGCGCCCTGTTGCCTGTGCTTGGGTTTCTGGTCGGCATTATGAAAGGCTCGACCATCGGCGGTGCCGTGCCGGCCATTTTGTTCAATACGCCAGGCACGCCCGATTCGTTGATGACCACCCTAGATGGTTATCCGATGGCCCAGAAGGGCAAGGCCGGCAAGGCGCTCCGCATCGCCCATTTCTCTTCGGTCTCCGGCGATACATTTTCGGATATAGTCCTGATCACGGCGGCTCCGTCTCTCGCCATTCTGGTCGAACGATTTCTTGATTTTCCGGAAAAGGCGGCGCTGATTATTTTGTCCTTGGCCTTCATCGCATCGGTGGTCGGCAGCAACGTCTGGAAGGGTTTGCTGTCGGCGATGTTGGGCATATTCTGTGCCTATATCGGCACTGGCGAGGACGGCTATCCGAGATTGTCCCTGGGCACGGATGGGCTGGCCAACGGTTTGCCCCTGGTCAGTGCCGTGCTGGGAGTTCTCATCCTCGGTGCGATATTCGAGGGCCTCGAAACCATGTGGCGTGAAATAAAGGAAAAAGCGGCCATCACAACGAGTGAGATGTCCGGCGACAACAAACTCCATTTTAGCGACATCAAAACCATCCTCCCGTTTATTGGGGTGTCGGCGGTCATCGGCACCGTGGTTGGCGCACTGCCCGGGATCGGCTCAACATTGGCCGCCACATTGGGTTATGCCAGCGGAAAGAAAATGCACAAAGGCGATCCCAATTTCGGCGAGGGCGCGCCCGAAGGGGTGGCGGCAACCGAAGCGGCAAATTCTTCGGTTCAGGGCGCCAATCTCATACCGGTTCTGTCCCTCGGCATCCCGGGCAACGTCTCGGCGGTGTTTATCATTTTGGCCATGGAATCGATCGGCGGATTTAACCCGGGTCCGCAGGTTTTCCGGCTTATACCCGATCAGATCAATTCCGAAATGGTGATCGCCTTTGGCCTGTTTACCGCGATGATTTTCGCCAATGGTCTCAATTGGACCCTGGGCGGGATCTTCATGCGGTCCATGGGCATCATGATCCGGATACCAAAACAGCGCCTCTTGCCGGTCATTTTACTTTTGACGCTCACCTCAATCTATGTGCAGCAAACAAACATGTTCGCCGTTTATGTCACTCTGATGTTCGGCGTGATCGGATACCTCATGCGCAAACTGGATATGTCGGTACTGCCGTTTGTTATCGCCTTTATCCTGGCCAACAACCTGGAAGAAGCCATGCGCCAGGCGTTCGCAGTGACCGGCGCCAATCCCTGGTTTTTATTCTCCAGCCCGGTGGCCATCGGTTTTATGTTGCTGGCGCTTGTGGTCGTCATATTTTTCTCACGAAAACGCAAAATCCCAGGCAAGCAGGTGTTCCCTGAAAGCCCTATGGCGTCCTGAATTCCTCGAAATTCGAATTTGGTGGCCGAGAACGGCGCGCCCAAGCGTTTTCAAACCTTGCGCGCCGCCACCTCGTCGAACGCCTTCATAATATTGGCGTGGCGGTCTTCGACCATGTCCCGCTCGGTGTCGTGGGTCATCACATAGAGTTTGTTTTGGGTGATCGCCTCGACGGCCAAATCGCCGAGCATATTCGGGTCCAGTCCGCTTTTTGCGCCGGCGGCCAGTTCCGAGTTTTCGTCGCGCTGGAACGGCCCGCCATACTTTTGCGGCCGGTTGCGCCCGGCCTTGAATATCTGCGTATTGACGTAGCCCGGGCACAGCACGGTCACGCCGATGCCGTGCGGCTCCAGGTCCGGGGCCAAGGCTTCGGACAGGCCCACCAGCGCGAATTTGGTGGTGATGTAGATGCCCTGGCCGCGCCTTGGATAGGCGCGGAGGCCGGCCATCGAGGCGGTGTTGACCACATGGCCGCCCTTGCCGTGGGACTTGATCTTGGGCAGGAACGCCTGCAATCCGTTGACCGTGCCGAGAAGATTGACGCCCAGCACCCAATCCCAATCCTCGCCGGTCACTTCGTCCAGTGGCTTCCCGGTGCCGCCGACGCCGGCATTGTTGCAAAGAACATGCATCTTGCCGAAGGCTTTGGCGCAGCGTTCGGCGGCCGCGTTCATGGCCTCCCGGTCGGCCACGTCAAGCTGGATGGCAAGGCACTCGGCGCCCATCCCCGTTAATTCGGCTTCCGCCTTTTTTAGGGGCCCGGCCTCGACGTCGGCGATGGCCACCTTCATGCGGTTGGCGGCGAAGGCGCGCGCCATGCCGAGCCCGATTCCCGGCGCGCCGCCGGTCACAAACGCGCCCTTGCCGTTCAAGTCTTCCATGATTTCCAAATCCCAAAACCTTAAGCGAAGATGCTTTAAGCTTGTAAAAGGGCGTTGATCTCATCGCAAATGGCCATCGGGTCGAAAGGCTTTACGATGACGCCGAGCGCCCCCAGTGACTTGAAATGCGCGAGTTCAGCCGGCATCGCCTTGGCGGTCACGAATATTATGGGCGTCGTCTCCAGGCCCGCGATTTCGCGCAATTTGCCCAACGTCGTCGGCCCGTCCATACGCGGCATCATCACATCCACGAGTATGAGATCGGGATCGAATGCCGCTGCCTTTGCGATCGCCTGATCACCGGCCGCACAAGGCTCGACGGTAAACTTGCAAACAGGCTCCAGCGCCGAACACAGGACCTCGCGGATATCGTCTTCCTC
>Ga0310122_10003324_pt1 | contig 10202 bp, 6 predicted proteins | sample CB6_Bottom_1051__FD_203503 | JGI IMG/M metagenome (GOLD analysis project Ga0310122, IMG submission 203503) | Marine microbial communities from Western Arctic Ocean, Canada - CB6_Bottom_1051 | ecosystem: Environmental > Aquatic > Marine > Oceanic | place: Canada: Western Arctic Ocean | collected...
CTCTGCTGGACGATCCGGCCAATCCCGCCAGCGGCGGGAACGGAAACGGGGTGATCGATGGAGGGAGTAGCGAGGAAGAGCTGCTGGTGTTTGCGATCGACGGAGCGGTTTCGAAGGCCCGCACTGCTGCTTTCTTTTCCAACGGCGATCCCGCCAACGGCACGCTGGCTCCGTTGACCTCGCGGCTGGTCCGCTTCATCAGTCAATCGACGGTGACCGAGCGAGAAATCAATTCCAACCCGAATCTCGACCGCGGCTCGCTGGGCGACGCCCTGGCTTCGAGAGACCGCGGCCCGGGCTTCGTAGCGCCTCTGGGCCTGGGAGGCCACTTCCCGCCGGGCATCCGATTCACTCCACCGGTGGACCTGTTCGCGATCGAGCACACCAACCGCGACGGCATCGTGCACCCCGGTCCCGACGGTGTCCGGGGAACCGCCGACGACATCCTGCTGCCGGGCCGTTTCAACATCGACCCGTCGCGGCTGGCTCCGGGCGTGAGTCCGCTGGTCCCACCGGAGTCCTACGGGTTCGTTTCGGGTCGCTTCCCCGCGGCCGGTTCACGTGGCATCGCGACTCTCCCCGGCGGGATTCCTCTGTTCCGCGACACAAACGCCGACGGCCTGGGCGACACCCTGGTCGGCGGCATCGGGGTCTTTTTCCCGGGCCCGTCGGGTTTTGCCAGTTACGAGCAGGGGTTCGGTGCAACGTCACGCTGCGGGTCGTCCCGCGACCCGGTCAATGCCCCCTGCGTGCTCGAGAGCGAGTACATGGCGTTTGCCGCGGCGGGGGGCAGTCGTGGTGCGAGTTTCCCGTCGGGAGACATTTCGGGCATCCCGCCGGTCACCGAACTCGATCTTCCCTTCGGCCGACTCGATCTGGTCGGCATCCAGCTGCAGATCTACGGACCGATTGCCGGCCGCGAGGGTGTCAGGCGGCTGGTACGAGCCGGCCAGGCATCCGGCTCGGGTCCATCGATCGGATCCAACCAGCCCCTGGATGCGGTGGGCACACTGACTCGATCCGGCCTGCCGGTGTCGCAGGGTGACCTGGTGGTATCGATGACATCAGCCACCGACCCGCTGCTGAGCTCCGCGGTGGTCGAGGAGATCATCGCCGCGGCCCGCGAGCAGGCGAACCGGACCCGGGCGGCGGTCCGGCTGCCCGCGAGCAGTCGCACCCGGATGGTGATCGCCGTGACCGATACCTCGGGCAACGTGCTGGGCCTGCACCGGATGGACGACGCCACGGTGTTCTCGATCGACGTCGCCGTCGCCAAGGCCCGCAACATGTCCTACTACGCCGACGCGGGGACTCTGCAGCCAGTCGACCAGGTCCCCGGCGTTGCGGCCGGGACCGCCTTCACAAGCCGGACACTGCGATTCCTGGCCGAGCCGCGGTTTCCCGACGGGATCGATGGTGCCGGTGCCGGGGTCTTTTCGATCCTCACCAACCAGGCGATTGATCCCGACACCGGCCTCAACTCCGGTGCACTCGGGGCCACGGTCGGCTCGTTCGACGCCACCATCGATCCGCTCAACGGATCGGTCCTGGGTTACGACGCCTTCTTCCCGGGAACCAACTTCCACGACCTCGACCAGATCGAGAACCAGAACGGAGTGGTCTTCTTTCCCGGGAGTGCTCCGCTCTACATCAACGGCCAGCTGGTCGGCGGGCTGGGTGTCAGTGGTGATGGGGTCGACCAGGACGATGTGGTCACCGCCGCGGGCAGTGCCGGTTTCGAACCACCCGCTGGGGTCGCTCGGGCCGACCAGGTGATCGTCGACACGGTGAGGTTGCCGTACATCAAGTTCCTGAGGAATCCCGAGGGATAGCCGAGGGGGCGCCGAGAGGGGGCGGGGGAGCGTACGGTCGTCTTCGAAACAGGGGGAGGTGAAGATGCAGATCGAGAGCAGTCAAAGATGTTGGGGGCTGGTCGTCGCGACCGGGCTGATGCTGGTCGGGGGACCTGTGTCTGTGGCCGGGTCCGCCGCAAAGGAGTCGAGCAGTTCGCAGTCGGCTCGAGCCGGACACCCTCACAAGGTAGCTCCCTGGGCGCGGCTGTCCATCGGACCCCGACACCGGGGGTACTATGTGGGAGGTGGAGCGGTCAGCGGTGGTGACGGTCGTGATGTGCGTCGCGAGGGCACCTGGGGCTGGGACTATGCACCTCGCTGGACCCGCGTGCGGCTGAGGTGGTCTCACGGTCGTCGCCTGCAGGGTGGTGGCGGCGAGTACCGCAGCGACGGCCGGACCGGGCTGGGCGGATTGCTGCCCGGTCTGCGGCTGTTCCGCTAACGCGTCGAGGCGGTATGCTGCTTCCCCTGTGCGGTGGCATCCGGGGCGGATCAGGCCGCCGGCGGCCGAGGGCGGAGTGAGGAGGAGCGAGCGTGGAGGCGATGGCGGCTCATCCGGTGTGGACTCTCGTCGGAGTCGTCTCGGCAGTGATCGTCGCGATTGCGATCCGCGACGTGTTGCAGACGCAGCGTGCGATCACTCACAACTTCCCGGTGCTGGGTCACCTGAGGTATTTTTTCGAGTCGATCGGTCCGGAAATCCGTCAGTACTTCATCGCCCAGGACAAGGAGGAGCTTCCTTTCAGTCGTGATGAGCGACGGTGGATCTACGCGACATCGAAGGGTCAGAACAACACGTTCGGCTTTGGGACCAGCGAGCAGATCTACGAGATTGGCTACCCGGTGATCAAGCACTCGGCGTTCCCGATGCCCGAGTCGTCGATCGAGCATCCCGGCGGCGACCTGTCGTGGTGTCCGTCTCTGAAGGTCATCGGAGAATTCCACGGCCGCCGGCGGCCCTTCCGCCCCGGCTCGATCCTGAATATCTCGGCCATGTCCTTCGGCTCGCTGGGATCCCGAGCCATCTCGGCTCTGAACAAGGGTGCCCTGGCGGCGGGCTGCTATCACAATTCCGGCGAGGGGGGTGTCAGTCCGTATCACCAGCTGGGTGCCGACGTGATCTGGCAGCTGGGGACCGGTTACTTTGGAGCCCGGGACGACTCGGGCCGCTTCTGCATCGATCGGCTGGCCGAGCAGGTCGAGAGTTGTCCTTCTGTCCGCGCCATCGAAATCAAGCTTTCGCAAGGAGCCAAGCCGGGCAAGGGGGGGATCCTGCCCGGCTCGAAGGTCACCGTTGAAATCGCCAGGAGCCGGGGGATACCCGTTGGCGAGGACTGCATTTCGCCGAACGCTCATTCGGAGTTCTGCACGACCGATGAGATGATCGACTTCATCGAGAGCCTGGCCGAGCGGACCGGTTTGCCGGTGGGGATCAAGAGTGCGGTCGGTCAGATTCAGTTCTGGGAGGAGTTGGCACTGCGGATGGGCGACCGCAACGAGGGTCCGGATTTCATTTCGATCGACGGGGCCGAGGGTGGTACCGGTGCGGCTCCGCTGACGTTTGCCGACCACGTGGCTCTGCCGTTCAAGGTGGGGTTCGGCCGCGTCTACCCGATCTTCCAGCAGGCGGGACTCTCGCAACGGATCACCTGGATCGGCAGCAGCAAGCTGGGGTTTCCGGACCGTGCGATCGTCGCCCTGGCGCTGGGGTGCGACGTGATCCAGGTGGCACGGGAGGCGATGCTGGCGATCGGCTGCATCCAGGCCCAGAAGTGTCACACCGGCGGATGCCCCGCCGGCGTGGCGACTCAGAGTCGCTGGTTGCAGGCGGGGTTGAACATCGACAACAAGGCCAAGCGACTCTCGGCCTACGTCAAGGGGTTCCGCAAGGAGATGATCACGTTGTCTCTGGCCGCCGGCTACCGGCACCCCGCCCAGTTCAGCGCTGACGACATCGAGCTCAGCACCGGAGTGAACCGCTTCTCGACGCTCTCGGAGGTGATCGGCTACCGAGCCGATTCGGCGAGCGAGCAGGAGGTGAGCGGATTGGTAAGGGCTGCGGTCGAGGCGGGCTAGATCGTCTCGGTCGAGTCCGCCTCTTCGTCGGCGAGCCAGGTGGGATCGAGGTCCGAGGATTCGGACGAACCGGTTGCGTCGTCAGGCTGATCGGCGAAATCAATGATCTCAGCGTCAAGGGGCAGTTCGACCCCAGCCGCCCATGGGCTGACCAATTCCAGCGACCCGATCCGGTTTTCGGGCAACGGCTCGAGCCAGCCCCTGATCACCTCCGCCAGGTCCTCTCCGATCTCGAAGCCCAGCGTTTTTCGATCCCACCCCCTCCACTCGCGGACCGTCTCGATGAAGTCGGCGATCGTCTTCTGTCCGAACAGCTTGCGTCCGACCAGCAATTCGACTGCCAGGCAGCCCACTGCGAACAGGTCGTTTTCGGGTCCCGGCTGGTTCCCTTCGAACAACTCCGGCGCGATGTATCCCGGCGTGCCGACCAGCAGTCGGTCGGTGTCCGAGCTGGTTCCGGTCGGCTTGGCCAGGCCGAAGTCCATCAGCTTCACCTGCCCGTCGCGGCCGAGCATCACGTTGCCCGGCTTGATGTCGCGGTGGATGATCTCCGAGCGATGTGCGTAGTCGACCGCCGTGACGAGTTGTCCCAGGATGGCCCGGACGTCGGCTTCGGGCAACGGGCCGTTGATGCGGATCAACTCGTAGAGGCTCATTCCGTCGATGTACTCGACGATGATGAAGTAGGTGTAGAACATCTCGAAGCGGCCGAGCATGTTGACGATGTTCGGATGATCGAACGTCTCGATGATGTCGGCTTCACGCTGGAAGAGGTCTCGCGAGTGCTGGTCGCAGACCAGCCGGTGGCTGAGCATCTTCAGCGCCACGGTGTCTCCTGCGGGATCGATCGCCTGGTACACGACCGCCATCCCGCCTCGACCGAGCCGTCGGGTGATGTGGTGGCCGTGCATGTCACGACCGACCAGCACGTCACGTTCCTTGCCGCCGACGCGGGTGGCCATCAGTCGGGTCAGGAAGCGGCTGAACTCGGGGTAGGTCTCGATCAGCGAATGAAAGGCCGATGCGGAGAGGACCTGCGCGACCACCGGTTCCTGGGCGATGGCGTCGGCGGTGCGGGGTTCGCGGGCGAGGAGTGCCATTTCGCCGAGCACATCGCCGGGTCCGGTCCGCGCGATCGCGTAACGCTGACCCTCGTCGTCCTCGGTCATCACCATCGCGTGACCCGAGGTAATCACGAACATCTCTTCGCCGATCTCCCCCTGCCGAATCAGGTGATCCCCCTCGGCGAATTCCCGCTCCTCGAGGCAGTCCTCGAGCACAGAGAGTGCGTCATCGGGCAACTCGTCAAAGGTGTCCATCGGCAGCCAGCTCGAGTCCGAGGATTCGGTCATCGATCCTCTCGAAGTTTCTCGAAAACTCACTTGCTGGTCATGACGTACACGCCGTCCCAGTCGGGAGCCGGGGGCGTTTCGATCAGGCTGCGGCACCGCTGGACATAGATCCGAGCCGGCTGGTCGGTTGCGTCGGATTCGTCGAGTGAGGTGAACACGGCCAGTGCCTCTGCGAACTGTTGATCGCGGTACATTGTCACCGCCTCGTCGAATTTGGCAACACGTTCGAGCAATTCATCGGAGGCGGATCGTTCGCCCATCAATTCGAAAATCCGTGTCGGTTGCCGCCGACCCTTGACCTGGATCAGGTCCAGCTCGCGTGCGACCAGTTCGTCGCGGACCCGCTCCCAGGTACTCGCGCTGATCAACATCTCGGTGCCGTACTGCTTGTTGGCTCCTTCGAGCCGGGAGGCCAGGTTGACCCCGTCACCGATGATGGTGTAGTCGAACCGCAGGTTGGAGCCGAAGTTGCCGATGCGGACGGTATCTGAGTTGATGCCGATTCCGATCTTGATCAATGGCAGCCCGCGGTCTCGCCACTGCTGTCTGAGTCCCACGAGCCGTTGCGACATTCGGATCGCGGTGCGGCAGGCCTCCAGCGGGTGCGTGTCACTTTCGATCGGAGCTCCGAAGAAGGCCATGATCGCATCACCGATGTACTTGTCGACGGTGCCGTTGTTCTCGAAGACCACCTCGGTCATCGCCGTCAGGTACTCGTTGAGCAGCGAAGTCAACTGGTCGTCGGGCAGGCGTTCGGCGATGGTGGTGAATCCGCGGATGTCGGAGAACAGGATCGAGATGTCGGTGGCCGCTCCGCCCAGTTGCAGGGCATCGGGATGTTCGGCCACCTGCTGGACCACCGCCGGGTGCAGGTAGAATTCGAAGGCCCGCCGCACCTTGCGTCGGGCGAGGTTGTCGTGCCACCACTTGCGGATGGTGACCGCCGAGAAACAGGCGACGACCCCCAACAGCGGGAGCACCGGCTGGGTGATGGTGTTGGTCCATGCCAGCAGGCCGTGATGCACCCAGCCGATGACCAACAGCAGCGGGATCAGCGAGGCGGTGGCGGGGACGACATCGAGCTTGGCGAACAGCAACGCGGCGGCCAGCATCACGGCGATCGTCACCAGCAGTGTCGACAACAGTGACTGCGCGGCCAGCGCGTTGTCGCTCAGCAGAGTGTTGACGGCTGCTGCGTTGATCAGCACGCCGGGCAATCGCCCGATGGGGGTGTTGTGGAGATCGACGAGGCCGGTCTTGACCTGGCCGACCAGGCAGAGCTTGTCGGCGAGCTGTTTGCCGAGCCGGTCCTGGAGGTCCTGGCGGGCCTGGATCCCGGCGGGGAGCTCGGTGTCGAGCAACCGCGTCAGCCGCGTGGTCCAGGCGGCGGGTACTGCGGCAGCGAGGTCGGGTGGTTTTCCGAGGTCCTCATCGGCCAGGAGTGCCCGGATCGAGAGCTCGATGGCCGAGTGTTTCGCGGCCAGTTGCTCGGTACTCGACTGACCGCTGACCGCCGATTCGAGTGCCGTTTCGAGTTCGCGGACCTGGTCGGGAATCGGCGAGTCGATTCCGAGGGCCGTGATCAGGCGAATGGCTCGCAGTCGGATCTCGTACCGCGTTGCATGGATCTCGCGGTCCGATTGGGCCAGCTGCAGCAGGTCCGAGACTCGTACGACCTGCGAGTGAGCATCGAGGTCATCGGCGTTCTTCCGGCTGCGGTCGAGTTGTTCGCCCCAGGAACTCCGGCCGTGCAGCGGCCAGTTGATGATCAGTTCCTGATCGGGCACAGGGGCGTCGATTCGAGCCGCCTGGCCTGTTGTTTGGGGCGGGGGCGAGTTGAGCGAGTCCTGGGACGTGGTGTGCAGCCGGAATGCGGCGACCGCCTGGTGGACCATCCTGCGGGCCCGCAGCGTGTCGTCTCTGGAGTTCCCGGTGATGGTGAACGCCTGGGAGGTCAGCAGCCTTCTGAGCACGAAGTCGCGTTGCAGGTCGCCGTCGCTGAAGGCCAGGATCGTGTGCTCGGTGAATTGCCACCGCGGCAATTCGAGTTGGTCGAGGGTCGGGACGACCTGGTCCTGGGGCACGTTGGTTTCGAAGGTACTGCGGTCGAGTGCTTCGAGCAGCACGGGCTTGGTCTTGTCGAGCGCGCGTCGCAGCGGGTCGGCCATAAGCTGCGAGTTGGCGGCGACGACTTCGAGTGCCGTCGCCCGGTCGCGATGGACGATCCGGTGTGCTGCTTCGGCGACGACGAATTCGAAGTGGTTGGCGAGCGTGGTGCGGGAGACGTTGCTCGATCTGGCCAGCGTGGTGGTATCGGTGTGCCACGGATTCTGAGTCAGTTCATCGATCAGGCTCTGGACTTGTTGCTGGTCGAGGACCGGGGCATGGCGGAAGTGGGAGGCGAGTACGATGCGGGTCGTATCGTCACCGCTGCCGGCCAGGACTTCGAAGGCTCTTCTCTGCAGGGCGTCCTCGGTATAGAGCCGCTCCCAGCGTGTTGCGCGCCGGGCTTGCCGCAGAGATTCCCTATCCGCTTCGGTGTCGTAGAACTCGTCGTGGGAGTAGATCCGCCTGAGGGTGTCCTGGACCAGTTGCCGTGTCGGCAGCCCGTCGTAGAGTGCCTCATCCTGGTAGAACGAGACGTCGCTGCCGGCATCGAGCAACAGGAAGTCGAACACGACGGTCCGGGCTCCGAGTCGTCTGAGTTGTCTGAGTGCTCGGGCGCGGCGGTGCCGTGCGTTGGTCTGGCCCAGTTCGGCTGCCGCGACGTCGTCTTCGAGCACCAGCACGATGTCGGGGTCGAGTTCCGGTGGCGTTCGCTGGGCCAGCCAGCGGTCGCCCAGCGACCAGTCCATCCGCTGTCGCATGTCGCCGGGATCGATGAGGCCCCAGGCGATCACCAGCGCAATCGCACTCAGGACCCAGGCGAGTGTGGGAGGGACTTGCCTGAGCAGCGCGACTCGGGGGAGGCGGGGCAGGTGTCTGGGCGTGGCCACGTTGGAGTCGATCAGTGGGCGGTGGGCCGTGCTGGAGTCGTCACGTCGTCGACCGAGCCTCGGCCCGAAGAACCGCGTGTACGCGGTCACCGAGGCCTCATCATACGGATTCGTGGCAATCTCTGGCCAGAGCGGAGCCCGGCACATCACGAGCGGACGCACAACCGGGCCTGCTCGTGATCAAGTCGGCCCGAGAGTGGGCCAGTTCCACGCAGCGGCCCGGCCAGAGGATCGCCTGCAGACTCTCAGTTGTCCTACGGAGATTCTCCCGGAGATTCTCCCGGCTGCGACCCACCACCCGACCCACCCGAGTTGAGGAACTTGTAGAACGCGGGGTTTCCTGCGTTCTTCAGCTTGTCACCCTGGCCGAAGACGTAGACATCGCGGGCTTCTCGAGTGGCCTGATCGTATTCGATCCGGCCCTTGTGCGGTCCGGCCAGTACGAGTCGAGTGCGAACGATGAGGTCGTTGATGGCTCGGACCAATCGACCCGAGCGGCGGTCGAGCCCGCTGGTCTTGCGTGTTCCCTGTTCGGCCTGTGCCGAGCGAAGCAGTCCGAAGCGGGTGTTGGAGGCGACGACGCCGGTTCTTCCCATCGAGAGGATATCGCCTCGGTCGATGGAGGTCTCCAGTTCGCGGATTTCGGTGCCTCGGACCGCGACAACCGTTCTGGGTGTCCGAATGCGGAAGCGTGGCTTGACCGCCGTGGGGACGACGCCGGCCCGTGCGATTCCCTGGGGCATGTCGAGTTGGATGTTGGTAGCCTGGTTGTGCTGGTAGGCCACGGCGATCGACGCCTCGCTATATCCTCGAAACAGCACCGCCGCCGCGACCCCGTCGCCTTGGGTCGAGGGTGCTTCGGGCCGGAAGGCCACCACTCGGATCACGTTGGCCGCGGGGGCCAGGTTGGCATTGGCCGGGGGCGGGCTGCGGAACAGCAGCAGGCAGCGGGCTCCGACGTCCAGGTGCAGCGTGTCACCGGCCTGCAGCTTTGTGGCACGCGTCACGGTCCGGACCCGGGTCCGCTCGCCCACTCGGCGAGTGTAACTCACCTCACCGCCAACCTGTGCGACTTCGATCACCAGCGCTATGGCTCCCTCGGGCATCCGTGCGGGTGCTTCAGGTTGCTGGGCTTCGATCGGAGTGGGCGTGGTGGTCGAGGCGAGGATCCCGGCCAGCAGCAGTCCGAAGGCGATCCCGGTGACCTGGAGGCGGGATCGGGGGTGTTGCGGGCGGCGGTCAGTGAGCATGGTCTGTGACCTCGTAATGAATCGGCCTGGTGGGCGGGGCCGGCTGTGAGCGAATCGGTGAGCGGGCTATCCCTGATCGTCCTGAAGGGTGGGTCCCTCGCGACGGTCGAATTCCGCGGCAATCCGCGTGAGTACGCTGAGGAGTTCAGAGCCGGAGACGACCTGTCGGGGTTGGCCCTGGACCATCAGGCGGCGGTGCTGCATCTCGCGGTACGAGTAACGACGTGTCTTGCCGAAGATCGATGTCAACAGGCCCGGCTTGATGTCCAGGTAACTGGCTCCGATGTAGGCCAGGGTGTCGCGTTCGAGTCCGGCGGCGGGGTCGAATGTCCAGGAACCGTCCACCAGTCCCTGCTCGAGGAGCAGTGCCCTGAGTTCTTCGAAGGCCATCCCGTCGACATCGGTCTCGGCGTCGATCCGGCCCTGTGTCCTGGCCAGGCGGGCGACCAGGAGGTAGGCATCGGCCACGGTAGCTTGCCGCTGGCGAGCGATTTCGACGCTGGCAGGCAGCTTCACATCGGGTTCCTCACGTGGCGGATTCTGGGCCACCGCGGCAAGTGTCACGGCCAGCAGACCGCAGGCGGTGAGGGCCATCAGGCCGAAGGTGCGGGTCGTCATGGTGGGCTCCTGCCTGGGTGCTTACAGCAACCAGTTGAGGTTGACGGTGAAGAACTG
>Ga0310122_10003325_pt1 | contig 10201 bp, 10 predicted proteins | sample CB6_Bottom_1051__FD_203503 | JGI IMG/M metagenome (GOLD analysis project Ga0310122, IMG submission 203503) | Marine microbial communities from Western Arctic Ocean, Canada - CB6_Bottom_1051 | ecosystem: Environmental > Aquatic > Marine > Oceanic | place: Canada: Western Arctic Ocean | collected...
ACTTGAAACCGCGCGCGCAGAGGGCCAACAGCTTATCGCACAGGCCCGCGACGTGGCTGAACGGTTTCGTGAAGATGAAATCGCCAAAGTCCGAGAGGACATCACTGCCGAACGCGACAGGGCGCAGACTAATATCCAGCGCGAACGGGACGCCGCCATCGAGGACCTGCGGCGTGAATTTGCCGGATTGGCTATTGTTGCCGCCGAACGGGTAATTGGACGTTCTCTGGACGAATCGGCCCACCACGAACTTATCGATCAGGTGCTTGAAGAAGGCTCCGATATTGGAAGCCGAAACTAACATGCTAGCGCAAGGCAGGATTTAGAGATGCCAAGAGCCGCATCTGCCAGACGATACGCGCAGGCCGTGTTCGAGTTGGCTCTCGAAAATCGTGAACTGGAAAAATGGTTCGATGACCTGACTTTGCTGTCAGATTCAGTGTCGAATCAGGAGTTCTTGGATTTTCTGTCACAGCCGCGAGTCACGAGTGAAGAAAAGATCAGGGTTGTCCGTGACGCGCTAGGAGATTCGGTGGGGCCGTTGGCCCTGAATCTGATGTCTCTGCTGGCGACCAAGAACATCGCTCACATTCTGCCGGGGATCACCGACCAGTACCAGGAACTTCTTGACGCTCAACAGGGAATCGAGCGCGCCGAGGCTGTTACTGCGATTCCGTTAGATGATGACGTACAGCGTCGAATCACGGAAATGCTGTCCGCTGTGTCAGGAAGGGAAGTACGGTTGACTACGAGGGTCGATGTTGAAATCCTCGGTGGCATGATAGTCAGGATCGGCGACCGCGTGATGGACGGTAGCACGCGCTCCAGGCTTCAGGCGATGCGCCGGGAATTGGCGGAACGCAGATAGCAACATAATTGGCCTCTCTGCAAGGCAGTCGATATCGCCTTCGTAGATGCTATGTGAAACACAACAAATACAGGCTTCCAAGGAGGCTGGGATGGCTGCAAGAGGCCAGGACATTGCGTCGGTAATTCGGCGCCAGATCGAGGGGTTTGATCAGGACCTTTCAGTAGTAGATGAAGGGACCGTAACCAGCGTCGGAGACGGCGTGGCCCAGGTGCACGGTCTCTCCGGCGTCGCATACACCGAACTCTTGGAGTTCGAGGGCGGCACCACAGGGATGGCGCTGAACTTGGAAGAGGACAGCGTCGGCGTCGTGATCATGGGTGACACCCGAACTGTCAAAGAAGGCTCGACAGTTAGAGGCACCGGTCGCATCGTCGAGACTCCTGTGGGCGAAAGCCTGTTGGGGCGAGTCGTTGACGCTCTGGGAACGCCGATAGATGGCAAAGGCTCTCTCGATAGTTCCGAGAACCGACCTGTCGAAATCGTCGCTCCCGACGTTTCCACTCGAAAGTCGGTCGACACTCCTGTCCAGACCGGGATCAAGGCCATCGACACGATGATTCCAATTGGCCGCGGCCAGCGCGAGCTTATCATCGGCGACCGCTCCACCGGCAAGTCCGCGATCGCACTCGACGCAATCATCAACCAGAAGGGCGGAGACCTGGTCTGCATCTACGTCGCCATCGGACAGAAGGCAGGCAAGGTGGCCCAGACCCTCGGCATGTTGGAGCAATTCGGCGCTATGGAGCATACCATAATCGTCGCCGCCAACGCCTCCGATCCAGCGCCGATGCAGTACCTCGCTCCATACACCGGCACCGCGATGGCCGAGTACTTCATGGATCAGGGCAAAGACGCTTTGATCGTTTACGACGACCTCACCAAGCACGCATGGGCCTATCGCGAGATGTCCCTGCTGCTCAGGCGCCCTCCCGGTCGTGAAGCCTACCCTGGAGACGTTTTCTACCTGCACAGTCGCCTGTTGGAGCGTTCAGCCAAGATGGATGATGCCCACGGCGGCGGTTCGATCACCGCTCTGCCCATTATCGAGACCCAGGCAGGCGACGTTTCGGCATACGTGCCCACCAACGTCATCTCCATCACCGACGGCCAGATATACCTGGAAACTGAGCTTTTCAACTCCGGTATCCGGCCCGCGGTGAATGCGGGACTCTCGGTGTCTCGCGTGGGCGGCGCCGCTCAGACGCGGGCAATCCGGTCGGTGGCAGGCAGTCTGAGGCTCGACTTGGCCCAGTATCGTGAGCTCGTTACCTTCGCCCAGTTCGGTACCTCCGACCTGGACGTCGCCACCCGTAACCAGTTGGAGCGGGGCCAGAGGGCAACCGAACTTTTGAAGCAAGCCTTAAACGTTCCCCAGCCTATGGAAAAGCAGGCTGTGGTTATGTTCGCGTTGGTAAATGGCTTCATGGATGATGTGGAGATTGCCAAAATCGGCAGCTTCGAGCAAGCATTCCATAGTTTTATGGACTCGAACCATCCTGAGATTCTCAAGACCGTCGCCGACGAGAAACAGTTCAGCGACGAGACCGAATCGGCTCTGAAATCCGCAATTGAAGAATTCAAAACCAGCGTTCCTTTTTAGTCTGTCGCTTGTGATTAAAAATATGTCACGGCCCTGCAATGGCAAGAACATAAAGGTTAGCAAAGAGAATGGTTGAAAGCGTAAGGCAACTAAGGCGGCGCATCCGCAGTGTCGAGAACACCGCCAAAATCACCCAGGCGATGTCTATGATCGCGGCGTCAAAAATGCGGCGAGCGCAGGAAGCCGCCCTGTTGAGCAGACCCTATTCGGTCGGGCTGTCTGCGTTGTTGGCGAACCTGGCGGCTCAACCTCACGACGAGGACGATCTGCCCCCTATGCTCAGGACTCGTGAGGTCAAAAAGACGGAAATAATCCTCATCACCCCTGACCGGGGGATGACTGGCGGTTTGAACTCCAATATCCTTAGGACCGCCGCCGAGTTTGTTGCGCCGTTGGGCGGCGAATTCAGTGTCCTGGCGGTCGGCAAGAAGGGCCGGGATTTCATGGTTCGCGCTGGCGCGAATGTGCGGGCGGTGTTCACCGATATTGATGACAGACCATCAATAACTGAAATCACTCCTGTCGCTCAATTAGCTATGAATGCCTACACGAACGGGGAGACCGACTCTGTGCACGTTGTGTACGCCGACTATGTGAACACCACTGTGCAAAGGCCTGTGGTTCAGCAACTGCTTCCTGTGATCCCAGCACAGTTGAGACCACAAGACGCTGTGGGATATATTTACGAACCCAACCCTCTGGAAGTGTTGGGACAATTGATCCCTCGGTTTATTGAGATTCAGATTTTTCACGCTTTGCTTGAGAATATCGCCAGCGAGCAATCAGCCCGTATGGTGGCAATGCGAGCCGCGACCGACAACGCCAATGAGATGATTAGCGACCTCACTCTCGTCATGAACAAGGCTCGGCAGGAGTCCATCACCGCCGAACTGCTCGACATCGTGGGCGGCGCGGCGGCAGTTGAAGCTTAGTGTTCAAAAAGTCCCACAGCACGGGACTGCTACGTTCCCGTATCGGAGAAATACAGCATGGCAACAGGAAAAATATCCCAGATAATCGGCACTGTCGTGGACGTGGAGTTTCCGCCCGAGGACATGCCGACGATTTTTAACGCTCTTCACACCGAGATCGACGGCAAACGTCTTGTTCTCGAAGTGGAGCAGCACGTGGGGAACAACTGGGTCCGCTGTCTCGCCATGGGGCCGACAGAAGGGCTGCGGCGGGGAGTTGAAGTCGAAGACACTGGCGCTGCCATTACTGTGCCTGTGGGAGACCCGACACTCGGCAGGTTATTCAACGCGCTCGGTGAGCCGTTGGACAATTTGGAAGAGGTGGACGCCGAGTTCCATTGGGCTATCCACCGCGACCCGCCTTCCTTTGAAGACCAAGCCACTGGGGTAGAGATTCTGGAAACCGGCATCAAGGTCATGGACCTGATCACTCCGTTCACCAAAGGCGGCAAGGTCGGAGCATATGGCGGAGCCGGCGTTGGCAAGACCGTGATTATTCAGGAGCTTATCCGCAACATCGGCGCGGTTCACAAAGGAGTGTCGGTGTTTGCCGGCGTGGGCGAACGCTCACGCGAGGGCAACGACCTGTGGCGCGAGATGGCAGAGTCCGGCGTTCTGAACACCACGGTTCTGGTCTTCGGACAGATGAACGAGCCTCCGGGCATTCGAGCCCGCGTCGGACTGACTGGTCTCACGATGGCTGAATACTTCAAAGAGGAGCGCGGACAGGACGTCCTGCTCTTTGTCGATAATATCTACAGATATATTCTCGCGGGCATGGAAGTCTCTGCGCTGTTGGGCAGGATGCCCTCCGCGGTCGGATACCAGCCCACCCTTGCCAGCGAGATGGGCGCTCTAGAAGAGCGGATCACTTCGGACAAGAATGGCTCGATTACGTCGTTCCAGGCGATATACGTGCCTGCAGACGACTACACTGACCCCGGCATTGTGACCAGCTACGGGCACCTCGACGCGGTTGTGGCCCTGGAACGCTCAATCGCCGAGCAAGGACTGTACCCCGCGGTGGACCCCCTGTCTTCAAACTCAAGAATTTTGGAGCCAGGTGTCGTTGGGCAAGAACACTACGATGTTGCCAGAGGCGTCCAGCAGGTATTGCAGCGGTATCGCGACCTTCAGGACATTATCGCGATTCTGGGCATCGAAGAATTGTCCGATGAGGACCGGCTCACGGTTACCCGCGCTCGCAAGATTCAGCGTTTCCTCTCTCAGCCCATGTTCGTGGCTGAAGCATTCACAGGCCAGGAAGGCCGCTACGTGCCGATTCGCGACACAGTGAGGGGCTTCCAGCAGATTCTCGCGGGCGAGCATGACGATCTGCCTGAGCAGGCGTTCTACATGGTTGGTCCGATTGAGGAAGCCCTGGAGAAAGCCGAAGTGATGGCAGCGCAAGGCTAACCGTTTAGGAGTAAATTCACCACATGTCAGAACTGATTTTGGAGATCGTGACCGCCGAACGAGTGGTATACTCCGAGAAAATTGACATACTCGTGGCCCCCGGCATCGACGGCGAATTGGGCATATTGCCCAGTCACGCTCCGCTTCTGACCGTGCTCAATCCAGGGGAACTCCGTGTCGTCAAAGACGGTGAGGAGACCTTCATGGCCGTCAGCGGCGGTTTTCTGGAGGTACTTGGGGACAAGGCAACCATTCTCGCTGACACGGCTGAAGACGCTGACGAGATCGACATGGATCGAGCCGAAGCGGCTCTCCAGCGGGCGCAAGAGCGCGTAGCCTCCGCGCCAGCCGACATGGACCTCGAACGCGCTTTGGCTTCCGTGCGTCGCTCACAAGCACGAGTCGCTGTGGCCCGACGTCGTCGTCGTCGAGACGTGGTCTAAAAAAGACAGCCGCAGGATATTTTAACCGAACCGATGAAAACACAAGGGTCCGCATTTCGGACCCTTGTCGCATTTCAGTGAGTGGGGGCACTCGGTTTTTGGCACCGAATTGCTCGATCTGAGCCCGGTCTAACCATCTTTCAGGTAGAATGTCATTGACTGCAATGAGAGCACCGGGTCAATGTTCCGCATCACGATGCCCAGAGGGACTTGCGGGGCCACTGGAGCGTAATTGAGTATCCCTTTAACGCCGCCTTTGACCAGAATGTCGATCACTGGTTGAGCCTGGACAGCTGGCACGGCCACGATTCCGATCGTGACATCCTGCTTGGCGATGACCTTCGCTAGGTCACCCATTGGCAATACCTGGATGCCTCCAACGTCCGTCCCGACCTGGTCGTCGTTGCTGTCGAATGCAGCGACGATTGTGAATCCTTCAGGAGCGAAGCCGGTGTAGTTGATAATCGCTCTGCCTAATCTGCCAACGCCAACGAGACAGGCTCGCCACTCCTTCGTCAGCCCCAGTATGTCACGCAACTCTTTGAGCAGAAATTGGATGTTATATCCTCGGCCCTGTTTGCCGAATCTGCCGAAATAACTCAGGTCTTTTCGGATCTGAGCAGGCGTCATTTGGAGATGGGCACCTAACTGCTGTGAACTGACCACTTCGGTTCCACCCATCTGAAGCTGGGTGAGCGCTCTGACATATAGAGGCAGTCTCAATACGACAACCTCAGGAACGTCCATAGATTGCATACAAATCCTCGGTCGACGCTCGCGCTTCCGATGTGCCTTTGATTCATGTGACTCACCGGCGAGGGGCGACGCAGTAGCAGGTCTAAATTCGGGTAAAGTATATCCTCTTGACGCCCGTTTGTGAATCCTGTAACACGAATCGTTAAAACAGGAAAATCCCTGATGTGAGGCTGTCATAAATGGGCGCAGATTGCAGGGAAATATCACCGCCCTAGGCGCATTGCTGTTAGGCGTGACTTTCTTGACACTCAGGTAGGCCGATGCTAGAATTGGCGTGCATTTTTGGCACGCGCTCAAGCTGTGAAACCGGCTACTGGTTCCTGTTCAAATTTGCCATGCGCGAACTCTGCGTCACCAATTTTTTGGCAATCTTTACCTACGACAGATATCAATAGTCCAGGGAGGAATAAATATGACCGAAGAGAAGGTCCAGCTTCACCGCGGCCTTCGGGAAGTTTACATCGACAGAAGCAAGAGCAGTTTTATTGATGGCAACATCGGCAAACTGCTCTACCGCGGCTACAACATCGACGAACTGGCCGTCCACTCGAATTTCGAGGAAACCGCCTATTTGGTCATGTACGGGAAATTGCCCACTCAGGCGCAACTCGACGAGTTTGACGCTACATTGAAAGCCGCGCGATTAATTCCCGACGAAATTGTGGATATCATTAAACTGACCCGCAATTCACATCCTATGGACGTGCTTCGGACAGCGATTTCAGCCCTCTCTGCATACGATCCAGACACCGAAGACAACTCCACCGAAGCTACCCTTCGCAAAGGTCTTCGGCTCACGGCTCAGGCTCCAACTATCGTCGCCACCCATGCGAGAGTGCGTGACGGTAAAGACCCGATAGCGCCCGACTCCAACCTAAACCAGGCGGCGAACTTCCTGAACATGCTTTTCGGAGAGCTTCCAGAGCAGGTGGACTCGGACCTTATCGACAAGGACTTCGTCCTCCACGCCGAGCATGGCATTAACGCATCCTCGTTCGGCGCCAGAGTCGCGGCATCGACCGTTGCGGACTTGCATTGCGCGGTCACAACAGGCGTCGCGGTCCTTAAGGGTCCGTCGCACGGTGGCGCGGCTGAAGAGGTCATGAAGATGGCACAGGAAATCGGCACTGAGGAGAACGCAGAGAACTACGTCAGGGAGCGTCTGGATTCCGGCGGCAGAATCATGGGTTTCGGCCACCGCGTCTACAGGGCAATTGACCCGCGGTCTGTCCATCTTCAAGATGACGCTAAAGCTCTGGGAGAACGCAAAGGTGAACCGAAATGGTTCTCGATTCTCCAGAACGTCATCGAGGCAATGGAACCATACAGACGAAGGGGTATCTACCAGAACGTTGACTTCTTCTCTGGCACAATCTATTACCTGTTGGGGATTCCTGACGACCTGTTCATCTCCATCTTTGCGATGGGACGCATTCCGGGTTGGACAGCCCAGGTAGTGGAACAATTCGAGAACAATATCCTACTCAGGCCCAGACTCCTCTATACTGGGGAGATGGACGTGCCATACGTCCCTATCGGAGAAAGAGGGTAAAGGGTCGCAACAAATCGAGTAGCGACACCTTAGAAAGAGGGTACCAAACGTGACCGAAGAGGCAGTTGAAGAAGTAGTATCGGATTGCATGCACCACTGGGTTATCGACCAACCCAACGGCCCAACCAGCGAGGGAAAATGCAAGATTTGCGGCATGACCCAGGAATTCAAGAACTCCATTCAGGGTTCTGGCTGGGACCGCGACGGAGGCCAGGGCAGGCGCGCGAGGCAACAGAAAAAGGCCACATAACGCTTCGCCAAGACCGGCAAGGCAACATAATCAGGGGCGTCACTCAGGTGGCGCCCCTGTTGTTTGCGCCAATTCGAGTGGCAACGAGCGGAGTATGAAGAAAGATAGAGTTGGCCAAAACCTGGCTGAGACGGAGATTCGACGGAGAATCGCTTCAGAAGGTCGCATCACGTTCGCGGATTTTATGGAAACCGCCCTCTATTATCCTGAAGGTGGTTACTACACGACTCAAAAAGTCGTTGGCGGGGCTGGCGACTACTTTACTAGCCCGGCGGCTCATCCGGCATTCGGGGCGCTCTTGGCCTTGCAGCTAGAGCGGATTTGGGAAGTAATGGGACGGCCAGAACCGTTTCACACAGTTGAGATGGGCGCAGGCGACGGACTTTTGGCCCGTGACCTGGTTGAGTTCACGAAACATCTTCAACCCGAGTTCACCAGGGCGTTGGAATATCTCACGACCGACAGAACAACGTCCGGTGTCGCCGAGATGGGTATTACCGGATGCGTGATCTCGAACGAGCTTGTGGACGCTTTTCCTGTCCACCGGTTCAGAATAGACGATGGGACGCTCAAGGAAACATTCGTGACCATCAACAATGCAGGCGAGTTGGTCGAAGAGTTCGGAGCGCCTTCGACTCCGCTCATCTCACGACGTCTCGAAAACTTGGGGCGCCCACTGCCAGAAGGGTTCAAGGGCGAAGTCAATTTGGACATATCGCCTTGGATGGAACGAGTGTCCAGAGTATTGGATCGGGGTTTTGTAATAACGATCGACTATGGGCATGAGGCCGAGCAGCTGTACTCTGCCAAACGATCAATGGGAACGCTTCAGACCTATTTCCGACATACCGACGGCTCCAGTCCGTACCAGCGCATAGGGCGTCAGGACATTACGGCGCATGTCGATTTCACCGCGGTGGTGGATGAGGGCAGAGCGTCGGGCCTTTCTCCTCTGGTCTTGCTCAGCCAAGCTGAATTTCTTAACGATATCGGCATGAGAGAGATTGAGAAGGATATCAGCGAATTGAAAATAGATGCTTATGAGCGCGATGCCAACCTCACGGCCATTCGCGAACTTGTCAAACCCGGCGGCCTGGGTAGCTACTTAGTATTGATCCAGCAAAAGAGGACTGGCGTGCGAAGTTTCGAGTCGCTTATTCTTGACGCATCACGAACAACGGCCCTGCCTGCTCCGCTGCTCCGACCCGAACATATCCCGTTATTTGCCGGCCGACTCTCTCAGACTGAATTTACGATAGACCATCTCTGGCCGTTCGATCAGGATCAGCATGAAGATCAAAGTCCCTGACCGAGTCCAAAGCATTTCAGCCATTAGATTCCTCATTTGCTTCGTCTTCTGGGTCGGGTCGGGGTGAGCTTTTTCTTGCGGTTGTGATGAACCCTGTGTGGCCGATCATCCGGTGGGATGGCCTGACGCTTCGTCCTCCGACCGACCAGGGACGCATTGTGACTTCCATCGTCTCAATGAGGTTGAACGTTCCCTGTTCCCGCAATGCGAGCGTCAGATCGTGGACCTGAAGTATCGTTGGCAGGAAGCTGAACAGCATCCCGCCGGGAACCAGTTTGTCCGAGGCGTGAGGCACAACGTGCCACGGTTCAGGCAGGTCAAGCACTAGCCTGTCAATGCCATCATCCTCAATGCCCTCGTAGATGTTGTTTTGCTTCAACGTGAGGTTATGAGGATCGGAGTTCGCCAACTTTACGTTCGCTAACGTTTGATCCAGCATATCCTGGCGTGTGTCATAGGAAATCACCTGCCCGGATTCTCCAACCGCCCTCAGGAGGGTCATCGTGGTCGCTCCAGAGCCTGCGCCCGCCTCCAGCACTTTTGCGCCAGGGAATATGTCTGCGTACACCAGGAGGGTTGCCAGGTCTTTAGGATACATCACGGTGGCGATTCGGGGCATCCGCAACGTGATGTCCGCCAGCGTTGGCTTGTAAGCGATGATTCTGTGGCCGGAAGGCGACGTGAGCCAACTGCCATAGGGCATTCCGATTAGCTTGGACAGATCGAAGTTGCCGACATGGGACTCAAATCGGTTGTCCTGTGTCAGTTGGACGAGGTATTGACGGTCTCTGCGGTCGACGATCAGAGCCTGGTCGCCCTCGCTGAATACGTGCTCTTTTGGGGTCGAGTCATCACTCATGGGGTATCACGCTCGTTATCAGATTTCCCTCGTATTCTAGCCGATCTATGAATCGCAGAAACAGTGTGGGCGGGTCAATCAACCCGCCCACACGTGGATATTATCGCGATGTTGTGATCTAGAGCTTGTCGATCTCGGCCATGATCGCTTTTGGATCGATGTCCGCGGCGTTGC
>Ga0310122_10003326_pt1 | contig 10199 bp, 16 predicted proteins | sample CB6_Bottom_1051__FD_203503 | JGI IMG/M metagenome (GOLD analysis project Ga0310122, IMG submission 203503) | Marine microbial communities from Western Arctic Ocean, Canada - CB6_Bottom_1051 | ecosystem: Environmental > Aquatic > Marine > Oceanic | place: Canada: Western Arctic Ocean | collected...
TCGGACTATCGCGCCATACCTTTGCAAAGCAGACCTCGCCATAGCTCTCCGCGCCATTGCTTAGCGAACCTTGGCTCAGCTTGTCTATCAAATATTGCTTCATCCTCGCCATACCTGGCCTCTCCGCTCTCGTGCCTCGCCCAACCAGTGCATGCCGTACCTCGCCTCGCCCCCGCCTTACCTTGGCTTAGCGTGGCCCCACCGAAGCGAGCCTCGCCAGAGCAGACCTCACCTCACCGCACCATAGCGTGGCTCGGCGTAACCTCACCCGACCTAATCCAGAGCCAACCTTGCCTGACCGCTCCATAGCGAGCCACGCCGTTGCCACAGCACGCCATACCTGACCTCTCCATGTCCATAGCCAACCGTGCCTGATCTCAGCCCGCCAATGCTCGCCCAGCCAACCCCCGCCCAAGCGCCGCTCACCTTGGCTCGGCACGCCGCGCCGAACCCGATTCAAATACTGCTTTATCCACACCATGCCTCACCGTGCCCGGACATACCTTGGCTTTGCTGGCCGTGCCGTCTGCTTGGCATGTCCTACCTTGCCGCGCCCTGCCCAGCCTTGTCGCACCTTGCCGGAGCAAGACACGCCGTGCCGTACCTTGCCGTGGCTCTCCCAGCCGGAGCATGCCATTCCGAAGCTAACCAAATCACGCCACTGCGTACCTTTCCGCACCTTGGCGAACCTTGGCACTGCACGCCTAACCAATGGCATGGCGCACCACTTTCAAATACTGCTTTATCCTTGCCGTACCTCTCCCAACCGTTCCTGGCCCCACCCGACCTCTGCATACCTCAACCTGCCATAGCCGACCGAACCGGGGCTGGCCGTGCCTTGGCTCGCCTAGGCCAGCCATGCCCTGCCGAACCGGAGCCAGCCATTCCAGGCCCATCCATGCCACGCCAATTTCAAATATTGCTTTAACCTTTAGACCATCTTTCTAAGCAAGCCTCACACATTGGAACCTGAACTGGCCCCGGATCATGCGTACCACAATATAAAAACATCGATACCCACGTTACTGGGGTTTGTTTGTGAGTAGACCCCCCGCGAAACATACACGCTGTCATCTTGGGTGCCCTAATACAGATACATTCTCGTGCCATCACTTCTCTCCTTTATCCATGCCTCACCTTGCATCGCCTCACCTGGCCCCCAGCCGACCTCTCCATACCTCAGCGAGGCATACCCGACCGCACCGGACCTGGCCGAGCCAAGGCCAGCCATGCCCAGCCGAGCCGGAGCCAGCCATCCCAGGCCCATCCTTGCCACGCCACGACATACCAATCCCCAGCTAACCTGACCTGACCGAACCCATCCCAGCCGGAACCGCGCCTAAGCCAGCCGTGCCGGAGCCAGCCTCGCCAGGCCGTACCCTGCCGCGCCGTGCCGTGGCCTGCCCGTCCTCTGGCATACCCCGCCCGACCAAGCCTAACCCCGCCCAGCCATTTCAAATACTGCTTTATCCTCGCCACGCCGTTGCTTAGCAAAGCTCACCGGGTCACTCCATGCCTAGCCCCTCCTGGGTTTACCGTGCCCGACCTAGCCCCTCCTGGGCAGACCGTGCCCGACCACACCCTGCCGTGCCTTGCCGTGGCGCACCACTGCTCAGCCTGGCTCACCGGACCTAATGCATGGCTCACCCCTCCTGGCCCCGCCAGTTTCAAATATTGCTTTATCCATACCTTGCCTCTCCAGGCCAGAGCGGGCCGGGGCACTCCGCGCCTTAGCCCAGCATGCCTGTACCGACCTAACCCGACCGCACCGCACCATGTTCGGGCTTGCCGGGCCTTGCCCAACCGGGCCAGCCCTCAGCTAACCTTGGCACTCCTAGCCCGGGCTTGCCGCGCCTTGTCCAGCCTCAACTCACCATGCCTGAGCGCTCCATACCATACCGCGTCATTCATGGACACGAACGTCGAAATCATAGGGGGAGTCTTCTAGTACCCAGGCAAGTTCGTCGGAAGGAGTCGCCTGGGCGATAGCCAAGGCGAATACCTGGGCTTCCTCCTCGCTGACGGCTGGCACCTGTACGGTCTTGGTAGCCCAGCCGGTAAACTGAATTTCCACCTCGTAAGTCATGGCTACGCCTCCTCAGCGATTGCGTCTACGATTGATTCCATGATGCCGGCGGTGTCCATTTCCCCAACTACCGCTGATGTAACGGTGGACTTGGCATCCAGTAGCTGAGCGATGCGCTCGTCAAGGGTGTCAGCGGCCAAGAGGTAGTGCGCCGTAACGGCGTTCTCCTGGCCCTGGCGGTGCAGTCTAGATGCCGCTTGAGCGTGGTCACTGGGTGACCATCCGAACTCCATGAAGGCCAGGTGGCTGGCGCGGCGTTGTAAGCCGTCCACGCCCATCCCCATCGCTTTGAGGCCGCAGATTAAGATGGGGTATTTGCCGTTGCTGAACTCGTCGATGTACTTCTGGCGTTGTGCCATCGGCATCCGGCCGTCAAGAGGACGTGGTATCTCACCGGAAGACTCCGTCAAGCCTTCCCAGAGCGCATCAGAAAGGTCATGGTGGTGGGTAAAGACCACCAGTGGTTCCTCTGTGGCAAGGGTAAAGTCTTTGATCCACTCCATCGCAACTGGTAGCTTGGCGATGGCGGCTTCTTTCTTGAGTTTCGTTATCTCTTGAATGAGATAGCCGTACAACTTAACGGTACTGTTGCCCTCCGCTCGTCCAGCGATGGCTATCTCCCTGGCATCATCGGAGAGGTTGTTTATGCTTTCCCTCTCGCGCCGTAACTGGTCACGCACCTCGGCAAGCCGACGTTGCACCTCTTTCCGGACTTTCTTGTAGGATGAGAGATTGACCTCAAAAGGCACCGTCACGGTCTGTAGTTCGGGCAGATGTTCCATCACGTCTACCTTTCGCCTGCGAACCATCACCTCACTTCTTAGGGTCCGGTCCAGTTCGTCTAGGTTCGATGCCCCGTTGAAATCCCACGCCTTGTCACGAGCCTTGTTCTCCGTGTTCCAACGGGTTTCAACTCGCTTGGCATCGCAGAAGTGCATAGCGAACCGCCACCAGTTAGGCCAGATGCGAGGGTTGATACACTGCATCTGATGCCACAGTTCCTTGGGCCTGTTTAGCACCGGCGTGCCGGTGAGGGCTACTACCGACTCCACTCCCGGTTGCTGGCACAGGAACTTGGCAGCCTTGGAGCGTTTCGACTTTACCTCTTTGAGGTAATGAGACTCGTCCAGAATGATGGCTCTGGGGTTGAACGCCAGCAGGTCTGGGAGTCTCCTGCTGACAATGTCGTAGTTACAGATAGCCAATGAGCCGGTGATCGGAGCAGGGCGTATGCCGTTGACGATGCTAACCTCGTCCTCTTCAAAGCCCAGCCATTTCATGGCTTCTCTGGCCCACTGCAACTTGATTGTTGCAGGGCAAATCACAAGTGCCCGGAAGAGACCCTTGTTCCAGAGCCAGCCCAAGGCGTTGGCCGTTTTGCCCAAACCCATCTCGTCTGCGATAAGAACCCGGCCTTGGTGTTGGTCTGCGTACTCCAAAGCATCGAGTTGGTAGGGATACAGGATTCCGCCAGGTAGGTGTGGTGTCATACTCATGGCTTAACCCCTATCGACCAGGGACTCGTCACTCGGCTTGCCTTCCGCCCGCCGAAAGGCATGTCTCTGCCAGGTGGCTACTTGTTGGTTCAGCCCAGCAATCGCACTCTTGGACTCGTCTTGCTGTTTTTTGAGCTTGGTCAATTCCGAATCCTTGCTACTTAGAGCGTGAGCCAGAAGTGCAAGGCCGTCCAGATGCGCCCGTAGGCCACCCAGAAGTTCAGCATTGACCCGGTGTTCCTCTTCCAAAGGTGCCAGCAGGCTGTTGGCCTCTGCGATGAACTCGTTGACATCCATGATGCGTGAGAGGGGAAAGACCTCAACGGCCTTCTTTCTCTCGTTCAAGGCCGCTCGCCGCTGTTCGGCTAGTTCTTGGTACATATTCGTGAAAGTGGTGGTCGTGGTGGTTAATTTGGCGCTTTTGTCGGGGGTCACGTCCTCGATTGAAGGGTGTTCGGCTTCCTCCGCTTCCAGCTCCGGTTCCGGTGCCGCTTCTGGCGCCGGAGCTTTCTTTGCATATGGCTTGGGTTCAGAGATAAGGCCGTTGCTCTGCAAGACACGATAAACGGTGCCGGTGGAAACGGTAGAGTTGGAACCGTCAGCTTTGCCATCCTCTACTACTTTGTCTCGGATTTTATTCGGCTTCATGTTTAGAGCGAATAGTGTGACAATCTTGTCTTCCAGCTTTGTGCCGATTCTTTTGGACATATTATTCCTCCACAGTTTCCATAGTGATTTGCTGTTCTTCTACAGCCTCTATGACTAGAGGCTCGTTTGAACCCCCGTTCTGCCAGTAGTTGTCGATCAGTGCGATGGCGTCTTCTGCTGAGCCGTCCTCAAGGAAAACAGGAAGGGTCTTCTCACCAAGCGCGTTATATATGTCACTGGCCTTGTCTACGGGGTTGGCCATCCAGTGACTGACTATATGTTCGTAGACAACCTCATGCGGCTTTTTCTCTTTCGCGGCTTTGGTCGATTGACGCCGGCCGGAAGCCCTGGCCGTATCGGCGGAGGGGGTGGAGGGGGTGGAGGGGGTGGAGGGGGTGGCAGAATCGGAAGGCACATACTCCTCTGAGTGGACAACCTCTTTGCCGGTCGATTTCTTGAGGTGGTCTAAGAACGCCTCTCTGATGACGGACGGTACTGCGCTTAGGTGAGCGTTCCGACGAGCCTTGCCCATCGCCTTGCGGTTAGCTACGCCTAGGCGGTCATTAGCCGGGCCGTCATATGGCTCAGAGCCACGGGCGTCAATGGTGTAGGTCTCCCCGGTGCTTCTCCATGTGGCTCGCCAGACGCCGTCTACTATCCACTGCCCACCTACGACTTGGTCTACGGCTTTCTCAAGCTGAATCTCGGGGCAAAGGTTCTGAATGACGCACTGCTCGTACAAGCCCTCAGCACCTTTGGCCGAAATAGCGGTGATTGTGTCTCGTCCAAACCTGATGGTGTAGGTAGCTTGGTCGGCCACCCTCTGGGTCACTGCCTGGGTGATTTGGTTCTGTAATGCGATCTGCGTGGGGTCAGCTTTTTGAATGGTCATTTACTGGTACATTCTCCGATTAGTTTGGTGATGTATTCCTTGGCTTCTGCCAACGTCATGCCGTGGTCATGGACAAGCTCCCGGATTAGCTCTTGAAGCATGCCTTTCCAAGCATCCCTGGTAGCTTCTTGCTCTAAGCGAGCCATGCCGGACAAATCGTCCATGTGCTACGCCTCCGTAATCTCAAAGTGTTCCAAGATAACGTCCCAGAACTTGTGCTGTTCGAGCATCCGCAGAGTCTCGCCTTTGGAAATGGGAATGATGTTGCTGGTGCCGATACTGCTACCGTCTACCTCTTGACCGAACATGGACTTAGGCCCACCCATCCCGTTTATAAACCAATTACTTTTGGCGGTAACAAACAGTTCCCCTTCCCAGTAAGAGTGGTCTGCCTTGTTAGCGGTGGGTGACCCTACGTCACTCACCCAGGTAGCCTTCTCGGTGTCATAGAGTATTTCGTGAACGATCCGTCTTGCCATAATTGACTCCTTCCTGCTGAGTTTTGACCAAAAAGGGGGAAGGGCAAGTTTGCACTTACCCTTCCCCCTATGCCATGGAGTCCTAGTTGCGGTGGCAGGTAGGACAGAGGCGGTCTTGGTGGCTATGAGTAGCGTTAGCCGTGGCACTCCTCTGCCGGTTGAGCATGTCCTGTAGGCTGTTGTTGGTGCCGTGGGTGGCGGTAGCCGTTGCCAACTGGAACAGGTCATACTGGTTCTGAGGCTGTTCCGCTATGGCGGCATCCCGAACCTGTTGAGCATCCGCACGGTTCAACCGGGCATCCCGGATGTACCGCTCGACAGCCCCGGCACGGTCTTGCCCGGTCTCAAAGGTCATGCTTAGCATGTCAGCATACTTCTGCATGACACCGTCGATGGCCGTGCTGGACGCTACGAGACCTTCTCGGAACCATTGCCAGAGGTCGTCGCCCTCACCAAATCCCCGGCCCCACTCGTGGGACAGGAACTCGGAGTGGATGGCCCCGTTGAGGCATACCAGACGCTGGACGTATGGCTCAATAAGAGGCTCAGTGATGCCCATCGGGTTGAAGTGGGCGTGGATGCCAGCCCGGTAGGGGTCACCGCCTTGTGGGAGCATGACGTGGAGGTCCTTGTTGACCCTGGCTTCCAGCCGTTCGATATTGTTGTGGGTGATTGCCACAAGGTCTGCGCCGTAGGCGGTGGCTCCTTTGGGGGATGCAATCTGGGCATCCTGCCAGAGAACCTCTGGGAACTGCTTGATGATGTTCTCCATGACCTGCTCTGGAGCCATCACGGGCTTCAGCTTGGCCTGGTCGCTCACGTTGAGCAGGCGTCCATCGCCATCTACCACGGTGACTACACCATCTTTCTTCTGGAGAGCGTGAGTCAGCAGAGGCGTGATGAGTTTGGAGGGGTATTCCTTGCCCAGAGATTTGGGGATTCCGGTGAAGTTGAAGAGGCTCTCCATCGCTTCTGGGCCTGCGATGGTGAAACTCTGCTTCTTGTCACTGTTGAACCTAACGTGGACTTCACCATCGACGGTCTCTTCAACCTTGGCCCGTGGGCTGACCTCAGTTGCCATTGCCCGGAGGTCTCCGGGGATGGTGAGTCGCTCTACTATCTCTTCCTGAGAGAGATAGACTTGCTCCAGGACTTTGTGTGCGCTATGGGGCATTGCCGGTCGGGTGGCTGTAGCCATATTTGGGTCTTCTCCGTGCCTAAATTTTGGGTGGGGTCTGAATCTATTTTAGCACAAAGGCTAAACTGTTGGCAAGTACCGAGTGTCACCCAAGTAGGGTTCCACCAGCACCTGCGGGTCCAAGGTCTGCCATTCCACAGGACAGTTCCTCGCTCCAGAAAGAGGGCAGTTTGGCCGGGATGAATCCAAACTTAAGATTGTTGAAATCCATCACATATGCCCATTTCTGGGACTTGCCTTTCTGCTGTTGGAACTTCTCATAAGCCCTACCAGCGAATGGCTTGAACTCTTTGCGCTCCAGCATGACATGGCCTGCTGCTGGCTTCTTGTAGATGATGCGCTTGGCATCGGTCACGGTTAGAACGTCCAGCTTGCGAGTGTGGTGAGTTACCAAGAAGATGAGCTGGTTGCGCTGGCGGCTCAGGGCCACCAGATTAGCCAGGTCCAAGTTGTCCTTGGACGCTGAACGCCTGGAGTGGGCTACCTGTTGGGCTTCATCTATGACAACGATCGAATCCCTTGGGATGGCCCGTAGTTGCCTGGGCGCTTCTACCCAATCGGGCATCAGCTTACGCATCGCCGGGGGAGCCATGTAGACAACTCCGGCGCGTTCTCCATTGCTCTTCTCACGCATCAGTTCCATCATCCACATGGCGAAGGCGGTCTTGCCTTCCCCTTGGGCACCCAAGACGACGCAGACACCACTGTCTGGAATAGCATCCGACAACTTGTACCTGGGCGTATCGGGCATGGTGCTTGCAACTGACTGGGGTGTCATTAAGCCTCTTGTTGACATGCATCCACCTCCTTCATTTCGGTGACTACAACCTCCTTGTGTGCCATCTCTTTGATGCGGTGAGGTATGAACTCGACGCTCCAATCCCAATTATCTGGATGCTCCTCCCCATCCAGCGTGGTGATAACGCCAGTGATTGTGACTTTGTAGATTTGCAACAGAACCTCCTAGAGTTCCGATTCGTGGATAGCCTCGTAGGCATCCTCTGCGATTTGGAATGGCTCTAAGCCTTTCTCGACCCTGAGCCTGTTTGCGTTGACAATGCACGGCTGGCAGACAGCCACGCGCTCTCCCTCTACTCTCACGCTGGGAACCCGGTGAGGGTTGTAAGCGAACACTTGATTGCAGTTAGCGCAAGCTGAGTGCATAAGAACGTATCCCATTGATGCTCTGACTCCTTTTGAAAATGAAGAGGGGCCGGAAAACTCCGACCCCTCTAATACAAGATACCGAATGATTTCTGAAATCGGTTCCCCCGGATTTTTGGTCACGTTTCATCCCGCTGGCACAAGAAACAGGAAAACATATTGGCGGCAATACGGTCTTGATCTGCAAGCCCCGGTTCCACCAGAACGAGGACCGAGTCGGTCAGTTCACGCCGGCGGATTGATTGAGCCAGGTCTTCTATGTGCTTGTAGCAGATTGGCATACTATGCTTCTCTGGCTCGACCTTGGCTCTGAGGAGTTTAGCGAAATACTCCTGGCCACCGGATGGCAGATATCCCTCTGTGCGGTGGTTTGGCCATCTGTAACTGGCTTTGACCATATCGGCTACCCCTTCAACGACCTGGCGATAGCCAGGAAGTCCTTTGTGGAAATCACGACGGTGTAGTCACCAGTGCTAACGCTCTCCCCATCCCGGCCTGCCAGCGTGATAGACACGCCGGGGGCGTTGCCACCGTGTACAGCTACGAACCGGAAATCGTCCGTGAACTTGACTGTGGCAGGGTCTCCAGTCCTCCGGGCCGTTTTGGCATAGCCTTTGCTGGTCTCGCATATGTATTCCATCTATCTCCCTCGCCGTTTAGATTTTGCCTTTTCAACATGACGGCGCACCTCTGCCTCAGAGGCTTCCCTGGTATGGGAAGACCCCGACCCAGCGTGTCCGTACCTTGACCTGAATCTCTTGTTGGCTCGCCTGTCTGATTTGTGCATTTACACCACCTTCCTGATTAGCCTACTGCTCCGGTCTGAGCGAGTAGCAGGGATGCAAAACCTGCCGACTGTGGATAAGGAAGGTGGGGAAACCCACAGCCGAACCCAGACCGGAGCAGTAGACCAATTAGGCCTACTCCTCGTCGTCGTCTTCTTCTTCTATGTTCCAGCTTTTGCAGTTGCTACAGCGTTTGTCGCTCTTGCCATTTGGGTCTATATCCCAGTCCTGATATTGAGCGTTCCAATCGATACGGACGCTCTCAACATAGACTAGGTCAACGTCACCGCAGTCTTTGCATTTGTACTGGATGGTCATTACGCATCCTCTGGGTGGCCGTTTTGGCAGTGAAGTTTTTCCACAAAATTCACTGCCATGCTGTCCCCAACCTTATGGATTTGGTAGCCCGAATCCTCGGACTGGAAGCAGTCCAGGCAGACGTTTTCGATAGGGTAGGGGAACTGGACCTCGTAGCCGATGATGGTGACAAAGTTGTCCTCGTCGTAATACATCTGCCCTATCGTCACTACTTCATCGGCTACGTCAGCATCGACCATGCCAAGTTCCACGACCCGGTTCTTGAAGTGTTCCTTGTCCTTCTCGACGTAGACTATGTCCCCGTCGCGTGGCTCGTTCTGGATTACCACGATTAGGTCATTGGATATTCGCATACTTCACCTCGCCTTTGGCCCGTAGGGTAGCCCAAGGGTCTTGGAAATCCGGGCCGTCGCAGTAGTCTATCGCTGAAATCATTACGCCTAGATACCCCATTTCAACGAGGACATCGTGTACGGCCCAGGCGTCAATCCCTCCGTCACCATCCTCGCGCCGGACTATGTGGGTCTGGTAGGTGGTGGGGTGGGTTGCGTGTACCACCCATCCGCATCTTTTAGCCATGTTATTTCCCCCTCTTATCTTCTTTTACGCGCTCAGTCATGTCTCTGATGTCTAGATCGGACTCCCGGATTCCCATAAATACGGCGTAATCTTCTGGGGAGAACCGGTTGGCATCGTCCCTACAGTCACCGTTCCAATGCCAGGGGTGACAGCACTCACATATCCCACACTCGTAGATTATGTGGCCCTTTATAGTGTTTGTATTCACTACCTCCCCCTGGCCTTTGCGCTGTCGTACATGATGTGGATGCCTTGCTCAGGGTCGCACCCCTCTTGGCACTCGCCACCGAATGGGTGCTTGGCTAAGGGATGCTCTTTCTTTTCGACCTTCCCCTTGCCCAGGATTGTCTTGACCGTGACTTTCCCCTTTGCGACTTTGGTCTTGGTGCTATTGAAAGTCCTGATGGCAAATTCATGGGGGCAGATTTGAACCCTACCGTCGCTCTTCCGCAGAAGCTGGACGTTGTTCTTGCGCCGATTGGGCAAGAAGCCCGTGACCTCGTAGGCCGCACCGTTAATGCTGATTGTTGCCCCAAGCATTTCGATCGGCAGAC
>Ga0310122_10003327_pt1 | contig 10195 bp, 9 predicted proteins | sample CB6_Bottom_1051__FD_203503 | JGI IMG/M metagenome (GOLD analysis project Ga0310122, IMG submission 203503) | Marine microbial communities from Western Arctic Ocean, Canada - CB6_Bottom_1051 | ecosystem: Environmental > Aquatic > Marine > Oceanic | place: Canada: Western Arctic Ocean | collected...
CGCTTCAAATAGAGTTAAAAGAAAAGATGTTTCAAGATGGGGAATTTTTAAATTAAAAAAATTTAATAAAAATAATTTTTTGATCAAAGATATTGTTGAAAAACCAAGTATTAAATTTGCCCCATCAAATTATGCTGTTATTGGCCGTTACATATTACCTGTAAAAATTTTTAAGATTCTTAAAAAGCAAAAACCTGGACAAAATGGTGAAATTCATATCACCGATGCTATTAGAACGCTGATACATCAGGATAATAAATTTATCGGTCATGTTTTTGCCGGAAAATATTTAGATTGCGGCACAATGCGAGGCTACGTTAATTCATTTATAGAAATCTCTAAATTGTAATCAATGAAAATTTGTATGATAGGTACGGGTTATGTCGGTCTTGTTAGTGGATCTTGTTTTGCTGATTTAGGAAACTTTGTTTGGTGTGTTGACAAAAATAAGGAAAAGATTGATTTGCTAAATAACAACCAAGTCCCTTTTTTTGAACCTGGTTTAAAAGAACTTGTTAATAAAAATTATTCTTCTGGTAGAATTAAATTTACTACAAATTTAAAATTAGCTGTTAAGGATTCTGACATAATATTTATTTGCGTTGGTACTCCAACATCAAAAAAAAGTCGTTCAGCTGACCTTAGTCACGTTTTTAAAGTTGTGGTTGAAGTAAGCAAATATATTAATAGATTTAAAATAATAGTAACTAAATCTACTGTACCAATTACTACAGGAGATAAAATAGAAAAATTAATTTTAAAGAAAAAACAAAAAAGATTGTTCGAGGTTGTTTCAAATCCTGAATTTTTGAGAGAAGGCGAGGCAATAAGAGATTTTAGATTTCCTGACAGAATAGTTGTAGGTTCGAATAATAAAAAAGTTATAAAAAAATTAAAATCTTTATATGAACCTTTAATCAAAAAGGGTGCTGAATTTTTTTCTACTAGCAGACGAGGAGCTGAACTGATAAAATATGCTTCCAATGCATTTTTGGCGACGAAGATATCTTATATTAACGAGCTGGCAAATTTGTGCGAAAAAACGGGTGTAGACATTGAGGATGTGTCGCTGGGAATGGGTTTAGATAAAAGAATTGGAAGTCGTTTTTTAAGGGCAGGACCTGCTTTTGGAGGCTCTTGTTTTCCAAAAGATACTAAGGCTGTAACTGTCACTGGAGATTTATTCAAAACTGATCTTTCTATAATTAAATCTGTTATTAAATCTAATGAAAAACGCAGAATAATTCTAGCTGAAAGAGTTAAAAAAATTTTATCAAATAAAATTAAAAATAAAAAAATTGCTTTTCTGGGAGTTACTTTTAAACCAAACACTGATGATATGAGACAATCTTCAAGCCTATTAATGATACCTTTTCTGTTAAAGGGAGGTGCAAAAATTAATTATTATGACCCATCTGGAAAAAAAAGTGAATTTTCTAAACTTAATAATATTTTATTTTGTAATAATATAAATGATGCATGTAAAAATGCTGATTTGGTTATAATTCATACTGAGTGGGAAGAATTTAAAGCATTAGATTTTAACAAATTATACAGAAAAAAGAAATTCAAAATTTATGATATGCGAAATCTTTACTCAGTTGAGCTAATGAAGAAAAAAGGTTTTAATTATTATTCGATTGGAAGATAAAATTTTTATATTTCAAATATTGCATCGATTTCGACAGCAGCGCCCAATGGTAAAGAGTTTGTGCTTACGGCTGCTCTTGTATGTTTGCCATTTATACCGAACACTGCAGATAAAGTTTCAGAAGCGGGGTTTATTATTTTGGGTTGATCTTTAAAATCATCTGTACTATTAACAAAACCTGTTATTTTGATACAATTTTTAACTTTATTTAAATCTCCATTAAGTGCTTTTTTTACTTGGGCTAAAATATTTATGACGCATAATTTAGAGGCTTTTTGACCATCTTCTAAAGTTAAATCTTTGCCAATTTTTCCCTTAACCATTTTTCCATCACTTGATATTGGAAGCTGACCTGAAATAAAAAGAAAATTGTTAATTTTTTTAAAAGCAACGTAAGCTCCAACAGGATCGGGGGCATTAGGTAATTCAATATTCAATTCTTTTAATTTATTTTCGATAGTCATTTATTTTTTCTTTTGCTTTTTATTTTTGTCGTACTCTCTTCTTTTTTCAATTAGAATTAATGCATCTTCCATAGTTATTTCATTTGGATCTTTTTCTTCCGGAATGGTTGCATTTAACGATTTGTATTTAATATAAGGTCCAAATTTTCCTTTCATAACTCTTACTGGTTTCTTATCTTCAGGATGTTCACCTAAGTGTTTTATTTCCGAAGAAGATATTCGTCCTGGTTTTGCTTCTGCTATCAGTACAACTGCTCTATTTAAACCAATTGTAAAAATATCTTCCGAAGTTTCTATTCTTGCTGATTTGTTTGCGCATTTTAGATAAGGACCAAATCTTCCAGAATTTAAAGAAATATCTTTTCCGGTATCTGGATGTTGTCCAAGAATTTTTGGCAAAGAACATAAAAAATTAGCTCTTTCCAGATTTATAGAATCTATTGAAATTCCTTTTGGTATGGAAATATTTCTAAAATTTTTTTCCTCAGTTTTTTTCTTTTGTTTCTTTTTTTTAATCGTATCTTTTATTTCTTCTATAAGCTCATACTGTAAGTATGGTCCAAACCTTCCGTTTTTTAGCATTATTTCTTTTCCATTATCATTTAGCCCTATAAATTTAGGTTCCGGCAATGCATTTTGCTCTGCAGCTTTTGCTTTTGATAAAGGTCGAGTAAATTTGCATTTTGGATAATTAGAACAACCAATAAAAGCTCCACCTCTAAAACTATTTTTTAAACTTAACTCTCCACCATTACATAATGGGCATTTTCTATCAATTTTTCCATCCTGGGTTGTATGAAAAATTAACTCACCTAAACTTTCATTTAACAGGTCGAGAACTTCTCTTGTCCTTTTTTCCTTTACCGATTGAACATTTTCATTAAAGTCTTTCCAAAATTTTTCTAAAACCCCAATCCATTTAACTTTTCCAGAAGTAATTTCATCTAACTGGTTTTCAAGATCTGCTGTGAAATTATAGTCAACATATTTAGCAAATAGTTTTTCTAAGAAAGCTGCTAACAGTTTACCTCTATCAGTAGGATGAAATCTTTTATTGATAAGATCTACATAATTTCTAGTCGATAAAACTGAAATGATACTTGCATATGTTGAGGGTCGACCAATACCTAATTCTTCAAGTTTTTTGACTAAACTAGCTTCAGAATATCTCGGCAGAGGTTCTGTAAAATGTTGATCATTTATAATTTTATCAATATTTACAGTTTCTTTATTTTTTACTTCAGGTAAAATTTCATCAACATTATCTTTGTTATCTACGCCTTCATATAGTTTTAAAAAACCATCAAATTTTAAAACAGATCCTGAAGCTCTAAATTTAATATTTTCATCTTTTGATGACAAAATTATTGTATTTCTATCATATTCAGCGCTTTGCATTTGAGAAGAAAGTGCTCTCTTCCATATTAAATCATATAATTTAAATTGATCAAAATTTACGTATTTTTTAATTTCCGATGGAGATCTCATTATTTCTGTAGGTCTAATAGCTTCATGAGCTTCTTGTGCATTTTTGGCTTTTTTACCACTATAATTATTTTGTGTTTCAGGCAAATATTGTTTTCCATAGTTAGAAGATATGTACTCTCTAAAGGATGATATTGCTTCATTAGAAATTTGTGTTCCATCAGTTCTCATATAAGTAATCAATCCAACAGCTTCACCCTCGATATCAATACCTTGATATAATCTTTGTGCAATCTGCATGGTCCTAGAAGCACCAAAACCACATTTTCCTGAAGCAACTTGTTGCATTGTAGAAGTTGTAAAGGGTGCGGTAGGATTTCTCTTATAAACTTGTGATGTGATATCAGAAATAAAATATTTTTTAGATTTAATTTTATTTATTGCATCATCAACGCTTTTTTTGTTAAGAAATGAAAATTTTTCAACTTTATTACTATTGTAAGAAATTAATTTAGATAGAATTTCCTTACCATCGTTGGTTTTAAAATTTAAAACAATTGTCCAGTATTCTTTAGGAACAAATAGTTCAATCTCGTGTTCTCTTTCTGAAATTAGTTTTAAGGCTACTGACTGAACTCTGCCTGCTGACTTTGAGCCAGGTAATTTGGTCCACAATATGGGAGATATGTTAAAGCCAACGAGATAATCTAAAGCTCTTCTAGCCATGTAGGCGTCTACTAAACGAGGTTCAATATCCCTTGGATTTTCTATACCTTTTGTGACAGCCTTTTTAGTAATTTCATTAAACACAACTCTTTCAACTTTCTTGTTTTTCAATAGTTTTTTTTGTTCAAGCACTTCTTTTACATGCCAAGCTATTGCTTCACCTTCACGATCAGGGTCAGTAGCTAAAATGATTTTATTTGAATTAACAGCAGTATCTGTGATTTCTTTTAAATATTTTTTGGAGAAAGCATCAATTTCCCATAGCATTTGAAAATTATTTTCGGGATCAACCGAACCATTTTTTGAAGGGAGATCTCTAATATGTCCATAGCTAGCTAAAACTTTATAATCTTTACCTAAATATTTATTGATTGTTCTTGCTTTAGCTGGACTTTCTACAATTACTAGGTTCATTTATTGTCCTTACGAAACTTTACTGTCAAATATAATTTGTTTTGTCAAACTGAAGATTTAGTTTGATAAAAAAAGGGCTTGTAACCTAGAGTTTTATTTTCTGTTCAGTTTTATTTTTTAGATTGGAAATGTTTTTTCTATGAGTGAATACTATTAGAATAAAAAAAATAAATAAAATAAACGATGTATTAACAGTAATAATTAAATTTGAAATAGACGGTCCCTCTGTCGCTGGTGAAAGAATAGGTAATGCGGTTTCTCTAATTAATGTTACTACAAACACCGTCATTGTTGCAAACATCGATGAAACAGAAGAATATTTAAATATTAAAGTAACAACCAACCATGTGAAGATAAATAAAGCACTTAATTCATATGCTAAAGCAAACAAGATGCCCAGGTAAGTTGCAACTCCTTTTCCACCTTTAAATTTTAACCAAATTGGAAAAATATGTCCTAAAAATGCCATCAAAGCAGAAAGTTGTAGATATTCTGGAAAAAATTGTAGTGTAATCACAACCGGAGCATATCCTTTAAGAATATCTAATATTAGAGTCGTCGCTGCTAAATATTTTTTACCAGTTCTAAGAACATTTGTTGCTCCAATATTACCAGAGCCAATTTTTCTAACATCTTGACCGCTAAAGAATTTGGTTAAAATTAATCCGAAGGGTATAGAACCGCTTAAATATGAAAAAAAAACAACAGATGTAATTTCCATTACTTATTAAATTCTCTCATAGGCAATCTCACCTTTTATGAAAGTTTTTAAAACCTGGCCTTGTAACTTTTTATTTTCTATAGGAGTGTTTTTGGATTTTGATTTTAGTTCACTTTGTTTAACAACCCAAGGTTTGTTGATATCAATAACACACAAATCAGCATCATTTCCAACTTCGAGACTTCCCTTATTTATATCAAGAATTTTGGCTGGGTTTGATGTGACTGTAGCTAGCAATTTATCTAGTTTTATTGATTTATTGTGAAAAAGTTCTAAGGCAAGGGGTAGTAAAGTTTCTACACCAATTGCTCCAGTGGCAGCCTGAGAAAAAGTAAGTCTTTTTGATTCTTCGTCTTGAGGTTTGTGATCAGAAACTATGACATCAATGACACCATTATTAATACCTTCAACTAGAGACAACCGATCATTCTCAGTTCTAAGCGGAGGAGAGAGTTTTAAAAAAGTTTTAAAGTCGCCAATATCATTTTCATTTAATGACAAATTATTGATTGAAACTCCTGTAGTAAAAATCTTACCTTCCTCTTTGGCTTTTTTAATTACCGAAACCGTTTTTATCGAAGATATTTGTGAAATGTGATATCTACAAAAATATTCTTCTAAAAATGACAAATCTCGTTCAACTATAATTTTTTCAGCTAAAGATGGAATTCCTTTTAATCCTAGTCTTGTAGATATTTCTCCTTCATTGATCAAACCGCCCTCGGATAGAATGTTATCTTCAGCATGTTGAATAATTAAAGATTGCGATTGTCCAGCATAATTCATTATTCTTGCCATGACTTGAGGATCTTGAACTGCTTTAATTCCATCAGTGAAGGCAATTATTCCTTTTCTTTTAAGAAGACCAAATTCTGTCATTTGTTTACCATCAGTATTTTTGGTCAAACTTGCAGATGGAAAAATATTAATTTTTGATTTGTCTCTGCCTCTTCTTTTAAGAAAATCCACCATAGAAACACTATCGATTACTGGTGATGTATTAGGCATTGAAACAACGGATGTAACTCCACCAGATAGCGCAGCATTACTTAAAGTTCTAAAACTTTCCTTATATTCGTATCCTGGTTCTCCAACAAAAACTCTCATATCAACTAAACCGGGTATTAAGATTTGTTTTTTTAAATCTATTTTTTCTGCTGCTGCAGGCAAATTTTCATTCGTTACTTTTTTTCCTGCGGCTTTAATTAAACCTTTTGCATCAATAATTAAACCACCCATTTCATCAATCTGATTTTTGGGATCAATAATTCTTGCGTTTGTTAAATATTTTTCTTTCATTATGTTTGTTTACAAAAGATTTTTAAACACGCCATTCTAACAGCAACACCAAGCTCAACTTGTTCTCTTATTACACTTCTATTAATGTCATCAGCTAAGTTCGTGTCTATTTCAACACCTCTGTTCATTGGACCAGGATGCATTATCAAAGCATCTTTTTTTGCCACAGCTAGTTTGTCTGGAGTTAAGCCAAAATATTCATAATATTCTCTAGGAGATGGTAAAAAAGATCCATGCATTCTTTCGTTTTGCAGTCTTAACATCATTACGATATCGCAATTATCTAAACCTTTCTTCATATCGGTAAAAGCTTTTACTCCAAGACGTTCAATTGAATGTGGTAGTAAAGTTTTTGGAGCTACTACATTAACTTCAGCTCCAAACATATTCATTAAATAAATATTTGATCTAGCAACTCTCGAATGCAATATATCTCCACAGATAGCTATTTTTAATCCTTGAACTTTCCCTTTTCTGTTAATTATGGTTAGAGCATCTAGCAAAGCCTGAGTTGGATGTTCGCGTCTACCATCTCCAGCGTTTATTACTGAACAATTAACTTTTTGTGCTAATAAGTTTGGCGCACCAGAATCTTGATGTCTAACTACAATAATATCCGGATGCATTGCATTTAAGGTCATTGCAGTATCAATTAACGTTTCACCTTTTTTAATTGCTGAGTTAACAACGTTCATTGACATTACATCAGCACCAAGTCTTTTTCCCGCAAGTTCAAAAGAGCTTTGAGTTCTTGTTGAAGGCTCGAAAAATAAATTAATTTGAGTTTTTCCTCTTAATATATCCGTTTTCTTTGAAGCGCTTTTATTTAAACTAATAAAAGTTTTTGCTTCATCTAGAATGTGATTAATTTCAGGTAAAGAAAGATCTTGAATACCTAATAGGTGATTTTGATTGATTTTAATAGCTTTCAGTTTTTTAATAACAGCCATTAAAATCAACTCTATAGTCCTTTACAAGTAGGTATGCAAGTATTTTAATTAATTTGATAAATAATCAATGGCACCTTGCAATATAAATGCAGCCGCATTCTTATCTAATTTTTTGACTCTATCAGTAACATTAGTACCTAAATCGTTGGTAATTTTAAAACTGCCTTCGCTAGAAAGTCGCTCGTCCCATAAAGCGATAGGAATTGTAATATTTTTTGATAAATTCTTTGCAAAATCTGTAGATGATTGAGATGATTTACCGAATGAACCATCCATATTAAGCGGATTTCCGACAACTACTCCTTTGATGCCGCTTTCTTTAATAATATCTTGAATTTCTTTCAGTAAAATTTGAAATTTGTTTCTTTTAATAATTTTTAGTGGTGTGGCAACTACTTTGTTCTCGTCACAAATTGCTATCCCAATATTTTTTTTTCCAGGATCAATTCCCAGCAATCTAGAATTATTACCAATATTCTTTTTAAATTCATCGATACTCAGTATATTGTATGTTTTCATCTTAAATGGTATTTTGAATACTTATTTGCCGATATTCTCTAATGTCAATAGATAAAGATAAAGTAAAACATATATCGAAATTAGCTAGAATTTCTCTAGATAATAAGAAGATTAGCAGTCTTTCTAAGGATCTTTCCTCAATAATTAAATTTGTCGAAAAGCTTAATGAATTGAATACAAATACAACGAAGCCCCTAACATCTATAATCAACGCTTCTTTAAAACCCAGAAAAGATGAAATAAAAGACGGAAAAATAAGAGATCAAATTTTAAAAAATTCACCTGAAAAAAATGAGGAATTTTTTGTTGTTCCAAAGGTGCTTGAATAAATGTCTAATCTATCAAATTATTCACTTAGCGATCTAGTTAAAGGAATTAAGAAAAAGGATTTTAGCTCGGAAGAAATAACCAAAACGTTTATAAGGAATTCAGAAAATTCAACTAAATTGAATACATATATTACAAAATGTTTTGATAAAGCGTTAATCTCTTCAAAAAATTTTGATAAAAAAAAAGATTTTACGGGTTTATTACCAGGAATACCCATCGCTGTTAAAGATCTATTTTGTACCAAAAATGTTAAAACTACAGCCGGTAGTAAGATATTGCATAATTTTATACCAACCTATGAATCTACAGTAACGAAAAAATTATGGTCAGAAGGAGCATTTTTACTAGGAAAATTAAATTGTGATGAATTTGCAATGGGATCATCTAATGAAACTAGTTTTTTTGGAAATGTAACTAACCCTCTTGGAGACAAATTGGTCCCAGGAGGATCATCAGGAGGATCTGCGTCAGCTTTAGCAGCAAATCTTACTCCAGTCTCTATAGGAACTGATACTGGAGGATCAATTAGACAGCCTGCATCGTTTACAGGCACAGTAGGTTTGAAACCTACCTACGGAAGATGTTCGAGATGGGGTATTGTAGCTTTCGCATCATCTTTAGATCAAGCGGGCCCAATGACAAAGACTGTTGAAGATTGCGCGTTGATGCTTCAAGCTATATCAGGTTATGATCCAAAAGATTCAACATCAGTCGATATTAAAGTTGATAGCTACAATTCTAATTTAACTGACAAAGTAAAAGGTTTAAAAATTGGAATTCCAAAAGAATATAGAGTTGAAAATATGCCTCCCGAAATAGATGTGCTTTGGAAAAATGGCATGAATTATTTAAGAGATGCTGGCGCAATTGTGAAAAATATTTCTTTGCCTCATACAGTCTATGCGTTACCAACATATTATATTGTTGCCCCTGCAGAAGCTTCATCAAATTTGGCTAGATATGACGGAGTTAAATATGGACATAGATCTAAAGGTAATAGTTTAATTGAAATGTATGAAAATACTAGATCAGAAGGTTTTGGTGATGAAGTTAAAAGACGAATTTTAATTGGTACTTATGTTTTATCTTCAGGCTATTACGATGCTTACTATTTAAAGGCACAAAAGGTTAGACAACTAATTAAAAATGATTTTGATAAAGCTTTTAAAGATGTCGATGCAATTTTAACTCCGTCTACACCAAGCGCAGCATTCAAAATGGGAGATAAAAAAGATGACCCTATTTCTATGTATTTAAATGATATATTTACAGTTCCAGTTAATTTAGCTGGTTTACCAGCAATTTCGGTACCTTCTGGGCATGATAAAAATAAATTACCTATAGGACTTCAAATAATTGGCAAACCTTTTGATGAACAAACTATTTTAAATTTATCTCTAGCAATACAAAAAAGGGCAAATTTTAAAAGAAATATTAAAGTTTGGTGGGAATAATGTCTGAAAAAAAATTTGATTATTTTGTACAAGGAGAAAAAGGTAAGTGGGAAGTTATTATTGGTTTAGAAGTACATGCGCAAATTTTATCTAAATCAAAACTTTTTTCATCATCTCCAACTAAATTTGGAGCAGAACCCAACACTCAGGTTAGTCTTGTTGACTCAGCGTTTCCAGGTATGCTTCCTGTAATAAATCAATTTTGTATAGAACAGAGTGTGAAAACAGGCTTAGGTTTAAAA
>Ga0310122_10003329_pt1 | contig 10192 bp, 5 predicted proteins | sample CB6_Bottom_1051__FD_203503 | JGI IMG/M metagenome (GOLD analysis project Ga0310122, IMG submission 203503) | Marine microbial communities from Western Arctic Ocean, Canada - CB6_Bottom_1051 | ecosystem: Environmental > Aquatic > Marine > Oceanic | place: Canada: Western Arctic Ocean | collected...
CCGCGATATACATCGCTGCCGCCCCCTTGTCGGGTGTGGTCTGCGACGTTGGCTCGACAGGCAGCCGCTCTGACACCGTCTGCAAGAACGCTCCCGAGGAGGCACCTGCCAGACTCGAGAGGACCCGGTTGTATGGAAGGATTCGGGTCTGGCTGTCCGGAAACGCGACCGCCAAGAACGAATCCCGCTCGGCTCCTGACACAACGTCCGTGCTGTACCCGTTTTCTGCCCGTGGTTCCGCGCCCCTGGGCGCGGAACGAGCCGGCCCGGCGACGCCGGTCGCGCGCCGACCGAGCGTCTGCCGCGTGCGGGCGGCACTTGCCGCCCGGTGATGGCCGTCAGCGATGTAGAGCGTCGGAACGGCGGCGAACCCGGCGACCAGACCCAGTGCCTGCTCCCCGGTCGCCCGCCAGACCGTGTGGTGGACCCCGTCCGACGCCTCGAAATCGAACAATGGCTCGCCCCTGCAGACCTCCTCGGTCGCCACGTCGAGCACTGGTGTCTGCCGGTAGGTGAGGAAGACCACCCCTGTCTGCGCCTCGATGGCCACCATGTGCCGCGTGCGATCGTCTTCTTTGTCGGGCCGGGTCCGCTCGTGCTTCTTGATGACACCGCTGTCGTACTCGTCGAGCGAGTAGCAGCCGGCCAGCCCGGTCTGCACATGGTCCCCGTCACGCAGACGGTAGACATAGAGCGCCGGCTCCGCCTCGACCACCAGCGGAGCAGCGCGACGCACCCTCGACAGGTTCGCCACCGCGGTCTCGTACACGACCGGGTCGTGGGGGTCGATGCCTGGCGCCAGATCGATCTCCGGCCGTGTCACGTGCAAGAAACTCACCGGTGCGTCGGCCGCGAGCGCCCGGGCCTCCTCGGTGCTGACGACGTCATACGGGACAGCGGCCACGGCCGCGGCCGCGCCCGGCTCCGGGCGCAGTGCGCGAAATGGACGAACAACGGCCATCGGGAAACTCCGTTCGAGGATCAGCGCGAACGACGATACGCCTCAATCTGCGGGCAGGGCGGTCGGCACAGCCGTCCCAGAATGTCTGTCCTGCAGGCTCCCCCGTCTGAAGACCGGGGGCGTCGAGCAGTCTAGCGTGAACGACCACCACCTGCAGGTGGCGGCATCCGCCCCACGGCTCATTGGGTGTTCGCGGCGACCGGGACGTAGGGCCGCTGACCTATCAGCAGCTCCAGGGCGCGGTCCCGGACCTCCTGGAAGGCGACCATATGCTCCGGCGGCACCGGCTCACCGGGTGGCAGGTTGCGACGCTCGGTCAGCCAATTGACGAACGTGCCGTTCTTGCGAATGCGAAAATCCAGGTGCGGACCGGTCGCAAGACCGGTCGACCCGACATACCCGATCGTCTGTCCTTGCATCACCCGCGCGCCGCGGCGCAGACCCTTCGCAAACCGCGACAGATGCAAGTAGTAGGTGTGGTATCCGTTGGTATGGCGCAACCGCACCATGTTGCCGGACCCGCCGCTGGGCGCCGCCGATACGAGCGTGCCATCGGCGATGGCGATGACCCTGGTACCGGCCGGCGCGCCATAGTCCACGCCAAGATGCGCTCTGTGCGTACCGAGCACCGGGTGTAGCCGACGGTTGGAGAACCGGGATGTGATGCGTGGCTCGAACGGCAGCGGCGACGCCAGGAACTGGCGCTTCATCGAGCGCCCGTCGACATCGAAGTATCCCGGCCCTGCGCCCGGAACCTCATATCTGAATCCGTAGAGCTGTCGCCCATCGTTGTCGAAGGCCGCCGCCAGCACGTCCCCGTAGGTGACGTGGACATCGTCGCGCACGAACTGCTCGTAGAGCACCGCGAAGCTGTCATCCAGCCGTAGCTCGGTATTGAAGTCGATCTCGGCGCCAAACACCTGGGCCATCGCCATCGCGACCTCGATCTGACCGCCGCCGGCGACCATCGCGGCGAAGAGCGAATTGTTGTCGCGGGTAATCTCCCCACGCATCGCCACCTGCTCGCGCACCTTCTCGTAGTCGATCAGTGCGGCCTCGAACACGTGAGACCCCGTCTGATCGGCAACCTGCAGAAACTGGTCGTCGTCGACGTGATACTCGAACTGCCGGAACTGCCCGTCCGGACCGTAGACGAGTTTGTAGGGATGCCCCGAGCGCAGCCGGCGCGGGTCGAAGACCGGACGCATCGCCTCGACGAAGGCGTATGCGACGTCCGCCGACATGTCGTGAGAGCCCAGCAGACTTGCGAGGGTCGCGTTGCGCGGCACCTGGTCCTCGACGACCCGGGTATCCGGTTTCAGATAGATATCTGGACCGGCCGTCGCCTCGGGCTGCGGCGGCTCCTCGAAGCCGCACCCGACAAGACCTACTCCCAGCAACAGCAATGGAACGATGCACACGCGTCCGAGCATAAGCGCGCAGTGTAACACACTCACAACGCACGACTTCCGCCCTTTCTCATCCGTTGAGTGCGTCCGTGGGCAGAACCGTGAACCGGGGGCAGGGCCGGAGACCGCCGGCTTCCTTCTGCCTTCTGCCTTCTGAACGCGTGCTACTCGACGTAGATCGGAGCATCGCCGGCGCCGCGCGGCTCGACCGTGCCGATGACGGCGGCCTGCAGGTAGCCGTGCGCGCGCAGGTCATCCACACAGGCATCGGCGCTGTCGGCGGGGACACCGGCCAGCAGACCACCGGCGGTCTGCGGATCGAAGAGCAACGGGTATCTCGGGTTGGCAGACGCACGCTCGACATCGGCCACCGCACGACGCAGCCGGACGTTGTGCGGATGCAACGAGCTGAGGAGACCGGCGGCACTGGTCTCGATCGCGCCATCGAGCACCGGCACCGAAGCCAGCGCGAGGCGTACATCCACACCCGACGCTTTGGTCATCTCGACGAGATGACCGAGCAGTCCGAAGCCGGTGACGTCGGTGCACGCAGTCGCCCCATGCCCGCGCAAGACCTCGGCGCCCGCCCGGCTGGACTGGCGCATCGCCGTAATGGCGTTGGCGATCCACCGGCCCTTCGCGCGCAGCCGCATCTCAGCGGCAAACAGGGTCCCGGTCCCGATCGCCTTGGTGAGCACGAGCCGATCCCCGGGGCGGAGCCCGGTCTTCCGGAGCACCGCGTCGGGGTCGACCAGCCCGGTGAGTGAGAGCCCCAACGCCAGCTCGGCGCCTTCGCTGGTATGTCCGCCAACCAGCGCCGCGCCGGCGGCGTTGAGCACCACGACCGCCCCACTGAGCAACTGCACCAGCGTGTCTTCGACCTTGGTGTCAAGCCCGAACGGAACTGTCGCGATCGCCAGCGCGGTCTGTGCCTCCGCCCCCATCGCGAAGATATCACCCAGACAGTGGTTCGCGGTGATCTCCCCAAACACGAACGGGTCGTCGACGATGGCCCGGAACGCGTCCACCGTGCGGACCAAGGCCTTTCCGGCAGGAACCGTCACGACCGCAGCATCATCCGGTGCATCCAGCCCGACAAGGACATCGTTCCGCCGGACGGGCTGCAACTGCTCGAGCACCCGGTCGAGTGGCGTGGCGCCTACCTTCGACCCACACCCGCCGCACCGCATCGCCGCGGTCGAGATCTCCCGCAGGACCTCCGTGGAGGCGAGCCCCGGCTCGACGGTTGGGGCTTCGCCAGTGGCCATCGGCGGCAGGTCGCGGTACTTGGACATGAATCGACGGTCGATCCAGTCCTTCCAGCGCCAGATGACCGCACCCTCGAACGACCACGGTCCTCGCGCGCCGACGGCATGGCGACCACCGGTCGACACCAGTGTCAGAAACCGGCGCTGCGGACGAAACGGCCGGAGCGACCGACCGAGCAGCGCGCGTCGCAGGTTGGCGGCCAACGGCGGCCCCTGCCGCACCGCGAACACTCCTGCCTTCTCGCGCGGATGGTTGACCACGGCGGCGACATCCCCGGCGGCGAAGACCCTCGCATGCGACGTGGACTGCAGGGTGTCGTCCACCCGGACAAACCCGCCTGCGTCGACGTCGAGCCCGGCCTCGCGCAACCAGGGTGCAGCGCCCGCCTGCGTCACCCAGAGGATCTCGTCGAGCGCCACCGTCGTGCCGTCAGCGCGTGTGACCTGCCCGTCCGACACCGCTGTCACTGCCTGGCCCAGATGCACCCGGACGCCGCGCTCGCGGAGCACACGCTCGAGTCGCCGACGCATTCCGCGATTGTGCGTCGGAAGAATCGTCGCGCCCGCGCCAAAGAGATGGAACTCGAGGGCGTCCGTCGGCCGGCCGGCCTCTTCCAACATCCGGTGCAAGGCAAACTGCACCGCCAGGGTCAGCTCGACCCCACCCGCGCCCACCCCGACCACCCCGACCCTGACCGGTCCGCGGGCCGACGCCACACGAACACGAAACCGCTCCCAGCGCGCAACGAAGCTGCTGATCGGCTTGACCGGCACCGCCACGGCTTCGGCTCCCGGCACCTCGCGCAGCGAGGGTGTCGAGCCGATGTTGATCGACAGCAGGTCGTAGGGCACCGGTGGACGGCCGTCGCAGATGACCCGCCGCCGATCGAGATCCAGCCCGACCGCCGCGTGATGGTAGAGGCGGGCGCCGGCGAATCGGCTCAGGGGCGCGAGATCGATATGGGCATCATCGAAGGTGTAGTGACCCGCCACCAGTCCAGGGAGCATGCCGGAGTACGGCGTGTGGATGTCCCGTGTGATCAGCGTCAGCCGCACACCGGCGACCGGGCGCATCCCGAACCGCTTGAGCACCGCGACGTGGGTGTGCCCTCCGCCGATCAGGATGAGATCCTTGACGATGGGAACGCTGCTCTGCTTCATCCGGACGCTCGTGTCAGGACCCGGGTCACCGCTGGCACGAAGGTCTCCGGCTCCGGCAGCAGACTGATGACCAGAAACGCCTCGCGGGGAAAATCAAAAAAATAGCCTGGATGCACGAGGACCCGGTCTCGCTCGATCAGGGTGATGACCAACGCCTCTTCGGAGCGCAGTGCCGGTATCTGGACTACAGCGTACCATCCCGCCTCGGCATGGAGGACCCCGCACGCGGGAAATCGCCGCACCAGGCTGCGCAACGTCGCATAGTTCGCCCGCACCCGGCGACGGATCTGGTCGGCCACCACCACCGTGCGTTCGAGCAGCGTCCCGACTGCGAGCTGCACCGGCGTGGCCACCGAGAGATAGCTGTCGCAGACCAGCTCGAGCCGGTCGAGTGCGCGGTGCACCAACGTGTCTGGTCCGCCGACCAGGATCCACCCCAGCTTCAGCTGGGGTAAGCCGGCCGACTTGGAGATCCCACCCAGGGTGAACGTCAGTGCATCGCGCTCGCCGATCAAGGCGCCGGGGTACCCGGTCTCCCTCTCTGTCAGCGGATAGACGTCGAACACCTCGTCGCTGATGATCGCCAGCTCGTGTCGGGCGGCGGTCTCACGCACGACGTCGAGCTCATCCGGGCGCACGAATGACCCGGTGGGGTTATTGGGGTTGACGAGCAGGATGGCGCGCGCACGGGGCTCGACGGCGCGGTGGACACTGTCGAGATTCAGCTCCCAGCGACCGTGGTACTCGAGCGCGTAGGGACTGGCCACCACCCCGTCCAGGCGAGTCAGATGATCGAACAGCGGGTAGCTGGGGTGGGGGACGAGGACCAGATCGGCCGGGTCGCACAGAAGCTTGAACAGCAGAGAGTAGGCCTCACTGGTGCTCGCGGTCAGGATGACCCGGTCGGCCGACACCGTCACGCCCCGGCCAGCCAGATGCGCCGCGACGGCGTCGCGCGCGGCCGGGACACCGAACGGGGCCGGGTCATAGCGAAGCGCCGCCGCCCCGGCCAGCGAGTCGAGTAACCCCTCAGGGTAGGACAACCCGACCTGGGTCGGGTTGGACGATGTCAGATCGTCAAGCGGCAGCCGAGCGGCGCGTACGCGGGCGAGCGCCCGGGCGACGCGATTGGACCGAAGAGGGGGAATGCGAGCCGAGAACATGCGTGGCCCGTCTGGCCCTCAGCGCTCGGAGGTCGACACGGCCCCGGCCTCGAGCCTGGCCACCACCAACTCGACCAGCCGCTTCAACTGCACCGCGACCTCAAGATAACGGCGGGTCGAGCGCCTGTGCGGGTCCTCGACCTCCTCGCCCGTACCCACGTAGTCGCCCAGCATCTCCACCGGCGCGCCGAGCCGCAGAGCCTTGGCCTCGCTCTCGGTCTCCCGGTCCAGCGTCAACACCAGGTCGGCGTCGAAACGCCGGGTGAGCGGTCGAGCCCGGTGGGCGGCCATCTCCAGCCCAAACTGGAGCCGCATCACATCGACTGCATCGGTACACGGCAGATTCCCCCTCAGAGCGATCGTTCCGGCCGAGCCGACCGTGAGCTTCTCGAGCGCCGGACGCGACTGCGCGAGGTCCCGGAACAGAACCTCAGCCATCGGACTCCGACAGATATTGCCGGCGCACACGAACAAGAGCGAGGTGGGCGCGCTCATCGGGTCACGGACTGGGGAGTCGAGCAACGCGTAACCGGTGTTGTGACCGGCGGGAACCAGATTATAGTGTGAGACAAAGCGCCTCGCCAAGCCCGTGACGAGTCCACAAACTGCTACCGCCGACCCCCGTCACACGATGAGGGTCGGCCAGGAGAGTCCAATGCGCCGAACACCGCTGGCCACGACAATCGTCCCGATGGCCGTCCTGACCGCCGCCCTGGTGGTCCCGTCTCTGGTCGTCGCCCAGGAGACGACCGGGTATCTGACGCCGCCACAGGCGATCGTCGACATCCTGGATGCCGCACCGATCCCCCAGGTGGTCGTCAGCCCGAGGGGGGACACGGTCGCCCTGCTCTCGCGTCCAGCCATGCCATCGATTACGGAGCTGGCGCAACCGATGCTGCGACTTGCCGGCTACCGGCTGAACCCGCGGACCAACGGTCCGCAGCGTCCCGCTGGGATCACCCGGATTACACTGACGCGGATCAGCGACGGTGAGGAATTCGCGTTCGATGCGCCGCGTGAATCGTCGCTCGGGCGGGTCGTGTTCTCGCCAGACGGATCACGGCTGATCTTCACGCTGACCCGATACAACGGTATCGAGGTGTGGCTGATGGAGGTCGCCACCGGCGACGTCCGCCCACTCAGCGACACCTCGGTCAACGCGGCGTGGGGTGACCCCTGCGACTGGCTGGACGACAATGCCACTGTCGTCTGCACCTTCAAGGCCTCGGCGCGCGGGGGACCGCCCGCGCCACCCGATGTCCCGACCGGACCAAACGTCCAGGAGCATGTCGGTGAGGCGGCGCCGATTCGCACCTACCAGGACCTGTTGCGAAACGCGCACGACGAAGCGCTGTTCGAGTACTACTTCACCAGCCAAGTCGCCACGATCGAGATCGCCACCGGCCGACGCACCCCCGTCGGCCGACCTGGTCTCTACCAGCAGGTCAGCGCCTCGCCGAGCGGCCAGTATTTCCTGATGGTCGAAGTCGAGCGGCCGTTCTCCTGGTTGGTCACCGCCCGCAGCTTCGCAAAGGACGTGACCATACGCAACAGCAGCGGTGAGCTCATAAGCCAAATCGCGCGGCTGCCGCTGGCCGACGCGGTACCGATCGGCGGTGTCCCGACAGGCCCTCGCCGCTACACGTGGAATCCGACCGAACCACACACCCTGGTCTGGGTCGAAGCGCAGGACGGCGGCGACCCGCGGCGCACCGTCCCACATCGCGACCGGGTCCTCTCGTTGGGCGCCCCATTCAGCGACGAGCCCACCGAGCTAGCCCGCACCGAGTTTCGCTTCGGAGGAATCAGCTGGACCGAGCAGGGCACAGCGCTCCTGACCGAGACCGACCGACGCACCCGTTGGACCCGGACCTGGGTCCTCGGGACCGACGAGCCGCGCCGGCTCTGGGACCGCAGTACGGAGGACCGCTACGCCAACGCCGGGAACCCGGTCACGAGCCCACGCCCCGGCGGGCGCGTGATTCGCCAAACCGGAGACGCCATCTTCCTGACCGGCACCGGGTCGTCACCCGAGGGGGACCGCCCGTTCCTCGATCGGCTCGACCTGCGCACGTTCGAGACCGAGCGGCTGTTCCGCAGTGCGGACGACGCGTATGAGGTCGTCGGGGCGGTGCTGTCGGACGACGGACGGTCGGTGCTCACCCGGCGCGAGACCCGGGTCGACCCACCGAACTATTACGTGCTGGACACCAGCACCGGCGCGGCGCGCGCGATCACCAGCTTCGAGGACCCGGCGCCGCAGCTGACCGGCATCGAGAAAGAACTGGTGACCTATGCACGCGCCGACGGCGTGCAACTGTCCGGCACGCTGTACTTGCCCCCCGGCTATCGCGACGGCCAGCGGGTCCCGATGGTGATGTGGGCGTATCCGCGCGAGTTCGTCGACCCGCAGCTCGCGGGTCAGATCAGCGGCTCGGACGACCGGTTCACGGCGGTCCGCGGCCCCTCCCACCTGCTACTGCTCACTCAGGGCTTCGCGATCTTCGATGGCCCGAGCATGCCGATCATCGGCGCGGGCGAGACCGCCAACGACACCTACATCGAGCAGCTCGTAGCGAGCGCGCAGGCGGCGGTGGACGCCGTGGTCGACATGGGGGTCACCGACCGCGACACGATCGGCATCGGGGGTCACAGCTACGGCGCGTTCATGACGGCGAACCTGCTGGCACACTCCGACCTGTTCCAGATGGGTATCGCCCGCAGCGGCGCCTACAACCGGTCACTGACCCCGTTTGGGTTCCAGAACGAGCGCCGCACGTTCTGGGAGGCCACCAACATCTACGCGGCGATGTCGCCGTTTTTCCACGCAGACAAGATCAATGAGCCCATCCTGCTGACACACGGCGAGGTCGACAACAACTCGGGCACCTTTCCGATCCAGTCGGCGCGGATGTACATGGCGCTCAAGGGTCACGGCGCCACGGTGCGGTATGTGACGTTGCCGCACGAGTCGCACGGCTACGCCGCCCGCGAGTCGGTGCTGCACACCGTCGCGGAGATGCTGCACTGGGCCAACACCTACGTCAAGAAGACTGGCGTCGCCACCGACACCAGCGCGGCTCGGTAGTCGCTCGAGAAGTCAGAGGGCAGGCCTGCTCCGGCATGTCCGTGGCGAACCGTGGGTGATGAGTCGGACTGCGGCGTCCGGGCTCAGAGCCCTGGTCAGTATGAGACCAGGGTCCAGAGGCTACCGCCACGACGGCGGCAGGTTCTTGTGTATCTCGATATCCGACCGCGCGCTGGGAGGACGGGGACCCACGCGTCGGGCCCACTCCGCCATCCGACGCACCCCGTCTTCCAGAGGAATCGTGGCGCCAACCCCGAACACCCCGGCCAGCTTCGAGTGGTCGGCGAAGGCGTGCACGACCTCCTGACGCGCCTCCAGATACTGCACGTTGTGGGGCTTCCCCATGGCGGCCGCCACGGCGGTTGTGAGGTCGTTGACACTGACGGGTGTGTCCGCGCCGATGTTGAACACTTGGTTGCGTGCCGCGGGTACGTCGATCGACCGCGCCATGACCGGCGCCACCTCGTCGATATGCGAGAACGCGCGTGTCTGCTCGCCATCGCCGAACACGGCCATTGGCTGGTCCTGCATCAGCTGGTTCATGAAAATCCCGATGACGTTGCGATAGCGATCACCGATGTGCTGCCGCTCCCCATAGACGTTGTGCGGGCGGAAGATGATGCTGTCGAGGCCGAACATCCGTCGCGCGGCCGCCAGATCGAGCTCGACGGCGTATTTCGCCACGCCATACGGGTCTTCGGGCTGCGGCGTCATCGACTCGATCATCGGGGTCTGACCCGGTCCATACACGGCGATGGAGCTCGTGAAGACGACGCACCGGACGTTGGTGTTGACCGCCGCATTGAGCAGATGCATCGAGCCAACGACGTTGTTGGTGTAGTTGAAGACCCGGATGAAGTGGCTCAGCCCCTCGGCCGCATAGGCCGCCAGATGAAAGACATGCTCGAACGCGTGGTCGGAGAACAGCCGGTCCACGAGCGCGCGGTCGACGACCGAGCCTTCGTAGAACGTCAGGCCATCGGGCAGGTTGTCGCGGAACCCGCCCGACAGGTCGCCCAGCCCAACCACCTCGTGACCGGCCTGCAGCAGATGCTCGGCCACGTGAGACCCGATGAACCCGGCCGCGCCCGTCACCAGTACACGCATCGTCACTCGTTCCCCCACCGGCCGTGTTACCCGCC
>Ga0310122_10003330_pt1 | contig 10192 bp, 4 predicted proteins | sample CB6_Bottom_1051__FD_203503 | JGI IMG/M metagenome (GOLD analysis project Ga0310122, IMG submission 203503) | Marine microbial communities from Western Arctic Ocean, Canada - CB6_Bottom_1051 | ecosystem: Environmental > Aquatic > Marine > Oceanic | place: Canada: Western Arctic Ocean | collected...
TGATTCAGCGAAACGAGACGCTTTCAATTGGCTTGTGAAGCGTATCACGGAAGCGGCGGAACATTCGGCCCACTCGAATCTGAGACGTAGCGCCGCACAACAATTTAGGGACACCGCATGCCCGCTGAGATCCGGCATCCATGCCGGATGTGCCTTCACCTTTACTTCCAAGCGGCGACGTGTGATAACGGTTCTTGGTTACTCGACGTCTTCCGCTTCGTCAGAGGCGGCGTCGGGCCTGCGTCCCGGTGGCCGAACAAGACAATCTTCGTCCATGAAATGCTTTCAACACACCGAAGACGATGCCGTTGCCGTTTGCCGCGCGTGCGGACGTGCCGTTTGCAGCCATTGTGTGGTGATCGATGGTGACCAACACATCCTCTGCTCTGCAGAGTGTCGCGACGCCTACGAGAAAACAACCCTTTCCAAGACAGTGGTTCTCGAACTCACTCTTGTCACTGTGCGCTCTTACAAAGGGCTCAGGATTGCCTGCAAACTATTTGCAGCCATGTTGTTTCTATCTGCTATTGGCGAACTCGCACACACATTTCTCCCGGCTCACGTCCTTCCCGGAATGGGCAGGCGATTGCCTCCAGTCGCGTCTTGTATTGTCGCCGCAGGCCTTGTTACGACTGGCGTCGTTATGTTGCTCTGTTCCAGGGCTCTTGCACCGGTCGTGAAACGGTATGATGATTTGGTGCAACGAATCTCCGACTGATTGCGCTGAACGGTTCAACAACGCACAAGCCGCAGAGTTCGGCATCCACGCCGAATCGCCTTTCCGATCGCGACTGCGGTTACAGATCGGCCATCGCTGATTGTTCGTCATCGTACAGATCGAACAGTTCCAGCAAATGGGCGACCGAGAGCACCTCGATCGCGTTGTCGCGCAGATTGGTAACTCGGAACACGACGTTGTTGCCTTGCAAACGCTTGTTCAAAGAAACTAGCAGGCCGACGGATTCGCTGAAGAAGTATTCGACCTCGCCCAGGTTCATCACGATCTTTTCGCAACCTTGTTTGTCAACGAGATTGAACAGAGTGCGAGAAATTTCGGCGAAATTGGTCGAGTCAAACACTTTTGAGTGCAAACGAACAACAGCGACGTCGTTGATGTGCTCGACTTCCACGTTGCGCTGGGTCGATGTCATCGCTTCAGGCTCCTTGTTACGGGATTCGATCGTGCTTCCATCGTACCGAACCGCAATCGCGCGGGCTACGATCATTTCGTGAAACGTTGGCATGTCAAACGCCGGAACTGAAGGAGTGCTGGCTAATGGCGAAACGGACGATGGGCGAGTGAGACCAGAAACTCGCCGAAGAGTGTCGTATCCTTCGCTCCCTGACAGTATCCTGCATGTTCCTTCAGACACCGCCAACGAGGCCTGCAATCGGGCTGGCCAACGAATTTACTTGTGTGAGGTTCGGCATGCCGATCAAAGTGGAATGTGACGTTTGCGGCAAAAAGTATCAACTCGCCGACAACCGCGCGGGAACTTCTATTCCTTGCAAGGACTGTGGCAGCGACATCGATGTTCCCGGCCGCGCGATGCGCTCATCCGGTCGTCGTTCATCCGGACGACAGACTTCCCGCAGGGGCAGGACCCGTTCGAACGGTCAATTTGTCAAGTGGATTGTCGTCGGTGTCGCGGCGACGATTGCCGCAGTGGTCGCTTTCGTTGTTGTTCCGCGTCTGTTGAAAAACGACGCTGGGCAACAGGACCAAGTCGCCCAAAATAATTCTGACGACCCGGACGATTCGCCGACACGCAAGTCTCGCCGATCGACCGGTAAGTCGGCATCGGGTAACGGGAACTCGAATGGCGGTTTCGATCCCGATAAACGGCGTGCAGAAGCACAGCGCAAAGCCGAGGAAATTCGCCAAAAAATGCAACAGGCCGCGAACGGCACACCAACCCAAAACAACCAAACATCCGTTGGCAACAACACTGGCATCGGCGGGTCGAATGCGGGAAACATTGGAGATTCCGCGACTGACTCTTTCAAGACCCCCGTGTCGGGTATTTGGAGAGTCGAGCCGAATCCACCCGGCGAACAGGTCGTGCTTGATGCTGAGAAGAAAATCAATATCCGTAATCGGTTCGCGGGGATCACTGTCGGTAACGAGCTTGTGTTTCCGCATCGTGCCAGCCCGTTCGTTGCGGTTGGAGGAATCAGCTTTGGCAAAACCAACTACGACGTTTGGGATCTGAGCACCGTCCGGAAAGTTGGCGTGATCAATGGCTCGAACTTGGGAGAAGGCGCGCTCAGCCCCGACGGAAAACACTACGCGTGCCGTTTCGGTGGCAGGTTTGGTAAATCAGAATCGCTGTTGGTGCTCGACATCGCGGCCAAGAAGCCCTTGCCGGAACGCAAGTACGATGAGGACCGAACGAAGGCCTCATATCTCGAATTTGCCACTCCATTCTCTTTGGTTGCGATTACGAAAGTATTTGGTGGGGACAGCGTCATCCGTACATGGGATGTTCCATCGATGGAATCAGGCGAAACCATTGATACAGGTGAGACACTTAATGTGAGGACGGCAACCATCTCTCCGGGTGGGCGCTATCTGGCAGCCATGACCGGCTTTGACAAGTCTCTGAAAATCTTCGATCTCAATGAAGGCTCCGTTGCCGGTACTTGGATCACCAGCTCGCTGGCAGGCGTCGGCGGTTGTGCGGGATTGGCGTTTTCGCCGGATGGTGAAGAAATCAGCGGTTTCTTTGAGGGGCGTTCTTTCAGCCAATCTTTTGTGATCAGTTGGAATCTTTCCGATGGATCGGTCGCGGTCGTCCACCAGATACCGAAAAGCAATGACGGTTTCGAGACTTCCTTTTTCGTCAAGGGCCGAGCGATCGTGTGGTTTGCGGACAACAGCAAGTGGCTGTTGCTCGGCCGCCAAATCGTTGACCGCGAAGTCGGAGGACCGATTTGGTCGATTCCCATCGATCCGAGCGAGAATCGCGGCGGGAAGACGCGCGAGCGCAGGGTTTTGGATGGAAAAAGAGTCTTGACAATCACGGGAACCGACAAAGCACGCGTGCTGGGAGCATATCCGTTTCCCGAAGAGTTGTTGGCTGAAGGAATCGATGTTCTGAAACGCGGTGGCAAGCAAGTGGATGTCGGATTACCTCCATTTGTCCGGGGCGATGTGTCCAAGTCGCGGCAACTGGATGTTTCGCAGTCGGTCGCGTGGAAGCTGGAACCTCAAATCGATGACTCTTTCAAAACCGAATTGAATGCCGACATTGTGGTCGATTCCACGACACATCTTGTCAAAAGTGGTCTTATTTCAGGTACTACGGCGGCCCGCGCCATCGTCGCCAAGGCAAAGATTCAAATTGACGCCGTGCCTGAGACCACTCCGACACCAACTCGAAGAAAGAGCCGGCGAGGCAGAAAAACCAAGTCATCCGAAAAGAAGCCTGATATTTCCGAGTCCCCCGTCATTCTGGACGTTTTGGATTTGGTCGATGCGAAGGTGATCAATTCGGTCCCGGTCAGTTTTGAGACAGGTTTGCTGTCGGTGAGCAAATCCGGCAAGTTCGTGGTCATGCGGATCAAAGAAGGCAAGGATCGATTGGACGTCTACGACACCGAGACGGCAGAACATGTCGTGGCGTGGCGTCCCTATCGACACCGACCGGAAAAGAAATTTGGCAATAAGAGTTCGCATGAGGTTCGGTCGGCGATATTTCTTGATGAGACTCACATTGTGACGGTCAACGATTCGTCATCAGATGCTGATCGCGAGTTGATTGTTTGGTCGATCCCAACATGTGAGGCCGTTTATGCGGTCAAGGGTTTGAGTCAGTCGGCCGTCAGTCCCAATGGGAATTACATTGCGTGTGGCTTCCGTTCGGGCGTAAGTCTCCTCGATGCTGATTCGGGTACGAAGATTGGCGAACTGCCGATCGTGGGCGATCCCACGGCGATCGCATTCCATCCGCGCGGCGACCGCGTTGCCGTCGTTCACGGTGGGACGATCGCGCACGCTTGGCTGGAAACATGGAACTTAGCTGGCGGCGAATCGGAACTGCGGATTCCAATTCCCGAGACGGGCTCGTCGTTGCATTGGTGCGGCGACGGCTATTTGCTGCTCAATAACCAGCGATTGATTGACCTCGAAAACGAAATGGTCGTGTGGTCTTTCTCGCTGTCGAACAGACTGCATATCCCCACCAGTCCCAATGCGCGGCACTGGTACTTGAGCGAGTCGCCTCAAGATAAAGCAAACATCATTCTGAAAAACGTCGAACTGCCGGATCCCAAGTTGGCTTCGATTTTGAAAAGCGTCAAACCCGTTCGCGAAACCGTCATGGAACCAGGAGCCACGGTCAGTTTGCAATTCTCGGTTGGGAAACCGCCCGGCAAGACCAATTTTGCCCAACAATTGAAGGACCGCTGGACGAGTCTCTTGTCAAAGAGCGGTATTAAAGTCGCGCAGAACTCAAGTCTCCGATTTGTGATTTCCTCGACGGAACGCAAGACCGGCGAGACCAAGAAATACGAATCCTGGGGAAGAATTGACAAACCGAAGAAGACGATTCAGCTTGCGGTCAAGGAAGCCACCGTATCGATTAAACTGATGCAAAATGGCAGAAGTGTCTGGAGCTTCGAGCGGAAGTATTCGAACACGCGTAATTTTAGTTGGTGGCTTTCCGCGGACGCGCCGCAAGATAAAGTCGACGCCCAAATGCGTGGCTTAGTGGTCCAGCAACTCGAATCCTTTGTGCCACCGGCATACGTCTTCAGTAAAGAAGCCGTCAAAGGTGTCGGAGAATCCACATTGACCGTCAACGGTTCGGAAGTGACCGCGTCGAATTAACGTCATCGTGTTGGATTCTCGTACCAGATCACACCAAGGTTTTTTCGTTCTTCACAGCACACCACATCCAGATCTCCGTCGGCGTCGAGGTCGAGCAGTTGGATCAGGTCGAATTTGATGCCGTCTGGTCCGCTGATCTCGTTGACTTCCCACTTTGGTGAATTCGGTTTCTTCGCACGTTTCAACCAGACAAGCCCGGATTTCGCTCGATTGGCCTTTTCGCATGAAAAGACGAGGTCGCGGCGGCCGTCCAAATCAATGTCGGCAACGCGGACTGACTTGGCCGTTCCCAAAGGATCACGCGGTAGCGTAATCGTTTGCGTTTTCCATGTTGATGCCGATGGAGATTCTGGGCGAAATACCAAAATGTCGGTCGGTTTCACGGCGGCCAAGATTTCCTCGTTCTTGTCACCGTCGAAATCGGCAACGTCCAGAAACATGACTTCACGACCCGTGCCACCAATGCGGTGTTCTTTCCAAGGCGGTGGTTCCGATTTGTCGGACGGGCCGGGGTTTTCGAGCCACAGGACGCCGCGGTTTTTCCCTTTTCGATCCGAAACAACAACGTCGCTGTCTCCGTCACCGTCCATGTCATGCGGCTGCAACGACATGATCCAACCGGCGTCGTACAGTTTGTGGAATCTCCAAGCCGAAAGATCACGAGGATTCTTTGGTGACTGCAACCAACCGACCGAAGCTCCGCCGCCTTTTGACGAGACAATCAAATCGATTCCGTTTCGCCCATCAATCTGCATCGGCAGCGCGAACATCCATGCTTGCCTCTTGGCGGTGACTGGAATCGGTTGTGTTTTCCAGGCGGTGCTGTCCAGGTAGCGGTCTTTTTGTTGGGGAGCCCAGTGGACGAACATGGTCCGTGTTTTACCCTCGCACGAACTGACAACGTCAGTGGCGCCATCACCATCAAGATCCACAAACACGGCATCTTCGGGAGACTTCACTTTTCCGACCGTCACCGCCGGCCATGGCTCCGTGGCACGTTTCGAACCGGGATTCAAGTAAACGCGAACAATGCCACCTTCCTCCCAACCGGTCGTCATGTCTTGCAGGCCGTCGCCGTTGACATCAGCCAATCGCACTCCGTCGGCCCCGCGCGATGACGAATCGATCGTGTGCCGTTTCCACGCATACTGGGCAGCCGGTTGTTCCTTCACGCGGTCGTTTGCTTGGATCGGTCCATCGGTGAGTGAAATCAATATGGTAATGAACGACAAGCCATTCATATTCATCGTACAAGCTACCTCACCTTCGTGGCTAGCGGGAAGCGTCAGCTTCCTGGCAACGTCATTTCAGACCTCAACTCTCGCAACGGATGCAAAATCACACTGCCAGGAAGCTGACGCTTCCCGCTAGCCCGAATTATTCATGAACATTCGGTAATTCGACGGAAGTAATTGTGAGCACAATGGTTCCGCCAAAGTCTCGAAATACACAGTGTTGGCGAGCGGCATGCGTCAGCTTGCCGGCAAACCCTGAGCATCGTTGTCGGAAGGCTAACGCCTACCGCTCGCCTGAATAATCCGGGCTAGCCATTTCCTTTCTCGAGCGTGACGGGAGCTTTGAGTAACTCGGCCAATTGTCGACCAGTCGTCGATAGCGGGTAGTCTTCAATTTTGCCCGGCGCGATCCATGCATACTCGGCCGAGGGATTTCTTGACTGCGATTGGAACTCGGCCTGCAAACACACCAGACGGATCCGATACCGCGTGACTGTGTGACGAATTTCGGTCAGCCGATCGACGATAATGGCCTTGATTCCTGTTGCGTCATGAAGCTGAGTCTCCAAGCGGCGTTTTGTGTTTTCGGTCAGTCGCGAAAGACTTGCTTTTCGAACCGTTTCATCAATTGTGAACCTCGGAAAATCCCAGAGTCCGGCCCAGCGTTCGCCGTCTCGACACTTCAGCAACAAGAACTCTCCATCTTTGTCGATTGCGATGGCGACGTCGGTCAATTGCGTGATCTTGGGCTTCTTAGCCGCCATCGGTATCACCGTCTGCTCGCTGTTGGCGAATGCCTGGCAACAATTGCGCACGGGACACTCGGGACAAGCCGGCTCGGTCGGTTGGCAGACGGTGGCGCCGAGATCCATCAATGACTGATTAAACCGGCCCGGTGATTGCCGCGTCAGAATCAACTCGGCGAAAGCCCACAACAAGCGCTGGCCTGCCGTAGAACGCGGGTCACCGCGGTATCCCAACAGCCGACAATAAAGCCGAAGAGTGTTCGCTTCGACGATCGGGGCTTTTCGGTCGAATGCGAACGACGCGATCGCTCCGGCGGTGTAACGTCCGATGCCCGGCAGTTTGGCCAACAATTCTTCGTCGTCGGGGAATTGTCCCTGATTGTCGTTAACAATCAGCCGCGCGGTTTTGTGGATGTTGCGTGCACGGCTGTAATAGCCCAAACCTTCCCAATAGCGGAGTACTTCCTGCTCGTCGGCGGCAGCAAGTTCGGCAACCGTTGGGAACCGTTTCAAGAACCGTTCGTAATAGGGGACGACGGCGACTACGGTCGTTTGTTGCAGCATGATTTCGCTGATCCACACAAGATAGGGATCGTGCGATTGCCGCCATGGAAGATTACGGCCATGCTTCGAGTACCACGTGCGGACATTGCGTCGAAAACGTTGCAGCCAGTTCTGATCGATGTGTTCGAGTTCAGGAAACATCCTTATTTTCCATGTCACTTCTCCACTCTTCGAACCGCTGATGAACGCGAATAGACGCTAATGCAAGTGAATCATTCGCGTTTATTGGCGTTTATTCGCGGTTCATTAGTTTCTGGTAATCGCTTCGTCCAAACTGAAGAGGACGCGTGCGAGCGTGGTCCAAGTTGCGTGCTCGATGTTGTTTTCTGATTTCGTGCCGGCAATAACATCCGCATCGAGTTCTTTGTCCTCGAACCTCTGGCGTTGTGCTTCAACAAACCGGATCAGACGGGCAACTTCGTCGGCCGTTGGCGGGCGAGTCAGCAAACGACGAAACGCATAAGTGACGCGGTCGTTGTCAGTGCCTTTTCGCTGTGACAGTTCGCGGCCCATTGCCCGTGCTGCTTCGACGAACATCACGTCATTTAACAGCGTCAGAGCCTGCAACGCCGTATTGGAAACGTCACGTCGCGCGATGCAGGCCTCACCACTCGGGGCGTCGAACGTGTTGAACATCGCGAACGGTGCCGTGCGTTTGATGAAGGTGTACACGCTGCGACGGTGGCGGTCCTCGTCTTGGCTGGTGTTCCATTTGGGACTGCCCCACGCCGCCTCGTTGACTCCTTTCGGTTGCGCGGGACGCACGGGCGGGCCGCCTGACTTGGACGAGAGAATTCCCGCGGCCTTTAACGTGGCATCGCGGACGATTTCTGCTTCCAATCGAAATCGAGGCATCCGCGACAGCAGCCGGTTGCCGGGGTCGCGAACGCCACTCGTTCCATCGTCGCGCATCTTCGACGACTGGCGGTACGTCGCACTCATCACAATTGTCTTGTGCAATTGCTTGATCGACCAACCTTGTTTGACGAATTCGATCGCCAACCAATCGAGCAATGCGGGATGTGTCGGCGGATCGCCCTGTAATCCGAAATCCTCGGAAGTCTGGACAATGCCGCGTCCGAAGAATGCCGACCACTGCCGATTCACGACAACGCGCGCCGTCAACGGATTGTCGGCGGACACCAGCCAGCGCGCGAACTCCAGCCTATTTCGCGGGACGTCTTGCGGGAAGTTGTTCAGCACGGCGGGTGTGCTGGGTTCGACCTGTTCCGTCGGCTGCAAAAATTCGCCTCGTTTGTGCAAGTGTGTTGGCCGAGGATTCTCGCGCAGCCGTTCACTCATCACAAGCGTTGTCGTGTATTTCGGCGGCTTGCGGAGTTGCCGAATCTTCTTGGTGTGTTCGGCCAATTCCGGTGCCCGCAATAAGAATTCCTTCCGCAGTTGCTCTCGTTGCGCCGGCGAGAGTTGCTTGTCGGTTAACAGCAATAATTCTTCGATCTCTTCCGAGAAGTCTCGCGCTTCGGCACCGTTCTTTCGAGTTGTCACGGAAACGCGAAACCGTCCCAGCGAACTGGCAAAGTGGCGGCCAAAGACCATCTTCAACTGCAATTCACGAGCTTTTCCGATTGGCCTATCAACGACGAAGACGGCGGTATGCCGTTCTCCCTGCCGATCGTGCACTGACCAACCCGTCTGAACGTCGCCGTCGATCGCCAATTCGGCCGAGACCGGATTGTTGCCGAACCGGTTTTTGGCGTAACTGTGTGACGCGCGCGCGAACACAATCGGCTTCGCGTCCGCATGCAACCGAAATTCACCAAGAAAGAAGTCGCCCTTCGTGCCTTCGTAATATGTGGAACCGGGTCCATGTGCCGGCAAGCGGTCGTCGGGCAACGCCTCCAAACGAATCGCCGTGATTCCCTCTTGTTCAACCGGATAGTCCAATTCGTACGTGTCGACTTTCGCCGTATCGCCGGAAGCGAAAACCGAATCATCATCTTCGATCGCCAAGAACGGCAAGTTCGCGGTCGCTTTGGAGGGACGTAGCGGAATCCAACGCGCGGTACGTTGACGTTCGCGTTCGAGCCAACTGGCGAATTGCCGTTCAATGGCTTCGTTCCGCCGCTCGGCGATCGGGCGGTCGAATGGGGTGCCCAAACTGAGACGCACGCGGCCGATTGTCTGATGGTTTCCGGCGTACTGCTTCAACGTGACTGTCAGACGCGTGCCGTCTTCGAAACCAATCGGATTCTCGAATTGGAATACGGCCCAATGCCCTTTCTTGGCGTGTTTCGCTTTGCGATTCGGAGACCATGCGGTCTCGTCCGAACCGTCGAAGGCAGCCTCGATCGCGTGTTTTTTGCGTTCAGAACTCGGTTCGGCTTCCGTGATTCGTACGGCGGTTTGAGCGTCGAGGGCATTTTTCGGAGCGACCGTGACGCTGACTTCGCTCAGCAAGAATTCGCCGTCGTCACTTCGTCCAGGCCCGGATTTCGGAAGCGTGGGATGATTGAGCGTTTCCAATCGGATGCGATCGATCTTTGACGCTTTGGATTCGAGTTGAAACGTATAGACATCGATCGTCGGACCCGGTGTCGTGAACAATACTGATCCATCTTTGAGCCGTTTCGGTGCTGCGTCACTCTGACTCTTCACGCCAACCAGTTTTGGCGTTTCCCAGCGGATTTCATTAACGGGCCACTTTTCAGAAAGTTTGGCAAGCAACCTGTCCGCTTGCTTGAGGTCTCGCGTGTGGTTGGCATCGACGTCAGCGTCCGGCAGATCGAGTTCCGGTTCATCGGCGTTGTTCAGAAACGCCATCAATTGGTAGTACTCGTGCTGTGAAATCGGGTCGT
>Ga0310122_10003332_pt1 | contig 10190 bp, 6 predicted proteins | sample CB6_Bottom_1051__FD_203503 | JGI IMG/M metagenome (GOLD analysis project Ga0310122, IMG submission 203503) | Marine microbial communities from Western Arctic Ocean, Canada - CB6_Bottom_1051 | ecosystem: Environmental > Aquatic > Marine > Oceanic | place: Canada: Western Arctic Ocean | collected...
CTTAAAGAGTATAATCTTCCTATCGATAATGTAAGTTATTGTGATTCTAATTTATATATAAAAAAACATATGAAAGAGATGAATGTTTTTTCAGTAAATTATTGTGCATTGACTTACAATGAATGGAATGTAATGGATCATAAATTTCAACTTTATCATGGTCAAAATACCAGGGCAACAGCAAATAAAAAGAGGATATTAAAAAAGGAATTACGTTCAAAACATTTTTTATCGTATAATAGAATACCAAAACAACATAGAACCGCATTAGTTTTATCTCTATTTAAAAATAATCTATTAAATAAAGGACTTGTATCATATCCACAAAAAGGGATGACAGGATATGATGTTGTTCATGATGAACGAGATTGGTTAAAAAGAAATCATATATCCTATGTGATTCAAGATGGTAATTTACTTGAGGAATATGAACAATATTCTGATAAATTAAATGATAAGTTACCATTGTTGTTAGATAAAGAAGATATGTCTGTATGTTGGTCTGTTACACCAACACCATTTAATCATTATTTTGATACATATTTTAGTATTGTAACGGAATCAATATATCGTGAGGCACCATCTCATGATATGGAACTTTTTATTTCAGAAAAAATATGGAAACCAATTATGAATTATCATCCATTTATTTTAGTTGCAAATCCAGGAAGTTTACAACAATTAAAAGAATATGGATTTAAAACTTTTCATCCATTTATTGATGAGTCATATGATGATAGTTTAAGTAATCAAGAAAGGTTTTTGTTGATAGAAAAAGAAATTAAAAAGTTGTGTAATTTACCAATAGAAGAATTACATGAATGGTATTGGTCAGTAATGGATATTTTGGAACATAATTATTTTCATTTTTATAATGTTTTTATTCCAGACCAATATAAAGAATTAAGAATTGAATTTGAAAATATACTTGAGGGATAGATGAAATTAAGTGATTTTACAATTTGGGAAGGACTGTTTGGTATAGACGGAGAATTTTATTTATCTCACTCAACTTCTAATTTTTATGATTCTGTCGTATCTCCACATGGATATGATGATATATTACGTAAATGGTGGGAAGGATATACAGAAAATAGAATACCATTCATTACTATTACATCTGAAGATATAATTGGAGATTCAAAAAATAATTTTGCATTTATATCACCAGGATTACTTTCTGGAGATATTTTCTATGACGAAGATAAAAAATGTTATCGCCAATCCGAAAATGTTCATATTATTGAGAGTATATTTTTTAAAGAAAATCCAACAGAACAAGAAAGTTTAGATGGTGTATATGTACCATATTTTCCAAATCGTGTTTTAAAACCTAAAGATGAATTAAAAAAATATTTTAGTAAAATTTTAGGGAAAGATTTATTTAACCTAATAGAATCAGATAAAATTAAACTTATATTGGATGCTCATTGGGAATTGATATCAAGAGAATTTTCTGAAACATTATTGTTTCTATTGGATTATGTAGGATTAAAGAATTCATGTGCATTAGTATACAATACTCAAAAATTTAAGAATCCAAAAATTATTAATTGGGATTATGGATTATATCAGTTTGAATATGATTTAGAACCATTGTTTAGTGCAATAGGATATTTTCCATTAAGTGATTCTAATATAGAGTATTTATTTGAATATAAAAAACCTAAGAGATATGTTTTTTATAATGCAAATTTACATGGTCATAGGTTGTTTTATGTATTGGAGTTATATAAAAATAAATTGGATAAATATGGATTAATTTCAGTATTGAATAGGTCAAATGATACTATGGAACGTTTAAGTGAAGAAATGATTAACTTTCTTTCATATTTACCAGAGTATAATCTTAGAGACATAAGTGATTATGAAAATTCAGTTGTAGAGTCATTGAAAGAGTATTATCCAAAATTTCCAATTATTCTTGATATTGATGTAGACTTTTTACATGGAGAGAGTGGTTTTCTTAGGGATAAATTTAGGGAATCATATGGAGAGGATAAGATTGATCATAATTTAAGTATTAAATTTGGAAGTATTAGAACTGATAGATATATACATATTGAACATCTTATAGATACATATTTTTCTGTTATAAGTGAAACTTCAATAAATAATATGCATTCTAACTGGGATAATGATGAATTAGTACACATATGTGAAAAAACATATAAAGGTTTGGCATCACCACACCCTTTTATTTTATATGCAAATGATGGTGTTTTAAAATATTTAAGGTCAATAGGATTTGAAACTTTTCCTGAAATGTTTGATGAAAGTTATGATGATGAAAAAGATACCCATAAAAGATTTAATCTTGTTTTTCTCGAAATAAAAAAATTATGTAAAATGGATACTGAAGAAATACACAAAAAATTTGTGAGTGTTTTACCAAAGATAAAACACAATCATGAATTATTGTTGAGTTTCGATAGAAAAGAATTATTATTAAATAAATTAATGGATATTTCTAATGCGTAACATTACTAATTGGAATACTATATTAGGTAAAACAGATACATTTGACGGGTGGAGAAATGGACAAACATATTTTCATAGCCCGTTAAAAAGTGGACATAGTATGATATCTTTTCGTGTTATGTCTGAAGATCAGATGGAAAAATTATCAACGGGAGATTATAAGAATAATTTTATTGTAATTGAGATTGGTGTTCCTAATGCCAAACCTGGACCTTTATTTTTTGATGAAAATGGAAATGAGCATAGGGAATTAGAATTAAACCAACACATAGTGGATGACATTTGGGGAGCAGATGACCCAGACAAGGCTACACATCTTTGGAAATTGAGATCCGCTACAGGACTATACAACTATAATATACTACTAAAATCTAAAGATGAAATAAAAGAACATTTTATTACAATTTTCGGAGAAATGGTGTTTAATGCTGTTAAAGATGGAAAAGTGAAATTACTTGTAAATTCGAGTTCTGAAATGAGTGGGAGACCATTAATTGAATTTATTTTATATGTTTTAGAGTATGTTGGAATTAAAAAAGAATATGTATCTGTTATGTTGAACAATGGTGTAAAAGTAGATAATTCACAAGTTATTTCTTGGGATTATTTTTTGATTGAATTTCATCATGATTTGAAATTTATATTTGAAATAGTTTGTTCTTCTTTTCCATTTGATGATCTACAAATAGAGTATTTATCTACATATAAAAAACCTAAAAGATATTTATGTTATAATGCAAATTTACATGGCCATAGACTTTTTGTTTTGTGTTGGTTATTCGATAAAAAATTAGAAGAATTCGGATTGATTTCAGCATTAAATAGACAAGAAGAAGATTTAGAAGAACATTTTAATCAAATGGAGAATATGTTTTTTAATAATGAAATTACTTTATCTAAAGGGCCAATACGAAAAAGTGATCATCCATTAAATTTTACATTAACAACTTTACCCACACTTTTGAAAAAGTTACCATTAGTTCTTGATATTGATAATAATTATTTGTTAGGAGAAAATGATGTGCTTTTTAAAAAGCTGATAGAAGTTTATGGGGATGATATAAAAGTACCATCCGATATAGATGAAAACGGAATTAGAACAGATAGGTATATACATACCCAACATTTTACTGATACATATTTTTCACTTGTTACTGAAACTACTTGGGAGCATCTTGATTGGGGAGTAGATAATGTAGTTAGACTTACGGAAAAAATATATAAGGCAGTAGCTTTACATCCATTTATTGTGGTGGGAAATAAGAATACATTAAAATATTTAAAGTCTATTGGATTCGAAACTTTTCCAGAGATGTTTGATGAGAGTTATGATGAAATAGATGATCCAATTGATAGGATGGTTTTTATAATGAAAGAAGTAGAAAGATTGTGTAATATGGATATAGAGGAATTACATAAAATATATGTAAGTGTATTACCTAAAATAAAACATAATCAAAAAGTATTTATGAGTATGGACGCTGAGAAGATGTTTACTGAGAAGATAAAGGAAAGTTTAAATGAATAGTTCAGTTATTCCAATTTCGATACAAGATAAAAAACTTGTGATAAATAATTGCGAGGAGTTTTATACTGCAACACAATGTTTTAAATTAATAGAGTTTTTTAAAGGTCTTGGATGGGACGTTGAGGAAGACTTACTAATATATCAAGGTAATATGTCTAATACAATTGGTAAACCGATATGTAATGTTGACCATATTTTGTTAAGAACATATCAATGGCTATATCCAATTTATGGTAAAACTACCAGACCTAATCCATGGGGAAGTCTAATATTAGCTAAAATGGATCAGATGGCCGAAACGACATTATCACAACGAGAGTTTCCTTGGAGTAAAGATGATACCAAACGGTTATTTGAAAAAAATAGACCATATTATTACCTATGTTATAATGGCCATTTAAGACCCCACCGACAATATATTTTAAATGAATTTTTTAAACGAGATATAATTAAAAAAGGTTTAGTTTCTTGTTTAAGTTCACCTGGTGGCCACGGACTTCATAAAAATGGATGTAAATACCAATGGACATCTAAACAATCTAAGAATTGTTGTGGAGGTAATCCTCATGCACTATGGGACAGCCCACCACATGGTGAGAGACCAGATAATGTAGATGGAATTGAAGATTTTTTAAAATTATCATATGGGCCAACCAAATATAGGTTACGTCCAAGCAAAGAATTTATTGCTTCTATTCCAATGATACTTGATATTAAACCAGATGGTATTGGTAAAAGTCTGCCAACGGAAGATTTTAAATTAAATGATGGAGAATTTCAGAGTCATCGAACTTCAGATGTTAGTCATTTTAAAGATAGTTATTTTAGTGTAGTAACTGAAAGTTCTTTTTTGTCTGATGACGTTGATGAGGAACATGATTATAATGGTGAAATTATGTTTATAACAGAAAAAACTTATAGGGCATTATGTTTTCATCCAACGATTATTGCTGGAAATAAGGGTATTCTTGAATATCTTAGAAAATTAGGATTTCAAACTTTTCCAAAATTTTTTGATGAGAGTTATGATGATATAGAAAATGACCACGATAGAATGTTGGCAGTTGTAAAAGAGGTTCATAGAATTTGTAAATTACCAATAGACGAAGTACATAAGATGGCAAAAGAGTCATTTGAAGTAGTCTTACACAATCAAAAAATAATGAAAAAATATGGTAATCCAAGTTTTGCATTAACGGAATTGGGTGCAATATACGAATCCAATATTTTCAACAAGACATACGAATGAATTTGTCTTACGGGTTAAATGATTTCACCAAGAAACGAAAGAAACCAATATATTATATTATTTCAAATTTTAGTGGTCAAATTGTAGAAGAGTATCCAGCTGGTGATCCAGTAGATTGGAAAGGTGAATTTCTTACTTATGCAGACGAGTATGTATTATTAATAAAAATTGATAGTTTTAATAATCTTTTATTAGAAGGTATATTTAGTAGAATTGATAAGAAAATATTGAATGACTTACAACAAGATAGAGTAAAAGTATGTCTCTATTTAGAAGAAGGTGGTTTACATGATAGCGTTCTTAATGAAGTACCTTATAAATTATTACAAAAAGAATTATTAAAGTTTAATATTAATGAAAGCAATATAGTTTATACTGATAATAATTTGATTATCGAAGAAGAATTTAATAAACATTATCCCGATAGTAAAATAAAAGTTTTTTCCAATTATTTTCAAATATGGAGATACTTTGTTAACCAAGTTAAAGTGGAATCGAGGATAGGAAAGTGGGAAAGAGAAGATAGATTGGAAGGAGAAGTATTGTCTATTGATAAATTTTTAAAATCTAAATCTATTTACAGGGATAAACATTTTTTGTCATATAATCGTTCTCCACACCCACATCGATGTGCTGCAATATTATATCTGTTTGAAAACGACTTACATAAAAAGGGTATATTGTCATTTCCATCAGAAACTTTTGGAATAGAAGGAAATAGGTTTTCTATCCAACACGAAATTGATAGATTTTATCGTGAAGATAATTATAAAAGTGAAGAAGTAAATGATTTTAAAAGTAATTTACCATTTATTGCAGACGTTGATAATATTTTTTTAGAACAGAATAGATGGGATAGTGTTATTATAGAATCGTCTTTTTTTAATACATATTTTAGTTTTGTTGTTGGAACTTTTTATGAAGGATATGAGAGCATAAATCCATATTCAGTAATTATGACCGAAAAAGTTTATAAACCATTAACTAATTTTCATCCCGTAATATATCTTGGTAATATGGGGAGTTTGAAAAAATTAAGAGAGTTCGGATTTAAAACTTTTCATCCATATATAGACGAAAGTTATGATGAAGAACCAGATGAGTTAAAAAGATTTAATATGGTAATGGAACAAGTTAATAAGTTATGTAACATGGAACTACCAGAATTACATGATTTATATTGGTCAATGTTTGATATTCTAATTCATAATCGTGATGTATATTATAAAACGGTACTACCCAACTGTGAGAATAAAATAGAAAATATAGTTGATTATGTTATGGGGTGATATGAAAAATAGAGATTATAGAGAAATAAGAACAAAAGATGGTAAAATAATTAGATTAACACAATTACCATTTTCTTATGATAAAAACTATTCATATCAGTATGGATTAGATGATGTTTCTAAAATAAGAAAAAAGCCAGTATATTATATTAATTCAGATCCAGATGGAGTAATTTTTTCAGAAGATAGTGCAGATAGTAAAAACGATTGGAAGGATGGGTTTGAAACTTATATTGGTGACTATGTTTTATATATAGAGGCAGAACATTTAGGTAAATTTTTAGAACGAGGATTTCTTAGTAGAATTAACCAGAAAGTATCTAATGATATTAAGTTGGGTAAAGTGAAGATTATATTTTTAAATCAATGTGAAGGGCACCAACATGATAGTATTTTGAGTGATGATTGTTATAGTTTATTAACATCAGAACTTAAAGAATTTAATATTGATGAAGGAAATGTAGTTTTTAGTGATAATAATTTTATTTTGGAAACAGAGTTTAAAAAACATTATCCAGATAGTAAAATTAATGCAATATCACATTATTGGCAACTTTGGCGTTATGTAGATTGTCAGACTAATGTTTTAACAGATGAAGATTTATTAAAAACTAAAGATACAATTAGAGATAAACATTTTTTGTCATATAATCGTTCTCCACATCCACATAGATGTGCTTCAATATTATACTTGTTTGAAAATAGATTACATAAAAAGGGTATATTGTCATTTCCATCAGAAACTTTTGGAGTACAGGGACATAGGTTTTCTATTCAAGAAGAAATTGATAGATTTTATGGAGAGGATAATTATAAAAGTGAAGAAGTAAATGATTTTAAAAGTAATTTACCATTTATTGCAGACGTTGATAATATTTTTTTAGATGAGAATCAATGGGATAGTGTTATTATAAAATCATCTTTTCTCGATACATATTTTAGTTTTGTTGTTGGAACTCATTATGAGAAATATGAGAAACAAAATCCATATTCAATATTTATGTCTGAGAAAATTTACAAACCAATAACTAACTTTCATCCATTTTTGTATTTGACCAATGTGGGTACTTTAGAAGTATTAAAAAAACTTGGATTTAAAACCTTCCATCCATATATAGATGAAAGTTACGATAAAGAACCAGATGAGTTAAAAAGATTTAATATGGTAATGGAACAAGTTAATAAGTTATGTAACATGGAGTTATCGGAACTTCATGAATTATATTGGTCAATGTTTGATATTTTAATTCATAATCAAAGTATTTATTATGAGAAGGCGTTTTTTATGGCAGAAGATAAAATAGAAGATGTATTGAAAATTGTAATGGAGTAATATGAAAAGACTTTATTTAGTTGAAATATCTGATGTATATGCAAATCAAATTAGATTACCATATAGTACTGGTGTAGTTTGGTCTTATTGCACAAAAGATAAAACTATAAAAGATAATTATGAATTAGTTGATTGGTTTTATTATAGACAAAAAGTAGATAATATCATTGATTCGATTGAAAATCCTGAAGTTATAGGATTTTCGTGTTGGGTTTGGAATTGGCAAATGACTAATTATGTTGCGAAGGCAGTAAAAGAAAAGTATCCAAACTGTCTAATAGTTTTTGGTGGAGAGATGGTGCCTCGCAATCATAAAGAAATGTTAGAGAAGTTTTTTAAAAAGAAACCATATGTAGATTTGATTGTTCATGGTGAGGGTGAATTAACATTTAAAGATATTTTATTAGAAAATTTAAAAGAAGATAAAGACTTTACTAAAGTAAAAGGATGTTCGGTTAAGGTAAAGAATAATGAAACATTCACAACTGAAACACGAGAAAGAATTACAGATATAAATTTAATGCCAAGTCCATATCTTGATGGGACTTTTAATAGAATAGTAAAAAGTAATATAGATTATAAATTTGAAGCAGTAGTTGAAAGTGTAAGAGGTTGTCCTTATAGATGTACTTTTTGTGAGATAGGGGATTTGTATTTTCAAAAGATAAAATCACAAGAATTGGATAAAATATATAAAGAATTAGAATGGTTAGGAAAGAATAAAGTTGAATTCTTTTATGATGCAAATCCAAATTTTGGTTTGTTATTTGATAGAGATTTAGATTTATCAAAATATTTAGTTAGAGTTAATCAAAAATATGGATATCCAAAAAAAGGTATGTTTGTTTGGGCAAAAGGTAAACCTAAACAAGTTTTACCGATTGCAGAAGTATTAAAAAGTGGAGAACTAAACAAAGGTGTTACTGTTGCAGTTCAAACATTAAATAAAGAATCATTAGATGCTATTAAGAGGTCAAATATATCTGAAAAGAATATTCAAGAATCTTTAAATTTATATGAAAATAAAAATGTTCCTACATATATTGATTTTATAATGGGACTTCCTAAAGAGTCCTTGGATACTTTTAAAAGAGGAGTAACAGATTTAATGGAATTTGGAAGTCATAATTATATGGCAATTTATATATTAACTGCACTTCCAAACACACCATTTCGTGATCCTGAATATATAAATAAATATGGGATACAACTTGTGGAAACTAAAAGACCTTTTTATCACAATAGTTTTATGAAAGACCACACACCAGAAACAGAAACTATTGTTGTTGGAACTGATACGATGAGTTATGAAGATTGGAAATTGGCATATATGTATAGGTGGTTATTTACATTTGGACATTTTCTTGGACATACACAATTTATATCAAGATTTTTTAGAAATCACTATGAAATTTCTTATTATGAGTTTTATGAGAAGTTGATGAATTTTATTATTCGTAATAAAAAAACTATATTGGGAAAGGAATTTATAGAAACTTATGATGCAATGATAAGGTCAGTAGAAGAATTTGATTATTGGGGTAGAGTTGTTCCATCCGTTTCAGATGTTACTTGGGATTCTGATGAGACTACTACATTAATAGTTATGGATAAAAGAGATGAATTTTATCAAGAAATGAAAGATTTTTTATATGATAGTTTTTCAGATATCTTAAAGGATGATGTTGATATAATAGAGAATGTTATTAATTATCAAAAACTTAGGTTATTTGAATTTAATTCAGAGTATCCAAAAGAACATACATTTGATTATAATGTTTTTGAAGTTGCAGAGAAAGGTGAGAAATTAAAACAAAAATCACATACTTTATCCGTAATGGATGAAATTATAACAGATAGATTTGATTATGCTACAAGAATATGGTGGGGCCGTAGAGAAGGATCATATAAAGTTAATGAGGTAGAGGTTATGAATGGAAGATAATTTTGGAGATTCAAAATATGATAAACCATATACAAAATAATAATTCAAGATATTTGAATTTCAAATAACTTCTAATATTTTAGTTATCTTATATTTATTAGTGAATCAATGTATCTAAACGGAGTTTGCTTATGATAAAGCTAATGGATTTACTAAATGAGGGAGTAAATGACCCTGGAATATTCAAAGCGGTATTTCTCGCTGGTGGTCCAGGCAGTGGAAAATCATATGTAGCTTCTCAATTATTCGGAATTCCCGAAAAACTTAATGTATCAGCATATGGATTAAAAATGGTTAATCAAGATACAGAATTAGAAAATTTTCTAAAAAAGTATTTTGGAACTGTTGATATTGATAACATGCCT
>Ga0310122_10003333_pt1 | contig 10186 bp, 6 predicted proteins | sample CB6_Bottom_1051__FD_203503 | JGI IMG/M metagenome (GOLD analysis project Ga0310122, IMG submission 203503) | Marine microbial communities from Western Arctic Ocean, Canada - CB6_Bottom_1051 | ecosystem: Environmental > Aquatic > Marine > Oceanic | place: Canada: Western Arctic Ocean | collected...
CAGGTCGACGAGTCGGCCAGTGATCCGGATCGACTCGCCGAGCCGCTGGTAGGCGCCGCTCACGACGAACTGCGCACCCAGACCGCGGCCGATCTCCAGCGCCTGCCGCGCCACCGATTCCTCGGGAAGCGACGCGCCGGCGGCCGACGTGACCGGCAAGGACGCAACGACCGCCGAACCGGGGGGAAACCCAGTGGCCAGCGACTCGGCGATGCCGGCGCCGATCCAGGCATCGACAGCCGAACCGGTCAGGTTCGCAAAAGGGACGACGACGACGGTCGAGGACGATCGCCCGGCCGCGGCTTGGCCCGGCTGCGCCGACACCGGAGCCTGACCGAGCAGTGAGAGCAGCGCCACGAACGCGACAACCGGGGGGACAGGGGCAATCCTCATACGCATTTCAACTCCGAGACATGCCGAGACGGTCAGGGATAGTCGAACGACGGATAGTCGCCACTTCATAGAATACGACCAATCGATCGAGTCGCTTACGCGGTTTGGCACACAAACGGTCAGATAGGTATCAGAGCGATATAATCTCTACTTCACGTAGTGTTGGTCCGCATCGTTGCGCCTTCGCCGGCCACGACGGCGGCATGGGATAGGGTCGCCGCACAGGAGTTCTACATGACACGTCGATGGATAAGGGTTGTCGCGCTCGCGCTGGTGTCCGCGTTCACCGCCTCGGCGGCCATGGCGCAGGTTCAGAACTATGTGCCGGTCACCGACGCCATGCTCCAGAATCCAGACCCGAACGATTGGCTCAACTGGCGCCGCACCCTGGATGCCCAGGCCCACAGCCCGCTCAATCAGATCACCGCCGACAACGTCGGCAACCTGCGTTTGGTCTGGAGCTGGGCCTTGCGAACCGGTCCACAGCAGACGACGCCATTGGTGCACGACGGGGTCCTATATATTGCGAATCCCGGTGAGATCATCCACGCCATCAACGCCGCCACCGGCGACTTGATTTGGGAGTACGAACGTGGAGCCGAGGCCCCGGGCAACAGCTTCGGCGGACCGCCGCCGGGCCGCATGACCCGGAACATCTCGATCTACGAGAACAAGATTTTTCTCAACACGGCCGACGCGCACGTCGTCGCGGTTGACGCCGCGACGGGCGAAGAGATCTGGGATGCCGACATCGACCAGGGCGTCGGCTACCAGTTCTCGAGCGGGTCAATCGTGGCGGATGGGAAGGTCGTCTCCGGCCTCACCGGCTGCGGGCGCTACCGTGAAGAAAGTTGCTACATCGTCGGACTCGACGCGCGCACTGGCGAGGAGCTGTGGCGCACGTCGACGGTCGCCTTGCCTGGCACACGCGGTGGCGACTCCTGGGGCGACCTGCCGCCGATGTTCAGAGCCGGGAGCGACTCCTGGATTCCCGGTAGCTACGACCCGGTGACGCGCACGCTCTTTCATGGCACCTCGCAGGCCAAACCGTGGGCGCGCGCCGTACGTGGTACCGATGGCGACGCGCTCTATACCAATTCGACCTTGGCGCTCGATCCGGATACCGGCGAAATGAAGTGGTACTACCAGCACCTGCCCGGCGAGACGCTCGACATGGACGAAGTGTTCGAGCGCGTGCTCGTTGACTATGACGACCGGCGCTCGGTATTCACCATGGGCAAGATCGGGGTCCTGTGGGAGATGGCGCTCCAGACCGGTCGCTTCCGCAACGCCCATGACCTGGGTTACCAGACCGTGGCCGACATCGACCCGACCACCGGCCAAGTGACGTATCTCGAGGGCACCATCCCCGAGATCGGCGAGGAGGTGCACTGGTGCCCCAGTACGTCCGGCTTCAAGAGTTGGCGAGCCATGTCGTACTACCCAGAGCTGGAAACCTTCTTCATTCCGATCAATTTGAACTGCGAAACAGCCGTGTTCGGACCGGTCGACCGAGTCGCCGGCGGTGGAGGCACGGGCCCAGTCCGGCGCACCAACCATCATCATCCAGACAGCGACGAACAGCTGGGTGAATTCCTAGCGATGAGCATGCGCACCGGTGAAGTGAAATGGCGCCGCCGGTTCCGCACGCCGATCACGAGCGCCGCCCTGACCACGGCCGGTGGGCTCGCCTTCGCCGGTGGCTGGGACCGAGACATCTTCGCCTTCGATGTCAACACCGGCGACACGCTGTGGTCCACCAAGCTCCCCACCTCAATCCAGGGGTTCCCGATCACCTTCGCCGTGGACGGCAAACAGTATCTGGCGGTGCCCACCGGCGCGGGCGGGGCCAGTTGGGGCGGCATGCTGCCTCAGCAGCTCACGCCGGAAGTGAAACGCCCGGTCGGAGGGAACGGACTGTTCGTGTTCGCGCTTCCAGACTAGCGCGAGGAGACCTTCATGCGTAGCGTGGTGACTCGAGTCGTCGTCGGAATCCTCTGTGGCGGCGTGATACTCGCCGCGCCTGTCACCGCGGGCGCGCAATACGGCGCCACGAACGGCGAGTGGCGCAGTTATGGGGGCGACCTCGGCAGCACGAAATACTCCCCTCTCGACCAAATAGACGCCACGAACTTTGCCGACTTGCGTGTAGCGTGGCGCTGGCAATCGGCTGACGGATCGCTTGACCTCGACACCATTCGAGAGACGGTGCCGCGCATCCAGTTCCGGATGTTCCAGGCGACCCCGCTGATGGTCGACGGCGTCCTGTATATTTCCACCGCGCTGCATCAGGTCGCCGCCGTCGATGCCGGCAGCGGCGAGGCCCTCTGGGTTCATAACCCCGAGGCCTATCTCGGCGGAAGTCCGACTCATTTCTACAACTCGCGCGGCGTAGCCTACTGGTCCGATGACCGACCTGGCATCACCGACGAGCGCATCTTTTTCGGGACCAACGAGGGATATCTGATCGCGCTCGATGCCGACACCGGAGACCCCGTAATCGACTTCGGCGACAACGGCCGTGTTGACCTGATGGAGGGGCTCCCGCGGGCCGTACGTGGGGTCGGAACCAACCGGCGCAATCTGTTCGGCGTGGCGTCGCCGCCCATCGTCGCGCACGACGTTGTGGTCACGCCCAATGTCATCTCTGACGGTACGACCCGCAAAGAGGCTCCCCCGGGCTGGCTCAAGGGCGTAGACGCCCGCACGGGTGACACGAAGTGGATGTTTCGCACGGTCCCACAGGCCGACGATTTCGGAGCCGAGACCTGGCTGAATGAGTCGTGGCGTTACTCGGGCAACACCAACGTCTGGTCGATGCTGAGTGTGGACGACGAACTCGGGTACATCTACCTTCCGATCGGGACGCCGACCGGGGACTACTACGGCGGGCACCGGCCAGGCGACAACCTGTTTGCCGAAAGCCTGGTGGCGCTCGACATCGAGACCGGGCAGCGCATGTGGCACTTCCAGGCGGTGCACCACGGCGTGTGGGACTACGACTTCCCCGCCGCGCCGACCCTGATTGACATCAACACCAACGGCCGCGCGACCAAGGCGGTGGCGCAGGTCAGCAAGCAGGGCTTCACCTATGTGTTCGACCGGGCGACCGGCGACCCGGTGTGGCCAATCGAGGAACGTCCGGTGGCGACCGACACCGACATGGAGGGCGAGGCCTTGTCGCCGACGCAGCCGTTCCCGACCAAGCCGCCGCCGTTCGAGTACCAGGGCGTGACGGCGGACGATCTGGTCGATTTCACCCCTGAGATTCGGGCGATGGCGGTCGAGGCGGTCGAGAATTTTCGACTCGGCCCCTTGTTCACCCCGCCGATGTTGAGCTACGACGACGGACTCCAGGGCACCATCCAGCGCCCGCACGTGGGCGGCGGCGCCGGCTGGGCGGGGGCCGCCGCAGACCCGGAGACGGGCCTGCTGTATGTACCGTCCGTGAACCGATTCTCGGTGATCAAGTACTACACGCCAGACCCGGCTGAAGGAGGGAATCTTCGGTACACCATGCGGGGGTTGGCGGCCGGCGTCCAGCCCCGGATGCCGCAGGAGCTGCCGCTGCTCAAACCGCCGTACACGCGCACGACGGCCATCAACCTCAACGAGGGCGACCACGCGTGGATGCAGCCCAATGGCGACGGCAACCGCATCCGCAACCATCCGATGCTACGCGACCTCGATCTCCCGCCTCTCGGTGGAGACGGTCGCACCGGTCTCGTGCTGACCAAGACCCTGCTGATCAGCGCGTTGTCGGCCGGCGGGACCGATGACGGCCCACGCCTCATCGCGAGAGACAAAGCCAGCGGACAGATCATCGGGTCGGTCGACCTTCCCGCCCGCGCCGTCGGCACCCCGATGACCTACATGCACGACGGGGCGCAATACGTCGCCCTCACCGTGGGTGGCGAAGTCCCCGAGTTGGTGGCCCTGCGCCTGCCGTAACTTTCGGCATCGCGCCCAGGCGGGCCTGCCCGCCGAAGCCTTGGCGAAGGCGGGCTACCGCGCCGGGACGCGCGTCCACTTGCGGGTCGAGCGGGCGCTCTTCAGGAGCGCCTCGATGAACAGCATGCCGCGCAGGCCGTCGTCCACGGTCGGATAGTCCAGGGCGAGGGGATCCGGACGCGTGCGCGTCAGACGCGCGCGCATGGTGTCGGTGGCGTTGCGATAGACGTTGGCGAACGCTTCGTGGAACGCCTCCGGGTGACCAGCGGGTAACCGGCTGGCCCGCGCGGCGGCGGGGCTTTTTGCCGCGACGTAGTCGTGTCCGCGGCTCCACAATTGCACCGGAGCGCCAGAAGGTTTCACCCGGAGCACGTTGGGCTCTTCCTGGTGCCACTCGAGCCCTTGACGCTCGCCATACACGCGGATCGACAGCGCGTTGTCCTCGCCTACCGACACCTGGCTGGCATGCAGGACCCCCCGGACTCCCTTCTGCAACCGCACCAGAACATTGCCGTCGTCGTCGAGTCGACGCCCCGGCACGAAGGTGGTCAAGTCGGCGCACACATCGACAATCCGAAGACCCGTGATGTACTCGGCCAGGTTTTCGGCGTGGGTGCCGATATCACCCATGCACCCGGCCCCCCCGCTGCGAGCCGGGTCGGTCCGCCACGCAGCCTGCTTCATCCCGGCCTCCTCGAGCCGGGTCGCCAGCCAGCCCTGCGGGTACTCGACGACGACCTTTCGGAGCGTACCCAGGTCTCCTTGATCCACCATGTCGCGCGCGAGCTTCACCATGGGATAACCGGTGTAGTTGTGCGTGAGGGCAAACACCCGACGGGTCCTCCGCACGGTCTGCTTCAACGACCGAGCTTCGGCGACAGTCAGGGTCATCGGTTTGTCGCAGACCACGTGAAACCCAGCTTCCAAAAACGCGGTCGCCGCCGGAAAGTGCACATGGTTCGGGGTCACGATGGAAACGAAATGGATACGCTCGCACTCCGGCAGCGCGCGCTCTCGTTCGACCATCTCGGTGTATGACGCATAACTTCGGCTCCGGCTGAGCCCCAGTTCGCTCCCCTTCCGCCGCGACCGGGTGGGACTGGTCGAAAACGCGCCGGCCACGAGCTGGACCTCGCCGTCCAGGCAGGCCGCCCGCCGATGCACGTCGCCGATGAAGGCGCCAGGGCCGCCACCGACCATGCCCATCCGCAGCACACGTGAAACGTGGCCGGGCGTCAGATCGCTCGTCATTCTTCAAAAGCAGCGTCGAACGCGACGTGCGACGGCTCGAAGTCGATGTCCTTGACGTACTCGCACGACTCGCGGGCCCCATGCTCCCGGTCCATCCCGGAGTCCTCCCACTCGACCGACAACGGCCCACGGTAGGCCGTCTGGTTGAGCGCCCTGATGATCGCCTCGAAGTCGACATCGCCACGACCCACCGACCGAAAGTCCCACCCACGCTCGGTCGCGCCGAAGGCCAGATGCGAGCCCAAGATCCCAGTCCGTCCGTCCAGGGTGACCGCCGCGTCTTTCATATGCACGTGATAGATCCGATCCGAAAATTCCGTGATAAAACGCGCCGGTTCCATTCCCTGCCATTGCAGATGGCTCGGATCAAAGTTGAACCCGAATGCCTCTCGGCGTCCGATGGCCTCTAGCGCCCGATTCGCGCTCACGATGTCAAAAGCGATCTCAGTCGGATGCACCTCCAGCGCGAACCGGACGCCGCACTCGTCGAAGACATCGAGGATGGGGTGCCACAAGTCCGCGAACCGCTGATAGCCTCGGTCGATCATCTCGGCCGACACCGGTGGAAACGAGTAGATCAGATGCCAGATAGGTGACCCCGTGAATCCACACACCACGGCGACGCCGAGATTGCGAGCCGCTCGCGCCGTCTGCTTCATCGTGTCGATGGCCCACTGCCGTTTCGCTTCCGGATCGCCATGCACCGTCTCGGGCGCGAACGCGTCTGACCGATCATCATTGAGGTCACAGACCAGCTGCCCCGCCAGGTGATGCGAAATGGCCCAGCATCCTAGCCCATGCGCCTCGAGGAGCGCACGTTGCCCGTCGCAGTACGCCTGGTCCGTGGCCGCGCGGTCCACATCGAGATGGTCCCCCCAGCAGGCGAGCTCGAGACCATCGAACCCGAAGTCCTTCGCTTTCGGGGCCAGTTCCGCCAGCGGTAGATCGGCCCACTGTCCAGTGAACAACGTGACGTGTCGAGCCATCGCACAGTCATACCACAACCGCCACCCGCCGGTAAGATGGACGCTGCCGACAGGAGAAGAAGCCGGGCGATGACATTCGAATCGTTGGACTGTCGACCATGGACCTTATGCATTCCGCGGTTGTCGTGCTGCTCGTCGTAGCGGTGATGGCCTATTTCACGGGGTGACAACGTTCCTTCGGTACAAAAAAAAGGACAGACCCTCGTCCCGTATCGAGGGCCTGCCCGGTCGTGCGTATCGCGGGACGTCGGCGGCCTAGACCCCAGATTCCTTAACCGTCTTGATGATGGCCGACGCGACTTTGTAGGGGTCGGCGTTGGACGCCGGGCGACGATCTTCGAGACGCCCCTTCCAGCCGGCATCAATCGTGGCGATGGGGATGCGAATCGAGGCTCCCCGGTCAGACACACCAAAGCTGAACGAGTCCAACCGCTCCGTCTCGTGGGCACCCGTGAGACGCAGTTCATTGTGGGCGCCGTAGACGTCGATGTGACGCGGAATCTTCTCGCCGAAGGCCTCGCAGATCTTCGTGAACGTCTCTTCCTTGCCGGACGTCCGCATCACGGTGTTCGAGAAGTTCGCGTGCATGCCAGAACCGTTCCAGTCGGTGTCGCCCAGCGGCTTCGGATGCAATTCGATCGCGTAGTCGTACTTTTCACCGATGCGTTCGAGCAGATAACGAGCGACCCACGTCTCGTCGCCGGCCCGTTTGGCGCCCTTGGCGAACACCTGGAACTCCCACTGGCCTGACGCCACTTCGGCGTTGATGCCTTCGAGATTGATGCCGGCGGCCAGGCAGGCGTCGAGGTGCTCATCGACGCACGAGCGGCCGTAGGCTTTCTTCGCGCCGACGGAACAGTAATACGGCCCCTGGGGCCCCGGGTATCCGCCCGGAGGAAAACCTGGCGGCAGGTGCGTCATCGCGTCCCAGAGAAAATACTCTTGTTCGAATCCGAACCAGAAATCGTCATCGTCGTCATCGATCGTGGCCCGACCGTTCGAGACGTGCGGCGTGCCGTCCACGTTCATGACCTCGGTCATGACCAGATAGCCGTTCGTGCGTTCCGGGTCCGGGAAAATCGCCACCGGCTTCAGCAGACAGTCCGAGTCGTTGCCCGCCGCCTGTTCGGTCGAACTGCCGTCGAACGACCAAATCGGGCACTCTTCGAGCGTTCCGCCGAAGTCTCGCTGCACGCGGGTCTTCGATCGCAGGCTCTGGGTGGGCTTGTACCCGTCCAACCAGATGTATTCCAACTTGCTTGGCATTGTCCGTGTTCCTCCCTGTCCGTCTGTACCGGTTGTCTATCCGAAAAAGCCTCTTCAGGTCGTCCGTCACGCGCGCCACCGGACGCAGGTCATTCCAATGGTCTTGATGGAAAGCAAGACGCGGGCCACCCGTAAAACACGGTGATCTCCGCATTCTTCGTGCCCGGTCTCGACACGAATGTCGTGAAGACCGGCCCAATTCTACATTCCTGTTCACCCGGTGTGTCGTCCTCGCGCCAGACGCACGCCCAGCCAGGCACTGGGAACATGCGTCACCGTCGTGCTACCGCACACCCAGCAGAATCTCCGTCGTCAGTTGATCGAGCCGCTCGTAGAACAGTTCCCGAGCGCCGAGCGCGGCTCGGTCGAACCGGTGTGACCTGATCGCGTCGGCCCCGGCCGGGGTGTACCGGCCGACGGGGGGCGCCGACTGCGAGCTCTGGCCCAGACCCGCCACCAGCTCACTGATATCAGGATCCGCGACCCATCGGGCCGCCTTGTCCTTCAAGATCAAATAGGTGCGCATGCATCCCCGAGCGAAGTCCTTGACCCCCTCGGGTCCTTCGGTCCGGTAGGCGTGCGCATCGAAGTGCCGGGGGCCGTCGTAGCCGACCTCTTCCAGAAACTTGACCAGCCAGAACGCCGCCTTCGGGTTCGCGGCGCCAAAACGGAAATCCTGGTCGTACCGGCCGATGACCTGGTCGTTGAGATCGATGTGAAAGAGCTTTCCCGCTTCCCAGGCCTGTCCCACCGCGTGGGTCATGTTCAACCCCGCCATGTGCTCGTGCGCGACCTCGGGATTGACCCCCACCAGCTCCGGGTGATCCAGCGTCGCGATGAACCCCAGGTAGGCTCCTGTCGTCGCCATATAGATGTCGCTGCGCGGTTCGTTCGGCTTCGCCTCCAACGCAAATCGGTAGTCGTACCCCTCGTCGAGCGAATACTCACACAGGTAGTTGACCGCCTCGCGGAGCCGCTGAATGGCCGTGTCGGGCCGGCGACACCCGTCGGTCTCGGTGCCCTCACGACCGCCCCACATGACGAAGATCTTGGCGCCGAGCTCGGCCCCCAGGTCCATCGCGCCCATCGCCTTCTGGACCGAGAGCGCCCGCACCGCCGGATCATTTGCCGTGAACGCCCCATCCTTGAACGCCGGGTCGGTGAACAGATTGGTCGTGACCATCGGCACCACCAGACCGTGGTCCCGGCATGCCTGCCGGAACTCGCGCACGATCCGGTCGCACTCGGCCGCAGTGGCGTCAATCGGCACCAGGTCGTTGTCATGCAGGTTGACGCCCCAAGCGCCAACGTCCCCGAGCAGCTCGACCAGTTGCAGGGGTGACAGACGCGGACGCACGGGCTCACCGAACGGGTCACGACCGGGATTCCCCACGGTCCACAGGCCAAACGAGAACTTGTGCTCGGGTCGTGGCGTGAACGAATCACTCGCCATGGTGGAGTCCCTCAACTCGCTGGATGCAGCGCCGCATACAGCGTGCGGAAGCGATCGTAACGTGTGTGTAAGATTGCCGCGGCCGAGGCCACTGGGGTCACCGTCTCGGCTACGCGCACGACACAGTCACAGGCCTCCTCGACGGTCGCCCACTGGCCAACCCCGACTCCGGCGAGCAGCGCCGCCCCGTAGGCCGCCCCTTCCTCCGCCTCCAACCACTCGACCTCATGACCATAGACGTCCGCCTGTATCTGCCGCCACAGCGCGGACCGCGCCCCGCCCCCGCCAAGACGAATTCGTGTGGCTGGCACTCCCATCTCTTCAAAAATGGTGAACGTGTCCCGCAAACTGAACGCCACCCCCTCGAGCACGGCCCGCGTCACATGAGCCCGCGTATGCGACGCCGACAGGCCGACGAGGGCGGCCCGGGCGTGCGGGTCCAGATGAGGCGTTCGCTCTCCCATCAGATACGGCGCCCACATGACGCCGTCCGCCCCGGGGGGGGCCCGCGCCGCCTCGTCGCACAACTGGTCGTAGGAGTCCCCGGAGGCGTTCGACAGACCACGCCCGACGCCGAAGGTGTCTCTGAGCCACCGCAACGACAGCCCCGCGCCCTGCGTCACGCCCATGACATGCCATCGACCCGGCACCGCGTGACAGAAGGTGTGGACCCGACCGCGAGGGTCGAGCGCCGGTCGGTCGGTTGCGGCGAAGACCACGCCTGAGGTGCCGATCGTGGCACTGACCGCACCGGGACCGACCACACCCATCCCGACCGCGCCGGCGGCTTGGTCGCCGCCGCCCGCCACCACCGGCGTCCCGGCCCGCAGCCCGGTCGCCTCGGCCGACCGAGCGGTGACGACGCCAGTCACTATCGGCCCTTCGT
>Ga0310122_10003334_pt1 | contig 10181 bp, 9 predicted proteins | sample CB6_Bottom_1051__FD_203503 | JGI IMG/M metagenome (GOLD analysis project Ga0310122, IMG submission 203503) | Marine microbial communities from Western Arctic Ocean, Canada - CB6_Bottom_1051 | ecosystem: Environmental > Aquatic > Marine > Oceanic | place: Canada: Western Arctic Ocean | collected...
CGACGCCGACCTCCAGCAGCCGATCACCCGGACGAATGCCCAGCCGCCGGATCGACTCGAGCCGGCCCGCATGCAGCGTTGGACCGTAGAAGAGGTCATACACCGACGAGATCTTCTCGTAGACCCGGGCAACAAATTCGGTCTCGACCGGGGTCGAGGACAGGATACGGGTGGCTGCATCCGAGCCAGGCAGGATCTCCTCGGCGTCCGGTGTTTCAGGTTGTAGGGACATGTACGCGGGGCTCCACGACCGTAACTCGACAAGTCCTCAGTGGCAGGTGGTTGTAAGGTGGCCTCCGAGACGGCACCGCTGGGACTATAGACGGTCCTCGACCGATGGGCAAGGCATTGGCGGCCCGACCCGTACTGGCCGTGGCGCCGACAGCGCCGAGACCGCCGTCTTGATCCGGGCGATATGCGCAGGCGTGGTGCCACAGCACCCCCCGACCAGACCCACACCTGCCGCGACATACCGGCGGGCATAGGAGGCTACAAACTCAGGCGACGACAGGACCAACCGACGGCCGTCCACGTCCTTCGGCCCACCGGCATTCGGTTGTGCCGAGAGCGGCGCGTCAGTCGCCTCGGCCATCCGCTCGACCGATTCGAGCGTCGCGGCCGGACCCGCGCCGCAGTTCACACCGACCACGGTCGCACCACTGGCCAACAGGGTCGCGGCGAACTGCTCTGGGGTCACCCCATCGGGGCTGAGTCCATCCTCACCCGTCGCCATCTGCGCAACAACCGGCAATGCGGTCAGGCCTCGAACGGCACGGATCGCGGCCTCAAGCTCTCCGACCATCCGGAAGGTCTCGAGCACCAGGAGGTCGACGCCCCCCTCGAGCAACGCGACGGCCTGCTCGGCGAAATGCAACTCGGCCGTCTCCACGGGTGTCGCCCCCCCCGCCCCGACCTTGACCCCGAGCGGGCCGATAGCCCCGGCCACGTAGCCGGCCGCCCCCGCCGCCTGCCGCGCCAGCCGCACCCCTGCGACATTGATCTGCGCGCACTGGTCGCCCAGCCCGAACTCGGCCAGCTTCAGCTGGTTGGCACCGAACGTGTTGGTCTCGATGACGTCGGCGCCGGCGTCCACATACGTCCGGTGGACCTCGACCACCAGCTCCGGCCGCCTCAGGTTGAGCGCCTCGAACGACTGGTTCACGAAGACGCCGCGGTCGTAGAGCACGCTGCCCATGGCCCCGTCGCAGACAAGCACCCGATCATGGAGAGCTTCGAGAAAAGACATCCGCGTAACTCCTTCAATCATAACACCTTGACGGCCATCTTCGGTTTGACACCCTGAGCCGGCCGCCGGTATAGTGACAATCAGTACCGAACGAACCCTCGGCGAAGCCCCATGCTTCTCCTGTCTCCTGTTGTCCCCTGCCTCCTGTCTCCTCGAGGGACTCCTTAACCCATGACACAGGAAGACGCCCGCTCTGCAGAGTATCTGCTGCTGACGACACTGGTCTACAAAGTCGCCGCCGCGGCCATCCTAGCGACGATGCTGGTCCGGTTTGGGCAATTCCGACGCATTCTCTTGACTGAGAAACGCGCCTGGCGTGAACGACTCACCTTCGCCTTCGCCTTCGGCATCCCCGTCATGATCGGTGTCATCGCGCGGCTGGCGCTGGGCTACGACGGGGCCGACCTGTCGCTCGCCGGCGCCTTCTTGGCCGGACTGATCGCCGGTCCCTACGCCGGCGCCATCGTCGGCTGCCTGGTCGGGTTGCCCGCGCTCGTCGCCGAAGAATGGATCGCGATCCTCCTGGCAGTCGGGGCCGGTTTCGCCGGCGGCGGTCTGCGCGAGCTCTCGCCGAAGGAAGCGATCTGGCACGTCACGCCATTGCTCGTCACGGCCTTGCATCGACACACGTGGAAGTTGTTCGGGCGTTTTCGGATCGACTGGCAGCTGACACTGCTGGCGGGCCCGATCGGGCTCGAGCTGCTGCGACAGGGGCTGGGCGCCCAGTGGGGCGTCCGCCCGGACGGCAACCCGCGGCTGTACTTCTTGCACTTGGAACCGACGCCATGGTGGCTGCTCGGATTGGTGGTGCTGACCACGGTGTTCTCCGTGGCTGTGCCGATCAAGATTTGGAACACTGCGCGGATCGAGCACCGGCTCCAGGAGCAGGAGAAACTGCTGATGCGGGCGCGGATCGACGCGCTGGCCAGCCAGATCAACCCGCATTTTCTGTTCAACACGCTCACGTCGATCTCGTCGCTGATCCGCTCGCAGCCGGAGACGGCACGCATGCTGATCACGAAGTTGTCTGCGATGCTTCGACGGCTGTCGCGGAGCCAGGAACAATTCGTCACCCTCCGGGAAGAGCTCGCGGCGATTGACGAGTATCTCGGTATCGAGACTGTCCGATTCGGCCCCACGCTCGTGGTAGAGAAACGAATTGCACCCGAGACCCTGGACCAGATGGTGCCGAGCATGCTGCTCCAACCGCTGGTGGAGAACTCGATCAAGCACGGGATCTCGCGCAAGGTGGGTGGCGGCCGGATTACGATCTCGAGCGAACGGACCAACGGACACACCGTGATCGAGATCATCGACGACGGCATGGGCATGACGACCGACCGGCCCCTGCCCGGCACCGGTATCGGTTTGCGGAACGTCGACGAACGGCTCCGGGTCATCTACGGCGCGAACTATCATCTGAAGCTGAGCAGCTCCCCCGGGGAAGGGACCTGCGCGCGGATCGAGATTCCGGAGCTGGCCGTACCGCGTCGGGCGTCGGCCTAGGCGAACGATCGAGGAAACAGGAGCCAGGAGACAGGAGAGGCCGGAAGGCGTGGCCAGCTTCGGTTTTATGTATGTCTCCTCACGATCGCGGCTACGACCGGTCTTGACACAATGCCCTTGCGGATTCTGATTGCCGACGACGAGGCACCGGCGCGTAGCGAGCTGTCGTTTCAGCTCGAACAGCTCGACGACGTCGAGATTGTCGACCAGGCCGCTGACGGGCTCCAGGCGGTCTCGCTGGCCGAGACCCTCACGCCCGACGTGGTGCTCCTCGACATTCAGATGCCGGGGCTCACCGGGTTCGAGGTGGCGCGCCAGTTACTGGAGCGCGAAGTGCCGAGCCATGTGGTGTTCGTCACGGCGTTTGATCAGTATGCGATCGAGGCGTTTGAGGTCAGCGCCGTCGACTACTTGCTGAAACCGGTCGAGCCGGCGCGTCTGGCCCAGATGATTCAGCGGGTGCGACGGCTCGTCGCCGCCGAGCGGGGCACCCCAGACGGACCGCTTGCAAACAAAGAGCTCGAACGGATCGTCCAATATGTAGCGGAGCGCCAAAGCCGGCGCGAGCGGCTGGCGATCAAAGTGGGTGAGCGTCTGTTGCTCGTCCAGGCGAAGGACATCGTCTACGCCTCGCTCGCCGACGAGGTCATTACGATTGTGACCGGCTCGGCGACCGGCACATCAAACTATCGAACGCTCGATGAGCTACACTCGCATCTGGACCCGGCAGTGTTCTTACGTGTGCACAGATCCCATATCGTCAACGTCAACAAGATCAAGGAGATAGTCCCCTGGTTCAGTCGGAACTACATCCTGAAGATGAACGACGCGAAGGGCACGGAAATTCCGGTAAGCCGGACGCAGACCAAGCGTCTCCGGAAGCTACTGAAACTGTAGCGTCACTCGCCCAGCCTGCGATGCTGAGCGGTCTGGCGCCGATCTCAGCGGCGGGCGCCCCACCGGTGCCCGGATCGGGACCGCTCGACGCGGCCCCTCCGCCCTATCTCCTCTCGCCCAGCCAGGCCTACGACATCGAGCGTCGAGCACAGCGCTCGGCCCTGGTGGCGCGCGCCGGCGAAGAGATCATCACGTGGCTCAAGACCTTTGCGTCTGCGGCCGTCTATGCCACGTTGATTGTCACTTTCGCCTTCCAGATCGCCCGAGTCGAGGGAAAGAGCATGGAGCCGACGTTAGCCGACCAGGACCGACTGATCGTCAACAAGGCCCTCTACAAGTTCTTCAGACCACCGGTGCCGGGCGAAGTCGTCATGCTGTACTACCCCATCGAGCCGGACAAGTCGTTCGTGAAGCGCATCATCGCCATGGAAGGCGACACGGTCCGGATCGAGGACGGGCGCGTGTATGTGAACGAGGTCCTCCTCCCTGACGAATATGTGCCGCCCGACTTTCGAGACCATGGGCACCACGGCCCAGAGGTGGTGGGACCGGCGCAATACTTCGTCATGGGCGACAACCGGAGAAATAGCTCGGACAGCCGGGCGTGGGGTCAAGTGCCGGAGAAGTATGTCATCGGCAAAGTCCAACTCCGCTGGTGGCCCCTGACAACCGCCAGACTTTTTTAGACGGGGCTAGGCCCTTTTCTTAGACGGGGCTTCGCCCCGAACCCCACGCGGCCTCTCGCGGGGCCCAATCGGGACCATCAGACGCTCGATGAACTACACTCAGATCTGTATTCGACGGTGTTCCTGCGCGTCCACAGGATCCATGGCGTCCACATCAGCGGTGTCAAGGAGATTGTCCCCTGGTTCAGTCGGAACGACATCGCGAGGATGAGAGACGGGAAGCGCACGGAGATTCCGCTCAGCCGGACGTCCACCCAACGTCTCCTGGCGCTTCTGACACTGGAGCGTCGCTCCCCGAACCTGCCCCGACTGCCCTACCTACCCAGCCAGCACAGCTGAGCGGTGTGGCGCCACTGTCGGTGGCAGACACACCACCGGGGCCCGAATCGGGATCGGTCGACGCGGCCCCTCCGTCGTATCTCCTCTCCCCCAGTCAGGCCTACGACATCGAGCGTCTGGCACAGCGCTCGGCCCTGGTCGCGCGGGTGGGCGAAGAGATCATGGCGTGGCTCAAGACCCTCGCGTCTGCGGCCGTCTATGCCGCGTTGCTTGTCACCTTTGTCTTCCAGGTCGCACGGGTCGAGGGCAGGAGCATGGAGCCAACGCTGGCCGACCAGGACCGGCTGATCGTCAACAAGGCCCTCTACAAGTTCTTCAGACCGCCGCTGCCGGGCGAGGTCGTCATGCTGTACTACCCCCGCGACCCGGACAAGTCCTTCGTGAAGCGCATCATCGCCATGGCAGGCGACACCGTCCGGATAGAGGACGGCCGCGTGTATGTCAACGAGGTCCTCCTCCCCGACGAATATGTGCCGGCCGACTTCCGAAGCCATGAGAACCATGGCCCGGAGGTGGTGGGACCGGCGCAGTACTTCGTCATGGGAGACCACCGGAACGATAGCTCGGACAGCCGGCACTGGGGTCAAGTGCCGGAAAAGTATGTCATCGGGAAGGTTCAGCTCCGCTGGTGGCCTCTGACAACGGCCACCATGTTCTAGACAGGGCTGCGCGACCTACTTAGACGGGGCTGCGCCCCGAACCCCACGCCGGCCGCGCGCGGGGGCCCCTTCGCCCCACTCCGCGGCCGCGGGGCGCGCATTATCGCGCGCCCTGGGCTTCGGGCTTCGGGCCTGGGGCGTCAGACGCCCGGGGACTCAGGTGGGCTCTGGGCGTAGATCTCTTCGATGGCGTCTTTCCAGCGTTCTTCGACGACACGGCGTTTCACCTTCAAAGTGGGTGTGAGCTCGCCGGTGGCGACCGCGAACTCGGCAGGGAGCAGGGCGAACCGCTTCACCTGCTCATAGCTCGCCAGCGCACTGTTCGCCTGATCGACGATCGGCTGGAAGATCCGCTGTATGTCCTCGCGAACCACCAATTCGGCCGGTGTTCCCGGCGCCAATCCGTCCACGGCAAGTCGCTGCGTCAACGTCGGAAAGTCCGGGACCAGCAGGACGGACACGAAACGGCGGCGGTCACCGACCAGCACAGCCTCGGCCACGATCGGGTCGCGTTTCAGGAGCGCTTCGATCGGCTGCGGCGCCACGTTCTTACCGCCCGCGGTCACGATGAGCTCCTTCTTGCGATCGGTGATCGACAGATACCCATCGGCATCGATCCGACCGATGTCGCCGGTGTAAAACCACCCATCGCGGAGGACCGACGCCGTGGCCTCCGGGTTGTTGTAGTAGCCGATCATCACGTTGGGACCACGCGCCAAGACCTCGCCGTCATCGGCGATCTTCAGCTCGACATGGGGCAAGGCTGGACCCACGGTGCCGATTCGAGCGGCGCCGAGCGGGTTGATGGTCAACCCAGGTGAGGTCTCGGTGAGACCGTAGCCCTCGACGACCGGCAACCCCACGGCGAAGAGAAACTCGGCTACCTCCCGGCTGAGAGGCGCGCTCCCCGAGACCACGAACCGCAGACGCCCACCGGTCCGCGCACGGATCTTCGAGAGCACCAGACGGTCAGCCACCCCCGCCTGCGCGCGGGTCACCAGCCCCGGCTCACGACCGGCCAGACGCGCGCTCGCCGCGGCATGTCCCACGCCGACGGCCCAGGCAAACAGCCCCTGTCGGAGCCGCGGCGCCGCCGCGACCGCGGCGATAATGCGCGCCCGCAGCTTCTCGTAGACACGCGGCACGCCGGTCATGATCGTCGGGCGCACCTGCTGCATGTCACGACCGAGTGTGTCGATCGCCTCCCCGAACGCGATCGTGGCTCCCTTGTAGAGATAGAGATAGATCACCAACCGCTCAAACGCATGACTGAGCGGCAGAAACGACAGAGCCGTGTCGTCGTCCGTAATGTCGATCACCTTGTCGACATCGACCAGATTCGCTACCAGATTCTGATGCGAGAGCATCACCCCCTTGGGGTGCCCGGTAGTACCAGACGTGTAGATGATGGTCGCCAACGCGGCCGGAGCGATCGCCTGGGCGCGTTCCTTGAAGGCCAGACCGAGCCCGTCTTCGGTCATCAACCGCCGGTGCCCACGGTCGACGACCTCCCCCAGCGAGCACTCGTCCGACTGGACGCCCTCCGCCCCGGGAGCCATGACAATGACCGTCTCAAGATCGGGAAGCCGGTGGCGCTCCTCGCGGACCTTCGCCGCCTGCGCGTCGTTCTCTACCACCACAACCCGCGCACCAGAATCGGCCAGGATGTAGCCCACCTGGCCCGCCGGCAAGGTCGCATAGACCGGGACGGTCACCGCGCCAATCGTGAGCGTGGCCAGGTCCACGATTGTCCACTCGGGGCGACTGTCAGCCAGGATCGCCACGCGATCATCAGCCACGACACCGACACCCTCGAGCCCCAGGCTGAGGTCGCGGACCTCGTCGAACACCTCACGACTCGACCGGTCCTGGAACTGGTCGCCGACACAGTGGCGAAGGAGCACGGGTTTGGGAAATCGGCCCGCGACATGGAACGGCAGATCGGCAAGCGTCCGGATCAGTGGCTCGGTCATTGGTTACTTAGACGGGGCTGCGCCCCGAACCCCACGCCGGCCGCTCGCGGGGCCCCATCGCCCCACTCCGCCGCCGCGGGGGCCTCTGTCAGCGCCGGTGATACGCGCCACTCCGCCCACCGGTCTTCTTGATGAGACGGATCTCGCTGATCACCATGGTCTTGTCGACCGCTTTCACCATGTCATAGATGGTCAGCGCCGCCACGGTGACCGCGGTCAGCGCTTCCATCTCTACACCGGTCTGCGCGGTCGTCCTGGCACACGCTTCGATCTCATACCCCTCCGGCCGGGCACGCAGATCGACCTCGACGTGCGATAACGGCAGCGAGTGACACAACGGTATGAGATCAGCCGTCCGCTTGGCGGCCATGATGCCGGCCAGCCGTGCGGTCTGCAACGGGTCTCCCTTGGCGATCTGCCCGCTGCGAATCAGCTGGAGGGCCTCGGGCGCAATGGCGATGGTGCCGCGCGCGACCGCCTCGCGGCGGGTCACGCGCTTGCGACCAACGTCGACCATACGCACGTTCCCCGCTGCGTCGACATGGGACAGTCGCGCCCCCTTTTTCCGCCCTACGGCGCCTTTCTTCGATGTCGGCATGGACCCAGTCTACGTTGAGCGCCCGGCGTCGTTTCTCGCTAAGTAGAACGAGAGGCTTTCGAGCGACACGGTCAGATCGACGCTCTTGAGCTTCACGTCAGGTGGCACTCGCAACGCACCGGGAGAGAAATTGAGCAACGCCTTGATGCCCGCTTGGACAACCGTGTTGGCGACCATCTGCGCGGCAGCGGCCGGTACGGCAATCACCGCGATCGTGATCCGCTCCCGACGGGTCACCCGCTTCAGCTGCCGGATATCATGGATGCGCACCCCGCTCCTCGACTGGCGCCCAACCTTCGCGCGGAGGCTGTCGAAGAGCGCCACGATACGAAACCCCTCCTGACGAAAGCCGGGATAGTCGGCCAGGGCAAAGCCCAGGTTCCCGGCGCCGATGATGGCGACGTTCAGCCGCCGCTCGAGCCCGAGGATTTGCCGGAGCCGCTGCTTGAGATCCTTGACGACATAGCCGACCCCGCGCACGCCGAGCGCCCCGAAGTGTGACAGATCTTTACGAATCAGCGCGGCATTGAGGTCGAACTGGGCCGCCAGCACCTTGGAGGACACCGTGCGGACGCCGTTGGCGTCGAGATGGTTAACAAACCGGAGATACAACGACAGCCGATTCGTGGTCTGTTCAGAAACCTGATCTCCCATTGTCACTTAGACGGGGCTGCGCCCCGAACCCCACGCGACGGCTTGCGGGGACCCCTCCGCCCCGCGCCGCGCCGCGGGGGCGCGCATGGCCGCGCGCCCGGCCAACCGCCGCCAGTCCTTCAGAAAGTATATGTTAATATTTGCGTGCCCCGAGTCCCCCATCCGTCACCTATTTCTCGTGCGGGGCATCCCGACTGGCCCCAACGATGCCCACTGTTTCTCGACGATGGCCGTGCGCAGGGGCGATCCTGATCGCGGCCGCACTCTACGCGGGCGGCCCCTCCGGGCTCTCGGCGCAGCCCGTTCGACACGTTCCGACGACCGTCGCGGCGCTCGACACCTACACGACCTTCTTTCATCGGCGACCGGTCGTGGTGCGCGCGACGACCGCGGGCGACCTGCGGGATGTGTTCGTCACCGATGGCGAGCATCGCATCCGAGCGCTGAACGTCGCCCCGCCGGTGGCCGGGACAGCGGAGCTGGTGGAGATCGAGGGCACGTTCTGGGACGTGGGCCGTCTCCCACCCGACGACCCGCGTCTCGCGGACCACGGGATCGCGCGGCTCTCCGAGCGCCTGTTCAACAAACCCTGGCCCGCCAGCGGCGAGCTGCGGCTGCTGATTGCCACCGAGACACGACGGGCGGACGAGCCGGACGACGCGACCATCCGAACCATCATCCTCGAGCCGACGCGCTATCACGATCGGACGGTGACCGTGACGGGACGGTTCCGCGGACGGAACCTGTATGCGGATCTGCCGGAGGCCCCCGGCACCAGTCCGACCGACTTCGTGCTGCAGTCGGCCGACGCGGCGGTCTGGATCGTCGGCAAGAGGCCGCGTGGCGATGGCTTCGACCTCGACGTGATGGCCCGCGTCGACACCGGGCGGTGGCTTCAGGTGACCGGCAGCGTGACGGGCAGTAACCGGCTGGTCGAGATCGAAGCGGAGGAGATCGAGCAGGTCGAGCGGCCAGCCCTCGGGCCCCCTGCGGTGACGTCGGCCGAAGCGGTCGCCGACGTGGGACCGTCGCCCGAGGTGATCTTCTCGGCGCCAACCCAGGACGACATCGACGTGCCCACCGACGCGCTGGTCCGCATCCAGTTCTCTCGTGATATGGCAGCCGAGTCCTTCGAGGGCCATGTCGCGGTGGATTACCTCGGCTCCACGCCAACGGACCGAAACCCTGCCGACGGAGCCGACGCGACGGGCCTGGAGTTCGAGGTGGACTATCGGCGCGGGAACCGGGTGATCACGATCCGACTCGCCGAGCCGTTGCTCCCCTACCGCACGCTCGAGGTGAGTCTCGGGGCCGAGATTCTGGCAACCGATGGGGCCGCGCTGGTGCCCTACACACTCCGTTTCACGGTCGGGGGGTCGTAGGGCCCGGTCAAGACTAACTTCCCATTCTTGACCGAACCTTTAGACTCGTTTCCCAAAGAAGGCAGAAAGCGGAAAGCAGAAGACGCCGTCGCCAGCCCCCTCACCCCGACCCTCTCCCCGAGGGGAGAGGGAGAGTCGGGAGCGCGGTATTGCGTGCCTTACTTGATCGGGCCGGCGGCTAGCAGGTCTTGCATGGCCTTGCGGGTCTTCGCGACCAGATCGTCGCGGCGCTCGAGCCCGT
>Ga0310122_10003335_pt1 | contig 10180 bp, 9 predicted proteins | sample CB6_Bottom_1051__FD_203503 | JGI IMG/M metagenome (GOLD analysis project Ga0310122, IMG submission 203503) | Marine microbial communities from Western Arctic Ocean, Canada - CB6_Bottom_1051 | ecosystem: Environmental > Aquatic > Marine > Oceanic | place: Canada: Western Arctic Ocean | collected...
TAATCTACAAAAGGCTCTTGAGTCTTGTAATGAAAAGGCAGAGATAGATTCTATTAAAGAAGGCCTTGAATTGACTTTAAGAAGTTTCGAGGATTCTCTTGAAACAGCTGGCATAGTACCCTTAAGTCCAGATGGTGAGTCTTTTGATCCAGAAAGACATGAGGCAATTTCTGTTGTAGAAGACGATAAAAAAGAACCGAATACTGTAATCGATGTTATTGAGAGAGGATTTACTATTCAAAATAGAATTTTGAGGCCTGCAAAGGTAGTAGTAACAAAAAAACCTGACAAGAAATAATTATTTTTCCACTTGAAAAATCTTATCTGTCCCCCATTTAGATACTAAATAAAAAATTCGGAGACAAAAAATGGCAAAAATAATAGGCATAGATTTAGGAACAACTAATTCCTGTGTTGCTGTTATGGAAGGTGACACAGCTAAAGTGATTGAAAATTCTGAGGGAGCTCGAACAACTCCTTCCGTGGTTGCTTATGGTGAGGAACTTACCGTAGGTGCTCCTGCAAAAAGACAGGCAGTTACCAATCCTAACAATACTCTTTATGCGATAAAGAGGCTTATAGGAAGAAAACATAATGATGATGTGGTTAAGAAAGATGCAAGCATGGTTCCTTATAAAATAGTTGCTGCAGACAATGGAGATGCTTGGGTAGAGGCAGATGGAAAAAGCCTAGCACCTCAGCAAGTTTCAGCTGAGATCCTTAAAAAAATGAAGAAGACTGCTGAAGATTATCTTGGACACGAAGTAAAAGAGGCTGTCATTACAGTTCCTGCTTATTTTAATGACTCTCAAAGACAAGCTACAAAAGATGCAGGGAAAATAGCAGGACTAGAAGTAAAGAGAATTATTAATGAACCTACGGCTGCTGCCTTAGCTTATGGTCTAGATAAAGGCAAAGGAGATCAAAAAATAGCCGTTTACGATTTAGGTGGAGGAACTTTTGATATTTCCATCATCGAAATAGCTGAGGTCGACGGAGAACATCAATTTGAGGTTTTATCCACTAATGGAGATACTTTTTTGGGTGGAGAAGACTTTGACCTTGCTCTTATAGAATACCTTGCAAAAGAATTCAAAAAAGAATCTGGTGTTGATCTTCATAATGATCCTTTGGCGTTACAAAGATTAAAAGAAGGAGCAGAGAAAGCTAAGATTGAGTTATCTAGTAATCAACAAACAGAAGTTAATCTTCCTTACATAACTGCAGATTCTTCAGGACCCAAACACTTTGTTCATAAATTAACTCGAGCTAAGTTAGAGGCTTTAGTAGAAGGCTTGGTAGAAAAGACTTTAACTCCTGTAAAAATTGCTCTAAAGGACGCGAAACTTAAAGCTTCTGACGTTGATGAAGTTATATTAGTTGGTGGCCAGACAAGAATGCCTCTAGTGCAAGAAAAGGTAAAAAACTTTTTTGGGAAAGAAGCAAGAAAAGATGTGAATGCTGACGAAGCAGTTGCGGTAGGAGCTGCAATACAGGGTGCTGTATTAGCGGGAGATGTGACTGATGTGCTTCTTTTAGATGTCACTCCTTTAACTTTAGGAATAGAAACCATGGGAGGAGTAATGACACCTCTCATAGATAAAAACACAACTATTCCTACAAATAAATCTCAGATATTTTCAACTGCAGAGGATAATCAGACTGCTGTAACAGTTCACGTGCTCCAGGGTGAAAGGAAACAGGCCGCTGAAAATAAAACATTGGGTCAATTTAACCTAACTGATATTCCAGCATCTCCTCGAGGCATGCCCCAAATTGAAGTAACCTTTGATACTGATGCCAATGGAATACTAAATGTTTCAGCTAAAGATAAGGCAACTGGAAAAAAACAATCCATTGAAATTAAAGCTTCTAGTGGCTTGTCCGATGAAGAGATTGAACAGATGGTTAAAGATGCTGAAGCTCATGCTGAAGAAGACAAGAAGTTTGAAGCTTTGGTTCAAACTAGGAATATGGGAGAAAATCTAGTCCACAGTTGTAAAAAGACTTTAGAAGAAGCTGGAGATAAAGCGGAAGCTGAAGAAAAAGAAGCAATTGAAAAAGGAATAAGTGAACTGGAAGAAGTTCTTAAATCTGATGACAAAGATCAGATTGATGAAAAGATAAAAGCTTTGAGTGAAGCTTCTGCTTCTTTGGCCCAAAAACTATACCAAGAGCAACAAGACAAAGATTCAGCTCAGAACAATGAACCTGCTGAAGAAGGCGATGCTTCTGATTCCGATGCAGTTGACGCTGACTTTGAGGAAGTTAAAGAAGAAAAGGAATCATAATTTATTTCTATTTCTTCAATAATACTAAAGGCCCAAAATGTCTAAAAGGGACTATTACGATATTTTAGGCGTTGATCGAAGTGCCCAAGGTGACAAGTTAAAAAAAGCTTATAGGAAGTTAGCCATGAAATATCATCCGGACAGGAATCCGGATGACTCTTCTGCTTCAGAGAAATTTAAAGAGGCTACTGATGCATATGAAATCTTGTCAGATCCTTCAAAAAGATCTGCTTATGATCAATTTGGACATCAAGGAGTTGAAGCTTCTGGTTTTAACAGTGGTAGATCTGCTACAGATGCATTTAATGATGTTTTCGGTGATATTTTCGGAGATATTTTTGGAGGGGGAGATCCTTTTTCCAGATCTAGAAGATCCAACCGAGGCTCAGACCTAGAATTTTCCTTAAGAATAGACTTAGAAAATGCTGTAAAGGGGACTACCGAAAAGATAAGGATTCCAACATTACAGAGTTGCAAAAGCTGTAGTGGGTCAGGTGCTGAACCGGGAACACAGCCTTCCTCATGTCCTTCCTGCCAAGGTGCAGGACAAGTCAGGATGCAACAAGGGTTCTTCTCCATTTCACAAACCTGCAGACAGTGCGGAGGATCAGGAAAAATCATCACAAATCCTTGTCGCAAATGTCGAGGTAATGGGAGGGTTGAAAAGACCAAGACATTATCTGTAAAAATACCTGCAGGAGTTGATTCAGGAGATAGAATTAGATTATCTGGTGAAGGCGAAGCTGGACCAAGTAGAGGCCCTAGTGGAGATTTATATGTACAAATTAAAGTCCTTTCTCATGAGGTTTTTGAGAGGGATGGACAACATCTTTATTGTGAAGCACCGATAAGCTTTGTGGATGCTACATTGGGCTCTGAAATAGAAATTCCCACTCTTGACGGCAAAGTAAAAATTAAAATTCCTGAAGGAACTCAGACAGGAAAGTTATTTAGATTGAAAGGCAAGGGTGTGAAAAAGATAAGAAGTTCAGCAGTGGGTGATCTTTTATGCAGAGTGACCGTTGAAACTCCTCAGAAACTAGACTCTAAACAGAAAGCCCTACTTAAAGAATTAGGCTCATCTTTAAAACAAAAGAAGAATTCGCCCTTAAGCTCAGCTTGGTTTGGTAAAGTTAAGTCATTTTTTGACAGTAAATAATAAGATGTTAAAAGTAGCTATTTCAGGTTCAACAGGACGTATGGGGAAAGCTCTTATTAAAGCTATTGGCCAAAATGAAGATTTTGAGCTAGTAGGCGGAGTTGCTGGGCAAGAAAATCAAAATATAGGAAAAGATTTGGGTGAAATAGCTGAAGTGGAAAAAATAGGAGTTCCACTTTCTTCTAATTTGAATGATCTTTCCCAAGAAATAAAAGTGTTGATTGATTTCTCTGAAGCAAAATTTAGTCTAAAAGCGGTTGAGTATTCAAAAAATCTTCACATTCCTCTGGTTCTGGGAACGACTGGTTATGAAGATGAAGACTTAAATATGATTAGAGAAGCTTCTCAGTTCATACCTCTGTTAAAAGCATCTAATACAAGTTTGGGTATTGCATTCCTTAAAAAGATAATAGATCTAACTTCAGATTCCTTTTCTTATTTTGATAACATAGAAATTTTAGAAACACATCATCAAGACAAAAAAGATTCTCCTTCAGGAACAGCACTAGATCTAGCCAATTTCTTATCAGAAAGGTTAAAAGGTAAAGATTCTATAGCTATTGAGAGCCAAAGAACTGGAGATACAGCTGGAGAGCATAAAATAATACTTTCAAAAGAAGCTGAGAGAATTGAGTTAACGCATAAAGCCTTAGATCGTTCCATTTATGCTAAAGGAGCATTGGCTGGTGCCAAATGGCTTAACTCAAAGCCCAATGGGCTCTATTCTATGTTAGATATATATTCTTGAATCATAAGAAATATGGTATAAACGCACACCTTTTTAGGATTAATTAATTTAATTCTAAAAATAATGAAACACGTGTTAGTTTCTATCTCTTGGGTGCTAAAAGATTGCTCATCTTTAGTTAAGAGTAGTAAAACACGGAAGAATAACCCGAGTGACTGAAAATCGCTCACAAATTAGGAGAGCAAATGGCCGATATATCATTAGAAGATATGCTCCAAGCAGGTGTCCACTTCGGACACCAAACTAAGTACTGGAATCCCAAAATGGATCCTTATATTTTTGGGATTCGTAATAAAATTCACATCATTGACTTGCAACATACTGTTGAGCTGTTAAAGCCTGCTTTAGCTTTTATCAAATTAGTTGCGCAAAAGAATAACAAGATTCTGTTTGTAGCTACAAAAAGATCAGCTACTAATATTCTGAAGGAAGAAGCAGAGCGATGCGGTATGCCCTACGTAAATGAAAGATGGTTAGGAGGCATGCTAACTAACTATAAAACCATTAGATCTTCAATAAATCGGCTTGAAAACCTTCTTAGACAGAAAGAAGATGGAACTTTTAACAAACTTACAAAAAAAGAAGGGTTAAAACTCCAAAGAGAGATTGATAAACTCCAAAAGGCCATAGGCGGAGTAAGGGAAATGGGCGGCTTACCTGATGCTTTATTTGTCATCGATGTTAAGAGAGAGGCTATAGCTATTTCTGAAGCCAGCAAAATGGGTATTCCGATTGTGGGGATAGTCGATAGTAATAGTAGCCCTGAAGGTATCGACTACTTGGTTCCAGGAAATGATGATGCTATAAGATCTATTTCTTTATTTACAAGAGCAGTTTCTGATGCTTGTATAGAAGGATCTAAACTGGCAACTGGTCTCAAGCCTTCCTCGGATGCAAGTGGACCAAAGATAATTAAAAAAGAAGGGAAACAAAAAACTTCGGATGAGAAGAGTCCTGTAGAAGAAGGTGTTGTAGAAGAAGCTCAAGAAGCTCCAGAATCTAAAGAATCTGAGAAAATCCAAGAATCTAAACAAGGTGATAAAAAAGCAGAAGCTTCAGAAGAAGACCAAAAATCTGAAGATTCTAAAGAAGCTAAGGAGAATTAAATGAGTGAAATATCAGCTTCTCTCGTAAAAGAGCTTAGAGAAAGGACCGGGATAGGGATGATGGACTGCAAACAGGCTTTAGTAACAGCTAAAGGAGATATTAGTTTGGCTATTGAAGAATTAAGAAAATCTAGCGGTATTAAAGCTAGTAAGAAAGCAGGAAGGTCTGCAGCCGATGGTGTTATAAGGGTTGAAATAAACAACTCCAAGGCTTTCATGGTTGAAATTAACTGTGAAACTGATTTTGTTGCTAAAGATGAATCATTCATAGAGTTTTCAGATGAAGTATTAAATACTCTTTCTTCTGGAGACTTTCATGAGGTAGAACAATTGATGAAAGGAGACTTGCAGGATAAAAGAGAGAAGCTAATCCAAAAACTAGGTGAGAATATCGTAGTAAGAAGAATGTTTCAGAGTGATGATTCCGCTGATCACACCGGTGTATATTTACACTCGAATAAGAAAATAGCCTGCGTAACTTCTCTAAGAGGAGGCAATGATGAAGCAGCGAAGGATATTGCTATGCATATTGCTGCAACTGATCCTTTAGCTATTTCTCCTAATGACATTCCTATAGAAATTTTAGAAAAAGAAAAAGAAATTTTTGAAGCCCAATCTGCAGATTCTGGCAAACCTAAAGATATTGTCGTAAAGATGGTAGAAGGCAAAGTAAAAAAATTTGTTAGTGAAGTAAGTCTTACAGAACAAGATTTTGTTAAAGATCCAGGAGTAAAGATAAAGTTTTTGTTGGATAAAAATAACGCTCAAGTGATCCAATTCGAAAGATTTGAAGTAGGAGAAGGAATAGAAGTAGAAGAAACTGACTTTGCAGCTGAAGTCATGTCTCAAATAAAAAAATCTTAGAACAATGCTTCAAGAAATAGTAGAAGACACTAAAGTTGGAATGGAAAAGAGCTTGCAGTCTCTGGATGCAGCTTTTAAAAGAATAAGAACAGGGAGAGCAAGCCCTGCTTTGCTGGATGATATAAGGGTTGATTATTACGACAATCTCACACCATTAACTCAATTAGCAAGTATATCTGTAGAGGACGCTAAAACAATTGCAATTATTCCTTGGGAAAAAGCTGTTGTTCAAGATATAGAAAAAGCCATTATGGAGTCAGAGTTAGGCCTTAATCCAGCAACTTCAGGTGATACTATCAGAGTAATTCTTCCTGATTTAACTGAAGAAACTAGGAAGGAGTTTATTAAGAAAGCTAGATCGGAAGCAGAGAACACTAAGGTTTCATTAAGAAATGTTAGAAGGGAAGGAAATTCCCAACTTAAAGAATTTTTGAAAGAGAAAGAAATTTCTGAAGATGAAGAAAGACAAGGAGAAGAAGAGATTCAGAAATTAACTGACCTGTTTGTAGGCAGAGTTAACGAAGCTTTGTCAGCCAAGGAAAAGGATCTGCTTGATTTCTAGTTATCTATATATTGTCTATGCAATCAGAAAATAGCCCAAAACCCCCTTCTCATGTAGCTATCATTATGGACGGCAACAACAGATGGGCGAAGACAAAAGATCTGCCTGGTGTTTCAGGTCATCAAAAGGGGGTAGAAAGGGCAAGAGAGGCAGTAGAATATGCGGTTGAAAAGAAACTTAAGACCTTAACTCTTTTTGCATTTAGCAGTGAAAATTGGGGAAGGTCTAATGAGGAAGTAGGTCTTTTAGTAAGGTTGCTGGCTCAAGCTTTGGAAGAACAGGTACCAAACCTAATTAAAAATAAAGTCCAACTTTCGTTTATAGGAGACTTATCTAAATTCGATTTAGATCTACAGAGGAGAATAAAAAAAGCTGAAAAATTAACACTATGTAGTAAAGATAAGAATCTTGATTTAGTAATTGCAGCAAGCTATGGAGGTAGATGGGATATTATTCAGGCATTTAGGAAGATAAGCGGGTTAAAACAAGAGATTGAAATAAATGAAGACTTAGTTAGTTCATTTACTTCTTTGGGTCCTTTCTCTGATCCTGACCTTTGCATACGCACAGGTGGAGAATTCCGAGTCAGTAATTTCTTACTTTGGCATTTAGCTTATTCTGAACTTTATTTTACAGATATTTTTTGGCCTGATTTTGATTCTATTCAATTCCAAAAGGCTTTAGATGAATATTCAAACAGGCAAAGGCGTTTTGGTGATAGGTCAAACTTCAACAACAAGTAAAAATGAATAAAACTAGATTACTTACAGGAATAACAATAGCTCTGGTAATTGTTTTATCTTTTTTATTTCTTCCCTTAAACGTCCTTACCTTACTTTTAAGTTTTATTGTCAGTTTATCGGCATGGGAATTTTATAAATTAAGATTCTCTTCTGAAGTTGCTATAGCTATAAGCTTAATTTTATTTTTTGCTTTTGTTTATTTGAGTTTTGGAATTGGCTTTAAATTATCTTTAAGCTCTATAGGAGTACTGGGATGGTTGGTTATCGGCTTTTTAATCTTAGTTTTTCCACACAGTAAAAATACTCTTCAAAATAAATATTTTTGGGCTTTATCTGGTTTTTTTATTCATATACCTTTTTGGACCTCAATTTTTTTAATTTTAAATTATGAAGGATATTTCCTAGAAAATTTGGGTCTAGATTTTTCTTCCAGATACACTTTAGTCTTGCTTATAACTTTAGGGGCTTTAATGGATACCCTTGCTTATTTTGGAGGGAAAAAATACGGGAAAAGAAAATTTCTCTCAAATATCAGTCCGAATAAGACTTTAGAGGGTTTTTTAATTGCACTAATTGGAACACCCTTGCTAGTAATGCCTGTCTTGGCTTTATTCTTTGAATATAATTTTATTAAGTTTTTTATTTTGATTTTTTTAGTTTCCATTTTTGCAGTTCTTGGAGATGCTGCAGCTAGTCTATTTAAAAGAGTTGCAGGAGTGAAAGATTCGTCTAATCTGCTTCCCGGTCACGGAGGTATCTTGGACAGGATAGACAGTCATTTAGCTGCTGCACCTTGTTTTGTGGTGCTAGTTTTCTTGATGAGTATGGGTTCATGAAAAAGATTGCTATATTAGGGTCTACAGGATCAATAGGGAATTCTACTCTTAATGTAATTGAGGCTAATCCTGGTGTATTCTCAATAACCTTATTATCAGCTGAATCTAATGTTGATTCGATCTTTAACCAAATTAAGAAGTTTAAACCCAAATACGTTTATTTAAATGATGGCTCTTCCTCTAAGGAACTAAATTCAAGATTGAGTTCAGAGAACTTAAAGACTTCTTTGCTTAATGAAAAGGACTATCTAGATACAATTGCTTCCAATGATGTTGAAATTGTGGTCGCAGGTGTTGTTGGTATAGCAGGCTTAAAATCCATACATAAGGCTGTTTCAGCAGGCAAAAGAATCTTATTGGCCAATAAGGAAGCATACGTAGTTGCGGGAGAATTATTAAACACCTTAGCTGAATTAAACGAGTCAACTATTTTTCCAATTGACAGTGAACATAGTGCAATTCATCAATGCCTGTCAGGAAAAAAGGACACTCCAGTGGGAGTTAAAAAAATAATTCTTACTGGATCTGGGGGTCCCTTCTTAAACCGGAATCTGAAAGAGTTTATTCACATTACCCCTGAAGAAGCGGTAAGACATCCAGTTTGGAAAATGGGTAAAAAAATATCTGTAGACTCAGCAACCATGATGAATAAAGGACTCGAAGTAATTGAAGCAAAATGGCTATTCAAAATCGATTCAGAAAAGATTGATATTTTGGTTCATCCAGAAGGTATAGTGCATTCTTTAGTAGAATTTGAGGATGCCTCATTGCTTGCTCAAATGTCTGTTCCAGACATGAAAATTCCAATCGCCTATGGATTGGGCTTTCCAGAGAGGATAAAATCTAATTCTCAAAGATTAAGTTTGGAAAAAATAGAACAATTAAATTTCTGCAAACCAGATTTAAAGAAGTTTCCGAGTATTGGAATGTCAAGAGCTTCTCTTGACTCTGGAGGAACATCTCCTTCCTTATTAAATGCAGCAAATGAAGAGGCAGTTAGAGCTTTCTTGAATAAAAAAATATATTTTACACAAATTACCGAAATTATTTCATTTGTAATGGATACAATTCCTATAAAAGCTGTCAAAGAATTAGAAAATATTTTTCAGGCCGATACTTTGGCAAGGAAGTCAGCTCTAACTAGAATACACCAATTAAGAAGTTAATATGTCCAGCATTCTTATAAGCCTTATATCTATTATTGTTTTATTAGGTGTCATCATAGGTATTCATGAATTAGGGCACTTTCTAGCTGCTAGAAAATTTAATGTTCATGTAATTCGATTTAAGATAGGCTTTGGAAAGACTCTCGTAAGCCGATTTGATAAGCGAGGAACTGAATTCTCCATAGGCTTACTACCATTGGGTGGTTATGTTCAGATGTTAGGAGAGGACAACCCTATTCAAGGTAAGGACTCAGATCCAGGTAATTATTCTGAAGAAATTTCATATCCTCAAGCTTCTTTAGGAGCAAGAGCCATCATTACAGTTGCTGGGCCAATAGCTAATTTTGTTTTAGCTGTAACAGCCTACTTTCTTATTTTTATGATAGGGGTAAAGGATATAGTGCCTATAGTTGGAGCAGTTAATGATGACAGCTTAGCCATGGAAGCTGGGATTGAAGTTGGTGACAGGATTGTCTCTATAGATAACAAAGAAGTTGTCTCTCTTAAAGACTTAAACACTTTACTTGCTCTGAGGATTGGAGAAACCGGTTCTATTCTCGTAAATTATAAAAAACCCAATTCAGATCTTAAATATTCCGAATCAGTTAATATCAAAGACTGGTTAAGTTCTGAACTAGATCAAAGTATTATTTCCAGTTTTGGTATTCTCCCTTTTATACCCCCCATAGTTTCTTCTGTACAGGA
>Ga0310122_10003336_pt1 | contig 10179 bp, 9 predicted proteins | sample CB6_Bottom_1051__FD_203503 | JGI IMG/M metagenome (GOLD analysis project Ga0310122, IMG submission 203503) | Marine microbial communities from Western Arctic Ocean, Canada - CB6_Bottom_1051 | ecosystem: Environmental > Aquatic > Marine > Oceanic | place: Canada: Western Arctic Ocean | collected...
TGAGTTCCTTGCAACGGAAGAAGTTTTTTTACCGTTTTGATCTCGCCTATCGACGGGGGGGTGGATAATGAAAGCAGTGGGCACGTTGAACGAATGGGGAATAGCTGCCGGTGAATGAGGCCGCGACATACCAGACAACCGATACGCTGGGCCGACCCATCCGGGATCTTCGAGTATCGGTAACGGATCGGTGTAATTTCCGTTGTATTTACTGTATGCCACGCGAGATATTTGGGCCAGGTTACAAGTTTGTTCCGCGCAACGACCTCCTGAAACTTGAGGAAATTGCCCGTATTACGAGGCTCTTTGCTGGCCACGGTGTGCGCAAAGTTCGCATCACCGGCGGTGAACCTATGATCCGCCGAAATCTTGAACGTTTGATCGAGATGTTACGAGATATTGATGGCATCACCGACATCAGCATGACGACCAACGCCTCTATGTTGACCCTGAAACGTGCGCAGTCGCTTCGCGCCGCAGGACTTAGTCGAATCAATATCAGTCTCGATGCGATTGACGAGCAAACCTTCCAGCGCATCAACGATGTTGATTTTCCCGTCGCCAAAGTATTGGAGGGGATTGACAATGCCCATGCTGCCGGTTTCGATGCGGTGAAGGTCAATGCTGTTATTCGGCGAGGTTATAACGAGCACAGCATTTTGCCTTTGGCTCAGCATTTTCACGGCACAGGTACCGTGCTGCGGTTTATCGAGTTCATGGATGTTGGGACTACCAATAAATGGAGTCTGGAAGAGGTTATCCCGGCTGCGGAGTTGGTGGAAATTATTGATAAAGAGATGCCGATTGAGTCGCTTCAACCTAACTATTCGGGCGAGGTTGCTAAGCGCTGGCGCTATAGTGACGGTGGTGGTGAAGTTGGTTTTATCACCTCTGTGACGCAATCATTTTGTGGTGACTGTTCGCGAGCAAGATTATCCGCCGTTGGGAAGGTTTATACCTGTTTATTCGCAGCCACGGGGCAGGATCTTCGTGGCATGTTGCGCGCTGGTGCAAGTGATGAGGAATTAAGTCGTTTGATTGGCCGCATCTGGTCGCAACGCGAAGACCGCTATTCTGAACTGCGCGGGCAGATTCCAGTGACTGCTGAAACGCCGCCGCGGGTGGAAATGTCACATATCGGTGGTTGAAGTGTGTCTCAGTTGCTGTCAGTTCGGTGTCCGCAGGCGGCACAATTGACGTTCCGCGGCAGTGTGATGTTCTGCCACTCCATCGCAATGCCATCGAAGACCAGCAACTTACCGCACAGGCCTTGCCCTGTCTCAAGAAGGACGTTCAGTGTTTCTAGTGCTTGGGTTGTGCCGATGACACCCACAATGGGGGCAATGACACCTTCCATGGCACAGGTGGCCGCTTCGATACCCGTGTCGGGGTACAGGCACTGGTAACAGGGGCTTGTTGGGTCAGATGGAACAAAAGTCGCTACCTGACCTTCCCAGCGTATGGCAGCACCGGAAACCAGCGGGGTGTTGGTCTGAAGGCTGACGCGGTTAAGCTCAAACCTTGACGGAAAGTTGTCGGTGCAGTCGACGATCACGTTGGCGCGCTCTGCTTGTTCGATTAGCTCTTGACCTTCGACTTCATAGTTCAGCGCGTCAACCCGAACCGCTGGATTGAGTTGTGTGAGTGTCCGTGAGGCTGAAGCGGCTTTGAGTTCACCGATGTCTGCGTGACCATGCGCGATCTGTCGTTGCAGGTTCGAGGACTCGACTCGATCGTAGTCTGAAATGACGAGATGGCCCACCCCCGCTACGGTCAGGTACATCGCGACGGGAGAACCCAGCCCACCCATGCCAATGACGAGCACTCGAGATGCGGCTAGGCGGGCTTGACCTTTTTCACCCACCTGCGGTAGGCGGATCTGCCGTGCGTAACGGTCGTTTTCTTCGGGTGTCATGAGATTCAAACTGGGATTTTAGAGTAGGTCCTCGAAGACCTGGTAGGGTGTTTTCTCCATACCCATCGCCATGTAGACCGCTCGGGCGGGCATATTGTCTTGTTCCATGTAGAGGCGAAGGCCGCAGGCCGTGTCGTCATGGTGTGCCATCTGCTTTACGTATTGATAGAGAGCCGTAAACACGCCGTTGCGTCTGGCAGCAGGTTCGACATACACACTTTGGATCCACCAGAAGAGGCCATTTCTCCAATCACTCCATTCGTAAGTAATCATTAACGAACCACAAGCCACGCTGCCGACTTCCGCAACCAGGTAAAAACCTTGCTGCGAGTCAAGGAAAAGCTGTGCCACGCCGGCGGTTACCGTCGCTTGGTCAAGCGAGCGGGCCTCCGTCTCCTCGGCCATTGCCATGTTAAACTGACTGAGGATCCCCGAGTCGTCAAGGGTAGCGCGTCGGACAACGATGTCGGGCTTCTTTTTTGCCATTTCGAGGTCACCTCCTTAGGCATGTATGTTGTGCCAAGGCGTGACTCGATTATATGACTGTTGAGGACTAGAACGATGAATCAGGCTGCTGTTGAGCGGGTCGCATTTGTTGGCTTAGGGGTAATGGGGTACCCGATGGCGGGACACCTTGCTGCCAAGGGTTACCGAGTTACGGTTTTCAATCGAACCCAGGCCAAGGCTGACCAATGGGTCACCGAGCACGGCGGTTCGTCCGCGGCGACGCCCGCTGGGGCGGCCCGTGACGCGCAGGCAGTTTTCGCTTGTGTGGGCAATGATGATGATATCCGGGCCGTCACCATGGGGCAGGATGGGGCGTTTCACGGCATGTCCAAGGGCGCGGTTTTTATTGATCACACGACAGCTTCTGCAGAGATCGCCCGCGAACTCTACGACGAGGCGAAATCTCGGGGTCTTGAGTTTCTCGATGGTCCCGTGTCTGGCGGTCAGGCCGGTGCAGAAAATGGAGTGTTGACGGTCATGGTGGGTGGCGACCAAAGCACGTTTGACCGTGTCAGTGCAGCGATCGACAGTTTTGCGCGATCTGCTCAGTTGATGGGTCCCGTGGGTAATGGGCAACTCACCAAAATGGTCAATCAGATTGCGATTGCGGGGCTGGTCCAGGGGTTATCAGAGGCAGTTAATTTTGCAGAGCGAGCAGGCTTGGATGCCAACCAGGTCTTGAATGTGATTTCAAAAGGCGCTGCGCAGTCGTGGCAGATGGAGAACCGTGGTGCGACGATGCACGAAGATAAATTCGATTTCGGCTTTGCGGTCGATTGGATGCGAAAGGATTTGGGACTTTGCCTGGCAGAGGCTAATCGGAATGGCGCTTTACTGCCGGTCAGTGCCTTAGTGGATCAGTTTTATTCGGAAGTTCAGTCCATGGGTGGTGGGCGTTGGGACACTTCTAGCCTTGTACGTCGTTTGCGCCGGTCTTGAATGAGCACCATGAATCGAGTGAAAAATCGGCAGATCAACTTATACAGTGATACCCAATCACAGCCGCCTCCAGGAATGCGGCAGGCTATGGCGGAAGCTGAGGTTGGTGATGAGCAGCAGCGACTCGACCCCAGTGTCAATCGATTGTGCGAGGAAATTGCTGAGTTGCTTGGTAAGGAAGCAGCTGTTTTCTTGCCCTCGGGCACGATGTGTAACCAGATCGCAATGGCCGTCCACTGTGAAGCGGGTGATGAGATCATTGCCGATGAAACAGCACATGTCATCACTTCTGAAGCGGGTGGTCTGGCCGTTTTTGCCGGCGCAATGGTAAGGCCACTGCGGGGTGAGAACGGCATCTTCACAGCGGACCAATTGGAAAAGGCAATTCGCACAGGCTCATTTCACCAATGTCCTACCAGGCTCGTGGTGGTGGAACAAACGTCAAACCGAGGGGGTGGTTCCATTTGGCCCCTTGCGACACTGCAAGATGTTTCTAATGTGGCTCGTGATAGGGGAATTAGTTTGCATATGGATGGTGCCAGGCTGATGAATGCGGTGGTGGCGTCCGGGATTGCAGCAAAAGTCTATACCTCACTGGTGGATACGGCGTGGCTCGATCTCAGCAAAGGGCTGGGTTGTCCTGTCGGAGGTGTGTTAGCGGGTGATGCGGAATTTATTGAGAAGGCGTGGCGTTGGAAGCATCGTTTTGGTGGTGCTATGCGGCAGGCGGGCATTCTTGCCGCTGCCGGCAGTTGGGCTTTGACTCACCATATTGATCGCCTGGCTGAGGACCATGACAACGCGCGCTTTATGGCCGATCGCTTGAGATCGATAGATGGCATCTCATTGATCAATGAAGCGGTGGAGAGCAATCTTGTTTTTTTCGATGTGGGTAATACCGGGCAATCGGCAAAGGCGTTGTCAGAGGCCATGGCCGAGCGTGGCGTACGCATTGGCGCTTCCGATCATCGCCGCATGCGGGCTGTGACTCACGTAGATATTGAGCGGCAAGATATTGTCGCAGCGTGTGATGTGCTTGAAGAATTAGTGACCAAGGTCGGGTAGGAGTATGGCCATACAGTCTCGTTGTAGGATAGCGGTCGATATCGGTGGGACATTTACCGATGTGGCGCTGGAGATCCAGAAGAATCAGTACACAGCCAAGACCTTAACCACAAAGCCAAAGCCTGAAGAGGGTGTCATCTCGGGTGTTCTAGATGTGCTTGAACAATCACAGATAGACGCCGCAGACGTTGACATCCTGATTTATGGGACGACGCTCGCCACTAACCTTTTAATTGAGCGTGCAGGATCGCCGGTAGCACTGTTGACTACGCAGGGTTTTCGGGACAGCATCGAGATGCGAAACGAGAATCGTTTTGAGCAGTATGACGTCAATATAGAGTTGCCGACGCCGCTTGTGCCTCGGGCGATGCGCTACGGAATCACGGAGCGGATCAGCGCCACCGGCGACGTGTTATTGCCGCTTGATGAACGGCAAGTGCGTTTGTGTGTGCCGAATCTGGTGGAGGCCGGCGTGCGGAGTATTGCCGTTGGATTTCTTCATAGCTATCGCAATTCGTTACATGAAGAGCGAGTGCGGGAGATTCTTCTGGAAGAAGCCTCAAATATGGAAGTGACTCTTTCGTCTGAAGTGTCACCGGAAATGCGGGAGTTTGAGCGAATCTCCACCGCATGTGCTAATGCTTACGTGCAGCCGTTAATGAGTCGACACCTGCGTGCATTAAACGATCTCTTACGCAATGTGGGTTTAACGTGTCCGCTGTTTCTGATGTTGTCGGGTGGGGGCATCACGACGTTAGATACGGCGGTCCGATTTCCAGTGCGCCTGATGGAGTCTGGGCCGGCTGGGGGTGCAATTTTTAGCAGTCACATTGCGGCTGAACTCGGCCTTGACAGCGTACTGTCTTACGATATGGGTGGTACCACGGCTAAGGTGTGTTTGATTGACGAAGGTCGGCCTCAGACGGCTCGGACCTTCGAGGTGGCGAGGGAGTATCGATTTCTGAAGGGAAGCGGCATTCCGCTTCGTATTCCGGTGATCGAGATGGTTGAGGTTGGAGCTGGGGGAGGATCGATAGCAGGGGTTGATTCGATGCGAAGAATCAGTGTCGGGCCGGGGAGTGCTGGCTCTAATCCTGGACCTGTTTGTTATGGACTGGGCGGGCAATTACCGACGGTCACAGATGCCGACGTGACATTAGGTCGGATTGATCCGAATAACTTTGCTGGGGGGAGCATGCGATTGGACTCCGAATCAGCTGCTGATGCCTTGATACGATCGGTAGGGGATTTGTTGGGTTTCTCCGTGGAACATGCAGCTCTTGGAGTGTCGGAGATTGTCGATGAGAATATGGCGAATGCTGCACGGGTTCACGCCATCGAAAGCGGGAAGAATGTTCATGCCCGTACACTGGTCGCGTTCGGCGGCGCAGCGCCGATTCACGTCAGTCGATTAGCTGAAAAGCTGGGAGTGGATCGAGTTGTGATTCCCCCCGGTGCTGGTGTCGGGTCAGCTCTTGGTTTTCTCCGTGCGCCCGTGGCTTATGAAGTGATTCGAAGCCACTACCAGCAGTTGTCGAGTCTGAACGTGGACGAGACTAATCGACTGCTTGAGGGGATGCGTGAGGAGGCGGCTGCAGTAGTTGAGGCAGGCGCGCCTGGGCAACCGCTTGCGCAGACACAGACTGCATTTATGCGCTATTTGGGACAAGGACACGAGGTCGGGGTTGAGATTCCGGTCATCGTAAAAAAAACCCCTTTGGATGAATCGGCTGGTGAAACCCTGCGCGCGGCGTTTGAGCGGGAATATCACCGTTTGTACGAGCGGATTATCCCTGGAGTAGAAGTAGAAATTCTTACCTGGACATTACTGGTGAGTACGCTCCGGGATCCGCCAGCACCAGTGGCCTCACAGCCTGACAGTTATGTACCGGTGCCGGTGGGGCAGCGTCATTTGATCGATGCGGAGAGCGGCCAGTTTGATGAGGCGCCGTGTTATGACCGTGCCAGCCTCGAGGCTGGTGCGACTATATCGGGTCCTGCTGTCATCGTAGAACACGATACCGCTACTGTCGTCTCAGCCCAGTATTCCGCGGTTATTCACACCGCTGGCTATATTGTCCTTGAGCGGAAAACCTGAAACTGTGAGGAGAGATTAATGAGTTCACCGGGCGGCATTTCTGCAATTCGCAATCAAATTATGTGGAATCGGCTGATCTCGGTTGTCGAAGAACAGGCCCAGACACTGATCCGGACTTCTTTCTCAACCAGCGTTCGAGAAGCCGGAGACTTGGCGGCATCTGTGTTTGACACGCAGGGCCGGATGTTGGCCCAGGCAGTCACCGGGACGCCTGGTCATATCAACGCAATGGCGGAAGCCATTGTTCATTTCCTGGCCCGTTACCCTATCGATGTCATGGAGCCAGGCGATGTTTTTATCACTAACGATCCATGGCAGACATCTGGTCACTTGCATGATGTGACCGTGGTGACGCCCACCTATCACAAAGGCCGAGTTGTTGCGCTGTTTGCCAATACCTGCCACGTGGTGGACATTGGTGGTCGAGGTTTTGGCCCTGATGCCAGTCAGGTGTTTGAGGAGGGCGTCAATATTCCCATCATGCACCTTTTCAGGCGAGGAGAGGTGAATGAAACGCTGATCTCGATCCTTGAGACAAACGTTCGCGAACCCGGGCAGGTGGTCGGTGACATCTATGCATTTGCCGGTGCCAATGATATTGGAAGTGAGCGGTTAGTTGCGATGATGGAAGAATTTGGTCAAGACGATCTGTCCGATCTGGGCGAATTTATCATCGAGAATTCTCGCCTGGCCACCATTGAACGAATTGCTAAGCTAAAAAACGGAAGTTTCTGTAATGTTTTAATCATGGATGGTTACGACAAGCCAGTGACGTTGAGTGCTGAATTAACGGTAAGCGATGACAATATTCACGTGGATTACACTGGCACTTCCCCTGCGAGTCGATACGGTATTAACGTGGTTCTTAATTACACCAAGGCCTATACCTGTTTTGGCGTGAAGTGCGTCGTCGCGCCTGATATTCCCAACAACTATGGGTCACTGCTTCCCATCACCTTTCATGCGCCAGAAGGCTGCATTCTGAATGTCCAGCGCCCATTTGCGGTAGCGGCACGTCATATCATTGGTCACCTTTTGCCCGATACAGTGCTGGGTTGCCTGCATCAGGTGCTGGAGGAGGGTTGCCAGGCAGAAGGATCAGCATCGATGTGGAATCTGCAGTTGCGGGGCGGTGTCGCCACTTCGGCGAAGTCAGATTATCAGGGCTACGTGCCAGAGTTTGATCTTCTGCATTTTAATTCCGGTGGTATGGGAGCACGTCCCACCAAGGATGGACTTAGTTCAACGGCATTCCCAAGTGGCATTCGTGGGATTCCGGTAGAAGTTACTGAGGCCATTACGCCGATTGTTTTCTGGCGCAAAGAGTTTCGAGAGGGATCAGGCGGCGCGGGCCAATTCCGGGGCGGCTGCGGGCAGGTAATGGAAGTCGGCGGGGTCGACGACATACCGTTTGATGTTTTGGCAATGTATGAGCGGGTGGATAATGCACCGCGTGGGCGCAATGGAGGCCATGACGGTGCGGCAGGCAGGGTCTCGCTGACCGATGGGAAACCCATGCGCTCAAAAGGTCAGCAGCACATTCCCTCGGGTACCCGTCTGGTGCTGGAAATGGCCGGCGGCGGTGGATTTGGAGATCCGGCGGCGCGCGACTCCGAGCGGGTTGCTGAGGATGTTCGCAATGAACTCATTACTTCGGAAGTCGCATATGTGGATTACAAGGTTGCTCTTAACGATGATGGTTCAGTCGATAAGCGGGCGACCCAATCTCTCCGAGGTGTATCGTAACCGCCGAGACGGATTCATCTGACACAGGTCGGCCTGCCAGCGGCTGGCGAGCCCGCTTAGCCCTGCTGGGCAATCCTAACTTCCGCCGACTGTGGGCGGCTGGCCTGATCTACGGCACGGTTCGTTGGCTAGAGGTGTTGGCCGTCGCGGTCTTCGTCTTTGATTCAACGGGTTCGCCATTTATTGTTTCTCTCATGTTGGTTGTCCGTATGTTGCCGATGATATTGCTGGGGGGTTTGATCGGAGTTTTGGCAGAAAAGATTAATCGCCGGCAACTGTTGTTGGTCACTTTCGGTGGAAACGCAATGAGTTGTGCCGTGTTGTCTCTCCTTGCATTCACCAATCATATTGAATTGTGGCACCTTGGACTGGGTGCATTTTTAAATGGCGTAATCTGGTCGGCTGATTATGCCGCGAGACGAACACTGCTTGGTGAAATTGCTGGCAACGAAAATGTAGGCGTGGCAATGAGCTTGGATTCGGCCACCACGAACGTGACGCGCATGTTGGGCCCCCTATTGGGTGGAGTAATTTATAGCACGATTGGGCTGCAGGGGACTTATTTGGTTGGATTGTTTCTTTTCTCGATTGCCATCTACTTGATTGGGGCGATGACTTATCGTCCAGGTCCGGCCTTGGTCGGGGGGTCTAAGTTTTTCGCAGATTTCCGGGAAGGTTTACGGTATATCCGATCCAATCGGACCATCACCATGGTATTAATGGTAACGGTTGTATTGAATTTTTTCGGTTTTCCATTTGTCTCGATGGTGCCAGTAATAGGCAATCAGGAACTTGGATTGAATCCTGTCTACATCGGCGTGCTTGCCTCGGCCGAAGGTGGTGGCGCATTTTTCGGTGCGATTTTGGCCGCCTTGTTTGTTCAACCGATGCACTACCGTCGCTTGTTTGTATATGGATCTACAGTATTTCTGTGTGCTATTTTAATCTTCGCGTTTTCTTCCGGTTTTACTTTTTCCTTTATTGCGCTTCTCATTTGCGGATTCGGTGTTGCCGGCTTTTCCACTATGCAAGGAACGATCATGTATCTTGAGGCACCCCCCGAAATGCGCGGCCGGATACTGGGTGTGTTGGCGTTTTGTATTGGCGCTAGCCCAATAGGGCTCTTAAATGCAGGTTGGCTTGCAGAGTGGCTGGGTCCCAGTCAGGCGATTGCTGTGCTGGCCGGTGGGGGCTTGGTGGCAATGGCGCTGGTGTGCTTTTATTGGCGTGATGTTTGGTCATTGCGTGGACGCGAAAGGATCTTTGGCTGACCTGCAAATCATTCTGCAGGTGATGGGTGCGGTGGGTCTAGCGAGGATAAATAAGTTGACAAGAGGAACCACACTGATGATTGAGGTCACTCCAGTTCAAATTAAATGTCATCAGGGCGATTGACGCAGGCGTCAATAATTGGTGATCGCGGGATAATGCGTCTGGTGGTGCGAGATAATCAAGCAAATGTGTCAGGCCTGGGTTATGGCCTATCAATAACAACTGCTCAACTGAATCCGATGTTTCAGCCAATATTTCCAATAATGTTTGTAGGCCCGCCAAGTAGAGTCGATCATCAAATGTGAGCTTGAGTGTGTCGATTGCTCGTTGACCAAATACTGCCCCGGCAGTTTGACGTGCTCGTGTGGCCGTCGAACTGCGTGCCTGATCAGGTAGGCCGTTATGTTCGTTGAGCCAGTTCGCCACATCAATGGCTTTTGCCTTGCCCTGATCAGAAAGGGGACGATCAAAATCGCTGCTACCACTAGATTCTGGGTATGCCTCCGCATGACGTAATAAGAGTAGGGTGTGCCTCATCGGAGCGAATTATGTAACCTATAGGATTGTTAAGGGTAGAGTGGTATCACGTTTTCCGGGAATTGTCTTATGTCTGAGCTTATGGTTAGCGGTGCGGACG
>Ga0310122_10003339_pt1 | contig 10177 bp, 8 predicted proteins | sample CB6_Bottom_1051__FD_203503 | JGI IMG/M metagenome (GOLD analysis project Ga0310122, IMG submission 203503) | Marine microbial communities from Western Arctic Ocean, Canada - CB6_Bottom_1051 | ecosystem: Environmental > Aquatic > Marine > Oceanic | place: Canada: Western Arctic Ocean | collected...
TTCCTGAAGGTGGAGGACCAGATCGAATCGCTCAGGGAGTACGAGAGGGAGTTTGACAGGGCAGGCGACAGGAAGGACGAGGCAGCGCAGGACGAGCGCACGGGGGCCGGCACGGAGCGCGCACTCGGCGAGGCTCGGCGTGCGGCGGCGTCATATCAGAGAGGAAAGGGGCGATGAGCGGACTCACGAGGGTGGAGAGCGACGAGTATCGCGACAACGGCTTCGTTGCGCGGCAGGGGATGCTGTCGGACGCGGAGTGTGATCGAATCGTCGAGCACATGGTCGACCTGCGCACCGGGCGCGAAAGGCTGGATGGGTTCGAGCTGCGCCAGCCCGGGTCGGCCAATGAGTGGGGACGCACTCACAACCAGCACGTCTACGATCCCATGGCGCTGGAATACCTGCTGTTGCCGCAACTGCGGGAGCCGTTGCACGACTGCATGGGAGAGGAGGTGGAGGGCATCCAGACGATGTACTTCTGGAGGGGCTCGGAGCAACGCCGGCACCAGGACCAGTTCTATCTGCCCGGCTGCATGTCGGCGTGGCTCGCCTTTGTCGATGTGAGTCAGCAGAACGGTACGATCTGGGTACAGCCCGGGTCCCACCGGAAACGGCTGCTGACGGGGACGGACTTCGCCGAGGAGGGCGAGTTTCACGAGTGGGACTACAACGACGCCGTCGACGAGCAGTACCGGCGGAATCAGGCCGAAGGCGTCGCCGACGAAGTGCCGGTGGAGGTGCCACGGGGCAGCGTCGTGTTCTTCAACGGCGGGCTTGTCCACCGGGGTGGCGAGATCCTGCAGCCTGACTCGGACCGGCACGTGCTGGCCAATCACTACATTCCATACGGACTCGACGACTGGCCGCACACGTCGTGGATGCGACATGGATTTAACGGGGCCGTGCGCCGGCACCCGCAACCGGCATGAGGAGGCGAAGATGAGTACGGTACACGGTGATCCTTACGTGGTCGACAAGAACCTGGGGCAGAAGTTAGTGCTGTCGGACGGCGATCTCCCCACCGTCAATGCCGATGGCGAGTCCGTTGTCGAACTGACACAGGAGCAGAAGTATCTGTTCGACACGCGCGGCTGGCTGCTGATGCCGGGGGTGTTGATGCAGGAGGAGATCGACGCTATGCGCGAATTCGCCCTGCGTCTGCAGCAGGAGCCCGAGGCCCTGCCCGAGCACCATCGCTGTGCCGTCGCGGGTCCGTTGGAGAAGCTGGCCGACCACCCGGTGGTCGTCGGCTTTCTCAACGAGTTCCTCGCTTTCCCCCATCTGTCGAGCGCCTCGTGCTACGGTTACCGCATGGAGAGCGCGGCTTTGCGTTACCGCACCTCCGCTCCCGAGCAGCAAGGCGCTTTCAGTCCGCACAATGGCAGCGGCATGTTCCGCTTCGCCCACGACTCTCACCACTACCAGTGTATTCCCGGCAAGGCGTTCAGTGGGCTGACGCGCGTCGTCTGGGAGCTGACACCGGTGCACAAGGGGATGGGCGGCACCCTGTTGGCTACCGGCAGCCATAAGGCGGCCTATGCCTCCCCGGAGTCGACTGAGAATCCCGACTCGGCGGTCTGGGAGACCTACGAGTGTCCGGCCGGATCGGTGCTGTTCTTCACCGAGGCGCTGGCGCACAGCACGGCGCCGTGGACGAACGAGGCTAATCCGCGCGTCTCGATCTTCAATCTCTACAACAGCGTCGGCTCGCGCTGGGGGACGTGGAATCCGCCCGCTGAATTAGTGCAGGAGATGCCGCCCATGCGGCAGACACTATTCCGCGGCACGCATTGCGCCGACAATCTGCCCGGGTACCGCTACGGCGGACAGAATCAGCAGGATCGGCGGCCGCTCGATGGGTGTGGTGAGTGAAGGACGGCTGGCCAGTTGTTGGCGGCGAGAGAGAAAATGCCTGCCCTGACCTTGATGGTGATTGCCCTCATCGCGACCTGCCAGACACGTCTCCTGGGCCAGGGCCCAGATGAGTCAGAGCAGCTGCTGTCCGAGCTGGGCTGTGTCGTCTGCCATACCGATCTCGATACTCCTACGACCATAAGGCGGCAGGCCCCGTCGTTGAGCCCTGTCAGGCCCTACCAGCCGGGGCGCTTGTTGGACTACCTGCAAAATCCTCGAAGAATCCGCCAGGACATTGGCAACGCTCGTATGCCGGATTTCCGCTTCAATGAAAAAGAAGCGCTGGCATTGACGCTATTCCTGACTGCATCGTCGGCAGGGCCTGAGCAATCAGGGCGGGTGATCAGCGACAGCTCCTTTGCGCAGCACTATCAGGCACGAGAACGAGATCACAGCGGTGAGCTGGATGAAGCCTACAGCTTAGCGAAAACTTCCTTTCCGGGCGTCACTTCCCTTCTGGGAGAGGAGATATTCCTGGCGCAGAACTGCATCGCCTGTCACAGTCATGGTCAGCGGCAGTCACCCCACCAGATGTTGGCGCCTGGCCTGTCCGATGAAGGGAATCGGGTGCAGGAAGGGTGGCTTCGCACATTCCTGGAGCAGTCCTTTTCGATCAGACCTTTTGGCTTCCACCCGGGCACTGGCAGCCGCATGCCCGATTTTCGGCTTACCGGCGATGAGGCACGTCTCCTCGGCGATTTCCTGATGACTCAGAAAAAACCTCGAGAACATCGGACCGGTTACGAGCCCGCCAGACTCTCGACCTTTTCCATGCGCAAGGCCGAGAAGATCTTCAGGGAGAAGCTGTCATGCATGGGATGTCATCGTATCGGCGAGGAAGGCGGGAAAGTCGGCCCGGATTTGAGCAAGGTGTCCGGCCGGCTGTTGCCGTCCTATGTGTTCAACATCGTTGAGGATCCGCAGGGAACAGTCCAGGGTACGGTAATGCCAAAGGTCCTCATGCCGGCTGGGCAGCGGGAATTGATAGTCAACTACCTGTTGCAGTTGAGTGAAACACGAGAGGACTCGACCTATCTCTCTCTGGCAGACCATCCCATAACATTGGTCGAAGGTCTGCCCCCGGCCGAACAGAATTACTCGAGGTTCTGCGCGCCCTGCCATGGCGAAGGCGGAGATGGTCAGGGATACAACATCGCCTATCTCCCAGCTCGTCCCACAGCGCATCGAGACAGCGAATACATGGCCACCCGCACAGACGCAGCACTCTACAACGGAGCTGCGGCCGGCGGGTACATCCTCAACAAGAGCCACGCCATGCCGCCCTGGGGCGACACGCTTAGCCGTCGGGAACTCACCGGCTTGGTGTCTTACATGCGCGAATTGTGTGGGTGCGAGGGCCCCGCCTGGTCGAGAGATGGGAAATAAGAGTACCGCAGTTATTGTGGGTTTCCTGGCTCTGGCAATTTCGCTGGCGATCTCCTACCTCCCGGATGACCGGCATGTCGAGACGGGCGAGATGGGCGCCGGTGAGACGGGCGACCTGCGGCTTCGGGAGTTGCCTCTTCCGCTGCCAAAGCAAGTCGGGGAGGTGGAGATTTCACATGCGGACTTCAGTGGCTCAGAAGCGTGTGCGGAATGCCATCTCGAGATGTATGATCTGTGGAGAAACTCGACGCACGGCAGAGCTGGTGGTGACCCGGACAGGGTTGAGATCGTCGCCAGATTCGATGGCAGATCGCTGGTCTTTGCCGATGCCGTCGTGACCCCGGTCAACAGGAAGGGAAACTACCTGTTCGTCGTTAAGCCGATGGAGGGTCCGGAATTCGACATCGAGATTGAAGCGGTGGTGGGCGGTGGGCTCATGATGGGTGGCGGTACTCAGGCGTTCTTTGCCAAGGCTCCGGATGGCACGGTGCGCTTCCTGCCATTCGACTTCAGCCGGCATGGGGACCACTGGTTTGTGCAACTCAACAAGAACCATCACTGGGTGCCTGTCAGCAGAGACATTGCGCTGACGGATCTGGCCAACTGGCCGCCTCACCGAGCTCTGGGAACATACGAAGGGTCTTCCAATTGCCAGAACTGTCACGGCAGCCAGATCACCCTCGGCTACAACGAGCAAGAGAGACGGTTCGAGACCCGGTATACCACCTTGAGTATCAACTGCGAATCGTGCCATGGGCCGGCCAAGCGACATGTCGAGCTGATGCGCTCTGCGAATGCCGCTGGACCTCGCCCAGATAGGATTGGCATCCCTTTCCACGCTTTCGAAGGACGAGTCTCTTCTGGTGTGCTTTCGCTGGCACGCGACGAAAGACGCGGTGCAGCCCGACTACATCGACGGCAAGCCGCTCGAGAGGTATTTCTCACTGAAGTTGCCGATACTCGCCAAGGAGCTGCATACACCCGACGGGAGGGTGCGGTCTTTCTCCTATCAGGAGAACCACCTTTTCAGCGACTGCTACATCAATGGCTCCATGACGTGTGTGGATTGCCACGCGCCTCACGCGCTTACATACCGCGACAATTTCGGTAGGGCGCTGCAAGGTCGCTTCGACAACGGACAGTGCACCGGCTGCCATGCTAACCTGGAAGAGACCCCGGAGCTCCACTCACACCACAAGTCTGGTTCGAAGGGAAATCTGTGCGTCTCCTGCCACATGCCCTATCTGCAGGCCCAGGGCATCGGCGATCAGATTACCTATGGGCGATCCGACCACCTGATCGCCATACCGCGCCCGGAGTATGACGCTTCTATCGGCATCGAGAACGCCTGTCTGAAATGTCATCCGGACAAGAGTACTGAAGTGCTTGAGGAGCAGACGAGAGCGTGGTACGGGGAGGTCAAACCGCTCAATATTCTGGTTCGCCGACTACTGGAAGCAAAAGCGGTAACTGATTATGACCAGGCCAGCGACCTGCTGCTGAATTCTCGACCCCACCACCCGATCGCTCAGGTAACCGGTTTATTCGAATTTCTCAAGCGATTCATGACCGTCAACATGGTCTCCGCCGACGAGCAAGTGATCGGACAACTGAAGGCGATGTCGAGCAGCAGCGACCTGGACCTGAGAGCTTTTTCCATGATGGCACTGCATTTCGCTTACGGACAGCACTCGGGTGTACGAGAATTCCTGGCAGATCAACTACAGTCGGCAGCAGGCGATGATGCGGCAATTCGGGGCCGGTGGGCATTGGCCCTGGATTATCTCGGCAGCCGCTACGCTATGAGCAGCCAGTATGACGATGCCGTCGCCTGCTTTGAGAAAGCTATTGAAGTAAGACCGGATGACCCGGTTGTTTTTTCAAACCTGGCGAAGGCTCATCGGGATCACGGCGACAACACGGCGGCGATAGAGGCTTTTCGAACCGCCATCCAACTTCAGCCCGCCAGTCCGCGTTACTATTTTCAGTTGGCCAAGACCTACGCGCAGATGCGGCGAGATACCGAAGCAATCCAGGTGCTGGAGCAGGGCTTGATCCGTGCGCCAGACGACAAAAGCGCCCGGCGATTGCTGCGGCAGCTTCGTCAGCAGGAGCGATTGTAGACGGCGACGACAGGTGTCGCTTCTTTCGAGAAACTGTCGATCAGCCTTCAGCGGGCCGCCGCGATCTCTCAGGTTACTTTGACCACCACGCAAGTCATATCATCCTCCACGGGAGCGCTGCCGACAAACGCCTGGACCTCGGCCAAGATCTCCTCGATTATGGCGTCGGCCTCCACGCCGCGCCTACCGCACTGGCGTATCAGTTCGGAGGTGCGCTCACATCCATAGATGTCGCCCGAGTGGTTCGCCGCTTCGATGATGCCGTCAGAACACAGGGCGACTATATCACCGGGTTCCATCGTGGCCTCTTCGATCTGGCAGGAGCAAGAAGAGTTGACGCCGAGCGGATAAGCAGCGATCTGCAGTTCTTTCACCAGGCCGGCTGCCGCGCTGAAGTAGAATGGATAGGGACAGCCGGCGTTGGTGATGTTCAAGGTGCGTTGGGCGATGGTCAACTCACCCATCGCAAAGCAGACAAAAGTACGCTTGTCAAGGACGCGGTGCAGCGACCTGTTGAGGCGGTTGACCAGCTCGTCGAGCGGCCAGCCCAGCTCCATCTGACTCTCGAGTATGCCGCTGAACATGACCACGGGGATGGCCGCCTGCATGTCGTGGCCGGTAACATCGGCCAGGCAGAACGCTAGCTTGCCGTCGCGCTGAAAGTACTGGAAATAGTCACCGCCTACATGGCTTGCCGGCAGACAACGCCCCGCGACCGTCAGACTCTCGATGCAGGGGCTCTCTTCCGGCATGAGGCGCATCTGCATCTGGTGCGCCATCTGCAGCTCGGCCTCCAACTCTTCCTGACGCCGGCGCTCTTCGCGAACCTGCGCGTCGAGGATCTGCCGTTCCAGCTCTGCCTCGCGAGCCAGGGCCTCCGCTTTTTCGCGCCGCAGTTGCTCCTCTCGTCGACGCAGCTCTTCGATGGACGGCGCCAGGCCGTATCGCGCGATGGCGTACACCATGGTGCCGGCGATGAGGGTAGTTGAGAAAGCGACGCTTATCAGGCCAAGCTCGGGCACGAGGACGTATAGCTGAGAGGGAAGTTTCAGAACCACTACAGTGGTCACGATGCCCACGATGATGCCGGAGATCGACCAGAGCAGCTGTTTCTTCTGATTGACGTCGGTGCTGCCGATCAGGGATTTCAATACCTTGATAATCGCTGTCAGCAGCAGCAGGCCAAGGAATCCGAAGGACAGATCGCTCAGCGGCCCCGGGAGAGGAACGTATACACCTGATGCTGACACTTCGATGCCGCCAAAGAACCAGTCGGTAAACACATTCCCAGCCGCGAACAACGTCACCGGACCGTAGATAAGCAGGTTTTCAAGCCGTCTTCGGGGCAGGAGTGGGCGACGTGCGATGGTCAACAGAAAGTCGCTCAAGAAGGCTCCGGCAAAAAGCGGACCAAACGTCAAGGCGGGGAAAACGACCTCCGCGAACTCCAGTGGTCGCGTATACACCTCAAAGAATCGAAAACAGTATATACTGAGTCCGAAGCACGCCAGAGCGAGGAGGCGGTTCTCGCGCGCTTCGGAGTTCCGCGACCACACATACACACCGAGACCGAAGTTGACCACGGCCGGCAGCACCGTCAGGAAAACAAACCCAGTCATCTGGGAAGGGGCAGCAGATCCGCGCTGACCACCGGCTCAGGTCTTGGCGTTGCTGACCAGGATCGCCGTTGATTTGCTTGAAGCTTTGGGTGGTATCCCTCTCAGCTCCCGGACGCTCGTTAGGAGAGAACCAATCTGCTTGGTGCCCAGGATACCGCTATCGGCCGGGTGGGTGAATATATGGGCCAGCTCTTGCAGGTCTGCCGAGTTGACTTTAGCACCCAGTGACGCGAGTGCATCGGCGTTGACGCGCGCTGCGGGGCTGACCAGGAGCGAACCCATGAGCTCGTCCTTGCGAGGGTGGGTTCCCGGCGCGTAACCAGCGGCCAGAGCGGCGCAACTCAGCGGCAAGGTGAAGTGTTCGACCACGATATCGTCGCTGAGGCTGTGGATGTCGTTGTCAATCTGGATGGCGATATTGAGTGGCGCCACCATTGCCTCAATCTGGTCGACCTGGTTGGCCCGGTCGGCATAGAGAGCCACGCCTACGCAGCAGGTCTTGAGCAGGGCTGCCTTGTTGCCAATCTGGGTCACGTCTTCCGCTGTAAAGGCGGCGAGCCCGCCGCGATCTCGCTGCTTGTCTCGATAGACGGCCTGGCAGTACTCGCGCCAGTGACGCCCGTGGTGATCCCACAGCGGCGAGGCGGAAGCGAACAGATGCTGAAGGTGGCGCGTGGCCTCAACGGTCAACAGGTTGGCCAGCAGAAGCTCGTCGACGAGAGTCTCGGGTTTGTCCTCGTCGATCAGATCATCATGGATGCGAATAGCACAGAAACCAAGGAACGAAGAGACGAACATATGGGTCTGCAGCTCGTCGACATGGGGGATGGAGATCCCCTGGCGCCGGTATGCCTCGATGAGCCACAGCGGCAGATAGACAACCCGCGCAGCTGCAGGATGCTTGAGCGCATCCCTGAACTCTGTCGAAGGTGAAGTGTGACGCGCCAGGCGTTGAGCGAACCCCCAACCCAGTTCGACCAAGTTCGGAGGCAGGCCTTGAAAGAAGCCCTCGATTTCTGGCCACGCGCGCTGTCTCAGAGATTCGTAGCGCTCGATAAACGCCTGCATTGAGGAGGGCTCCCCTGAGATATGTCAATGATGAGCCGTGAGTGAGATGACTGCACGGACCGAAGGCCAGGTCTTAGCGTATCTCATCCGGCTGGACAGTGCCGCAGGAATAGTGATCACCTGCCGATCGTTCATGGCAACCTCGTGTTCGCCGTGTCATCAAAGCAGCGGTTACCTTATTTTCACGACGTTCACTATAACACTATTGCCGTATTCTGCAAGCCTTTCAACAGCACCCAAGATCGAAACGGACGCCTGGCCTCCTCGACTGATCGAGCCGGGCGCAGACGCACGCTTACAACTAAGTCCAGGAGGAGAAATCACCCATGCCAGAATCAATCGACATCGGTACGAGGCGCGAGCTGCTGATCGACGACTACCTGATCGACAAGATCGTCGGCGCCAGGCTGGTGCTGCACAAACCCGTGGCGCGCGAGGTAGCCATCGTCTGCGACGCGCCGTGGGAAGGCAATACCTGCTGCTATCCCACAGTTTTTCGCGACGGTGATCTGTACCGCATGTATTACCGCGGCTCTCATTTCGACGAGAACACAGAGAAGATGAGTCATCAGGTCGTCTGTTACGCAGAGAGCCGCGACGGTCTGTCGTGGACCAAGCCGGACCTCGGCATCGTCGAGTTCGAAGGATCGAAGCAGAACAGTATTGTCTGGGACGGTCTGGGGTCCCACAACTTCGCCCCCTTCAAGGACACGAACCCGGACTGCAAGCCCTCGGAGCAGTACAAAGCGATAGCCAGCAAGGGCGACGAGGGGCTATACGCTTTCAAGTCTGCCGACGCTGTCGACTGGAGTCTTATGTCGGACAAACCGGTCATCACCGAAGGGAAATTCGACTCGCAAAACCTGGCCTTCTGGGACCCGCTACGGGGATTGTACGTGGACTTTCATCGCCACTTCGCGGATGAGGAGGGTGCGCGGGTTCGGGACATCATGACCTGCACCTCTTCCGATTTTCTGAACTGGACCGAACCGGAGTGGCTGAAATACACGGGAGTGCCGCGGGAGCACCTCTACACCAACCAGGTGACCCCCTACCACCGCGCCCCCCACATCTACATGGGGTTCCCCAAACGCTTCGTGCCAACGCGGTCGATGGTCGACCATCGACACGCAGGAGTGTCAGACGGGGTCTTCATGACCAGCAGGGACGGCGTGACTTTCCGACGCTGGGGGGAGGCCTTCATCCGACCGGGGCTGCAGCCTGAGCGCTGGGTGAACCGCAACAATATGACCGCGTGGGGCATCGTGGAGACGGAGTCCGGAGTGCCCGGTACGCCGCCCGAGCTCTCCATCTATTCAACCGAGAGCTACTATCGGGGCGAGGCCTGCCGTCTCCGGCGCTTCACCATCCGCCTCGACGGCTTCACCTCGGCGCAGGCGCCTCTGGGAGGAGGGGAGGTGCTGACCAAGTCGCTGCGGTTCGAGGGTACGCGGTTGTATCTCAACATGTCCACCTCCGCCGCCGGCAGCCTGCGAGTGGAATTGCAGGAGGCTGACGGGGCGCCGATCGAAGGCTTCAACCTGGCGGAGAGCGAGGAGATCTTCGGCGACGAGATCGAGCGCGTGGCGACGTGGAAAGACGGGGCGGACCTGAGCGCCCTGGCGGGCAGGCCGGTACGGCTGCGGTTTCTGCTGAGGGACGCGGATCTGTTTGCCTTTCGTTTCGGCTAGATAGGCTGACCCGAACGGGCTGACCGTGCCATCACCGGCCAAGGGTGTCCGCCTCGGGACCCGGATCCGGGTACTCCAGAGTAGCATCGAATCATCCTCAACACGCAACTCGCTGGGTCCGATTCAAGAGACCGACCCGAGGGCAGTACCTGCCTGGCGGGCGTTCGTATTCCCCAAAATCTACAGGGTTCGCAGTCGGACGCAATATGAAATATTGCAGTTTTAGAAGCATTAATCATCGAAATATGACAAACTAAGGCAGTAAATTACGTTAGTAGAGTAAAATTAACTTGTATAAGGTCAAATTATCTCTTACTGTCATTGGCAAGCGATCAACCAAACCATCCGGAGCTAGCTGATGCGCAAGGTCATCGAG
>Ga0310122_10003341_pt1 | contig 10174 bp, 9 predicted proteins | sample CB6_Bottom_1051__FD_203503 | JGI IMG/M metagenome (GOLD analysis project Ga0310122, IMG submission 203503) | Marine microbial communities from Western Arctic Ocean, Canada - CB6_Bottom_1051 | ecosystem: Environmental > Aquatic > Marine > Oceanic | place: Canada: Western Arctic Ocean | collected...
ACTTTCGGAGTCGCCGATCTCGAACGTGAAAGCGGTGAAATCGATCGGACCTACCTGCAGTCGCTCATCGAAATTCACTCATCGGGTGTCGGCCTGATGGCATCGCCGCTTCACGTCCATGCGGCGCCATTGGTTCGGCCAGCTCGATTGCAGCAGGCGCTCGGCCTGATTCAGGATTTCAGCGATTTCGTCCTGATCGACCTTCCCCGAGATTGCGGGGATCTGGGGATCGCCGCCATCGAACTCACGGATCGGGTTCTCGTTGTTACTTCGCTCGATGTTCCGTCCCTGGCACACTGCAAGTTGCAGCTTCGCCGGCTGGATCAATCGGGCGTACCGCGCCAGTCGACCCACGTCGTCGCGAACAATTCCGACCCGGATACGAGCCTGAGTACAAAGGACATCCGCGGGTTCCTGGGCAGGCCGATCGACTTCCATCTTCCGAAAGACACAGCAACCGCGATGGAGGCGGTGAACAAGGGGGCGTCAGTCAGTCTAATTTCGCCGCGGAGTTCGATCGCGGTGGCGGTACAGAGCATGGCGAAAGAGATAAGTAGCAGCTGCGGATGGGGTAGTCCGAGCGAGGCCATACCTACGAGGGCAATCTCGAGGGTAAGAAAGCTGATTCTGGGAGCCCGATATGGGACTTCTTGATCGACTCAGAAGTACGTCGGTTTCGTTGGACGGACCGAAAGGAGCGGCGGCCGGAGCCGTCGCGGGCGGACGAGAAAGTCGGGGGAGGGACGATGCGAGTTTCGACGCCGAGGCAGAAAATCGACGGCGTCTCGAGCACCGAAAGAAGCGCGCGCACCAGTATGCGGAGTTGAAGTCGCGTGTACATCGAAAGCTTTTCGACCACATCGACTTTTCGAAACTGGGCGAAGTCAGTGCATCGCGCGCTTTCGCTGATATCGCATCGCTGACTCAACGCATTCTGGATCAGGAAGAGGTGCTCTTCAACGCGGATGAGCAAAAGACGCTGATTCGAGAGATCCAGAACGAGGTCTTTGGCCTGGGTCCCTTGGAGCCTCTTCTTCAAGACCCGGGTATTTGTGACATCCTCGTGAACCGCTACGACCAGATCTACATCGAACGCGAAGGTTGTCTCGAGCTGACTGCTGCACGCTTTCTCGATGACGCGCACCTGATGCGGATCATCGAGAGGATCTTGAGCGGGGTCGGTCGTCGGGTGGACGAGAGCACGCCGATGGTGGACGCACGCCTCGCGGACGGGTCACGGGTAAATGTCATCGTTCCACCGCTGGCCCTCGACGGGCCGGTCTTGTCGATTCGTCGTTTCAACGAAGACACCCTGACGGCCGAGAGGCTGGTCCGACTCGGAAGCGCTACCGCCGATCTCGTTACGGTCTTGAAGGCGTGCGTCGAAGCACGTCTCAATATCCTGATTTCGGGCGGTACGGGGTCTGGAAAGACGACCATCCTGAACATGCTCTCGGCCTTCGTTCCCGAGACGGAGAGGATCATCAGTATCGAGGATTCGGCCGAGCTGCAGTTGAACCAGGAACACGTGGTGCGCCTCGAGACGCGGCCGCCGAATATCGAGGGAAGAGGGCAGGTCAATCAGCGAGAACTCGTCATCAACTCCCTGCGGATGCGGCCGGATAGAATCATCATCGGCGAAGTTCGCGGGCCCGAGGCCCTGGACATGCTTCAAGCCATGAATACCGGGCACGACGGATCGCTGACCACGATTCACGCGAACTCCCCAGCCGACGCGATCATGCGTCTCGAAACGATGGTCGCGATGTCGGGATTCGAGCTTCCCCCAGCGACCACGCGAGCTCAGATCGGATCGGCGATCGATCTGGTCCTCCAGGTCAAGCGCTTTCCAGATGGAAAGCGTTCGGTTGTCAGCTTGCGCGAGATCACGGGATTCGACGGCGACAAGGTCGGCTCTCAAGAAATATTCACCTTGGTGAGCCAGGCTGTCGCCGAAGATCAAACTCCTCGCAGGATTCTCGTCCCCACTGGGGTGCGCCCCGAGTTCCTCTCGCGGCTGGAGTCCTATGGGATCAAGGTTCCCGATGCAATCTTTGAACCCGCGGCTGTGAACCTCCAGTCCAGGAAGACCGAGGGCGCAGCGTGAGTCCCCTGGGCGTCATCCTCATGTCGCTGTCGGGGCTGTTCTTCATCGCCTTCGTCGTTCACCTTCTGCGAAAGCCCGATCAGCAGAAACAGGGCCTTGCACGCAAGCGGCTCAAGAGCCTGGCTGACCGGCTCGGAGACCAGAGATCGGTGCCGCGTGAACTTTCCATCCTGCGGCAGTCGGGTGATCGGATGCTCGGAGTCGAGGAGTCAGGCATCAAGTGGCTGGGCGCCCGAACGCTCGGAAATCTCGAATTACTCCTCTATCGGGCAGATTTTGACGCCGGTTTGATCCGTGTGCTCGTCCTGTCCGCGAGTCTCGGAGGTCTTTTTCTGGCCGTCGCAGTCCGTGTCTTTCTCGATTGGGGGGTCGGGATAGGGCTCGGGCTGCTGGGCAGTTTACTTCCCACCCTGGTGTTCTGGAGCCGGGCCCGGCGGCGGATGAAGACCTTCGAGGCTTCCTTTCCCGAGGCTCTCGCGCTCGTTGGGCGCTCCCTGCGAGGCGGCCATGCGCTGCAACGTAGCCTTCGCATCGTGAGTGACGAGATGCAAGGTCCGGTTGCGAGCGAGTTCGCGCTGGTTGCCGACGAGCTTTCATTGGGCCGTGATATGCGCGAGGTGCTCGAAGCTCTCTCGCATCGGATCGGTCTCGCCGACGTCGACCTCTTCGCTAGCGGGGTACTGCTGCAGCGGGAATATGGGGGGAACCTCGCGGAAGTCGTAGACAAGCTCGCCAAGATGATCCGGGAGCGGTTCAAATTCCAGTCCAAGGTCCTGGCGATGACATCGGCCAACCGAAGCTCGGCTCTGATACTTCTGGTAATCCCCTTCGTATTCGTGGGCCTGATGTACTTCACGAATCAAGACTTCATTCGGCCTCTCTGGGAGACCTCCGAAGGGAATGTTATCGCCTCTGTCGCGGCGGCCCTGGCCCTCACCGGTTATGGATTGGCGCGTAGGGTCGCGCAGGTGGAAGCCTGATTCATGGGCGATGTCGCGATCAGTACAGCTTTTGTCTTCCTCTCGGTCTTCCTCGCGCTCCTCGGCGTGTCGACCGCCCTGAAGACGGATAGCGGCCGCCTCCGGTTGTGGCGGATCAAGTCGTCGCAGGCCGCCATGGCGGAGGATGACCCGTTCGAGGATCCATCGGGGATCCTTTACGGGGAGACGTCCCCCTTGATGAAGAAGTTGGCACCGGTAGCGCAGGCCATTCCGCAACAGAATCAGGAGCGCGAGAGCGAACTGCGCCGCCGATTGCTTCGGGCAGGCTTTCGCCGAAGAGATGCAGCGAGAATCTACACAGTCCTTCGAATCCTGTTGGTGGCTGGAGTAGGTGTGACTGGGGCCGTGACGGCGAGAACGTTCGGGTTGAGCGAAGTTTCCGCACTGGGGATCACTGTGGTGGGCGTGATTGCCTTCTATCTCGCTCCAAGCATGTATCTGGACAGGCGAATCAAGTCCAGGCAGTCGAGTATCGACACCGCCTTGGCGCCGGCGATCGACCTTCTCGCTATTTCCGTCGACGCGGGCATGAGTACGAGCCAGGCACTCGCGCGGGTTGCGAAGGAATTCAAGCGGATCAGCCCAGTACTCTCGGAGGAGTTGGAACTCGTGACCATGCAGACGTCTGCCGGAAGAACGAACGCCGATTCCATGCGGGATCTGGCAGATCGCGTCGGGTCCAAGGATTTGGGTCTGCTCGTCAACATGCTGATCCAGACCGAACGCTTCGGTACGAATGTCGCGGATGCGCTCCGCTCGCATAGCGACGAGCTGCGCACCTTTCGCCTGCAGGCCGCGGAGGAGCGCGCTGGCAGAGCCTCGGTCATGATGCTGATTCCGACTTCGTTGATCATGGTTTCGATTCTGGTCATCATTCTTGGGCTGGGCGCAATCAAGGCGTCCGACCTGTTGAGCTAGAGGTGCGAACATGTGGAAAACAAAGTGCATAAATTCAAGCTTCGCGGGAGCCCCGATGCATCGCTGTGGCGTGTTGATCGTGGCCTGTCTGGCGCTGGCGGGATCCTTCTCATGCGCGGCAAGTCAGGCCGGAATGTCCGATCAGTCGGCACGCGCGTCGCTCGGTCGCGAAGCGGCAGCGGGCCAGGACCCCGCGGCCATGAAACACGGCGCGCGCGCAGCCCTGGTCGCCACGGACAGGACCGCGTTCGCTCCCTTAGCGACGGAACTCATGGTCGTAGGAGATCGAGAGCGAGCCACGGGGGCCTACGACAGGGCGCACAAGGCGTACGTCCGCGCCCATTTCGCCGATCGGGAGAGCCTGGCTCCCCTCGAACGGATCGCCTACCTCGTCTTGCGATCGGACCCGGCCGAAGCGGAAAAGCTGTTTCGCGAACTCCTTGAAGAAGCGCCCGACGATTCGAGCCTGCTCGTGGGTCTCGCCTACTCTGAACTGGCGCAGGGCGCGTCGAGCGAAGCCCGCCGGGTGCTCGATCGGGCGCTTCGCTCGGATCCGGATTCCCCGGCGGCGCATGCCGCCCTGGCAATCGCCCAAGACACGGTTCACGAATTCGATCGCGCCAGCGCGAGCAATACACGAGCCATGGCCGGCGCCCCTGCCAAGGTGCAGGTTCTGAACAACCGGGGAGTTTCGAGCCTCCTCGCCGGCAGATCCGAAGAGGCGATCGGCCTGTTCCGGCGCGCCAGCCGCAGCGATCCCAACAGCCGACTTGCCGCCAACAACCTCGGACTTGCGCTTGGATTGGCGGGCCTCGACCAGCAAGCCTACGAGGCGTTCCAGCTCCACGGGAGCCGGGGCGATGCGCTCAACAATCTCGGGCTGGTCTGTTTTCTGCGCGGTGACCGCGACGCCGCCCGGAAGCACTTCGAGGCCGCGCTCCTCAGCAGCGAAACCGATGAGCTGCGGGTACTGCGGAACCTGGAGATCCTGGACGCCGCGTTGGCGAGGCAGTAGACCGCCAAAGCGATCTTCCGCATAGCAATCTTCCTTCCAGGGTGAGTGAGCCCGCATTGTCTCATGGGAGGGCCGGGGATTGGAAGCGAATCGCTTAGACACGATCCCAACGAGCGAAGAAATCAACTAGACAGGCGAGGCTCGTGATCGGCGCGAGCCAAATCGGACCGGGATGAATCGGGACGGGTGCGATCAAACTGGCGAATGCGGCAACGGCAGCGGCCAGCGCGATCCAATACTCGACACGCAGACTCCATCGAGTCGTCGTCAGTGCGCTGATCTGAAAGCGTTTCTGGAGCGCTGCCTTGATGAAGCTCGGAAGCAGGCCCAATAGTGGCTAGATCGGTACACACAGCGAAATGAGACTGACGCTCTCGAACACACCCATGATCGTGCTGCGATGCTCGCGTTCGCGTCTTTGGACCCCGGCGCTGTCATAGACGATGGTTCTCGCCGGGCGGTCCATCAGCGAGTCGGGCCAGGGCGAGAGTCGGTACCGAAACCCACGATCATTCTTGGGCGCCGGGCGTCCGGGATCTTTCGAAAGCACCTCGGCGACGTAGTAGGTCACGTCCCGAAAGACGACGGCGGTACGGCGAAAACTCGTGGCCTGCCAGTCCGGGAGGGCGCGCGCGGCGACGACGATCCGGTCTTCGCCGTCGACCCAGACCCGATCGCAGTGCACTGGGATTCTTCTCTCGCCGGCCATGGCTCAGTCTTCGGCAAGAATCGATTTGGGCTGAAAGCTGCCGGCGGGTTGCCGCCGGCCCTGGCTGTTGTGCGCCGAGAGCTTGCCGGTGTCACGACTCCGAGCGCCCGGGATCGCGCGAACGCGAGAAAGTCAGAGCTTCGACAGCTCGAGACCCAAGAGGTCTTCCATGTTGCGATAGTAGAATTTGTCCATCGTCTCGGGAGCACAGTCTTGCATGGTCGCTTCGAATTTTCCGATCGGGTCCGAGGTTCCTTCCGGATGCGGATAGTCGGAGCCGAACACCAGCAGGTCTGAGCCGACCTCGTCGATGATCCAGCCAAGGGGCTCTCCGGCAAAGGGCGAGAATTTCAGATGGCGCTTGGCGTATTCCGACGGTGGAATCTCGCGCTCGCGTAGATTCGGCTGAAAGATCTTGAAGACGTCGTGGCCGACGTCCATCGCCCGGAGCCAGGACGGCAGCCAGACGGAGCCGAATTCCATGGAGATCCCTTTGAGCTTTGGATGTCGGATGAAGACATCGTCGAAGATCATGGCGGACAGGAAGAGCTGAGCGGTATTGGAGATCGCCACCATTCCGAGAGCGCCGGAGGGTGTGTCGCCGCCGAGCTTCACGGATTTGTGGCCGTTGTTGAAGAAGCTTCGCGGGATCGGCTCGTAGTCGCCCGTCACGGCCACATGAACCACGAAGGGTACGTTTCGATCTGCGAAGCGCGCCCAGATCGGGTCGAAATCGGGGTGAGTGAAGGATCGAGCCTTGGCATTCGGTTCATTGGTGTCGACCATGAACGTATAACATCCGTCTCGGAAGCCCTCATCCATGAGTTGGCTTGCGATTTCGGGACCCAGGCTGAGCGGGACGTAGCCAATGGCGCGGAGACGTTTGTCATTCGCGCAGAACGCCCCCATGGCGCGGTTCAATGCGCGGGCGCCCGCAGTCAGCACCTCCGGCTTCTTCTCATGGCCGATCTGATGATAGGCGAACGTGGGCAGCACGAGCTGCAGCTTGAAGCCGAAGAGATCGAGGGCGTGCGAACGCTCGCTGGGATCGAAGGCTCCGATTCGATTCCAGCCACTCTTCTTGTTGTCGAGCAGACTGGCTTCGAATTTCGCCATCACCTCCGGATCGCTCTGTCGACGCTCGAAGAGCTCGCGGCCGCGAGCGAGACCTTCGGCGCTCACCGGGAGTTCTCTCTGCGCTTCCATGGGAGGGATGAGATGGCGTTCAGAGGGATCAGCGAACTGCACGAGAAAGTCATCCAGTTCGATGATGTGGCTATCGGCATCGATGATCGTGCGATTTCCCGCGTACTGCATGATTCTCTCCAGAGTCGTTCGGAAGCAGGGAGTCGATCGACCCTGATGATATCAGAGGTTTCGCACGCAATGGCGCGTTTCTCATGAGGCCTCGGTCTTCCACCAAAGCCAATACTGAAGGAGGTTCGCCGCCAGGATCGCCGTGATGAAGCTGGCGGCGACCGGCACTTCGTTTCCCGTCAGACCGAAATGGGAGCAGAAATAGTGCGCGAGGAATTCGCTGTTGTAGACGGCCATGCCGGCACGAGCACCCAACACTTGTTCGAGCAGGGTGAGCGGACATGACCAGCCAACGATGCTGATGAGAATGGCATACGCGAGACAGGCGCCATGAATCCCGACGAACCCGCGATGAAGCCGGAAGAGCTGGGCGCCAAAGAAAACGAAAATCACGAAGGCGATATGTGTGGCGACGACGAGATCGGCCAAGAAGACGAGCACCGTTCCCCCGACGTCCGGTCCGTATAAACGGGATCCTTGCCGGTCAGCTCACTGGAGCGCCGGTCTCCTGCTTGATGATTTCGACTGCACGCCCGAGCGTCTCGAGGCGTTCGCCCCGGTTCTTGCCGGCTGGATCGAGACGAAAGACTCCGATCCCAACATCGCTGTACAGGCGAATTCGTTCGCGAATGAACGCTTCGTCTCCAAATAATGTCGTTCGCGCGATCATGTCGTCGGGCACCCGCTTGATCGCTTCCTCTCTTCGCCCTTCGACCCAGAGCTTCTGGACTTCGACCGCGGCGTCTGCGAATCCGCTGCGCTTGTATGCATCGTTGTAGAAATTGGTCTTTGCCGATCCCATGGCGCCGAGTTGAAAGGCCATCCCTGCTTTGGCCTTCTGAATGAAGGGCTCGGGATCGTCTGTGAAGGCGATCGAGGTTCCCACGCAGAGTGTGATGTCCGCGAGCGATCTTCCCGCTTTCTCGGCTCCGCGTCGGAGATATTGCAGATGCGCTTCGGCTACATCCGGCGTAAACGAGGTTCCCAGCCAGCCGTCCGCGAGTTCACCCGTGAGTTCGAGCGCCCTCGGTGAGAGCGTGGCCAGCCAGATGGGCAGGTCCGGGTTGGGCGGTTGCGCCAGTCGCAGCGCCTTGCCTTCACCGCCCGGGCGCGGCAGGACATGATGCTCGCCCTGGAAGTTGAGCTTCTCGCCGCGAAACGCCTGCCGCACGATCTCGATGGTCTCGCGCATGCGCAGGAGTGGTTTCGCGAAGCTCTGACCCTGTAGCCCTTCGACGACCTGCGGCCCGGACGCGCCGAGACCGAGAATGAATCGGCCATTCGTGATGGTCGACATCGTGAGCGCGGTCATCGCCGTCATGCTCGGTGTGCGCGCGCTGATCTGCATGATGCCTGTGCCCAGGGTCATCGTTTTCGTACGTGCACCGAGATAGGCGATCGTGGATACCGCATCGTAGCCCCAGGCTTCCGCGCTCCATGCCTGGTCGACGCCTAGCTTCTCTGCTTCAGCCGCGAAGGTCACGACGTCTTCGAAGTCGTTCTTCTTGCCCGATGCCGCCCCGCCGATTCCGATTGCCGTCTTCATTCGTTCCCATCCTCCACGCTGAAACTCGTTTCCGAGTCGCTAGTCGAAGCGGGCACTCGAGTCTCGATGCAGTCCGAACCAAACCATCGGAGAGCGCCGAGGCCTTCCGTGGCCAAGCGGGACCGACTTCAGTTGAGCTTGGAAATCACATTCTCGCCGAAATTCTGGATGTTCTCCGCCGGATTTCCCCTGCCCAGCGCCTGAACGGGGACGATCAGTCGACTGACGCCCAGATCGGCATATTGTTCGACGATGCCGAGGTCTTCTGGATTGGGCATCCACATTGCCGAGACTTCGATTTCCGATCGATCACGTCCGACTGCGTCGCAGGCCTTGTCGAGTTCTTCGAGCTTCGGCGCGAGATCCTCGACGCTGGCGGTCGGCGCGAACCAACCGTTGCCGTATCGCGCGGTTCGTTCGAAGGCCTTGCCCTTGGTGCCGCCGATGACGACCGGGAAGGGATCCTGAACGGGCACCGGATAGCTCTTGAACCCGGTCCAATCGATGAAGTCGCTCTTGTGTTCGACGACTTCTCCGGACCAGACCTTGCGCATCGCCTGGATGTAGTCGTCGAAGCGGGCACCCCGCCGTTCGAAGGGCGTTCCGACGGCACGGAACTCTTCCTGGAGCCAGCCGATTCCGACGCCTAGCATGAAGCGACCGTTCGAAACGAAATCCAGGCTGGCGCTCTGCTTGGCGACATAGAGCGGATTCGCCTGGGAGAGGATGTTGACGCCCGTACCGAGACGGATCGTCTTCGTCTGTGTTGCGACGGCGGCGAGTGCGATCAGTGGGTCGACGAAATTCGCTTCGGGGTCAACGCCCATCTTTCCGGTCGGGCTGTAGGGATATTTCGATTGATAATCGATCGGCACGATGACGTGTTCGAATGTCCAGATGGATTCAAAGCCGACGTTCTCGGCGAGTTGGGCGACGCCGATCATCGCCTCGACGTTCGGGACGGCGACGTTTACGGGAATGAGTCCGATCTTCATGCTTTTCCTCTTCTCGGGTTGGTTTCGATTGCTGGCGATTGCGGAACTCGAAACCCTAGCATCGCCACCGCGCGAGAAATCCGTGGCGATCGAGATCTCCGGCACCAGAGGGTGGCAGTCGTGGATCGGGATGTTGGTAATTCCAAGTCCAGTCCATTACCGTTCCGGATACCGGGCAGTCCACCTCGAGGGTTGCACGAGATCGAGAGGAACGATGACGACAATCGCCAAGCCCACGGAAACCGAACTCGACGAATACCAGGCCGACGCCAGCGCCTGGTTCAAGGAGAACGTTCCGGCGCTGCCCGAGTTCACGCTGCCGCTGACGTTCATGGAAGTGGGTAGCGACGAACAGTTTCATTTTCTCTGCGATTGGCAGAACAGCGTCTACGAGGCGGGCTATCTGGGCGCGGCCTGGCCAAAGGAATACGGAGGTGGGGGGCTCCATCAAGCCTTCCAGGACATCGCCACCCGAGAGATGCGTCGCCACGACGGTCCGATCATGCTGAACACCATCGGTCTGAGCTGGGCGGGACCCCTGATCCTCGACATGGGAACGCATGAAG
>Ga0310122_10003342_pt1 | contig 10173 bp, 9 predicted proteins | sample CB6_Bottom_1051__FD_203503 | JGI IMG/M metagenome (GOLD analysis project Ga0310122, IMG submission 203503) | Marine microbial communities from Western Arctic Ocean, Canada - CB6_Bottom_1051 | ecosystem: Environmental > Aquatic > Marine > Oceanic | place: Canada: Western Arctic Ocean | collected...
GAGGCGGAAGCGCGCGCCGAGCGACGGCGAGCCCAGCGGAACGCGCCCGGATCCGATGGACGGCTGACGCTCGGTCAGGAGGTCGCCACCGTGGACCCGGCGATCCGTTGCCGGGGGGGCGGCACCCTGCTGAGCGGGCGCGGCTACAACAGCAACTACCAGATCTTTCAGAGCGCCACCCACGTCGCCGTCCAGATCGAGATGCATCACGATACGCGGCTGATTCCGATTGGGGACGCGGTGCCGACCCAGCACGGTCCGGCGACCGCTCTGGGCAGCTCGCGCGGGCGCTGGGAGGGAGACACACTGGTCGTGGACACCACGAACCTGTCGCGAGGCGCCAGCGGTTCGACGACCGACGTGCGTATCACCGAGCGGTTTACCCGGGTGGGGCCTGAGATGCTGCAGTACGAATACACGCTGGACGATCCTGCGACCTGGACCCAACCGTGGACCGCACGCATGTTCCTCAGGCCTGCCCCCGGCACCGGGGTCATCTACGAGTTCGCCTGCCATGAGGGGAACTACGCCATCGAACACGCGCTGCGGAACGAGCGTTATCTCGACGCTCAGGGGCGATAGCGAGCGGGGCGCGGAGCCTCTGCGGAACCGTCATCCGGACGCACGCCGGGCCCGACCGCGCCACACGGCGCGGCGGGGCCCTTCCTCTCTGGATCGTCGGACCCGCAACCATGCGCCCGTGGGAACGCCGTTGCTAGCGGTTGTGTACCTCCAGCAGGATCTCGATGTCCACCTGACTGCCGACGACGAGCGTCGCCGCCCAGTTGCCGGTACCGACCTCGAAATCGCCACGGTCGATGGTCGTTCCGGCGCGAAAACTCGCCACCTGCTTGGCCCCTCCAAGCATCGGCTGCATCGCGGCCGGAATCGCCTTGGTTCCGAGCAACGAGATCGGCAGCTCGATCTCGCGGGATATGCCCTTGATTGTCAGCGGGCCGGTCGCGATCAGCTGGTCCTTCCCCACCATGCGCACCGACGTGCTCCTGAACGTCATTTCCGGATGGGCGTCAGCGTCAAAGAAATCAACCGTCCGCAGATGCTGGTCACGCTCGGCGTTCCCGGTGTTCACGCTGGCCACCTCGATGCGCACCTTGACGCTGCTCTTCTCCGGGTGCTCCGCGTCGTAGTCGAGGTCGACCTCGTAGCGGTCGAAATTGCCGGTGACCGGCGTGAAGAAGTGCTTCACCGAAAAATTGATCTCGGTGTGCGACCCGTCCGGGAACCAGCTCGCGTCGGCGGCGGCCCGGACCGTAGCGATGCCAGAGGCGGTGAGAGTCAGCGCAAGAAGCGCCAGCGGGAGCGCGCGGCGAAGCGAAGCTGAACGTGACATGGTGAGTCCTTTCTCGGGTGCTCATCGCGCCGGCCCTGTTGTCGGCGCTGTTCGTACGACGGTTCCCCAGGAGACAAAGATTCACCGAGTGCGTATTCGTGTGATGTGGGTCACGAAACGCCACACGCAGGTAGCTGTGTGACCGACAAAGCCAGGCCGCATGCCTTGGCACCGCCGTGCCTTCCTTGCTAGGATGGTGCCCTTTTTGGCCTGACCACTCGCACTGGACCGCATGACCGCCTGCGCGCTCAACCCACACGCCGAGGCCCACCGCCACCCCTGCGCGTGGAAGACGCGGCACGCGCGTGGAGGCGGATGATCACTCACCGAGAGCCGGGGTTTCCCCAATCGCTGGTCTGCTTCGGCGGCGTCATCGCCATCGTCATCTTCGGGTTGTTACGGTTCGGGATCGATCTGCACAGCCTCCTGATCATCGCGGTGATCTGGACCGCCGGCCACGCGTTCTCTCTGGGCTTGCGGTTCGCGTCGATCAAGACGGCCATGAGCGGAGGAATCGAGAAGGGTCTGGGCGCGATCTATATCTTCATCTTGATCGGTGTGCTGATCGCCGGCCTGATCGCGGCGGGGACTGTCCCAAGCCTCATCTACTATGGTGTGGACCTGCTCGGTCCCCGCATCTTCCTGCCAGCCGGGTTGATCCTGTGCAGCGTGATGTCGCTCGCGACGGGCACGGCGTGGGGAACAATCGGAACCATCGGGGTCGTATTGATGGGACTTGGCGAGGCGCTCGAGATCCCGTTGCCGCTCGTAGCCGGCATGGTGGTGTCAGGAGCCAGCTTTGGAGACCAGATGTCTCCCGTGTCGGATACGACCAACCTTGCCGCGATGAGCGCGGAGACGGATCTGTACGCGCACATCAAGTCGATGCTCTACACGACCGTGCCGTCCTACGCGCTGGCATTGGTCGCGTTCACCGTCGTGGGCCTCAGATACGCGGACCAGAGTCTCGACGTGCAAAACCTCGTGGTACTCCAGGAGGCCTTGGCGGGTGAGTTTGTGATCGGCGTGTCGGCGTTGCTCCCGCTGGTCGTGCTGCTGGTCTTGAGCGTGAGACGTGTCGCGGCGGAACCGAGCATGCTCGCCAGCGTTGGACTAGCCGTGATCCTGGCCGTCGTCGTGCAGGGCCGGGGCGTCGTCGAGATAGTGAACAGTCTGAACACCGGTTACGTCTCGAACACCGGGCTCGAGCAGGTCGATACGCTTCTCACTCGCGGCGGTGTCCAAAGCATGATGTGGACGCTGTCGCTGGCATTGATCGCGCTGGCGCTTGGCGGTCTGCTGGATCGAGCCGGTTTCGTCCGCGTGCTCTTGCATGGTCTGTTGGTTCGCATCAAACGCTCCGCCACGCTGATGGCGACGACGATCGCTTCTGGGATCCTTGCCAATATGAGCATGGGTGAGGCGTACCTCTCCATCATCTTCGGTGGACAGATCTTCAAGGAGTCCTACGAGGCAGATGGCCTCGAACGTCACCTGTTGTCCCGGTGTCTCGAGGAGGGCGCCACGCTGAGCACCTCGCTCATTCCGTGGACCACGTCCGGGGCGTTCTGTATGGGCGCGCTCGGCATGTCCGCGTTGGACTATGCGCCGTGGTCGTTCTTCAACTACATCACGCCGCTGGTGTCCATCATCCTGGCCTACATGGGGTTTGGAATCTTCAGGAAGGTCGTCAATGAGCACTGAGCGTATCCCCATCATCGATGTCGCGCCCCTCGACGGGGGCGACGCGGTCGCGTGTCAGCACGTTGCGGACGAGTTGTGCGGGGCGGCCCGGACCGTCGGGTTCTTCTATGTCCGAAATCATGGCGTGCCGCGGGCCCAGCTCGACGGCGTGTTCTCGGTCGCCCGAAATTTCTTCGCCGCGCCCGACGAGAAGAAGCGGTCTGTTGCGATCTCCCCGTTCCATCGGGGGTGGCTCGAGATCGGTGCGACCAAGATGGCGGGCAGCGCCGTGTCGGATGTCAAGGAGAGTTTCGTCTGGGGCCTGGATATTCAGCCCGACGATCCGGATTTTCTGGCCGGGGGACGTCTGCTGGCACCCAATCGATGGCCGTCGTTTCTGCCAGAGATGCGCGCGCAACTGGTCGCCTATTTCCAATCGACGCAACGGTGTGGCCAGCGGTTGTTGCGGGCGTTCGCGACGGGACTCGGTGTCAGGTCGGACTATTTTCTGACTCATTTTGACAAGCCCGTGAGCCGGGGAGCGCTAATCTACTATCCGCCCCGCTCGTCGGTGCCCCATGTTGCGGAGTTCGGCGCCGCGCCGCACTCGGACTTCGGTACGCTGACCCTCCTCGCTCAAGACGATGTCGGCGGACTCCAAGTCAAGGACAAGTCTGGCGTCTGGATAGACGCCGACCCGATCGAGGGCACGTTCGTCGTCAACGTGGGGGATCTCCTCGCCAGGTGGAGCAACGGTCGTTTTGAGTCGACCCCGCATCGCGTCCTCAACCCGCGTGGCCAAGAACGGTATTCCGTAGCGATGTTCGTCGACCCGAATTGGGACTCCTTGGTCGAGCCGGTCACCTTCGCCGGGGAGCGCGCCAAACATGAGCCCGTGGGGTGCGTCGCCTACATCATGGACCGCTACGATGAGGCCTTCGCGTATCGGAACAAGGAGGACCCGCCTGACGGCGGCGCAGAGGAGTTGAGCCGTGCCCACTGAGAAACGACCGAGCAAGGTTGAGGGCGGTGACGCCACGCCGACCCGGCGTAGGGCTGGTGAACGCTCCCCCCTGCTGCGACCAGACTGGCGGTATGTTGAGCCGTGCAACATGGACGACTATCGCGCGGAAGACTGGGCCGTCATGAACCGTCAGCGGGCGGAGTACCTCGAGGAGCAGCAAGCGGTGCAGGTGCTCGACATGCTAAAGGCGTCGCGAGACGCGCCCACGTTCGGCTACCTCATCAACAACTACGAGCACTGCCTGCAAACGGCGACGCTACTCCATGAGGATGGACATGACGAGGAGACGGTCGTGACAGGGTTGCTGCACGACATCGGGTTCACCGTGTGTTCCGAGGATCACGGGCGGTTCGCGGCGGACCTGTTACGGCCGCATGTCTCCGAGAGGAATATCTGGGCGCTTGAGCACCACGAGATGTTTCAGCGTGTCCACCTGCACGGGTACTTCGACGTGGAAGACCCGGCGTTCATCAATGAGCGAGACCGCTGGCGAGATCATCCGCACTATGCATGGACGGCCGAATTCGTCGCGCGCTACGACATCACGACGATAGATCCCAACGTCGAGAGTTTACCGATCGAGTCCTTCGAGCCGATGGTACGGCGGGTCTTTTCCCGAACCCACAAGGCGCAGGAACGAGGTGGGCGATGATTGCGTGGATTCAGACGATTCCGCCCGAGGGGGCCACCGGCGCGTTAGCCAGCGCCTACGAGGACGTCGTGACTCCACACGGCACGGTGGACAACGTCATGCAAGCGCACTCGCTGCGTCCACACACGATGCAGGGGCACATGGCGCTGTATCGTGCCGTGCTTCACCATCCGGAGAATGTTCTGCCCGAGTGGTTTCTGGAGGCCGTCGGGACGTATACCAGCCTCCTGAACGGATGCACCTACAGCCTCGCTCATCATTCGCAGAATGCGCGCGCGCTGCTCGGCGGAGATCAAAAGGGTGCCGACGCGATCGCCTCGCTGCTGGACCGGGAGCCGGAGCGCACATTCTCCGGGAAGTATCTCGCGCTGCTGCGGCACGTCGAGAAGTTGACCCTCGATGTGGCGAATATCACCGAAGCAGACCTCGCCGTCGTGCGTGACGCCGGTGCCGACGATGGCGAGATATTGGAGACGAACCAGGTCTGCGGCTACTTCAACTACGTCAACCGGCATCTCAACGGTCTCGGTGTGTCGACGGACGGGGACGTGATCGGGCACGTACGGTAGAACGCGCCGACGGCCGTGGTCTTCCCGACGCCTGGCCGCCGATTTCTCCCTTCGGACTCACGGGCAAGCGAGTGTTGACATTCGTATTGGCGCACTATATTAATAAACCGACGGTTGGTTTATTAATTAGATGGCGAGAACCAAAGACGATGTGGCGCACGCGCGGCGGCGGCGGAGCTTCCTCGAGGCAGCCGGCCGGGTGATCGAGCGGAAGGGCTACGAGCAGATGACGGTCCAGGACGTGCTGGACGATGTGGGACAGTCGAAGGGCGCCTTTTACCACTATTTCGACTCCAAACACGCGCTCGTCGAGGGGCTCGTGGATGACGAGAGCGAGGCCATCTTCACCCACGTCGAACAGCGTGTGAGTGCACCCGGACTCTCGGCGCTGGACAAACTGACGTGCCTGTTTCGCGAGTCGAGTCAGTTGAAGCTGGAACGCAAGGGGCTGTGGAGCGCGTTGTTGCCCATGTGGCTGTCTGACGGGAATGCCGCGGTGCGCGAGCGGATGGCGCCGCTACTGGGCCGGATCATTACGGAGGGGGTTGCGGACGGCGTATTCACGACACGGTATCCGCGCCAGGTCGCCGGGATGATCTTTGTCATGCTCGAGGACTTCAGGCACGTCCTTATGGCGGTGTTGACGACGCCTGATCCCGGTCCTCGCGATCGCATCCGGGTCGAGCAGGCGGTTGCGGCCTACCACGAGGCGCTCGAACGAGTCCTCGGCGCGCCGACCGGGTCCTTGCAACTGCTCGACGCGGCCGACGTGATGGCGTGGGTTGATAGATCGGACACGGGTCTCGCGGCCTCGCCGGCCCCCGCAGCGATGGAGGTGCAGGGTTGACGCGCAGGAGAGGAGAACACGCCATGGCACGCTTCGGTACCCATCATCGACACCGGCTGACCGCGGTGCTCACCCTCGGGTGTCTTGCGGTCTGGACCACCGCGTCGGCCCAGCCTGACGCCCGCGAGATCGTCGAACGCATCGACCGCCTGATGCGTGGCGACTCCAGCCGCGGGGTCGCGACGATGGAGGTGGTGACCGAGCATTGGGAGCGCACGATGACGATGGAGATGTGGTCGCTCGGCACCGACTATTCGCTCGTCAGACTGCGAGCGCCCGCCAAGGACGCCGGCACGGCGACGCTGATGGCCGAGGACGACATCTGGAACTATTTGCCCAAGGTGGACCGGAGTATCAAGATCCCGTCATCGATGATGGGTGGGGCATGGATGGGGTCGCACTTTACGAACGACGACCTGGTCCAGGAGAGCCAGATGATCGACGTCTACGACGCCGAGGTGGCGTTCGACGGCGAACGCGACGGGGTCATGGTGTGGGAGCTCCGGTTGACGCCAAAACCGGAAGCGGCCGTCGTGTGGGGCTCTCTCGAGTTTCTCGTGGGGCAAGATGACAACCTGCCCCGGTGGGCGAAGTACTACGACGAAGACGGCGAGCTGGTGCGCACGATGGACTACAGCGAGGTCACCGAGTTCGGTGGCCGGCTCGTGCCGGCCGTCATGAACATGCAACCGGCTGACAAGCCCGGGGAGCGGACGACCATCCGCTACGAAGAGCTGGACTTCGACATCGAGATCGACGAATCGTTCTTTTCCCTCCGCACGTTGCAGAGCGGCCGATAGCGTGGATACACGGACATGAGCGAATCGCCCTGGTTACGGATCGGTTGGCGCAATCTCGGTCGGAACCGCAAGCGCACGGTGCTGACAGCGCTCGGCCTCGCCGTGGGCTTCTTCGCCGTCGTGTTCATCGTCGGCTGGTCCCAGGGCATCATGGCCGAGATGGTCGAGAGCGCAACCTCGCTCGTCAACGGACAGCTCGAGATTCACGACGCGGAGTACCGACCGGACCGCAGCATCTACGACACCATCGGGGGACGAGACGGGGCCGATATCGAGGCGCTGCTGCGAAGCATCGATGCCGACCCGGCGGTGACCGCGGCGGCCCCACGCGTCTACGCGGGGGGACTCATCAGCTCGGGTGAAGCCACGTCGGCCGGCATGTTCATGGGCATCGACCCGACGCGCGAGCTGACACTGAGCCGCTTCCTCGACCCGCTCGTCGAGGGCCGGATGCCGGTGCCGGGCCGGAACGAGTTGCTCGTCGGCGCCGAGATGGCGCGCCAGCTGGACGCCGGACTCGACGACGAGCTGGTGGTGGTGTCATCGGGGGCGGACGGGTCGATGGCGAATGACCTCTTTACCCTTGTCGGCATCTTCCGGACCGGGCTGGTAGAGCTCGACGCCACGTTCGCGGTCATGCCGATCGGCGACCTCCAAACCCTGCTCGTTCTGCCCCCGGGTCGCATTCACGAGATCGCGGTGTCGACCGTCGACCCCTGGATTGCCGACGAGACCGCCGCTCGGCTCCGCGACCACCGGTGGGTCGCGGGGATCTGGCAACACTTCGGTCGCCGCGCGGTCGAGGTCGTCGCGTGGACCACGCTCAATCCGGCTATGGTCGACTACGTTGCCCTGGGTGAATCGATGTACTTCGTCATCATCATCATCGTCTTCACGATCGCCATCTTCGGGGTGGCGAACACGATGTTGATGGCCACCTACGAGCGCCGCCGGGAGTTCGCCGTCATGCTCGCGCTGGGGGCGACGCCACGTTCCGTGCGGGCGATCGTGCTGCATGAAGGGGTGGCGCTGGGAGGACTCAGCCTGGCGCTGGGCGCGGTCATGACGCTCCCCCTGATGGTGTGGTTCCACACGGCGCCGCCCGACATGAGCTGGGCGATCGACGATGTGACCATTATGGGGGCGCTCCTCTCGCCGAGCCTGCGAGTCGAGTATGACGTGCCGTTCTGGATCATGACGGCCGTCGCGTTGTTCGCCACCGCGCTCCTCGCGTCCCTCCTCCCCGCGTGGCGCGCGGCCCGCGTCCCGCCGGCCGACACGCTGGCGGGGCTGTAGAGAGCATCCGATCGGGAGACGGCTATGTTCCTCAGCTACCTACTCGCGTCATGACACCGACACGCACCAGGCCGCGCTCGCTGCAGGTCAGGACCATTCTGGTACTGGCGATGCGCAACCTGCTTCGCCAGTTGCGGCGGACGATGCTGACGGCGGCGGTGATGGTCATCGGGGGCGCGCTGCTGATCTTCTCGTTTGCGTTGAGCGATGGGACCCACGAACAGTGGATCGACTCCGGCATCCGGACCTCGACGGGACACATCACCATCGAGCAACCGAACTTTCGGCGGAGTCGCAAGCTTGAGGACCGTCTGAGGACCGACGTGCGAGGCAAGGCCGAAAAGGCTCTGGCCGCGCCGGAGATCGCCGCGCAGGTTGTCGCGGTGTCGTCGCGGCTGAGCGTTAGCGCCCTGGCGAGCTCGGCCCAGGGGGCGCGACCGGTGCAGGTCCAGGCGGTGGACCCGGTGGCCGAGGCCCGATTCAGCACGCTCGACGACCAGTTGGTCGAGGGTCGGTATCTGGAGCCGGATGATCGGCTGGCCGCCTACATCGGCGTCGGTCTCGCCTCGAGCCTCGACCTGCGGCTGGGCTCGCGCCTGGTTGTGCAAGCGCAGGACGCAGAAAACGAAATCGCCGCCCAGTTGCTCCGAGTCGTCGGCATCTTTCGCAACGGCGTCCCGGAAGTTGACCAATCGGTGGTCCACATCCCGCTCCAAACGGCTGGCGAGTGGCTCGGGTCTGAGCATGACGTCACGAACGTCGGCGTGGTGCTGAGGGACAGCACGGCGGTCGCTCAGGTCTCGGCGCATCTGCAGCAGGCGCTTGTCGACTCGATCGAGCGCGGAGACGCGCGGGTGATGGGGTGGCGCGAAGCGAATCCCGCGCTGGCCGCGGCGATCGCCATCGACAGCTTCGGGAACTACCTGGTCTTTGGCATCCTGTTCATCATCATCGCGTTTGGCATCGTGAACACGGTGCTGATGTCGGTGCTGCACCGCCACCGCGAATTCGGGGTGCTGCAGGCCCTCGGCCTGACCCCGGGCCAAACCGGGACGATCGTGCTGGTCGAGGGCCTCACCCTGACCGCCGTCAGTGGGTTCGTCGGGGTCACGCTCGGCTACCTGGCCACCTGGTATTTCTTCGGCGACGGTCTCGATATGGCCGCCCTGATGGGGGAGGACATGACCTTCTCGGGGGTGGTCATCGACCCGATCATGGTGCCGCAGTTCTACCCCGTTCGAGTCGTGCAAATTCTGGCGTTCATTCTTGCGATCGGCGCCGTCGCGTCGGTCTACCCGGCCCTCAGAGCGGCCAGAATCGACATTGCCGAGTCGATGAAGTTCGAGCGGTAGGGCACCAGTCATGACCGAGTCCAACACACCGGCAGTACGCACCGAAGGGGTCTGGAAGATCTTCCAGCAAGAGGCAGAAGAGGTGCAGGCGGTCCACGATGTCAGCCTGACCGTCGAGCGAGGCGAATTTACGGCGTTGGCCGGGCCCTCCGGCTCGGGCAAGACGACGCTCTTGAACGTGATCGGTGGCCTGACGCGACCGACCCGCGGCAAGGTGTGGGTGGCCGGGCAGGAGGTCACCGACATGTCAAATCAGGAACTCGCTCAGCTGCGACTCGAACAGGTCGGGTTCATCTTTCAGGCCTACAACCTGTTGCCGGTACTGACCGCCATGGAGAACGCCGAGTTTCCGATGCTGCTGCAGGGTATTGCGGCTGACGAGCGCGCGGCGCGGATCGGCGAACTATTCGCCCGTACCGGGATGGCGGGGCTCGAGGACCGGCGCCCCGGCAAGCTCTCGGGTGGACAGCAGCAGCGCGTGGCGGTGGTCCGAGCGGTGGCGAGTCGCCCGGCCCTGGTTCTTGCCGATGAGCCCACCGCGAATCTCGATTCGACCTCGAGCGAGGCGCTGCTCGACGTCATGGCCGAACTGAATCGGG
>Ga0310122_10003344_pt1 | contig 10171 bp, 9 predicted proteins | sample CB6_Bottom_1051__FD_203503 | JGI IMG/M metagenome (GOLD analysis project Ga0310122, IMG submission 203503) | Marine microbial communities from Western Arctic Ocean, Canada - CB6_Bottom_1051 | ecosystem: Environmental > Aquatic > Marine > Oceanic | place: Canada: Western Arctic Ocean | collected...
CTCCGCCTCCCCACACCCCACCAGCACCACGGCTGCGAGTGTTGTGATTAGGAGGTGTTTCATTTCCCTTCAGCTTTCAATTCTTCACCCATCTTGCCGCCGTGTTTGCGGATGAGGTCGGCTGTTTCGGTGTTATCTTCATCAACGGCCCAATCTAGCGGTGTGCTGCCAAAATCATTCTTCGCATTCACATCCGCACCTGCGGCAATGAGTAGTTCAGCGATTTCCTTGTTTTCCGCACCATGCAAAGGAGTCCCACCAACATCATTCTTCGCATTCACATCTGCACCTTTGGCGATCAGTAGTTCAGCGATTTCCTTGCGATCTCCAAGAGCCGCACGATGCAAAGGAGTCGATCCAGTCCTATTACCCTTCACATTTACATCTGCACCTTTGGTGATTAGAAGTTCGCCGATTTCCTTATGACCAAGCACAGTCGCATTATGCAAAGGAGTCTTTCCCTTCTCATCCTTTGAAGCCAAATCGCAGTCACCTCTTGGAGCTTGGGATTGAATCAGATTATCACGCGCTAAAACTTATGGTCAGGCCTTCATTTCGGTGATCTGCTTGGTCGCGATGCCGATTGGGCGGTCGAGAGGTACGCCGGCGCAGGAGAGTAGAGTGGTGAGCAGGTCGCCCTGGTTGCCCTTGGTGTTGGGCAGGAAGCGGCCGGTCTTGATTGCGTCACCGCCTTTGCCGGCAAGAATGAATGGGAGGTTTTCTCGCTGGTGCTTGTTGCCGTCTTCCAAGCCCGAGCCCCACATCATGATGCAGTTGTCGAGCAGGGTGCCTTCGCCCTCCTTCAGGGCGTGCATCTTCTTCACCATGTAGGCGAACTGCGCGACGTTGAATTCGTTGATTGCCGCCACCTTACGAATCTTTTCCTGATCCTTGCCGTAGTGCGTCTGCGAGTGGTGCTGGTTGGTGAAGCCCAGTTCGGGGTAGGACGCGCCGTTGGGCCGAGAGCCGATGTAGGTGCTGACGCGCGTGGTGTCGGTCTGGAAAGCCAGAACAGTTAGGTCGCACATGACCTGCATGTACTCACTGCGCTTGTCGCCTACGGGAATCTTGACCTCGATTGGCGGCGAGTCGGTGGCGTGCCGTTTGGACGACCGAACGCCCGCCTTCTCTAGGGCGGCCTCTTGCTGACGGGACTCGATCGCGGCGATGCGCCGCTCTACCGCGCGCACGCTGTCGAGGTACTCATCGAGCTTCTGCCGGTCGGTCTTGGCCAGTGTCCGGCGCAGGTCCCGGGCGCCACCAAGAACGAGGGCGAGCATTTGCCGGTCCAATGGGTTAGTCTGGGTGACGCGGCCCTCCTTGCCGCGCTTACCGAAAAGCCGGTTCAGGACATTTCGGGGATCGATCTCGGCGGGAACGGGTTGCGTGGGCGAGCGGTAGCTGCAATACGAGTAGTACCCTTCGTGCAGGCCCGCCTGATTTTCCTTCCATGTCTGGGGCATCGTCGCCAGCTCTAGCGAAGGCAGCAAGGTGTGGGCCCCGACGTAGTTGGCCATGATCTGGTCGGCCGAGATGGCGATGTTGATGCGACCGCGGGTGCTGGCATCCGGCAAGCGCGCGGTGAGCCAGGTCGAAAGCTCCAGCGCGTGCGGCGCACCGTTGAAGGGGGCGATCGGCACTCCGGAGATGCCTTTCATCATCAGGCACTGGTCCATGATCGGTTGCAGGGACTGGATGATGGGCGGCGGGGAGTTGAGAAAGGCCTCCTGGCTCTTCGGCCAGAACTGATCCATGATGACCCCGTGCGGCATATACATGAACGCGAGGCGCACCGGCGGTTTGGCGGCCTTGGTGCCGGCGGCCCAGCTGAGGGAATCCATAAACGGCAGCGCGAGGGAAACACCCGCGCCTTTCAGAAAGGTGCGGCGGCCAATGTGTGAAGGGTTGTTCATTTTCATCCTTTGATTCTGCGGTGGGTAAATAAGTAGCTGGTGATGACCTCGGTGATGATGGTGCGCACGCGATAATTGTCTGCGGCAATCTTAACCATCAATTGATCGATGACAACATCGTCGTAGCCCTCGAGCTGTCGGCCCAGCGCGTAGGCCATCAGCCTTTCGGTCAGGTTGCGGGCCAGATCCGCCTCGCGCTGGGCGAGGAGGCCTTTCAACTCAGCAGGGGTGGTGAAACCTTTTCCATCGGGAAGTTTGCCCGCTGAGTCGATTGCGACGCCAACATCGTTCTTTTCGCGCCACCGGCCGATGGCGTCGAAATTCTCGAGCCCAAAGCCAATCGGATCGAGCACCTTGTGGCAGTTGGCGCATGTGGCTTCGGATTGGTGCAGCTCGGTCCGTTGACGCAGCGTCAATCCCTTCACCTCTTTGTGGTTTTGCTCTGCGAGTTCGGGTACATCCGGCGGAGGCGGTGGGATGCGATCTCCCAAAATCTGCTCGAGCACCCACACCCCTCGCCGAACAGGGCTGGTCCGATTGGGGAACGAGGTGGTCGCCAGCGTGGCCGGCATGCCGAGGATGCCACCCCTGTTGGGGTTTGTTAGCTTAACCCGTCGCATCTTCGGCCCCGGAACGGATTGCTCGAGGCCGTACACCTTGGCGAGCGGCTCATTGAGGAAAGTATAGTCGCTGTCCACGAAACGAACCACGCTTTGGTTCTCGCGCACGATACTTTCAAAGAACAGGCGGGCTTCCTCCGTCATCGACTTGCGCAGCAAGGGCGTCATCTGGGGAAACATTTCCGGGTCGAACACCTGCCGACCCAACTCGCTCAGCCGCAACCATTGCGCGCCGAACCCGTCGAACAACGCCCGCGAGCGGGCATGCTTCAATAGCCGCTCTACCTGGGTCCGCAGTACTTCGGGCTTGTGCAGTTCGCCTTTGTCGGCCAAGGCGGCTAGCTCAGCGTCGGGCGGTGCGGACCAAAGCAGGTACGAGAGACGTGAGGCCAACTGGTGATCGTCCAGGAGGACAATCGGTTCGTCCGACTCAGTTTTTTTGGCAGGCGTGATGAAGAGGAACTGCGGTGAAACGAGGACAGCCTTGAGCGTCAGTCCTAGTGCTGCCGGATGATTGAGTTCGTTGGTCCGGGCCAGATCGTATACGTCGACAAGGACATCCAGCTCTGCATCGGACGGCGGTCGCCGGTAGGCCTCCCGGGCGAGGGAACGCCCTACCCGACGGGCCTCCTTGCGGAGATCGGCGCCTTGAGTGTGCGGCTGGCCAAAGAGGCGCTTCTGGATCGCAGTGGGCGCTTTGTCTTTCGGGGCAACGACCTGTTCGATGACCTTATTGGCAATGCCGAGGAACAGTTCGGACTGCAGCGGAGAGATCGAGTTGAGAAAACCCTCTCCAACCACCTCCTCGGGCAAGCTATCGGCGATCGCGGGATCGACTCCGTAAAGATCATGCAGGGTGTTGGCGTATTCGGTCTTGGTGAGTCGGCGAATCACAAAAGGCCCCGGATCCCGCGGTGCCAAGTACTTGATATTGCCCATCCACTCGATGAATTGGCGTCGCTCTTCATCGGTAGGGATCTTGGACGCATCGTCCGGCGGCATCTCGTGCACCTTGACGTTCGCCACCGCCTTTTTCCAATGCAGTGACGCGGACTCGCCACCGGGGTTCTTGAGCGCTGATTGCAGGTTGATACCCGCCTTGGCCCGGCTGCCGTGGCATCGGGTGCAGTATTTATTAACGAAGGGAGCGACTTTTTCCTTGAAGACCTTTTGGGCATCAGCTCGGAGCGTCGCTTCGTCCGTACCTTTATCGCCGATCTCCGCCCAACTGACTGACACCGAAAACAAGACCAGTGCAAAACCCAAGACCCGATTGCCCCGAGCACCTTTCAGGATTACAAGTGGATGTATCGGCTTGGTCATTGTGTCGTTTGGTGCTGTATCAGCTCATCACCCGTTAAAACTACCGGTACTTGCCTTTGAGCAGCGGGTTTGCCTCAGTGAGGTTGGGCACGCGCATTTTCTTTGCAATCCAATTTAGCCGCCGGCCGGAGCCTATCGGAAAGTGGCGCAGTGGGCAATGGCGTTGGAAATCGGTTACATCTGCCGGCAGGGAAGGCAGCGGCACATGACGTGGAAGTTTGATCGGATATGGTTTCGGATCAGAAGGTAGATCGATCGGCGTCTACGGAAATACCGGCCATTAACAGGACGGCCACGGTGAGCTTTGGTAACAGGTTCATAGTGAAATACGGAAAGGATGCGCGCGGGGCCGTGGCCAAAATCAATTTCGGCTAAGCGATCAACTCCTTAATCACCTTGCCGCCGAATTGGCTGAGCTGCTTGTAGCGGCCGGCGTGGAAGTAGGTGAGATTGTTGTCGTCGAGGCCGAGGAGGTGAAGGAGGGTGACGTGAAGGTCTCGGATGGGATGGGCAACCTCCACGGCCTTGGCACCGATCTCATCGGTGGCGCCGACAATGGCGCCGCGTTTCACGCCGCCGCCGGCCATGAGCATGGTCATGGCATCGGCGTTGCCTACCTTGAACTGTCGGCAAGCCGCTGGAGCGCAGTTTTCAAGGCGTTTTGGTGGGCTTCCGTAAGCCGTTTACCCGCTTTTATCTGTTGTTTCTTCATTACTGTCTGATTCATCCGGTTTATCTCTGGGCAAGTTTCGGTTTAAGTTGCGCCCAGTTAGAATGGTCCAACCCCGCTCGTAGATCGGATCCGTGTCAGGCACCAAGCCTTCGTCGATGATTCGCCCACGCCTGGTCTTTCGTTTCTTCACCAATTCACCACCTCCTCTATCTGCTCTCCGGCCACCCAGTCGGCGAACACGTTTTGGTAGTGCTGCTTTAGTTGGGTGTAGATTTCTGAACTGATCGTGGTGAACGACTCGAGGCTCTCGCGACTGCATCCGCCACTTTCGTTGTAGTTGTTGTACACGAATACCAGACCGCCCGGCTGGTCAATGTCGTGGTTTGAGTTGTCAATAAAGTCTATCAGTCCCGCCAATGTGAACGGTTTTCTGCCGGTCTTTTTGGCAGGCCAGAATGTGTGAGCATCACACTCATCAACCAGAGAGTACCGCAGCAGGCCGTTCTTCTTATTGACACGGAGGCTGATGACATCCCGTGTGACGGATTTCAACTCGATGCGGGCGACCTCAGTTTCGCCCGGGCCAAAGTCCGGCAAGTACTCCCCACCTATAAACATCGGGTGAATCGCGCCTAAGTATTTGCGCTCATCGTTAGTGAGGCTGCTTTGCATAAACACCCCGTCCAGTTCCTGGAAGTTGCCGTCCTCGTAGTACGCCTTGATCATCTTGCGACGTTCCGCACCTTTGACATCGCGAAGTATTGTTTGCAGCACGTTGTCTTCATCCCAGTAGCTCTTGGGCTGGTAGCTGTAATCTATGTTTGGGTACCGTTTCACGCTGCCACCGCCTTTCTGGCTACTGTATTTTCCCAATTGGCGAAGAGCCTGTCCCGACGCTGTCTTGCAACATCGAGATCCCGAGTGTTCAGCGACAAACGGCGCCGTTCGCAGGTGTAATCGGGGTGATGAAGTGTGAGGTGACACCACCACTTGCCGTTGTTGTTCCAGAGGTGATGGTTGGCGTTCTTCCGGTTGACCCGGATCGACAGCTTTGACTGTTTCATATGCGTTATTCCTTTCGGTTAAACGCATCAGGCCATTGGACACAGAAAAAGCCACCGTCTCTGTGCTATCAGAGTGGTGGCTTAACAATCCACGGAGATATTCTGTTCGGGACTTACTTTGGCCCCGCACATCGACCAACAACAACGGGCTGTTGATCAAGGCACCTTAGCTTCTCCAAGCCAGGTTGCCGCACCCCCAAAGGAGCGCTCCTGATGCACGGGGGACAGCATAGGCTAGAAACCGTAGACGGCAAGAAAAAAAAGTGTCATAAAACCAGGACTCCAACCGCTTGGGTCTAACGCCTTATAAGCATTAGGTTTATACGATAAATAATACTGCTCGAGTCAGCTACTTTGATCCTCTTTTTCACTATCAACCTTCGCAACGGTCAGCCAGCCACGGTCGAAAGTAAATGTGCGTGCTTTGCCCGCCGGATCCTGAATGCGTACTATTCGAGCTATCTCGTCATCATCTGCATGCTCAACCACATAGAGCCAGTAAGCCTCACGGTGTTTCTGCGCGTACTCGAACTGTTTACTACTAAGTGTAGCATCCTGATTGTCTAAGCTGCCAGACATCGCCTTCACTTCAATCCAACGAAGATGTTGCTCACCTTCCCCTGGTTCGAATAAATCAAAACCTTCATTACCAGGGAGCGTACGCTCTAAAATTGGCTCCTTCTCAAGAATTCTAACAATGGCCTTTTCCTCCAATGCCATCCTAGCCTCTTGCTTCAAACCGTCCAGGTCCGGCTCATCGTCAGTAGGGTGTGCACCGACGTAGGAAATGAACTTACGACCAGCAACACTACGACGTCCAGAACCACCACCCGTACCCTTGCCTCCTCCTCCAGCAGAACCGCCTGTGCGCGAGCCAGCCCCATGACTTCTATCAGCTCTTAATCCGGTTTCGGTGGTAGAGTCGCTTCTAGCACTAGAGCCTGTCGCTACGCGCTCTGGTCCCGTTGGTGCTTGTGCGGTTGGCGATGGGTCATCTGTATCATTTCCAATAAGGCTATCGACCTGCTCAGAAACCGCGGGACTATGCGTTTCATTACTGGGCTGAACTACTTGCGATTCGGGGGGAGAGCTTACGGGTTCACCCAAATCGATGGTGCCCAAACTCTCAGCAGGTTCTTCTTGGGGCAGCGGTTCTAGTTCCTGAATATTTAGCGGCGAAAAACCCAGCTCATTCAAAGTGGTTTTCAGCCACTTCCAATGACTTAGGAGCAAGAGCATCCTTTAAGCCAGCGGCAAGCTTTCCGGGGTCTTCTTCAGGAAACAATGCAATGGCCAGCTCGCGCGCTATCGCTGCCCAAGATGGCTCTTCGTTGTTTATGGTAAACAGCAACTTCTTTTCATTATTCTGATAGATTGCTGAAACAGCTTCGGAATCGCTGTCCATATCTTGATTGAAGGCACGCAATCGATAACGGATGGTAATCGCTTTGGCCTCCTGACACTGAATCTCCTCCAACCGCCCCAGAAGTGTGATTGTGTCTTTTTCACTATTCACGGATTCAAGCACACGGCCAACTTGATTTCGACGTTCAATAAGACGCTCTTTGAGCAAAGAACTATCGACTAAATCATCGCAATTCAGCACATCAATCTGCACAGCGGTTCTAAGTGATCGAACGCCTGCCATTTCCATGGCCCTGCCTGCTGGTCCAATAGGACGATAGATAACATTGTTGGATAGAAACGAATCAAACTTCTTTGAGATGCCTGCCCAGTTCTCAAAATATATCCACTCAGGAATAACTAATACACGGTTGGAGTCTGGAACACATTTCACAGTTTTTAATATAGCAATTCGCGTCCTCGCATCGCCGTCTTCATCAAGAGCTTCACCTATTGACTGCCAACACTTCATGAGTACCGAATAGGACTGTTTATCTAAGGTTTTGTTTCGGGGTGATAAATCGTCAGAAATTTCAAGGAGCACCTTCAAACTATCCTCCCAAGATGGCGAATCTCGAACCCCGAGACGTTTAAAAAGATCTTCACATTCGTCGCGGAAACTCTCCCCAAGTTGCTGGCGATACTTACCGAAAGGATTACAGTCCCAGAACACCTCCTCTGGAGAGTAAAAGGTGTCGCCGAGGAACAGACATTTTTTATCTCTTAACTGAGTAAGGGCTGGATCTTGAACCTTATTATTTAGGAAACGATATACTTCTTTGACTACCTCGATTTCCTGTTCAGAACAGTGCAAAAGATGTTTGACCACCAAACCGACCGTTGGCTTTAGCTGTATTCCAAGGAACTCAAGTAAAGGGCGGCACCGGTACGATATTTCAATTGAGAGATCTAAGAATATGGCCTGACTACTAAATAAATTCATTTCAAACGGAGCGTGCAGTTCATCCGGCTTAAACAAGCGACCTTGTTTTTTTCTAGCGGGCAACCACCGCTCGGTTTTCAATCGCGTAAGCTCTGAAAAATCACATTCCTCCTTACAACGGCCACCAAGATGCTCCACAATCGTTTTTATCAATTTGGAGTTTTGCGGAGAATACGGTTCAGAGGATAGTTCCTGGACCCTGTAGACGATATCTTCAATTCGGGGTTCATTTACAACCCCCAACCATACATACAAGTCTTGGATCGCATCCCTTTGCTCATTAGGAACTAATGCAAGGTGGGCAGAATCACCGAGGCAATTTCGCACGTCATCGCTATCGAAGTGACACTCACGAGCCGCACGAAAATCCCCATCATTGCATTCCACCAAATTGGTTTTCTCGAGCGCGTTTTGAGCATTATCATTATCTTTGAGCTCACTAAGCTTTTTAGCAACCAGCAATGCCACCTCCCGGCGCATTGCATCGGTAACCTGATCTCCGGCAAGGGCTTTGGGCAGGTGAGAAGTAGCATATATTAAAAAGTCTAGTTCGGACATTCCAAGATCCTTCAGGAATTGCTGACGTCCACCAAAGGCATCAAGATCAACAAGGTCAGCTAGTCCAAGCGGATCCTTGAATTCTCCTGGAAGTGAGAGCTCGTAGAATGTGTGCAGTTTACGCGAACTGGGAAAGACTCGTAGAGCTTTCAAACTAGAAGTTAATTCTGGTTTATTAAAAATTTCCTTATCCCGTTCTATAAGCCACTTAAACAAAGATTGCAGAGGCTTCTTATCGCGCTCCCACAGGTGCTCAAGCTCTGAAGATTCAAATTCACCCAAGAACTCAACTGCATCAGCTACACTAAAGTTAGCACATAAGCACAAGCCGAGTGGTTCAAATGCTTCATCAGCAGAAACAAAGGGGATTTCAAGACCCAAAGAATCAAAGATGGTTTGAATCTCGTCATCCGCGTTATAGACATCTTTACAGGGCCAGAGAGCATTATCCCTTCCGGGAGCAAGCGCAATTTCTTGTAGGAGAATTTCATTTGGATGTTTTTTGTCATCATGTTTTAGAAGCACATCGACTTCTTTCCATAAAGACTCAAGTCGCGTCTTGGCATTCAATCCAGAAGGCAGCTGATCACGTTTTATTCGCTGGCACAGCGGAAGTTGCTTGAGTGATTTGTGAATCCTCTTCACGTTGAGGAATGGCACACCGATATCTTCTTTCAGAAGCGTATGATATTTCCGTAGATCCTCATGTCCAATGTTTAAGCCGACGGACTCTAAAACATCGATGGCATCTTCTTCTTTCTTAAAACGCAAAAGACAAGCCTCGGCAGGCTTCACCCAGTTTCTTTTTGTGGTTTCAATAACTGGAAACTGAGCTAGTTGGTTCGCGACCTTTTCCCAGAAATATGCAAAAGTGCGCTCATGTTGATTTTCCTGGATTTGATCGGCTACATTTTTGAGCTTAGAAATAAGGGACCAGAATGGCTCAGAACCGATTAAAGAAGGCAAACTTCCGATGGCATTTCCAATCGCACAAGCGGCAGCTCTCAACGCTGACCGGTTCCAAATACCTTGGTAATCATCTCCAAAAATAATGTCTTTGCGATCATTCGTGGGGAAAAAATCTGCATTAATGTGGAAGGGAAGTCCCTCATTTCGATGTGTCGGCAAACACGCAAAGATGCGCCCTGGAAGGGCGTTGGAAAAACCTGGAATTGCCAGAGTTACTTTCGAGGAGCGATCGGCCTCAATGAGCCCGCCATGCACCTGCTTCAGTTTTTCAGCCTCCTCAGAGAAATCGCCTCTAAAGACATGCCATAACTGATCATTTCGCGACTCACCATCGGTCAAGATGAAACTGTCTTTCTCATCCAATCGCTCGGTTTTGAGAACAGAGTTCCCATTGTCACAAACTACAATCTTGCGCAGCTGTTTGAGGAAAATCATTGCCAGAGGTATTGTTTCTTTAAGGTCCTTGAGCAACCGCTTAGAAGCTCCTTGTGATACGTGTGCCAACATTAATTTCTTTCGGGAGCTTAGATTGAGGATCCCTAGCCCAAGGAAAAATAAAGCGTGTACATGGAAGATCTTTAGCCGAGCATTCAGCACAGCCTGAACACACTGCAATACGCTTATTCTCTGAGTTATCTTCTTGTATCATCCAATGACGATTGGCTGATATGAGTTCTGGACGGTCGGTAATCTGTAAAACAGTT
>Ga0310122_10003345_pt1 | contig 10170 bp, 10 predicted proteins | sample CB6_Bottom_1051__FD_203503 | JGI IMG/M metagenome (GOLD analysis project Ga0310122, IMG submission 203503) | Marine microbial communities from Western Arctic Ocean, Canada - CB6_Bottom_1051 | ecosystem: Environmental > Aquatic > Marine > Oceanic | place: Canada: Western Arctic Ocean | collected...
GCGTCCCTGGCTGAATAACGGTTCCACCTCGAGGTAGTAGCCCGACCGGTCCCGGTCCACGTCGCGGTAGCGAATGCCCGCTTCCCGGAACGCCTGTCGCACCCACTGCCCCGCGTATCGGTCGCCCACCACATCCTGACAGCCATAGCGCGTGAGGACCGCGGCATACTCTCGCACCACGTCGGCCAGGTCTGGCGCGAGTGTCCCCACCCGGCCACGGCCCTTCATCACGTCGTGCACGATGCGACCGGAGCCCTCGCGATGGACGATCGCCAGCGTGAACGCATCGGCGCCCCCGCCGGACGGGTCGACCCCCGCCACGTAGCGCACCCCTGCGTGTGGCGGCAGTTCGTGCCGTCCCGTGACGACGGCGTCGTCCACCCACGCGGCCGGGAGAAACGCGGCCACGTCGTCCACGAACGCCGCCTCGTACTCGCGGGCGAAGCGCGTGGGGTCCAAGCGGCGCTCGCGAGCCAGTCGGTCCGCGCGCAGCGCCGGATTCATCACCGTCGACGGCGCCCGCCAGACCAGCAGGTCCGGGTCGTCCTGGCCGTAGGCTCGGACGAAGTCGTCGTAGAGCACGCCGCCCTTCATGTAGGGCGTACTGATCTTCACCAAGCGGGTAGAGGCGAAGGCGAGCATGCCGCGCCGAATCGACGCCTGAATCTCCGCGTCGCTGTCCGCCGCCCCCTCAAGCCGAAAGAACGCCAGCTCGTCCAGCACGGGAGCGGCCACGACGTGTTCCGGCAGGACGACCGGCTCGTCGGCGATGCGTCCGTCATCACTTGGAGTCGCCCGTTCCATCCGCGGCGCCGCGGCGCTCGCGTTCACGTTCGCCGGCGAGGATGTTCGTCATCGCGTAGTTGCCCTCGTGGCACGCGTACTCGTAGATGACGTAGTCATCGACTCGGGCCATCGGGCGATCGACGGTCCATGGTTGCGTGTAGATCTCGTCGTCCTCGATGGTGAACCGGTAGTCGATCCGGTCCGGGCCGACGCGCGTGAACCGCTCGACGGCCCGGGTGTTCGGTGTCGACGGGAACCGCAGTTCGGTCTTGTCGCTGTAGTTCCGTGTCTCGACCACGAGTGTGTCACCCTCCCAGTGGGCCCGGGAGTTGCCGTTCCACTGCCCGATCGCATCATCGATGCGCGGCCGCTCGCCAATCGGGATGATCCGGACGTCGTGGATGTTCTCGACGTGAATGGCCACCACGTCGGGCGTTTGGAGAATGTGGTAGGTGTTGTTGTAGTTGGTACCGACCGGCGGCACGCCGTGATACGTCAGGCAGCGATCCCAGTTGGTGCGGTCTACCCACGAGTCGGCTGGATGCCGCTGCCGGTGCTCACGTCGCGCGTCCATCCGGGCTTCCCCCACCTCGCCCAGCGGGAGTCGGCCCGTTGGCGGGTCGACGATCTGGGAGGTGCGATGGTCCGGCAGTACCCATCCCCCATCCCACCAGTGTGAGTTGTAGCCGCCCGGGTCGACCCCGGGGCGGTCTGGGCGATCGGCCTTGCGGAGACTGGTATACGCCGCCTCTTCCTCGGGGGTGTAGAACTCCCGCCCCTCCAGCTCGGGCGACCGTTCCAGCGGTGTGAGGGTGGCGTACGACCACACTCCCTGCAGATCTGGATCGCCCCACGGAGTGCGAGCCGCGTCATCGGATTGCGCCGCTGCGGGCGACGCCAGCAGCCCGAGCATCAAGACGGCGGCGACAGTTGGCAGCGCGGTCGAGCGGCTCATCTTTACTTTCTCCTTGGTGACAACGACCCAGAACAGGTACTCGTGCGCGAGGGGTCTCAACAAGTTCTAGTTGTCTACCGTCCCGTCAGCATAGCCTGAAATCTTGCTTCGGCGCTTGCCACCATCGCCATCCATCCCTCAGCGTCGAGGCAGCTCGCACAGTTCGGGTTGACGGGGAGATCCGGGTTCAGCTCGGAGGATGTCTCCCGGGCGTGATTGTGCAGGAAGAGATCGGGGGGGGCGAGCTCCTTGAGCCGGCGCAGCGTTCGCTGCGTGTCCTCCACGACGGTTGGGTGCCTCGGATTGTCGACGAGTGGGGCTCCGTCGTTCGGGATCTCGCCGCCACGGAAGGCGACGGTATACGTCTGCCCGCCCTCCTGCACCGTCGTCATCCACATCGTCGCCCCCTGGGTATGACCACCCGTCCAGAGGGCGCGCAACGTCATCCCACCCAGCGTGACGGTGTCACCGTCCTCGACCACGCGATCCACCGTGACCGGCTCCCAGTCTCGGGCCCCGATAGCCGAGTTGTCCTGGCCCGATTGAAGCGCCACCGCGTCGCCGCCGAGCGCAACAACCTGCGCTCCGGTCACTCGCTTCATGGCCGCGTGCCCCTCGATGTGGTCCCAATGCGCATGGCTCGAGATCATGATCCGGATGTCCCGAACGTTGAACCCGAGTTTCTCGACGTTCGAGACGATGAGCGCGTGCATATCGGCGGTGCCCGTGTCGTGAAGAATGTGGCCCTCCGGCGTGGTGATGAGGTAGGAGCCATATTGGCCGCCGACATAGTAGATATTGCCTATGATGCGGAACGGTTCCACGGCTTCACTCGCCACCTGAACTCGCTCCCCTCGTGCCGCTGCACCATACGGCGACATAGATACCATCGCTGCACTCAGTACCACCAATGCACATATCAGACGCATACGGCCTCCTTACCTGGTGTGTCGCCCGTCCGCTACGAGAAGCGGCATCAAATAAAACGGTTGTTTTCGACAGAATCTACTTGAATCGTACCGGGTTTGTCGGAGGGCTTTTTCCTTGAGAGGTTTGAGCCATGTCACGACCGAGTCGGTATGCCCCCGAAGTACGCGAGCGGGCGGTTCGGATGGTCCGCGAGCACGGGGCCGAGCATCCGTCCCAATGGGCGGCGATCGGGTCGATCGCCGGCAAGTTGGCGTGCACGGCCGAAACGCGGCGGAAGTGGGTCCGGCAGGCCGAGCGGGATACCGGTGAGCGCGGCGGCCTGATGACCGAGGAGCGCCAGCGCCAAACAGCATCTGGAACAACTGCGCCTCAGGTGATAACTCGTCGGCGTCCGACATGATGATTCCTTCAGGACATGGAATTACTGTCCAGCCCGTGAATGGCGGCGATGTTCGGGTGGTTGAGGCTGGCGAGGATCTGCGCCTCCCGCGTGAACCGGGCGAGGCGATCGGGATCATCCGCGAAGGCGTCGGGCAGGATCTTCAGCGCGACCTGGCGGTTGAGCTGCGTGTCAGTGGCCTGCCAGACCTGGCCCATCCCGCCCTCGCCGAGGAGGGCGGTCACGTCGTAGTGCCCGAGGCGGGTGCCGGGACTCAGAGGCATGATCTGTAGGGGCCGACCGGGTCATTCTACGCCGAAGTGGTCCACGGCTGCAGCCGATGCACGGGAATGGCCCGAGAAGGCTCAGGTATGCGTTCTTTGAGGGCCGGGTGACTTCTAGGTGCGTCACAAGAGCGGCGTTGTGTGGGTCGATCTTCGCGCTGCGGCGGTGAGTCACCGCCAGTAGCTGAACTCGGCCTCGTAGCAGGAGCCTTCGAGGTCCGCGACCTTGCCCTGAAAGTACGCCTGCGCAGCGGCGATCGCGCCGTTGTAGACAGTCGGTCCGAGCTCGCCGAGGAAGAAGTCCAGCAGTAGCTTCGCCTTGAGATCCCCGACCTCCTCGTCCATGTTCTTCGTGAAGTAGCGCTTGATTGATGCGACCACCCGCTGCTCCGCGTCCCGCTCGAGCTTAATCGCCACGCTCACCCCCTGTGTCGGTTCGGGAGTCGGTCAGCCACGCCCTCAACCTGACAACCACCCACGGCATCGACTCAACATGCACACCGGCGCACGGCACGCACGCCACGCGGCGCAAGCTCTTGCGTGTGTTTCAAATGTAGTTGGCTGCTTACTTTCCTCGGGTGACCGTAACATGTTGTGGTCGGCCCAATCAGGGCAATCTAGCGTACTTGACCGACGACTGAACCCTGGCCCGTCAGCCGCAGAGCCCCACGCTACTACGCACGAGCCTGGAAGCTATTCCTTCTTGGATCGTGCGCCACTCAGCGCGTTCTCGACCGAGTAGTTGCCCTCGTGGCACGCATACTCGTAGATCTCGTACTCGCTGTTGCGCTCCATCGGGAACGAGGCGGTCCACGTCCCGGTATACGTATCCGGATCATCGACCTGAATCGAGTATTGCAGCATGTCGGAACCGACGATCGTGAACCGTTCGATGAGCCGCTGCCTTTCCGACTGGCGCGACCGGCTGCCCGCCGTCTGCGCCCGCATGCTTCGCACGTGTCGGAAGTTGGTCGACTCGACGACGAGCGTGTTGCCTTCCCAGCGGCCACGCGGGTCACCTTCCCACTGACGGATCTTGTCGCTGACGTGTGCACGGCCATCGACCGGGATGATGCGGGCGCGATGGATCATCTCACTCTGGATGATCACAAACCCCGGCACCTGCAGGATGCGCGCGCCGTTGTTGTACACGCCCGGCATCATGATGCTGAGCACGCCGCGGGTGATACAGCGATCGGCCGACTCCATGAACTCGTAGGAATCGTGCAGGCGGGCCATGTTCTCGTCTATCACCGCTTGCGCCGCCGCCGTGTAGTCAGGGATTTGCCCGTTGAGCGGCTCGACGATCCGAGCCGGGGCGGGCGGCTCCCCTGCCTCGTTCCAATACGAATCGAACCAGTAGGCCCCATACGCACCGACACTCGGCGCACGTGGCAAGGCGGCGCGTCGTGCCGCCTCCGCTGCCCGCGCCCCGGCGATCGCCTGCAGGTCCTCGGCCGTGAACGTGGGACCGGAGAACCCGTCGGGGAGCTCTAGCGGTGTGCTCAGGGCGTCGATGTTGTCCCACATGCCCTGGATGTCCGGCTGGCCGTCAGAAAGACGGGCTGGCTCCCAGGCCGCGGTGCTCCCGTCCTGTCCCCACGTTGGTGTCGCCCCGACGCCGACCAAGACGGCAAGCGCGGTTGACGCGACGAGCAGGCGCGTGACCATAGTCATCCTCCTGTGGCGGATATGCACTCTATCACCTTGGTGGCCGCCGTGATGTAGCGACCCATCAACGCCGGATGCTCAAAGCGGGCCAGGCGGTCGGGGTCGGACGTGAACGCCTCGGGCAGCACCTTGAGCGCCACGTCCCGGTCGAGCTTCGTGTCGCGGGCTTGGTAGACCTCACCCATCCCGCCTTCGCCGATCTTGGCGGTGACCTCGTAGACGCCGAGCGTGGTGCCGGGGCTGAGTGGCATGTCCGTTTCAGAGAGTCGTTGGATTATATCGGCCGTTGCGTTTGCCCAGGCCTGCACTCAGAAAGCTCGGCAGGCACTAGATCGCAACTGGGGGTCGTAAGTAGCTCGAAGTAGCCGGATTACTGCCAGCTGGGATCCACTCGCCTGAACACCGCTACCGCAGGCTCACCGAGCCGGCCGGCGGGAATCTCTCTGGAATCGGCTGGGTGACCCGCCCGGTGGCCGCCCACTCGGCGCCTCGCTGGATCAGCGTCGTGAATCCGATGCACTCCATGGCGGGCCACGGACCGGAACCGACGGCGGCCCCGCCGTCCACGTGACCCATCGCGGTGCCGAACACGCGGCCCTGCCCGTACCGCACGGTGTGCGCGATCGGCTCGTGGTCGCCCGTGCCGTGGGTCAGTTCGCCCCAGTGCGCTTCGCGGGCCGGGTCGGAGTAAGCGGTCGCCAGAATAGTCATGTTCTTTCCCGGGCCCCGCTGGTTGCTGTAGAGCTCGTCGGTGCCGTGCAGCCAGACCGGGGGCAGGCCCCGCATGATCGGGTGGTCCGACTCGCGGGTCACCACCTCGTACTCGTGGGCGTCGACGCACTCGCCGGCGTGTCCCGGGCTGTGGTCGAGCACCAGCTTGCCGCCGCGATACTTCACGAACGGGCCGGCACTGTCGTCCCGGCCGCCCCACCCACCGATACCCATCATCTCGTTGAAGGCGACCCAGTCCTTGAAGGCGTGGTTCACGGCATGGCCGAAGACCATCCCGCCGCCGTTTCGCATGTAGCGCTCGAACGACGCCTCGACCGCCGCCGGCCACCGGTCGCCGTTGTACTCCAACACCACGACGTCGTAGGCGTCGAAGTCGGGGACGAACCCGCTCATGTCGGAACCCCGGGGCGGGCTGGTCATGAGATCGATCTCGAACAGTCCCGTGTCTTCGAGAATCTCCACGTAGTGCGCGCTCAGCACCTCCCAGCCGTGGTTGTTCTGACCGGTCAGCACCATCGCGCGGAGCTTCCCGTCCTGCTCGGCCTGTAGCGTCGAACCGTTGATGCACAGCAGGCAAACAACCAGGAGGTGACACAGGATACGGCTCATCGTCTTCTCCATCGGTGTGGGGTGATTACTACCGGCTTCAAGAGGCATCGTCGTCTGAGGTCTCCACGGTGCGTTCCAGGCGGGTGTCGCGGGCCTTGTAGACCTCGCCCATGCCCCCAGCGCCAATGGGCGAGAGGATCTCGTAGGGGCCGAGGGTGGTGCCGGGGCTGAGTGCCATAGAACGAGCCAGGTGTCAGCGGCTCGGCCATTGTAGCCGCGCCGCTCGGAGCCGGATCGACCGACTCACACCGGAATGGGCTTTGTTCCGCTGTACTTAATTCCCAGGCGGACGATATCCGGCCTGTCCGGCCCTCTTCGTTGCCTCGATACCGTCCTCAATGCTCAGAAGCGGAGTCGTCTTGAGGTTGATGGCTCCGCCGGCAGCAACCGCGATGCTGATAGCAGCGGCGCTGACGTTGTCAGGGAAGCTCGCCACTACGGCAAGGTCGAACTCGCCGAAACACAGCCACGAGTGATCGATTGTGCCGCCGAGTGCTTCGAATGCCGGACGGACTGCGTCCAACCGGTTTTTGGGATCCTTGACCTGCGCTGCCCAGGCATCGGACGTGTACGATCCTTGCAACAGATATTGCGGCATCTTTTCTCCTTCTGGTTGAAACGGTTTATGTCTCCGACAACGAGTGTCATTTCCGTCTGGGACCCCTCGCCCAGCAGGGCGGTCACGTCGTGATGGCCGAGGCGGGTGCCGGGGCTGAGAGGCATGGTCTGCTGGGCCGAATATCGAGGTCATTCTACGCCGAAGGGGTCAACGCCTCCAGCGTCGTCGCTACGGCACGGAGCCGGCGAACGGGTTCCCGCCGTAGGTCGTCAAGCAATACGCCCCGAGGCTGAAGACGGTGGTGGCGATGTTGACGATGGCGAAGACGCCGAGGACGAGCAGCGCGGTCACGCGGAGGCGTATCGGGTGGGTCCGCGGCAGCGCGGTGGCCGGTCGACCTGGCGATCCCCGCTCGCCGATGAGGGTGGTCACGTCGTAGTGCCCGAGGCGGGTGCCAGGGCTGAGGGCCATGAGCTGTTGAGTCTGCTGACCGGGCTAGTCTACGCGCAGGCGGTCAACGGGTCCAGCAACCGGCGGAACGGCCGCTGGTGCTTGCGCCGTTGACTGTTGGTTGTGGGCACGTATCCCACTGCAAGACAGACACTTACGCCATAATTGGCACATGGCGCACGTCACAATCGCCATGCTTGGTGTAACTTGTTGCACGGTAGCGTCTGAACGTCGCATCACCAACAGTCAACGAAGCAAGCACCCGTCGGTGCGATAACCGCCGCGTGCGGCGGGACCTGTTGGATCTCCGGCCGCATAGCGGTTGTGCTGCGCGGGCCCGAAGGGACGTCGTTGAATGCGATTCTTTCTTTCCCCGAATCTGAGCCTATGGAAGTTGTTCCTGTCCCTGGTCGTCCCGACGTTGGTCGGGGCGTGCCAGCCCGCGACCCCGTCCGAGCCGGCCGCGTTCGCGGTCGACTTCGAGAAGTACGCTCTCGAGAATGGCCTCGAAGTGGTGCTGCACGTCGACCGCTCTGACCCGATCGTCGCCGTCGCGGTGACCTATCATGTTGGCTCTGCCCGTGAACGTCCCACCAAGACGGGATTTGCCCACTTGTTCGAACACCTGCTGTTCCTGGATTCGGAAAACCTCGGCCCGGGCGGCATCGACATCCTGAGCGATAAGGTCGGGGGCAGCATGAACGGCTCGACCAACCAGGACAGGACGAACTACTACCAGGTTGTCCCACGCGACGCGCTGGAGAAGGTGCTCTGGGCCGAGTCCGATCGTATGGGCTACTTCATTAACACGGTGACCGCGGAGGTGGTCGAGAAAGAGAAGCAGGTCGTCAAGAACGAGAAGCGACAGAGCTACGACAACAGGCCTGGCGGCCACACTTACGCCGTCATCGATCGGAACATCTACCCACCCGCGCATCCCTATCACTGGCAGGTTATCGGTTCTCTCGAGGACCTCGACACGGCAACGCTCGGCGATGTCCGCGAGTTCTACGACACCTGGTATGGACCGAATAACGCGACCTTGGTCCTCTCTGGTGACTTCGACACGGCCGAGGCTCGGGAATGGATCGAGAAATACTTTGGGGAGATTCAAGCCGGCTCCGCGCCAACGCAGGTGCCCGGGATTCCGTCGGTCGACTTGAGCGAGACCAAAAGGTTGTTCCACGAAGACAAGCTGGCGCGCGTGCCCACGCTGACCATGTCGTGGCCGACCGTACCGAAGTATCACGCTGACGCCTATCCGCTAGAGCTGCTGGCGGCGCTGCTCGCGGAGGGCAAGAAGTCTTCTTTATACGCCGTGATCGTTGACGAGGAGAAGCTCGCGCCATCAGTCGATGCGTACACCGAAGGAGGCGAGCTGGCCGGGAAGTTCAACATCTGGATCGAGGGTTTCGAGCGAGTGAATCTGAACCGCGTCGATCTGGCGATCCAGACCGCGCTCGACCACTTCGAGCAGGAAGGCTTCACCGAAGCGGACCTGGACAGGGTCAAAGCGGTGAGAGAAACGGCGTTCTACGACGGATACAACAGTATTTCGAGCGTACTGGGAAAGGCGTTCGCGTTGGCCGAGTACAACATCTTCGCCGGGTCCCCCGGATACCTGTCCGAAGACATCACGCGTGTGCTGTCCGTCACGGCCGCGGACGTCATCCGCGTGCACGAACGGTACATCCGCGACCGGCACTTCGTTGCCACCAGCTTCGTACCGGCTGGCGATGCCGCCCTGGCGCTGGCTGACTCGGTGCGAGCCGAAGTCGTCGAGGAACCGATCATCACAGGCCGCGAGGCTGAGCTTGCGACCACGCCCGAGAGGAATGTTGCGAAGACACCGAGCACCTTCGACCGGTCGGTGGAACCTCCGTTCGGCCCGACACCGTCTCTGACGGTTCCTGAAATCTGGACCGGCACCCTGGCGAACGGAGTGGAGGTGTACGGCATCGAACACAACGAGGTGCCGGTCGTCCGTTTCACGATTCGGCTGCGCGGCGGCTTGCTGCTCGACGACCCGTCGAAGGTCGGCGTTGCACATCTCGTCGCCCAGATGATGACGGAGGGAACCGCGGGCCGGACTCCCGAGGAACTGGAGGAGGCCATCGAGGCCCTCGGCTCGTCGATTACGGTCACGGCCGGCCGCGAGAGCCTGATCATTTCCGGCAGCACGCTCGCAAGAAACTACGACCGCACGATGGCGCTGGTGGAAGAGATCCTGCTGGAACCACGGTGGGATGCGAACGAGTTCTCGCGGGTCACGCAACAGACCATCAGCCGGCTGCGGCAACAGTCGGCGGACCCAAATGCCATCGCCGCCAACACGTTCAATCGCCTGATCTACGGACGGGACCACATCCTCGCGAACAACGTACTTGGCACGACGGCGTCGGTCGAGTCGGCCACTCTCGAGGACCTCCAGGGCTATTACCAACGCTACGTGTCGCCGGCGGTAGCGAGCATCCATGTCGTCGGGGATATCTCGAAGGACGGGGCGATGATCTCGATGACGGGCCTGGGCAAGCGGTGGGCGCGGGTCGTGGTAGACCTTCCGCGTTACGAACTGCCGACCGACGCAATCGGCGGCCGCATCTACTTCGTAGACGTTCCGGGAGCCAGTCAGTCCGTTATCCGTGTCGGCGCGATAGCGCTGGCGGAGACCGACTCGGACTTTTTGCCTGCATCGGTGATGAACGTGCGGCTGGGAGGGGTGTTCGTGTCCCGGCTGAACCAGGTGCTCCGCGAGCAGAAGGGGTACACGTACGGGGCGTCGTCGCGCTTTTCTGGTAGCGATCTGCCCGGGCCC
>Ga0310122_10003346_pt1 | contig 10167 bp, 5 predicted proteins | sample CB6_Bottom_1051__FD_203503 | JGI IMG/M metagenome (GOLD analysis project Ga0310122, IMG submission 203503) | Marine microbial communities from Western Arctic Ocean, Canada - CB6_Bottom_1051 | ecosystem: Environmental > Aquatic > Marine > Oceanic | place: Canada: Western Arctic Ocean | collected...
CCCTGCCCGAAGCACAACTCGATCGATTCATGTTCCATATCATCATTGAACATCCACCTGAAGACGAGGAATTCGAGGTCGTCCGAACCACCACGTCGATCCAGAACCCTCAGTTCTCGCCTACAGTCACCGGCGATGATCTCGTGAAATTCCAAGAGCTTGTCCGTAAGGTGCCGGTTTCAGAGCCGGTTATGCGCTACGCCCTCAATCTGGTCCGCGCGAGCCGTGCCGATAAGAATGGACCTGATTTCGTGAAGAAATGGATTGCGTTCGGTGCTAGCGTTCGCGCCGCCCAGTACCTCGTGCTGGGAGGAAAGGCGCGTGCGCTCAATGAGGGCCGTTATCACGTAAATTTCGATGACATCCGGGCATTGGCGCATCCCGTACTCCGGCACAGGGTCTTAACCAATTTCCACGCAATGTCAGAGGGTGTAACAACTGATCAAATCATTGATCAGCTTTTAGACACGGTGACCGTGCCGACTTCGGGGATGTAGGTATCGTGGCGGCTCAGAGACACACCCTGATTCCAGGGGCGTCGTTCGTCGACCCGAAGGTATTGGCCCGAATAGAGAATCTTGAACTTGTGGCCCGCATACTCGTAGACGGCTTCATTAACGGCATCCACAAAGCGTCTTACCTAGGTGTGTCCGTTGATTTCGCTGAACACCGCGGCTACATGCCTGGTGACGACATTCGTCGTATTGACTGGCGACTTTACGCTCGGACCGATCGCTATTACGTAAAGGAGTTCGAAGCCGACTCGAATGCCAACTTCTCGGTAATCCTAGATGTGTCGAAGTCAATGGGGTTTTCAAGTGGAGGACTCTCGAAACTTGACTACGCGAAGTTCTTAGCCGCGTCGCTCACCTATCTAGCGAACCAGCAACGGGATCGTGTGGGTATTGTCACATTCGACAGCGAAATCATTGAGCGGGTGCCTCCATCGGCGAAGCATCTTGACGTTGTGTTCCACACGATTGACCGTGCGATCGCTGGCCGACCTGGCCTGCTTGGCGGTCCACTGTTGCGGATGACAGAGTTTTTTAAGCGGCGTGGAATCCTCGCCTTGATCTCTGACTTCTACGAAGAGCCAGATACCATCCTCCGCGCAGTAAAACAATTTCGTGCTCAGGGGCACGACGTGATGGTCTTCCACGTTCTCGATCCGGCTGAACTCGAGTTTCCGTACGATGCCGCTTCCAGCTTCGAAGATATGGAGAGCGGTGAGCGTATTCCAATCGTGCCCGAGAACCTCCGTGAACAGTACAAGAAACTCATTGAAGAACATACGTCGGCACTTGCAAAGTCCTTCAACGAACAACGAATCGACTATGCAGTGTTCAATACCTCAACGCCAATTGACTACGCGCTGTTTGCATTTCTGTCGGCGCGTGAACGGATGGCGAGAGTCCGCTGATGGCATTTCTGGCACCGTTATTGCTACTCGGTCTCGCTGCACTCGCGGTCCCAGTACTTTTACATCTCACCCACCGCGAACGTGATCAGGTTGTTTTGTTCCCATCGCTCATGTTCCTTGAGCGTGTGCCGTATCGCTCGATGCGCCGGCAGAAGATTCGCAATTGGCCGCTATTCTTACTCCGCTGTGCCGCATTTATTTTATTGATTTTGGCTTTCGCACGGCCATTCTTCACTGATACAACCAGCCTGGCAGTTACACTGAACGGGGGCAGAGAAATTGTGCTTCTGCTCGATCGTTCGTACAGCATGGGCTACAGCGACCGTTGGCAACAGGCTCAGGTAGCTGCTCGAGAGGAAATCAACACCCTAGGCCCTAACGACTTGGCTACGCTAGTGCTTTTCGAACAGAGGGCCGAGATCGGTGCCCGTTCGTCAGTCAATCACGACAGCGTGTACGCGGCGATCGCACGCGCTGAGGTCGGCGCTAACATCACGCGCTTTGGCCCTGCACTGCAACTGGCCAAGAGCATCCTCGAGCAATCTGAATTCACGGAACGCGAAGTGGTCCTCATTTCTGATTTCCAGAAAAACGGTTGGAGCGGAGACGAGGCGGTTTCGTTCGAAGACGGGATCCGCCTTCGTCCGCTACCAATCGACGGAACTGACGCGTCGAACGTGACGATAACGTCGGTAGCCTTCGAGCGTGAGCCGTTCTCGGCCGCTGAACAGGTCACCACTGTGGCTAGACTGGTGAACCAGAGCGACCTGAACGTTACTAATCTCTTAGTCACACTTGAACTCGACGGACGCGAAGTCGCAACGCAGCAGATCGATATAGCAGCTAGTGGCACAGCTATGGTCAGCTTTGATCCGTTCATTGTGGGCGAAGACCAGCTTCGCGGGACTGTGCGGATCAGTGATGACGCGCTGCTACAGGACAACATGTTCCACTTCACGGTTTCGTCCGGCCAGCTGGTCTCAGTCCTAATCGTTAAACCCGATGCACCTACTTTAGACTCAAGCCTGTACCTCGAGAACGCCCTTGCCGTAGGCAATACGCCGACATTCGTCACTGAGACAATAACAGTCCGCGATCTCAATACAGATGTGCTGGAAGGGCGGTCAGTCGTTATTCTAAATGACACTGCGCCGTTCGACGGCCCTGCGGGGAATGCGCTGGTCAACTTTGTTGGCGCGGGCGGAGGACTTTTGGCCGTCCTCGGTGAAAGCGTACGCTGGACGCCCGAGGCGTCCGATGTATTGCCCGGCTCATTCGGTGCGCCCACCGCTCGCCTCAGCAGTCGGAACAACGTCCTAGGCTACGTTGACTATAGCCACCCAGTGTTTGACGTCTTCAACGCTCCCCGCAGTGGTGACCTTTCATCAGCACAATTCTTTCAGCAGAGACCATTCACCGTCACTAATCCCGAGTCTGTACTGGCGCGCTTTGCCGATGGCTCGGTGGCGCTCGCCGAGCGCCGTATCGGGCAGGGTCACGTGCTGGTATGGGCGTCCACACTCGATAGTTACTGGAACGACCTAGCTCTCAAACCGGTCTACCTACCCTTCGTTCATCAGTTAGTGAAGCACCTCGGCAAGTATGTCGAACCGATCGAATGGCATACCACAGCCCAGGTACTCGATGTGGCGAGCATGTACGCGGCGAGTGGCCATCAGCTTGAACTAGAGCGCGATGACCCGGTCGCGGTCACACCGACCGGGGTGCGGCTGCCGATCACAGGCACTGATTCCACCGTGTTGCTTGAACTCGCTCACCAGGGATTCTACGAAATACACACACCTGGTGCCGTTGTCGACGTGCCGCTCGCCCTCGCCGTCAACGCCGATCGTAGCGAATCAGACCTGACGACACTCGACCCCCAAGAACTGGCCAGTTCGGTCACTGGGCGGGCGGTCACTGAAAGACTTGGAAATCTGGTACTGCACGAGCGGAGTCCTGACGACGCGGAGGGACAGCAAGCACTATGGCGATATCTGCTTGTCGCGGCACTCCTGCTCCTGACTGCCGAGACCGTGCTATCAAACCAGCTGTCGCAAAGGGTTCGTTAGGAACTGTTAACGTGGCGCGTCCGTGGATGGCTGCGCAGATGGGCCGGGGTGAACGGCTGCAGGATGTTCTGCGAAGATAGGCGAAAATGTGAGATAACTTGAGCACACGGATATGCTGTTAACCGGTCATCGATCGCAATCCCCTCGCGAAGATCTCGTTCGAGTTATCCGTCAAGTTCGTTACCGCTGGCGGCTTAAGATCGTGCTACGCGGCGTGGCCGTCATGATCACGGCTAGCATCGTAGCCTTTTTGCTTTCGGCCTACGGCCTTGAGTATTTCCGCTTTAGTGCCCCAGCAATCATTACGTTCCGGATACTTACCTACTTGACGCTGACGTTGCTTCTCGTCTGGTCACTTCTGCTTCCGCTGTCGCGCCGAGTCTCGGACGAGTTAGTCGCGCTGTACCTCGAGGAACACGAACCATCACTTCAGGCGAGCGTCTTAAGCGCGCTTGAGGAAAGTGGCAAGCCCGATGTATCCAGCCGCGATGACATGTCGCCAGCACTCATCCGGCGGTTGACCGAGGTTGCCGTCGAGAAGTGTGACTCGATAGATTCTGGCCGCGCTGTCGAACGACGTAGTCTTCAGCGCACATCAGGCGCGTTGGTCGGACTGGCTGCAACTTCAGCAATGCTGTTCCTATTCGGCCCGAGTTATCTACGCCATGGTCTTTCGGCAGTCGCGTTTCCGCATCGGAGCGTTGAGACTGTAAGTCCATACAAGATCGTTGTGGCACCTGGTAACGTAACCATCGCTCGTGGTACCGACCAGGTGATCACGGCCGAGCTCGTCGGCTTTCAAACCGAGAAGGTCGAACTCTATTCGCGCTCCCACGCGAGTGTGCCGTACGAGCCATTGACGCTTGTGACGGGCCTTGAGGAAAACCAATACGAAGTGATGCTGTTTGACATTGGCGAAGCGACCGATTACTTCGTCCAGTCATCGGGTATCCGTTCACCGGTCTATACGCTTGAGGTCATCGACATACCCTTCGTCGAGCGCCTCGAACTCGAGTATCACTTCCCCCCGTATACCGAACTTCCACCGCGCACCATTGAAGACGGGGGCGACATCGCGGCATTGCGCGGTACCGAAGTGCGGGTCCGTGCCGTGCCAACCACCGAGACCCTGGGTGGCCGGTTTGTCATCAATGAAGAAACGATTCTTCCGATGGACCGCCAATCCGATGGTTCGTTCAAGACGAGCTTTACAGTTGAAACGAGCGGCTTCTACCGGATTGATCTCGAGGATCACAACGGTGCGATGATTACGGCGTCGTCGCAGCACACAATTGAGGTGCTCGATGACCAACCACCCGTCGTCGGTTTCGAGAAGCCGGGGCGTGACATAACAGCATCGTCCGTCGAGGAGATTTTTGTTGAGGCTAAGGCCAACGACGATTTCGGTGTTCAAGCCCTCGAGCTTGTCTATGCGATCAACGGCTCCGACGACAAGGTCCTTGAACTCTTCAACAACCCTGAAGATACGCCATACGACACCTCGGCCGGATACACATTCTTTCTCGAGGAGTTTGGTCTCGAGCCTGGCGATCTGATTTCCTACTACGCACGGGCACGCGATTCGGCGACTGGCGACAAGTCCAACGTTGGGACAAGCGACCTCTACTTTATTCAGATTCGGCCGTTCGGTAAGAACTTCCTGCCCGCTGAATCGCAGGCCGGCATGGGCGGAGGCGGCGGGGCTGGAGCTGCGTCGCCAGATGCTCTTTCACAACAGCAACGTGAGATCGTTTCAGCCACGTTTAACATCGTGCGTGATCGCAGCGAATACACTGACGAGGAGTTCCGGGAGAACGTCGTTTTCCTGGCGTTAGCACAGGGTAAGCTGCGCGAGGAGGTACAGACCCTGCTCGGTCGGCTGAATAGCCGTGTTGTAAATGTGGACCCGGCGTTTGTTGAAATCTCTGAGATCCTTCCACAGGCAGTGACGTCAATGCAGCGGGCTGAGGAGACCTTGCAAACCCAGAACGCCAAGGATGCACTACCGCCGGAGCAGCACGCGCTCCGAATGCTGCAGCGGGCCGAAGCAACCTACGAGGAAGTGCGTGTTGCGATGGAGTCGCAAGGCGGCGGTGGTGGTGGGAGTGGAGGCCGCCAGTCGGCTGCCGAGGATCTCGCTGATTTGTTCGAACTCGAGCTCGACAAGCTGCAGAACCAGTATGAAACCCTGCAGAGCGCGCAACAACAGCTAGCCGACACAAAGCTTGATGAAACACTCGAGCGACTAAAGGAACTGGCGCGACGGCAAGAACAGGAGGCCGAGCGACAGCGTTTGCGAGCTAGGGGCCAGCGCACCGCTTCCTCAGGCAGCGGCGCGAGTCAACGTGCACTTGCCGATGAGACCGAAGAGGCCGCGCGGCAGCTCGAGCGGCTTGCCCGTAACGAATCCGACCCCGACCTAATGCAGGCTGCGCGGCAGCTCCAGAAAGCGGCCGACGCAATGCGCCGTGCAGCGGTGGACCCAGGCAACAACGGAATGGTTGACGCGGGCGCGGCACTCGAGCAATTACGTGAAGCACAGAGTCGGCTGGAACAGGAACAGTCGGGACGGCTCAAGCGGAACATCGCAACTGCGCTCGACCGTGTCGACGCACTGGCCGAAGCCGAGCGCCAGGTTGCCGACCAAGTGGCTCAACTCGACCAGGACGCACAGGTGCGCCGTACACAGGTGGGCCCGCTCATGGGACGTAAAGATCAGATGTCGACGGAGGTTGCCAGCCTGGAACGCCAACTTGATAACACATCAGCCGAGTTTCGGCGTGACGAACGCGAAGCATCCCAACGCTTGCAGGCCGCTGCTGACTCGATCAGAAAGAACAAGCTCAAGGAGAAAATCAGGTATTCGAAAGGGGTCATCCTGGGCCGCGCGCCCGAGTATTCCAGGGCGTTCGAACAACAAATTGGTGCGGACATCGAAGAAATCCGGCAAGCGCTTAGTGAAGCAGAGGCAGCCATTGGACAAAATCCAGCAGACCAGTGGGCCGAAGCGCTTGAAGCAACACGTGATCTGATGCGAGGTGTCCAATCACTCGAGCAGCGGGTCGGTGAGGCAGCACGACGAGACAGACCTGCTCAAGATGAACAGCAACGTCAATCTCAGGGTGACTTACAGCAGGGTGGGCAAAATGCCCAGGGACAGAGAGGTGGCGACAATCGCAGCGGTTTGCCGAACCAGGGTGGTAATCGGACCCACGCCCAGCCGGGCGATTGGAACGTAGGACCAGACCAAGTCCGGCAATTCAGCCGTGAGTATCGAGAACAGGCAATGGATGCCCAGAAACTCAGGCAACTTCTTGAGCAGCAGGGCTTCACCGTGGATGATCTCGATGCTGTTATTCAAGCGCTGCGAGAGTTCGATGACCAACGGATTTACGCCGACGCCGACGAAATCGCCAGACTGCAGACTTTCGTCAACGAGAACCTGAAGCGGTTCGAGTACCGCTTACGGCGCGAAAACGAAGGTGAGAACACTAACCCACTTTTCCTCGCTGGCTCCGACGAGGTGCCCTCAGGCTTCCGCGATCTAATTGAGGAATACTTCCGCAGGCTGTCGCAGGAAGAACCCTCTTTATAACGAAGTCTCTGGTTGCATGCCCAAAACGACGAATCCGCTATTCGATCGGGCTCTATTGCCTCGTTTTGACGTCATCAAGCCTGAACATGTCGAGCCGGGCGTAGAGAAGCTGCTGGCAACTCTCAGCACCCAACTGCTTCAACTCGAACGCACATCAAAACCGACTTGGACGGAACTGGTCGAGCCACTCGAACGGATCGATGAGGAATTGTCTACCCAGTGGAGGGTCATTTCGCATCTGACTGGTGTGGCAAATAGCGAGGCGCTGCGTGTTGCGTACGCGAAGGTTGAACCAAAGCTCATTCGCTTTTCGGTCCGCATCAGTCAAAGCCGTCCAATTTTCGATGCTTTATGCTCGCTGCGTGACGGCGATGAATGGAACCAACTTAACCGCAGTCAACAACGAATTGTCACGCTGTTGATCCGCGACTCGCAACTCACTGGTGTGGGGCTTAATGGCGGGGCACGCGAACGGTTTAACAAGATTCAAACGGAGTTAGCGGAACTGTCGACGCGCTTTTCGAATAATGTGCTCGACGCAACCAAAGCCTTCTCAAAGACCCTTCGGGGGTTTGATGAGGTTGCTGGCCTGCCAGATAGCGCATTGCAGCTGGCGGCACAATCGGCGCGTGACGCTGGAGAAACGAATGCCACGCCGGTTGACGGTCCCTGGCGAATTACACTTGATCAGCCAAGCTTTGAAGCGTTCATACAACACAGCCGACGGCGTGAACTTCGCGAGGAACTATATCGGGCCTACATCACACGAGCTTCCGAAGGTGACCTCGACAACGCGACGATCATCAAGAGGATTCTGCAACTGCGACGCGAGGCCGCGAACCTCCTCGGCTACGCCACCCACGCCGAGCTAAGCATTTCGACCAAAATGGCGGCGAGTGTCGACGCGGTCGAGAAGCTTCTCGAGGAGTTACGGGTCGCATCGTTCGATGCCGCCCACCGGGACCTTGACGACCTCAACGAGTTTGCCAAGACACACCCAGAATTTCTGGCGAAGGCCACGGACTGCCCGGATGCACTGGCGCACTGGGACCTGCCCTTCTGGGCCGAACGCTTGCGAGAGCAGCGTTACGACTTCTCCGAAGAGGAACTTCGGCAGTACTTTCCTCTTCCGCGCGTTCTCGACGGTATGTTTAGACTGGCCCAACAGCTCTTCGGTATTGAGATTCAAGAAGCAGATGGCGAAGCACCGGTTTGGCACCCCGACGTGCGCTTCTTTCGGGTGATCGGCGAGGACAAAAAACCGCTCGCAGCGTTTTACCTCGATCCTTATAGCCGGCCGGGCGAAAAACGTGGTGGTGCTTGGATGGACGAGTGTATAGGCCGCAGCCGTCTCTTCAGGAACCCTGACGGAGGTCCCCGCCTGCCAGTTGCTTATTTGGTCTGTAATCAGAGTCCGCCCGTGAACGGAAAACCATCGCTGATGCGGTTTCGAGAGGTCGAAACACTGTTCCACGAATTCGGCCACGGACTACAGCACATGTTGACGCAGGTTGACTACGGATTCGCCTCGGGTATCCACAACATCGAACACGACGCCGTCGAGTTGCCAAGTCAGTTCATGGAAAATTGGTGCTATCACCGAAAGACACTGCTTGGACTCAGTGGACATCATGAAACCAGCGAACCGCTGCCCGACACGCTCTACGAAAAAATCTGCGCAGCGCGCACCTACCGCGCCGGTAGCCTCATGCTGCGCCAGCTCCATTTCGGGTTCACCGACTTGGCCTTACATCACACCTTCGAACCTGATGGCGATCGTGATGCATTCGATATACAGCGAGGATTCGCCGCTAGGACAAGTCCCTTGCCGCCGATCCCTGAGGACCGATTCCTTTGCAGCTTCACGCACATATTCTCCGGTGGCTATTCTGCAGGATACTTTTCATACAAATGGGCCGAAGTGCTGAGCGCAGACGCGTTCGTGGCGTTCGAGGAAGCGGGGCTCGACGACGAACAGGCCGTTGCTAGAATCGGTCGAAGGTTTCGCGACACCGTACTGAGCCTCGGAGGTAGTCGACCCGCCATGGAGGTTTTCACCGCGTTCCGAGGCCGCGAGCCCGATACAGCAGCGCTGCTACGGCACTCAGGATTGAAAAAGTAGATCTCCGCGTGCTGGTCTTTGGTAAGACCAGCCGCTAGGGTTCCGAACCAGGACCGTCAGCTACTTTTATATCATCGCCTGTGTGGGTTTTCTGAGTTAGGCGAGTCGCACAGGCTTTCGCTCCATCGTGGGTAAGCCGAGGGCTATGTGCTCAGTTTGGTTTAGAATGGTGGCCTCGAGTTGTTGCTGCACCCATGTCGCTGCTCACCAAACTCCGCCTCGTGTTTTCTCTCGGCCAAGGCATAAAGAGGCTCACTCACGGTCTTACTGAGACCGAAGCTGGGCTCGACCCTTTTCGTCTCTTCAGTGAGTGGTTCCAACACGCCAAGACTTCTGGCGTCGCCCTACCTGAGGCGATGACCCTCGCCACCGCCTCAAAAGACGGTGTTCCATCAGCCCGTATTGTTCTGCTCAAGAGCTTCGACCCCCGCGGTTTCATTTTCTACACCAACTACGACAGTCGCAAAGGCCGCGATCTCGAGGAAAATCCGTGTGTCGCGCTTATCTGTCACTGGACTGTGTTGCAACGTCAGATACGGATTGAAGGAAGAGTCGAGCGTACTAGCCAAGAGGAGTCGACCGCATACTTCCGTACCCGCCCACGCGGGAGTCAGATCGGCGCCTGGGCTTCCACGCAGAGTGCCTCACTCGACAGCTATGACCAGATCGTTCGTCGGGCGATGGAATTCGAACAGAAATTTAGAGGTCAAGACGTTCCGCTGCCATCCTTCTGGGGTGGCTATGTCGTCAGGCCGACACGAATCGAGTTCTGGCAAGGTCGGGCAAACCGGCTGCATGATCGTTTGTTATACGAACGCGAAGGTAGCGGCTGGAAGGTCACACGCCTAAACCCGTGACCTGGGAATACGGGCGGGAGCACTGCGCGTCAGACCGTTTTCTTGTATCAAGATTCCATCACTGGGCCTTGGTCGATGTGATCAAAACCACCTTAATCTCC
>Ga0310122_10003347_pt1 | contig 10166 bp, 7 predicted proteins | sample CB6_Bottom_1051__FD_203503 | JGI IMG/M metagenome (GOLD analysis project Ga0310122, IMG submission 203503) | Marine microbial communities from Western Arctic Ocean, Canada - CB6_Bottom_1051 | ecosystem: Environmental > Aquatic > Marine > Oceanic | place: Canada: Western Arctic Ocean | collected...
GTCAGAAAGGAGGCTGAAAATGAAAGGACCATTGGGCAACATCATGAAACAAGCGCAGGAGATGCAGGACAACCTGAAAAAGGCGCAGGAAGAATTAGCGACGATAGAGGTGACAGGCAGTGCGGGAGGCGGTTTGGTTGAAATCATCATGACCTGTCGACATGATATTCGGCGTGTCTGTATCGACGACAGCCTTATTGGTGATGACAAGGAGGTGTTGGAAGATCTTGTTGCGGCCGCGGTAAACGATGCGGTTCGCCGGGTTGAAAAAACCAGTCAGGAGAAAATGGGGGGTTTGGCCGCTGGACTCAATATTCCGGGTCTTAATCTGCCGTTTTGATTCATGTCTGAGAGTCGCTCAATTGATCGATTAAGGCAAGCCCTGAAACGGTTACCTGGTGTTGGGCCGAAGACGGCTCAGCGAATGGCGTTTCACCTGCTTGAAAGGGATAGAGAAGGGGCGCGCCTACTGGCTGAAGCGATTAATGATGCCGCCGATTCGGTCAAGCATTGTGTTCGCTGCAACAATTTCAGTGAAACTGAGACGTGTGCCATTTGCACCTCCCCCAAGCGCGAAGCGGGCTTATTGTGTGTGGTCGAAACACCGGCGGATCTCGAAACCATCGAACAAGCCGGCGCTTACACGGGGCTCTATTTTGTTCTCATGGGGTACTTGTCGCCGTTGGATGGCATCGGCCCCGATGAATTGGCCATCAGCCGGCTGCTGCTGATTCTAGATGAAAATCCTGTGACCGAAGTCATTCTTGCGACCAACCTGACTGTCGAAGGGCAGGCGACGGCAGATTATTTGGCAGATCAGTTTGCCAGCAGGGAGATTGTGATTAGTCGTCTGGCCCGGGGCGTGCCAGCGGGTGGAGAGCTCGAGTATATGGATTCAAATACCCTGAATCAGGCGTTCGCCGATCGGCGGGCTATTCATTAACACGACGCCGGACAATGATTGGGAAGCCGAGTGGTCCAGATTAGAGGGTTTGTGTGGAATCGAACGTCAAGGGTTGCCCAAAGACACCTGGTCGGATTGCGTCATCCGCATAGACTACGCGGCCACCGACCACGGTAACCAACGGCCAACCGGTTAATCGACGACCTCGGTAGGCACTCCACCCCGCTCGACTGACTACATCTTCATCTTGAAGTAACTGAGTGGTTTGCATGTCGACTAACGTCAGGTCGGCATCAAAGCCTTCGGCGATTTGGCCCTTGTTGGGTATGCCATAAAGCTGCGCGGGACCACGACACATCCAGTTCAGAATATCTGCTAGTGTGCACCGTCCCTCAGTCATTGCCGTCAGCATCAATGGCAGCGAGGTTTCGACACCCGGCATGCCGCTAGGCGTTGCTGGGTAGTTCACTGATTTCTCGGCCAGGGTGTGGGGTGCGTGATCGGTTGCAATGATATCAATCACGCCATCGTGAAGTCCTTGCCAAAGTTGATCCGCGTTGGCGGGTTCCCGTATCGGGGGATTCATCACTACCCGTGCACCTTGGGTTTTGTAATCTTCAGTGCTGAGAAAGAGATGATTGGGAATGACTTCGCAGGTCACCTGCGAAGGTTTGTTCTGGCGCAATAACTCAACTTCCTCCCCGGTGGAGAGATGCAGAATATGCAGGCGTCGGCCGTAGCGCTCGGACAACTCTAGTGCCCGCCGCGTGGCGATACACGCGGTTTCGGAATCTCGCACTTGTGAGTGGATAGAATAGTCATACGTCGTGTTGTGATCGCTGAGTAACGTGCTAGTCCGTTGCTTGATACGATACTCATCTTCGGCGTGTACGGCAATTAGTCGTTGACCGTGAGAAAAGATCTTATCTAGCGAGGTGTCGTCATCGACGAGTAGGCTGCCCGTGCTAGAGCCCATGAAAATCTTTATCCCACAGGCGGGATGAACGTTATTCAAAGATTCAAGGTTGGATTTCGTGGCGCCGACAAAGAAACCAAAGTTTGCAACGCAGGTTTCAGAAGCGCGTTTGAGTTTCCAATCCATTTGCGTCTGATCAATGGTGGGTGGGTTGCAGTTAGGCATCTCCAAAAAAGAAGTCACCCCGCCGCGCACGGCGGCACGTGCGCCTGAACCAAGGTCTTCCTTGTGAGTCGCCCCAGGCTCACGGAAGTGAACCTGCGGGTCGATTACACCGGGAAGTAGCAGATGACCGTTGCCATCAACACTTTCTGAGCTCTGCGAATTGATGGATGCGGAAATTTCCTGAATGCGCCCGTCGCGGCACCCCACATCACCCGCCATGGTGCTGCCATCGTTGCAAGCGATGTTGGCATTGCGAACGATTAGATCGTACATCAGCTAACGCTGAACGCTTCGCATCAGCGGGGGGAAAGATTCTAAGCGGGTGCCAAGCATTGCAAGCCGGTGGGCAGCAGAGCCGCCTCGTTTTAGTACCCCTGTTTTTCGCGCAATTCGTTTAAGTTTTTGCAGTCGATGCACTGTGTTGCCGTGGGTCGAGCTTCTAGTCGTTGTACGCCAATTTCTATACCACAATTCTCACAATAACCATAATCACCGCTTGCGATTGCGGCGCGTGATTCATCAATCTTGCGAATCAATTTACGTTCACGATCTCGTGTTCGAAGTTCAAGTGATCGATCCGTTTCCTGGCTGGCGCGATCATTTGGGTCAGGTAGATTCAGTAGTTCATCCTGCATAGCCGATACGGTACGTTCGAGGTCATCCACAAGTTCGTGGCGCCAGGACTTAAGAATGCCATCGAAATGACCGATTTGCTGCTCATTCATATAGCGCTCGTTCCGTTTCTCTCGATAAGGCACGATGCCGTGGATCAACTCGAGAGAGGCAGGGCTTGGTCGAGGCGATGGTGTCGTTACCCTAGGTTTGCTGGTTTTTCCGCCAGCCTTTTTCCTCCTGCCGAGGGAGGTTTGTCCACCGTTCGTTTTTTTCTCGGCCGCGACCTTTTTGGCGGCACTGGGTTTGCCAATGGCCTTTTTCGGACTGGCGGAGCAGGGGGCGGCCGCGCTCGATCGAGTTTTCCCCTTCTTTGCGGTCTGTGTTGGAGTAGCCATAATTTGAGTCTTGAGTCTGGTAAGTTCAGTTATTCAGTGGGATAGGCGGCGGGGGTTTATAACAGACCAATTTGGCCCGTGCAATGGGTATGCAAAGTTAGGGGCTAGCTGACTTCATTAATGGCGGATATGGCTGCGGGTTTTCATTAAATCGCCGGTACCGAAGACACGGTTCCGGTATAATTGACCCCGCTTTGAGCAGATTCACGCCTCCTTATTTTTTCCCCCACGTTCCAGGCCCAAATGGCTTCTGCGCACTGAAAGCAAGGGCCTTAGGTGGTGCGTTTTCGTATCAGCCAATTACCTGAACTGCCTTATGCGTCTTAAGAAACTCCTACTCGCCGGATTCAAATCCTTTGTAGAACCCACAACGATCACCTTGCCGGGTGACCTTGTCGGCATAGTCGGGCCGAATGGTTGCGGTAAATCAAATGTAATTGATGCGGTGCGATGGGTCATGGGCGAAACGTCGGCTCGTAATCTGCGTGGCGACAGCATGATTGATGTGATCTTTAATGGCACGGATAACCGTAAGCCAGTGGGGAAAGCTTCTGTTGAGTTGGTCTTTGATAACAGCGATGACAATCACGCGCCGGAAGGTTATGGGCAGTTTTCCGAGATTTCGGTTAAGAGGACACTGTCACGCGATGGCAATTCGGAGTACCTGTTAAACCGAACCCGTTGTCGGCGCCGGGATATCACCGACATATTTCGAGGAACAGGGCTAGGCCATCGTTCGTATTCAATCATTGAGCAGGGAATGGTCAGTCGGATCGTTGAGGCAAAACCCGAAGACTTACGCACATTTGTCGAAGAAGCCGCTGGAATCTCGAAATACAAGGATCGTCGACGCGAAACAGAGACGCGAATAAGGCACACACGAGAAAATCTTTCACGGGTAAACGATATTCGGAGTGAGTTGGAAACACAGTTACGTCGGCTCCAGAGGCAATCCCAAGCCGCCCGGCGTTATCAGAAACTAAAAGATGAAGAACACACGGTTAACGGTGAACTGCTGGCCCTACGTCATATTGAAATGACACGGGTTATCAAAGGTGAGCGTCAACAAACGACTGTGGCCGAAGCGAATGCTGACTCAAAACTGGCCGATCAACGGGAATTGGAACGAACGATTGAGGAGATACGAGCCAAGCAACTCTCATCGCAGGAGAAACTGAGCGCGATACAAGGCGATGTCTATGCTGTTGGTGCGGACATCGCGTCAGTTGAACAGCGCATCGAACATGCCCGTCAGACTGAACAGCAACAGCGAAGCGAACTTCAGCGCCTAGAAGGTTCGATCGACGAATTGCTCTCAGAAAGAGCAGTGGAGCTGGAACGAAAGGAGGTTCTGGAGGTTCAGATTGGTGTGTCACGGGAATCGAGATCTTTAACCGTCGAATCGGTCACCATGTCAGAAGAAGAGCTCAGTTTAAATGAGCATGGCCTGGAAGACTGGCAATTTCGTTGGCAGGCGTTTACTCAGCGGGCGGCTGAGCCCGTTCGAGCGCAGGAAGTACAGCGCGAGCGGATCTCGCAAATTGAAAATGTTGATGGGCGGGCACAGGAACGCTTGGCACGACTCGATGAGGAATACCAGTCATTGCTGGATGATGAAGAATCACTCGATTTGGAGCGCCTACGTGTGGCCGTTGATAGAAGTTCTGTTGCAGTTGATTCTGAGCAGGCCACGCTGACTGAGACCCTGGAACGGATTGCAGCGAAGAGAGCGGAAGGAGAACAACAGCGCGTCTATCTGGACGCGGCACGGCAGCGATTACATACGGAAAGTACTCGACTGGAGTCCCTGCAAGAATTGCAGGCGGCGGCGCTGGGAGACGAGGATGATCACTATCGTGAGTGGTTGGAAAGGCGAGGCCTGACTCATGCGCCACGGTTGGCGGGAGAAATCCATGTCGCTCCCGGCTGGGAGCGGGCTGCGGATGCGGTTCTGGGCGATCGCCTGGTAGGTTTGGGTATAGGTAACCTACAGACGGTTATCAACGATGAGGCCAGCTTGCCAGATACGAGGAATGTTTTCTTGATTGAGGCGGGGCATGGCAATGACGGCGGTGCAGCGGCAAGTGCGGACACCCTACTGTCAAAATTGAGTTGTGACCGCTATGACTTGGGGTCTTTGCTGAACGGTGTGTATGTCGCGGATTCACTTGGAGACGCGATGGAACGACGCCCTAACCTGGCCATTGGGGAATGTGTCGTCACGCGTGATGGCAGTGTGGTTGGAACGAACTGGTTGCAGTCAGCCAGAGCACCTGGTGCACAGACAGGCATGTTGGCGCGCGAAGAGGAAATCCATGAATTGGTCAATCAGGTTGAACTTACTGGCAAGGAGGTCGATCAGCTTCAGCAGCAGCAGGCAAATCGGGTTCACGAAATTGGGCGATTAGAAGAATCACAGCAATTCTTGTGGGAGGAGGTGGCGAAGAGGCAACAAGAACAATCGGAACTTCGTCAACAATTTGCTGAGAAGGAAACGCAGGGGGCCCAAATCGACAAACGACGTGTTCAGCTACAGGCTGATATTGACGAGATTGGCCAGGAGTTGCTCGATGCTGAAGGCCAACTACTCGAAGCGAATCGGCATTTCGCGTTGGCTGAGGACGAGACTGGAATGCTGGAAATGGAACGAAGTGAGCTTGTCGAGGAACGCAGACGTCTCACAGAGGCGGTGTCAATGACCCGCCAGAGGGTTCAACACCAACGTAATGAATTGCACACTTTCGAACTGGAACTGCAGCGGGTCGAGGCCTCACGCGACGCACTAAATGCCTCTGTCGGTCGGCTGATGATTCAAATTGAGAGCAACCAGAGGCGGAAATCTGAACTGGTTGAAACGTTTGACCATGAAGAAGAACCCATCACTGAGTTGAATCAGCAACTACAGAAATTACTGCAACGTCGTCAAGAAACAGAACAGCGGCTTTCGAGTGCGAGAAGCGGCCATTCTGAACTGGAAGTGGAGTTTCGCGATCAGTACACCCGGCTTTCTGAATATGAGCAGGATGTGGCGGCGGCCCGTGATTCGCTAGAAGAGCAACGCATGAGAATGCAGAAGTTATCTGTACGTTCAGAGACTCTGCTCGAGCAGATCACAGCCGGTGGTTACGAGTTAGACGCTTTGGTGCGGGAGATGCCGGAAGGCGCAGAGGAAGACACGTGGCAGGGAAAATCAGTTCAGTTGGCCGACAAGATTTCTAAAATTGGGCCAGTTAATCTGGTAGCCATAGAAGAGTTTGAAGAGCAGAGCGAGCGCAAGGAATACCTTGATCGACAATACGACGATCTTAGCGAGGCGTTGAGCACGCTGGAAAATGTCATTCGTAAAATCGACCGTGAAACGAAACAACGCTTCAAAGACACATTTGAATCCCTTAATGCGGGTTTCCAGGAATTTTTCCCGAAACTCTTTGGGGGCGGTAGCGCGACTCTCCAATTGACTGATGACGATCTCCTAGTGGCTGGAGTCACTGTTATGGCCCGACCGCCTGGGAAACGAAACAGCACTATTCATCTTCTCTCTGGTGGAGAAAAAGCGTTGACCGCTGTCGCCCTCCTGTTTTCTTTGTTTCGATTCAATCCATCGCCGTTATGCATTCTTGATGAGGTCGATGCGCCACTTGATGACACCAATGTCGAGCGCTATTGTGCGACATTACGCACGCTCTCAGATCGCACACAACTCGTCGTGGTCACGCACAACAAGATCACAATGGAAGCTGCCGATGTACTTCTGGGAGTGACCATGGGTGAGCCAGGCGTGTCGGCAATCGTATCGGTTGACGTTGACCATGCGGTCGAGATGGCGGCCAACTGAATTTTCTTTGTGTGCATTCTCGTGCGTCAATGAAGGCTGCGGGCAACACAACCAGTCGAATTCGCACGTTGCGTAGGGAGATCGAAGATCATAACTACCATTATCACGTGTTGGATGAGCCGAAAATCGCGGACTCAGTGTTTGATCAATTAATGCATCAACTGATCTTGCTCGAGCGGGATCATCCGCACCTCCAGACAAGTGATTCACCGACCCAACGGGTCGGTGGGCACCCGCTCAGCGGTTTTGACGAAGTGGTTCACGCAGTGCCGATGCTCTCTTTGAGTAATGCATTCACTGATGAACAAGTCAGGGCATTTGACCGACGCTGCCAGGAGGCGTTGGAGGTAACGTCGATCACTTACCTGGTTGAACCCAAATTGGATGGTTTGGCCGTCAGCCTGCGCTATGAGTCAGGTAGCTTGGTTCGGGCAGCGACGCGGGGTGATGGCAGTCGGGGGGAAGATGTAACACAGAATGCCCGAACGATACGCTCGATTCCTTTGCGCCTAATGGGTAAGCGCTACCCGCGCGTACTGGAGGTCCGAGGAGAAGTGTATTTGCCTCGTGAGGGATTCAATGGTTTGAACGATCGTCAGAGGTCGCGCAACGAAAAACCCTACGTCAATCCACGCAATGCGGCGGCTGGTAGTTTGCGCCAACTTGACGCGGCCATTACCGCGCAGCGACCCCTAGAGTTTTTTTGCCATAGTTTGGGTGTGAGAGAGGGTGGAAGCTCACGGGCAGGGCATGCTGAAACGCTGGCGCAACTTCAGTCATGGGGCCTGCGGACGAATCCACAAAACCAGATCGTACAAGGTATCGAATCGTGCCTGTTCGCCTACCAGAGGTTGTTGGACGCCCGTGACAAGCTTCCTTATGAGATCGATGGTGTGGTCTACAAGGTGAATGACTTGGGAGAACAAACCCGCTTGGGTTCAATTGCACGCGCGCCACGTTGGGCGCTGGCGCACAAATTTCCCGCTGAGGAAGCGTTGACATTTGTTCGGGGCATTGATATTCAGGTCGGTCGAACTGGTGCGTTGACGCCCGTTGCTCGCTTGGAGCCAGTCTTTGTCGGAGGAGTTACGGTCTCAAACGCCACGTTGCATAATCGTGACGAAATACGCCGCCTGGATGTTTGCGTGGGTGATCAAGTGGTGATTCGGCGGGCTGGCGATGTTATCCCCGAACTAGTCTCAGTAGTAGCCCGTGAAAGACCGGATAATGCGGTGACCTATGTATTCCCCCAGCACTGTCCAGCTTGCGGTGCCGATGTGATAGCAGATGAGGGTGGTGCCGTCATTCGATGCAGTGCCGGATTAATATGTAAGGCACAGTTGAGTGAGTCGATTAAACATTTTTCATCTCGCAAAGCGATGGATATCGAGGGACTTGGTAGTAAATTGGTTAAGCAATTGGTCGATAACAATGTGATCAATGATGTTGCTGATTTGTATCAACTTGATGTGAATTCATTGGAAGAGCTCGATCGGATGGGTAACAAGTCGGCTACCAACCTGATCGCATCGATTGATCGTAGTCGACAGACAACGTTGGCGCGATTTCTTTTCGGTTTGGGTATTCCCCACGTTGGCGAATCAACAGCAGAACGACTGGCATTGCATTTTGGTTCTGTGGATGCGCTGTCGACTGCTGATGCGACGGAAGTTGAACGCGTGCCGGACGTCGGACCAGCGATTAGCTCATCTATTGCCACTTTTTTTGCGCAGGATCGACACTGCGAAGTCATTCAAAGGCTGCGTGATGGCGGGGTGGAATGGGCTCGTCCGTCAGCGCAAGCAGCGACAAACACTGTGTTAGCCGGGAAAACGGTGGTGATTACCGGAGCGCTGAAGTCGATGTCCCGGAGCGAAGCCCGACAACGATTGCAGGACTTGGGTGTCCGTGTGACATCCAGTGTCTCGGCAAAGACCACTTACCTGCTTGCCGGTACGGATCCTGGAACGAAGCTCGACAAAGCTTCAGCGTTAGGTGTCCAAGTTATCGATGAGGAAGAATTTATCAAGTTGGTCAATTGAATGATTTACAGAAACAGGCCATTGCTCCGGAGCGTGTATCACAGTGCTACACTGTTAGCAGACAGGTTAGTGGTGCATAAATCCGAATCGTAGTAGACCAGAAATTAATGCACAGGTGATGTCAGTATGACGAATTCGTTTGGCACAGCGTCAATATTGGAAGTGGGTAATGAAACCTACCACTTTCACGATATTACGCGCTTGGGCGCGGGCTTTGATGTTGAAAGTCTACCGTACTCGCTAAAAATCCTTTTGGAAAACCAGCTTCGCACAGAAGACGGAGTCAATATACAGACCGACGAGATTGAGAGTTTAGCGGCATGGGTACCAGAGAAATCTAGCGGAGAGGTTTTGTTCTCACCAGCACGGGTCTTGTTGCAAGACTTCACCGGAGTACCAGCTATAGTCGATTTGGCAGTGATGCGTGAGGCGATGGAGTCATTGGGTGGGGATGCAGAGCGAATCAATCCGCTGTCCCCCGCTGATCTTGTTATTGACCATTCAGTGATGGTCGATTTCTTCGGATCTTCGAATGCGTTAGAGAAGAATACCCAACGAGAGTATGCTCGTAACGGCGAACGGTACGAGTTTCTCCGCTGGGGGCAACAGGCGTTTAACGACTTCCGTGTGATTCCTCCGTCCACGGGCATTGTTCACCAGGTCAATATCGAGTATCTGGCAAGTGTCGTCTTCAGTACGATTCGTGACGGCGTCACTTGGGCATATCCGGACACTGTCGTGGGTCTTGATTCCCATACGACCATGGTCAATGGTCTAGGCGTGTTGGGATGGGGGGTCGGAGGTATCGAGGCGGAAGCCGCGATGCTAGGTCAGCCGATAACAATGCTGGTGCCTGATGTGGTTGGATTTGAATTGATCGGACGGTTGCCTGAAGGAGCAACGGCAACTGATCTGGTGTTAACCGTAGTAGAAAAGCTTCGTGCACACGGTGTTGTGGGAAAGTTTGTTGAATTTTTTGGCCATGGACTCGATCACTTATCATTGGCTGACCGCGCAACGATCGCGAATATGGCACCAGAGTATGGTGCCACCTGCGGTCTTTTTCCTATTGATCGGGAGACGATCAACTATCTCCGTTTGACGGGCCGAAGTGAATCCCAAGTGGCGTTGGTTGAGGCCTATACACGCCGTCAGGGGCTATTTCGTGATTCAAATTCGCTAGTACCTCGCTACTCGGCTACGCTGGCCCTTGATCTCAGTACGGTGGTTCCCA
>Ga0310122_10003349_pt1 | contig 10163 bp, 6 predicted proteins | sample CB6_Bottom_1051__FD_203503 | JGI IMG/M metagenome (GOLD analysis project Ga0310122, IMG submission 203503) | Marine microbial communities from Western Arctic Ocean, Canada - CB6_Bottom_1051 | ecosystem: Environmental > Aquatic > Marine > Oceanic | place: Canada: Western Arctic Ocean | collected...
TTTCCAGGAGGAAGTTCTGGATTCAACCGAACCTGTCCTCGTCGATGTCGGCGCCACGTGGTGCGGCCCCTGCCGTTCCCTTGAGCCGATCGTCGAGGAGTTGGCGATCGAGTTCGCCGGCCGCGTCAAGGTGGCTAAACTCGACGCCGATAGTCAGCCCGAGACAGTGGCCAAATACCAGATCCGAGGCCTCCCTACCTTGCTGTTTTTCAAGAATGGGGAGATCCGCGACACTCAGGTCGGGGTCGTGGAGAAGTCGGAATTGGTCGACAAGCTCGACGCATTGAGCCAGGCGGTTTGAATCGGTCGGTGGCCTGCCGGACAGGTTCAGTGGGCCCTGGGGAAAGATTTGCGAGAGGAGTTGGAGGCGGCGCCGCGGCGGCGCCTACGGAGTGGTCATAAATCTGCTGGGAAACGCCGTGAAGTTCACCGAGAAGGGCAGTATCACGATCTCCGTAAAGCCGGTCGACGACTCGATCGAGCCAGCCGTCACAGATACGGGACAGGGCATTCCCGCCGCAGACTTACTATCTTCGACGAGTTCAGGCAGGAGGAGGGGGGGCAGAAGGAGGGATCGGGGTTGGGTCTGTCGATCGCGCGGAAGTCGGTCGAACAGCTCGGCGGGACGATCTCGGTGGTGAGCGAGCAGGGCGAGGGGACGACCTTCACGCTCCAGCTCAAAGACTACGCAACGCCCGTCGTGGAGCCGCCGGCTCCTGTTTGAGATCTCCGGGTGTCCGGAAAGTCGGATTCCCCTGACAAGGATAGGAGAGGGAACGGACGATGAAGATAACAGCCATCAAGACATTCATGGGGGTATTCGGCAGCCGGCCACGCGGGCTGCTGAAGGTTGAGACTGACGAGGGCCTGTACGGATGGGGGGAGACCTATTCGATCGGCCCTGACCTGTCGATAGAGCCCATTGCCGACTACATCGGCAAGATGATAATGGGTGAAGATCCCAGGCGTATCGAGTACATCATGCTGAAGATCCATCAACAGTACCGTTTTCCGCCCGGAGGCGTCGGCCTGGCCGTAAGCTCGGCGGTAGATCACGCCCTGTGGGACATCAGCGGTAAGGCGGCGGGTGTTCCCGTCTACCAGTTGCTGGGTGGAACAGTGCGAGACCGGGTTCGGGTCTACCAGGGCATAGGCGGCGCTGATGGCAAAGAGGTGGCCGACCTCGGGCAGGCTCTCAACGAGCGCTGGGGATTCACCGCCTTCAAAACCGGGCCCTTCCGACTCGACATGAATACCAACCGGTGGGGCCGGGTATGCTCAACGGCGGCGGCTTATTTCGAGGACATTCGCAAGCATTGCCCCGACAACTGGGAATTCGGCTTCGACCCTCACGCAAAGATCTTCGAGCCGATTCGCGCCCTCCAGCTGGCCAACGCCCTCGCGCCCTTCGATCCCTACTTCTACGAGGAGCCGCTACGACCCGAGCACATTCCGGCGTGGGCCAAGTTGCGGGCACAGATGCAAATACCACTGGCCACCGGCGAGTGTCTCTACACCCGCTTCGAGTTTCTCGACCTCCTGGCAGCGCAAGCAGCTGACATCATCCAGCCCGATGTTTGCGTCTGCGGCGGCCTGCTCGAGATGCGCAAGATCGCCGCCATCGCCGAGGCCCACTACGTCAGCATCATGCCCCACAACCCGATGGGACCGGTGGCCACCGCCGTCAACGTGCACTTCGCGGCGGCGACGCCCAACTTCGAGATTCTCGAGTATATCGTCCCGGGCGAGGAATGGCGCGCGTGGGTGGACGACCCCTATCTGCCGAAGGACGGGTACCTGGAACTGCGGGATCGGCCTGGCCTGGGGATTGAAGTAAACGAGGACGCCCTGGTCCCGGGCCCGCTGTCATCGGAGGACAAGGCCAAACTGCCCCATTGGCAACGCACCAGTCCGGTGCGCGCCGATGGCTCAACCGGGTATATCTAGTGTCCTGTCGCAGAAATAACTTGCCAAATTCGGGGGACGAGGCGCCCGGTCCGCAAGGCGCGCGACCGCGGAGGGTTGATACTTGATTATGGCCTCCTCCCTCCTGGGGTATATGTTGGTGTTCCGCGCACCAATGCAACCACACCCCAGAAAAGGAGAAGACCATGCGATTCTACACCGGCCAGCACTAGCACTACTGAATGATGTCGTCGGGAGAGGTGTTCTTCTCGGCAAAGATAGCCGTTCGCGCGCCGGCGCCGGCGCCACCTGCCTGTGGAGCAACTTTATGCACGGCCGCCTCTGAGCCCGCTATCGATCCGTGAGCAGCAGTGAAATAAGGCTTGACACTGTTGGGCCGGGTGGGGGTTATGGTCTTGACTGGTCGCCGAAATGAATAGAACCCAGTAGACCGTCATCCAGTCCTCGCGACGCCTACTTCGCCTTTTCCCGCAGTCCCGGGAAGAGGGAGAGGTAGGCGTTTTTCTTTTCTAAAAAAAGAGGGACGGACCTGTGGCCTGCACTAGCGCAACCCGCACGATGGGCATCTTCGCCCATGTAGACGCCGGCAAGACCACCACATCCGAGGCGTTCCTCTACCTCACCGGCCGTATCCACCGGGTGGGGAGGGTCGACCAGGGCGATACTCAGTTGGATTGGATGGAACAGGAGCGCAAACGGGGGATCACCATCACCTCGGCCGCCACTACCTGCCATTGGCGTGGCCATCAGATCAACCTGATCGACACCCCGGGGCACGTTGATTTTTCCGCCGAAGTGGTGCGCTCGATTCGCGTTATAGACGGAGCCGTGGTGGTTCTGTGCGGTGTGGGCGGGGTGGAGCCGCAAAGCGAAACCGTATGGCTGCACACCGAGCGCGAGGGCCTGCCGCGCTTGGTATTCATCAACAAGCTCGACCGCGACGGCGCCGATTTCGACCGCGTCCTGGCCGAATTCAAGGCGGAACTGTCACCTCGGGCAGTGGCCCTGCAGATCCCTATAGGCCGTGAGGACGGACTGAGCGGCGTTGTGGATCTGGTGCAGCGACAGGCGTTAGTATGGCATGAGGATGCACTCGATCCGCAGGTGGAGGAGATTCCGCCCGCTATGGCGACGGCAGTATCAGCGGCCCGGACGGCGTTGGTCGACGCCGTATGCGAGGCCGACGAGGCCTTGCTGGAATTGTGGCTGGAAGGGGGGGAGCCCTCGGAAGAGGCCTTGATCGCCGCCTTGCGCCGGGCCGTTATCGCCGGTCATCTGGTGCCCGTGTTCTGTGGGGCCGCCCTGCGGGGGATCGGTGTACAGCCCCTCTTGGACGCAGTGGTCGACTATCTGCCGGCGCCGCAGGATCGGCCGTGCTCCAAGGAACTGGAAGTGCCCGACGGCGGGGATAGCGCCACCCCTTTGCGTGCGGTAGCCTTCAAGCTGGTCAGAGATGCCTATGTCGGCCATTTGACCTGGGTGCGGGTGTTCGCCGGGCAATTGCGTCCGAGGGACCGGATCCTGAATCCACGCACCGGCACCTTGGAGCGGGTCAGCCGGGTCTACCGCATCCATGCCGAAAAGCGCGAGCCGGTGGAATGCTGCGAACGCGGCGACGTGGTCGGGTTGGTCGGGATGAAATCTGCCCGTACGGGTGATACTCTTTGCGATCCGCTGCATCCGATCCTTCTGGCTGGATTTGAATTCCCCGATCCGGTCATTACGGTGGCCTTGCGGGCGCCAGTGCCGGAGGAAATCGATAAACTCCAGCAGGCGGTACTGCAGCTTTGCGACGAGGATCCCACGCTGAAGGCGCGATTCGACCCGGAGACGGGCGAACAGACGCTGGCCGGCATGGGCGAGTTGCATTTGGAGGTTACGGTTGACCGCTTGCGCAGCGAGTTCGGTTTGACGCCCGAGGTCAGCCTGCCGCAGATCGCCTATGGCGAAACCGTGCGCCGGGAGGCCACTGCCGTGGCAACCTATAAACGGCAATCCGGCGGCCACGGCCATTACGCCCAGGTGCGCCTGGCGGTTGAGCCTTTGGAACAAGGCGGGGGTCTTCTTTTTGAGAACGCCGCACCGCCTTGGCGCCGGACCGAGGGAACGACAGGGGCCTTACGACCCTTTATCCCCGGCGAATACATCCGCGATGTGGAACTCGGGGTGCGCCAGGTTCTGGAGCAAGGGGTGATCGCCGGCTATCCGCTTACCGATTTGCGCGTCAGGCTCTTGGGCGGTCGCTTTCACGAGGTGGACTCGACGGGGATGGATTACCGTATCGCCGAATCCATGGCCATGCGCCAGGTTGTCCGGCAGGCCCGGCCTGGCTTGCTGGAGCCGGTGATGGCCGTAGATATCAGCACCAGAGAGGAATACTTGGGGACGGTCACGGCGGATCTGGGCCGGCGTCGAGGGCATGTGCTCGCTATAGGGGCCAAGGGGCGATTGCGACAGTTCGGCGGCGTAGCTCCCCTGGCCGAAGTGCGCGGCTATGCCACGGCGTTGCGGAATCTGACCCAGGGGCGCGCCACCTTTGTGCTGAGCCTGAAGCAATATGACTTAGTGCCGGGCGATATCTCTGATGAAGTGATAGCTCAGCGTCGCGAGGCAGGGAAGGTGCCGGCGCGATAGAAGACCAGCGCTGGCCTCAGTGCAGCTTGGCGATAGCAATGGGCTCCTCGGCGCGACGGGAGCCAACCTGATCGCCGAGGGGAACCTCTGGCTTGCGACCGGCGCCTGGGAGCCGGAACCTGCTGGCTTCGAATTCGGTTACTTGGTGCCGTGCTTCACTGCGACTTCCCAGCTGCCTCCGTCGATAGGACAGTAGTAGAGGTAGCTTTTTAGCCCCTCGGCAGCGGCGGCCTCGAGGGTTAGGTCCAGCTCGTGCGGGGTCAGCGCTCTGCCGCCGTGATCTGTATCCAGCCACGGTCGAATCTTGTCCGTCCCAGCCTGCGCCAGCATCAGGCGAACCTGGTCGGCCACCACATCGGTGAAGAACGCCTCGGCGAACGGCGCGCCGAGATAGGTCAGGCCCGTCGAGTCCCGGAAACGCGGCTCGATGTGCCGAGACATCTCCGCCAGGCTGTCAGTCCCAGGTAGCGCGAAGCCGAATAGTCTGTACACGAAACGGAAAATGAGGGACTCCGAGAGCTCGGTATTCCAGGATTTCAGCGCGCCTGCCCAGCGATAGACCGTGCCGTATAGACCGTCCACGCCACCCATCCACAGGTAAATCTTGGGCAGCAGGAAATCGGCGTGGACGGCAAGCCGCGTCAGATCGTATCCAGTCAACGGGGTAAATGCCGGCAACCGCGATCCCACGCCAACCGCCAGAAACGGATCCACCTGCTTCACGCCGGCGCACAGGTCCTCGATGTAGCAGGCGATGGAGTCGGTCTTGAACCGCAGCCAATCCTCGATCAGCACCTCCCCCGCGGCTTCCGCCAATGCCTCCGCCGGCGTGCCTTCATGTTCCACCAGAAGCTCGATAGCTTCCGCGTCCAGCGCGTGCAACCACTCCCACAGCGCAGAGGCAGCCCGCCTCAGATCCTCAAAGCCGTGGCCCAGCTCAGCGGCCTTCGCCTCGCAGCACGGGCCGAAACAGCCGAACACACTCAGGTTGTCGTTCATGAAGCCCGAAGCAATCTCGTAGCCAAACTCGGGGCCGTCATTCAGGATCCCCTCAATTTCGGGAAAACTCCCGTGGGCGTCTGCGATACGCCCCAGGTAATATGGCAGAAACTCTGCACCGTTGGCGCAGGCCTGCCAGTAACTGGTCACGGTCGCGGGCTCGGGTCTGAGGATACGCTTGGCGGGCAACTGATTGTAAGCCGCGTGCTGGTGAGCGCAGTGCGGGTTGGCGCCGTACAGATAAAGGCCGATTCCCCGGCTCCTGGCGGCCTCGAATAGCGCGTGCACCGCTCCCTCTCTCGCCATGATCTCAGCGGGCGGACACACTCCTTTGACGCGGCTTTCGCGGTAGTGGCGGGGATTTGGTAGCAGCGGTAGCATGCCTGCGAAGGCCAGATGACTCGCACCCGCCTCTTCCATCATGTCCAGGAAGGGGCCGATCTCGAACCTGTCGAGAAAATCCCAGCCTCCTATCATCACCCATGTGTCGAGCGACATCCGCTCTTCTTTCTGTCGTTGCGGATCGTTGAAGTTTGCTCCGCTGGGTTCACCCCTCGTTATTGAGGGGAACCTCATAAAACCAACAGATCACTATCTCTGGTCGTGGCCGTCATCACCGTGCAGGCGGAACGCCTTGCTTAAACGGTATGGAACAGACGTGGAACCTGACACGTAATGTGAAAGCAGCGACCGCAAGTCGACCAACCATGTTCTTTCGAACGCTGTGAACCGTCCTGAGGAGGGACGTCTATATGGAGAGTAGCGCAAGTCTTACAAGCCTCGAAGAGCAGATGGGGTGCCGAGTTTGCGCCAGGCTTCGAACCGCAGGATGACGAACCCGTAGTAACAAAGTACACATACGGAGCCTTCCACGGTACCAACTTGGACAATATTCTGAAGCGACGGGGCATCAAAACCCTCGTCGTGACGGGTACAGGACCCAACATTTGTTCAGGAGATACTATGCACCAAGGATTCGCCCAGGGTTACCACATCATTGCCGTGGAGGATTGCTTGGCATCATTCACCGTCAAGGGGCCAGAGTGGACCAAGACGGTGAAAGACGTGGCCATGTATATCGTGGAACGGCACTATGGTAAGGTCGTGCCTTCAGAAGAGATACTGAGGATTTGGGCAGCACAGGCGGAGCTCCAATAGCGGCGATTCCCTCAAAGACAGCATCACGCCGCACGCCGATCTCATCGTAGATACTCACCGCGACGCACCTCCCTCACCTGGCGGCATGATGAGGCCCTTCGGGTTGCGTACGCCGTAGTCGGGCGGCAGATCCCGCCAGTCCGTGCCGGTGCGCCCATTCCAGTCCCACTTGAGTTCGCCCGCCAGCAAGGTCAGCTCGCAGCGCAGCCGCTGCTTGCCTTGGACCCGCCCCTGGCGCACATCCAGGTAGGCGAAGTCCCCATCCAGCACGTTCAGCGCCGTCACGTCGGCGACGGCGCCGATACTGAGATGACCGAGCTCCGGATGACCGATCTCGCGCGCCGGATTCACCGTCGACTCGCGGATGATCTCCTCCAGAGGCAGGCCGATGGCGAGGAACTTCGACATCACGTTTGTCATGTCCTGCATCTCGTCATTCATACACCACGTGTGCAGATCGGTGGAGATCGAGTCGGGATAGAAGCCCTGCTCGATGGCCGGCACGGCGTTGCGCCAGTAGAAGCTGCCGCCGCCGTGACCGACGTCGAAGATGATGCCGCGCTCGCGCGCCTCGTACAGATACCTGAGCACCTGGCCATCGGGCCCGATCCACGGCACGTCACCAAGGAACATGTGCGTCGCGATGTCACCGGCGCTCATTCGTTGCGTCACCAGCTCGTAGAACGGCCGCTCACTCGGGAACAGACCGAAGTCGACCATGCACGGCTTGCCCAGGCGACGCCCGGCTTCCAGCATGCGGTCCACCGAGATCCACTCAGGCCCAGTATAGTGCGCCGTCTTCATGCCGACGATGACATCCTCATGCTCACGTCCCATGCCGACGGCGGGGTCGACCTGCATGTCCTGGTGATTCTGCTCCAAGTCGTTCGACACCATGCCCATGCCGACGATATTAAGAAAGGCGAACATACGCGTCTCAAAGCGGTCCAGGACGCGGTAGCGGAAGTCTTCAAACATTCGCCAACCCGCGGAACCGGTGTCGACCATTGCCGTAACGCCGCTGCGGAAGCTGAAACCGTCAGGCAGGATCGAGCGGTCACCGGCCCAGGCATTCTTGAAACCCGACGTTGCGAACATGTGTGTGTGAATATCCACGAACCCGGGCGTGACCACGAGACCGCTCACATCGATCACCTTCCCAGCGCAGCTCCTGGGGATATCCGCGTCGACGGCCGCGATCCTGCCGTCGGTGATCGCCAGGTCGCGTCCGGCGTCGATGTTGTTGGCCGGATCGATGAGATGGCCGCCCTTGAGCAACAGATCGAAAGTCATTGTGTCACCTGTCTCCTACCGGCTTTGTGACCGGCGATGGTGTCCGAAAAATCGACGAGGCCCCACATTTCGAGCTGTGTGGGGATATTTGCGTGCCGTAGATGCAAAACAACGACTTATGTGCTCTGGACACCAGACTGGCATAGCCAACGTCTCGGGACGGAGCTTGCCAGGCTTGTTGCAGCGCCATGCCTGCTGGAAAAGGGCAGCGCCGATCCCCCGTGGCGAACTGGCCGCCCCAGCCGATACGGTCTTCGTCGTCGGGACTCCAGTCGATGATACTGATTACCCCCCGAGCTCTCACGATCACCGAAGTTGGGCAGTTGTCATTTTTCCTTGACAAGCCCCTTGCAGCCGGATATTTTGCTACTAAGACTTTGGCAGAAAGGAGCGGCCCGTGGCGTCGAGGAAGTTGCCGGACAATAAGCTGACCCCGCTCGAGACCATCATCATGAACGTCCTGTGGGATCAATCACCGGCCGCGGTTAAGCAGGTGCGGGAGCGGCTCAAGACCGTCAAGCCTATGGCCTACAGCACGGTATTGACGATGATGCGTATCCTGCGCGACAAGGGCTTTCTCGCCTCTGTGCGTCAGGGCAAAGCCGATCACTACCGGCCCGTCGTCACACGTGACGATGTGGCCCGTCGATCGCTGGGCGATGTAATCGATTCATTCTTCTCAGGCTCTGCCGAAGCCCTCGTCAGCCAGCTTCTGGATGGCCAGTCACTGAGCGATGAAGAGCTGGCATCTATCCGCGCGGATCTGGACCGGACATTGAGCCGCAGGAAGGAAGGCGGGCGATGATCGCCTCATTGAACCAGTTGGGTAGCAGCCTGGTCGGCCTCCTGGGCCAGTTGAGCATCGAGCTGGCCGCTCTGGCGATCGTCGTCGTGCTGGCCTGTCGCCTCCTGCGGATCGAATCACCCGCTGTTCGCCACCTGCTGTGGGTGGCCGTGCTGCTCAAGCCAGTCATCGCGATGACCGTAAGTTCGCCCTGGACCGTGTTCAGTCCGGTGACCTCCTCCCTCGGTCTCGTCTGGCCCGCTCTGGGTCACACGGCCGCCGCACTCACCGTCGATCCCATCGAGACGACTGCCGCTCTCCCGTCCATTGTAAACAGCGGCCCGTCACTAACCTTTGGGGGCTGGGTGGCGGCGTTGTGGGTGTTGGGATCCACGCTGCTGTTGTGTCGGATCCTCATCGGTTACGGCGTCATTCATCGCCTGCGCCGGCAGGCGCGGATTCAGCGCGACGGTCGCCTTCACGACGCCCTCCGGGAAGCGAACCTCGCGCTCTCAGCCACCACCGCCGTCGACGTGGCCACCTCCAGTGCCGTCCGCTCACCGATCGTGGTGGGCGTCCTGAAGCCACTGATCGTCGTCCCGGTCGACTTGCCGGACAAGCTGTCTCAGAATGTGCTCAAGCTGGTCCTCATGCATGAGCTTGCCCACGTTCGCCGCTTCGACAACCTCATCCTGCTGTTTCAGAGGTTGATCTCAGTGGCGTTGTTCTTTCATCCCGCCGTCTGGCTGTGCGGACGCCTGCTTCGTCAGGAGGCTGAACAGGCGTGCGACGATCTTGTTGTAGGCGCGACCGGCCGTTCCGAGGATTATGCTCGAGGACTGACCAGTCTCGCCGAATTGGCTCGCGTGAACTATCATCTGAAGAGGAGTGTACCCGTTATGAACGTCTTTGCTGCGGTGGAGTCAGACCTGGCCCTGAGAATCCGACGGGCCCTCGCCGGACGCGCGCGCCGGATGAGCGCCCGCTCCCGCGTACTAACAGCGCTGCTGATCTGCGGCGCCTGTGCCGTCGCCCTTCCTTCCACCGGTATCGCGGGCGGCGATGACCAGGATTTCGACTGGTCCGCTGTCAAGTCCACACCGCCAGAGGAATGGTCGGAGGATCTGAAAGAACAGATCCTGCAGGCCGTTGCCGATCGAATGCGTCGTGGCGAGGAGAAGACAGAGACCCGTGGCGAGGACAAAAGAGATGACGGCGTCGACTGGAAAGCGGTCCAGTCCACTCCACCAGAGGAGTGGTCGCAGGATCTCAAGGACCAGATCGTCGCGGCTGGGCATGACCTGAGGGCGATCGCCCAGCGGGTGCGCCTGGGCCAGGAAAAAGAGGCGACGCGTGAGAGTGAGCCGGA
>Ga0310122_10003352_pt1 | contig 10161 bp, 9 predicted proteins | sample CB6_Bottom_1051__FD_203503 | JGI IMG/M metagenome (GOLD analysis project Ga0310122, IMG submission 203503) | Marine microbial communities from Western Arctic Ocean, Canada - CB6_Bottom_1051 | ecosystem: Environmental > Aquatic > Marine > Oceanic | place: Canada: Western Arctic Ocean | collected...
CACTCCAGTTTTATCATCCATCGGATGCTCTGGACGGTGGCTGCGGTGCCGAGGCCGGAGCCGCCATCGCATGGTCGTTTGGTAGAAAGCATTTCGGTGACGATTTTCTTCTTCGCGTCCAGTTTGCAGCCGCTCCGCACGGAGATTTGGAGGACTACGAGGAGTTCTTTGGTACTCCGGTCGAGTTCGGAACGGGTAGAAACGAATTGATATTCAAAACGGAGCTTCTGACAGAACCCAATTCCCGCCGCGATAGCAACTTGTGGAACCATCTGATTCGGTATCTCGAAGAGGTCAGAGGGGCCTTATCGAGCGAAGGGGAATCTCGCTTCGTCACGCGAATCCATCGAGCAATCGAAAATAACGGTGCGCGCGCAGACTACAGTATTCAAGGCTTGGCGGACCGAATGCAGGTTAGTATGCGGTCGCTTCAGCGGGAAGCAAAGAAAAGAAATATCCGGCTGACTGAATTGGTCAAGGCGGCCCGAATGGCACATGCGGAACGACTTCTATTGGACCCGGAACTAACGGTGGGAGAAATCGCATTTCTTGTGGGGTACTCCGAGTTTCGAGCTTTCGCCAGAGCCTTCAAGTCTTATTCGGGTCGGACCCCGAGCGAGTTCAGGCGATCCTCGAAGTAGCGGTCCGTGGCGGAATTTGCGTGCGCAAATAGTCCTCAGATGGCTTTATGTCCCCGATCTTTTGGATCTGATCCGGCTCAAGTTTCGTTTACGGCGCCCCACCAAAAATGGAAACCGGCCTCTGCAGCGACGGGATCGACGACTGCGGCGGCGGGAGCGAGTTCGCTCGCCAGGCGTCGGCACCCGGGACTGGTATGTCGAGTTTCCTTGGTCCGCTGTTCCTCTCCGCCAGTAGACGAAGCAAGGAGTCTTTCCGATCAGGCTCCCTTGGACTCCTTGCGTGGGTCGAACGTGGCCCTCCGTTCGGTTCCGTTTCCGGCGCGATCTTGGCTGATGAGAGCTGAGCCAACTTATGAAACCGACGTCGCGTATTGCCCTCTGATGGCGCCTTGAGTCCTCGCGATTCCAAGTCTATTCGGGTCTAATCTTCTTGGTAGATGGGGACAGGCTTCCGGAGTAGAAGCCCTGCCTCCGGCCTTTGGACGGGAAGCGGGATGGCCTGACAGGGTTCTTTCAGGCGCGCGCGGGATGGTCCGCTGCCTCTGCGGTGAGTAGGGCGCTGTGCGGCAGGATTTCTTCACAAACAGACCGAGTGTTCTTCAAGGTGCGGCCATCGTATTTGTTGGTCTCTTCTTGCTGGCGGCGCCACTTCGAGCTCTTCCTACCGTTCACACCGTCATAGGCGGGTTCGTCAACATTGAGGTGAGGCTTGGCGGTCTCACTATAGGTTCCGCTCCTGGCGTGGCTCTGACCGGTGGTGCGATAACCATCGACAACGCGGCACTGACCCTCGATGCAATTCGGCTTGAGATTGCCGCCACGACTATCGCTTTAGGTCAGCCATTTGGGGGCTATGACGAAATTACGGTCGAGAGCGCGATCCTGGAAGGAGACTCGAGCTTCGCGACGATCGTGTCCAGCGGTTTTCCCGGACTCTTTACCGCCGTTGCCGGCCCTCTCACAGTGAGTGGCAGCTGGGGAGCAACAGACTCGAATGGCATCAATCTTCCTACAAGCGGAAATTCAATCGTGTTTCCGATTTTGTCGCTGGTGGCGGTAGTCAACCAAAATCCCCGAGTTGAGATCAACTCGGTCACGATCAACAGCATTGATGGCGATCCGTTCGGTCACCCGGGTGAGCATCTCACTCTTATTGGAACCTACGTCGTGGTGACACCGGAGCCTGGAACTGGCGTGATGCTAATCTTGGGTCTACTAGGCTTGGGGATGAGGCGGCGCGACCCGTAGGAGTCCCATCGAACGTCCGAAACCCTGTGTCGGGGAAGTAGGAGTCCCAGACGGCAAAGGGGGGAGTGCCCCCTTCGGATTCCGGCCGTACCGATGACCCCGAGAACCCGGTGGGCGGTCTACTTGCCCTTCTTGGCGGCCTTCTTGGCCTTTTTTTCCTTGGGCGAGAGCTTGGGCTTGTTCTTCTTGTCCGTGCGCTTCTTGTCTTGAGTTTTGGCCATGGCCCAAGGATACTCCGTACCCGAACCCAAGAGGGGAAATCAGAGATCTCGATGGCGGGCCGGGGTCCGTAGGCGGCTCACAATGCCTACGCGTCCCGACCGAGGAAGAGCCAGTTCGTCTCGGTTTCTTCGACGAGGACATTTTCGAAGCTCACCTGCTCGACATCGACTCGTTCAAAAACCGACCGCATCGCTTGCGCGAAGGGCGAGCTTTCTGCGTACGACCAGACACCTAACAAGCCGCCAGGCTTGAGATGCAGCTTCGCGGCGCGAAGGCCCTCCTCCGCATAGAAACCCTCGTTTTTAAAACCCAGGCGCTCGTCCGGCGAGTGATCGACATCGATCAGAATCAAGTCGTACGCATGCTCCGGCGGTGCGGCGAGCCGCGCATAGACATCGCCTCGGACGACCTCCAGTCGTTGATCCGCGTTCAGCTCTTCGGACAATGGAATCAGCCCGTCGCGCAACCAGTCGACAACCTGCGGCAAGAACTCGACAACATCGACTTTCGCGACTACTGACGAACGCAGCACTTCGTGCGCTGTGTACCCGAGCCCGAGACCGCCAATCAGCACGCTGAGTTCGCGGCCGTCGTGGCGTTCGAGAGCCAGGCTCGAAAGCGCACGCTCCGAAGCAGTGTGATAACTGCTCATCAGCATCTCGTGATCGAGTGTGATCTCGGTGACGACCGTGCCTGGGATGGACAGCAACTCACGACGCCGCAGGCAGATCATGCCCAGCGGCGTTTCTTCGTACGCAAGAAATTCGAGGTTCGAGGTCTTTTCCGCCATTGCGGCGCCGAGCCTAGCAACTCGGCCGAGCCCCGGGCGCTGGCCGGCCGGCAATGGCGTCGTCCACGATCCGCTCAGCGAGCACCTGCAGTTTTGTGACGGCGTCTTGTTTGCCCGTGGCTTCTCGCTCGATCTTGTCCAACTCGGCGTCGATAAAGCGTCGCAGCTTATCGGGTGGGCGGCCTGCGGGGCCGGAGCCGTACTCGCCGTTCCCCCACGGGTCGTCGAAGTGTGAAAAGGGCCTTTGAACTTCCTATCCGCACGACTTCAGTCCGCGAGCCAGCCCACCAGAACGAGAGCTGCAAGTCCGGCCACGGCCACCTGGGAGGGCGGTAGATCCAGGCCGTACGCTACCGCGAAAGAGGGGAGCACCACCGCCAGTGCCAGCGCGGGTGCGACCCATAGGATCTGCCGGACTTCGCGGCAGAATTCCCGTGCCGCCAGAACGGGTAACACGAGATAGCCGAATGTGTAGAGAAAACCGGTGGCTTGCATGACAAGCCCAACCGAAACTCCCAGTCCCACGGAGATCCCGAGAGTCCACCGGTGAACCGGAACTCCAGCGAGAGCACTCGCGTCCGTATCGAGGATGAGAAGCGCCAATCGCTCACGAAAATGGAAAGCGAGCCCTCCGATGGACAGTGCTGCGATGCCTAGAATCGCGACATCGTTCCAGGTGGAACCGAGCATCGTCGAAAACAGCAGGCGATGAATGATCTCGAGACCTTCGGGATGATGCGCTACGAAAAGAACCGAACCGCTCGCACCGACGAGAAAGATCCAGGCGACGCGCCCCTCATCAAAGCGCGTCTTGAATCGGTCCGAAGCGAGAAACCCGACTACCCCTCCGCTGGTGGCGGCCAGCAGCGGCACGAGCGCCTGCATGCCGTCCGCATCGAATCCCAAAACCAGTTGCAGGGCGAGGGCGATGGCGACTCCGCAGCCCGATGCCTGGGCAATCGCCGCACCCAGGAACACCTGTCTTCGTCCCACGACCCAGACCCCGAGAAGCGCAAGGAGCACCGCGGAAATCATCCCGACCAGATAGCTCTCGGCGAAAAGCGACCAGGAGGCTGCAAATTCTTCCAGGCCGTTCACTGGACCGGCTCTCGGATCTCGACGCGCCCTTCGTCCACCACGGCGACGCGCGTCGCCCGGGTTTCTATTTCTTCAAGCCGGTGAGTGACGAAAACCACGGTGCCTCCCGCTTCGTGGTGGCGTTGAAGACCGTCCAAAAGAACGCTCCGGCTCTGCGTGTCGAGAGCCTCGGTGGGCTCGTCGAGCAGAACAAGTTGCGCTCGTCGTGCCAACGCTCGCGCCACCATGGTGCGCTGGCGTTCTCCAGTGGACAGCCGGGAGAGGTCGCGGCGAGCGAGGTCCTCCATTTTCATTTCGGAAAGCGCTGCTGCGGTACGTTCGCGGACTTCCGCCCGCGGGAGACCGAGTCCCGTAAGCCCTAGGCGGACCCATTCGCGTGGCGTCGTGGAGAGGGTTTCGGTGAATCGGGCTTGCTGGGGAACGTAGGCGACGCGTTCGCCGAAGTCGGGCTCGCCCGGGCCTTCCACGCGCCCTCTTAGCGGAACGAGTAATCCCAGGAGGCTGCGCACCAGGGTCGTCTTCCCAGATCCGTTGGGTCCGATGATGGCCCAGAATTCGCCGGCACCGATTTCCAACGAAACGTCTCGAAGAACCGGTCCATTCGGCGGTCCGAGGTCGCATTTGTCGAGACTTAGAATCGACAAATTGAACTCACGGCTGGTTCAACGCCGCAGTCACACTGTTCAAGTTGGCTTCGATCATCTCGATGTAGGATTTCGCGTTTTCGTCAACACCGACCTGGTCCGTCATTCGCGCGATGCGGGCATCCGTTTCACGCGCAACTTTTTTCGCGTATTGGTCGCGAAAATAGGTCGATGAAAGGATAAGCGGTACATTCAGTTGCTGCATTTCGCCGATCACCTTCTGAAGGTGCCGCGTCGTAGGGGCCACACCCGGAAAAGGTTCGAGAAGGGCTACTTGACGGAGCCCGAAGCGACGTGCGAAATAGGGCCATAGGTTATGGTCGGCTACGAACGCGGCCTGTGAATAGCCCCTCGATTGGAGTTCCCAACCGCCCGGCTTGACCGATTTTGCAGCGAGTAGACGAGCCGCAGATTCCGGGCCCTCGAAACTGGCTGTAGCGAGATTCCGGCCGCCCACTTTTTTTACGGCCTCGGCTCCGTAGAGTCTCGAAAGCAGTTCGTCTCGAAAAGACAGGTAGTTCTTTTCAAACGATGGGCGCGCACCGGGTGCGATCTGGGAAAGCCGTTCGGTCAGTCGCCGGGCGACACGCAGACCCTCCACAGGATCGCTGAGGTAATGCGGATTGCCGAGAGGGTGAACGTCTCCCAGCGCTCGTGCCATGACGCCGGCACGGATCGGAAGGATCTTGTGGACACCGACCGATGCATCGAAATAGCCGAGCCGGCCCGGCTGGATCTCCGGGTTTCGCGCCTGGGCCACGAGAGTGGGGATGTATCCCGCGCCCAGGTTGAGGCCGACGACGGCGAGGAGATCGGCCGAGTGAAGCAGTCGAATAAAACTCGGGCGCGCCTCCACGAAGTGGGGGTCCTCCCCCGGGCGCGCGAGGCTACGAACGCGGACCTCGTTTCCTCCGACTGCTTCCACCAGGGCTGCGAGGTTCGGCGTCGTCGTGACTACCTCGAGGGGCTGTGCGGCGACTGCTTGAGATGTTTCGACCCACAGGGAAAGAGGGATCATGAAGAGGACTGCGATTCGGGCGGACCGGGAACGATTGCGAAGAATCATGGTGCGTGCCTTCTAGTAGCGATGCGCGGGCTCGGAGCCCAACGTAAACTGAAGTTGGAGCCACACGGTGTGATCGTTTTTTCGCGAGAGAAAGGTCGTGTGGTCATAGTTGTACTGCAGCGCAATCTTCGAAAAGTGCGTCGGCTGGTACGTCAAAAGGGGTGAGATCCGCCATCGTTCGGATCGATAGGGATCGTCGCGAACCGCCACGGATTCCAGGTGAAATTCTTCGTCGCCGGTAATCGGATTGCCTTTCTCGTGTAGTTCATAGCTGGGTCCACCTCGACCCTTTGCGTACTCGCCCCGAAGCCCAACCGACCAGCCGCGATAAAAGCCCCATAGCGCCTGTCCATAGACGCCAAATCCCTTCAGCGTCGCCTCGGGAAGCCATCCGCCGTCGCACTCGTAGCCGCCTCCGGCGCAGTCAAACGCCGCGGCTTCGTAGTTTCGCCACATCGCTTCGGCCTGCAGGACGACGTAGGGCCATCCGCGGTCGCTCGGAGTCGGTCGCCATTTCGCGGTCCAGTCGACTCCGGCAATCCATGTGCGCGCGTTCCTGCTGGTTGGATTGGGACCGAGCGCTGCAGACGCTCCGATCTCCGTGCTCCAGGAATCGCTGATATCAAATCCGTTGGCGAAGCGCAATTCGTAGGTCATGTCGGCCAGGTTGTTTACGTCGTTGGTTACGAAGGGGCGTCCGCCCGGGAGTCCCATGTCGAGATGACCATGGCCCCCTCCGCCCTCCGTTATGGCGCCAATTTCATCGTTGGCGCCGAAGCTGTACATGGTCTCGCCCACCGAATTCTGTATCCCGAAATCGAAATGCGCGTACCAGGGTACGAACGGAACGAGCCAACTCAGATTGATGCCTGCTTGGCGCAGGTTGTCGGGTCCGAAAAAACGCGTCGTGACAATGGGTTGGTCGACCCAAGACCAGTTGTGGACGTGCTGTTGGTTCCAGCGGCCAAAGTGGGCGAAGAACCAGCCCGCTTGTAGACCAACGCCGTAACGGTCTATTCCGAACGGCAACTGCTGGCTGGTGGCAAAGCCCTCCTCGATTTCGAAATTCGTTTCTCCTTCGCTGTTGACCGAGAAAGAGAGCGTAGATTGCGCGTTGAAGTACGGATCGACGGCACCGCCGATGTAGAGTTCGAGGTCCTGGAGTGTGAAGCCACGCACGTTGGGATCGTGTCCTCCCCCCTCGAGTTGTTGCAGGCCTTCGCCTCCCTGCGTCGACCATCCACCGGCTCCCGTAAAGTTCAGTGCGATATCGATCAGCCGTAGGTTTCCTTCGGATCCGAGCGGCACACTCCAGAGTTCCCGGCTCGATACGTCGCCCGTCGGGAGCGGTTCGATCTCGGCAGGCGGTGCGGGCGCACTTGCCGTGAGCTGGCCTGGGATGACGGCGGCAGCGGGAATGGACTGGAGGAGCGAAGGGGGTGGTGTGTCGGCTACCGGGGTTGCAGCACCGCCGTCCAGGTTATCGAGCCGTTCTTCCAGCGCGCGCATCCGAAGTTGAATTCGGTTTTCCATTGTTTTCAGTTCTTCGAGTTCACCGCGTATCGAGCGGATGTCTTCACTCGTAGCGCCGGATACAGACGGTTGTGCACTCGCCGCGGCGGCCATCAAGAAAAACCAAAAAATCAACTGTTGCTTCATGGGTATGTCTCTTCGGCTCGCCGAAGGGGAGCCTCGTCCAATCATGGAATCCAATCCCGTGCACAAAGCACCCGGGTCCTGAGTTCACGGCGCCGAGAGCCGGCGGAAGCGGGCTGCGATCAGGCGTTTACCGGTGGGCCGCGTATGGGAAGAGAGCGGGACGATTCCCCGAGTGGGGGGGCAACGCGGGGAGGCCCCTGCGCCTGGCTCGAACCAAAGATCTCGGGAGCCGGGGAAGGGTTCCCGTCAAGGGCGTTTCCATCGTTCAGGCTGATTGACAAGCAGAGCGAGCAGTCCGACTCGAGGGCCCCTTGGGCGGGGTTCTCGCCGTTTTTCCCCTGCCCGGATTTGGTCGCGTGATGGTGAGCGAGTGCTGCCGGCGGACTCAGGGCGAAACTCGCCACGGCCGTAATCGACAGGAACGCGGCCAGGAGTCCAAAGCGAGCGAGGGGCGAGGAGTTCATCTGCGGGCGATATAACTGATTGCCGAACGAAAGGTCAAGTCCACGCTGGAGTGCCCCAGGGTCCGCCCCGGCGGCGTTCCGGAAATTCCCAGTAAATACCGAGATCCCGAGCGCGATTTGCCTCCGGGGTCTCGGTCGCAAAACCTTTCCTCGGTTACTTGGATTCCTTGTCGAGAAAGAATCGCTTACGGGCTCCGGCCTGCCATCGAGACCCCTGATGTCCCCTCTTGAGTAGACATCATGCACGTCGAAGTGTGAAAAGGGCCTTTGAACTTTCTATCCGCTTCAGCGTGATTTCAGGAGCCGGACGCAGAGCATCTTTGCAATATTGAGCATCAAGTGAGCCGCTCCCTGAGCATCCGAATCAATCGAGGCTCGGATCGTGCTCTCGCTCAAACTCAGAATGCGGCAGTCCGTGGCTGCCCAGATATCGGTCACGCGCTCACATTCAAGGAGAAAGGCCATGGCGCCAAAGGCGGATAGGAATTTCAAAGGCCCATTCTGCACCCTGGGCCGTGCCCGGTACAGGCAAAAGAGAGGACACTGGCGCTCCCGAGAGCGGACTGGCGTCCGTAGGCGGTCTCCAATAGGCGAAGCATTTTTTTTCTTCGCACATGTCTGTCTACAAAACCGAATCCCCTCGACTTTCTGAACATACCGTTTCGGTTCAGCAGACCATGATGCCCCGTGACCGGAGCAAGGTGCAAAGTCAAACCTCGGCCAGAGTTCCAGCTAGATCGCAGTCTCTATGCAGGCCCTACTCCACTTTCCGTCGCTCGTATGAAGCGATTTGACACTGCGGATCTATTGCGAGGACAGACAGACACTTTGCAGCCTTTGTATAGTGGGTCCGAGAAAGTAGACTAGTGTGTGTCGTTCTGACTAAGGAGTTCCCGTGATGAAGCTGATTGGTGCCGCCGCCAGGTGCTCGCTCGTTCTGACCTTGTTTCTGAATCCGGCTGTGTCTGTCGCCGAGATCGTCTTCGCAGATTCCTTCAGCGGTACCGGCGATCTAGATGGTGCTGCACCTGATATCCGACCGGGCTCGGAGACGTGGCAAAGCACCCCGGGAACCTGGAGTGCAGATGGCACCGTGGCGTCTGGCAGCGTGCATGCATGGCTCCCGTTTTCACCTGCTTCCGGGGAAGTCTGCCGCCTTTCGTTGGACGTTGATCCTGACACGGGCTCCGGCTCCAACTGGTTTGCCCTCGGATTTAGTTCCACCAATGGGATTGGAGTCGGCTTCGATGGCCCGTTCATACTCAACAGATCGGATGACTCACGAATCGACGTGATCCAGACGCATCCGGGTCCCGCCAACCATGACCTTAACCCGGATCAGCCCGGATTCGTAAGTCTCACGATAGAGCTGGACACTAGGACGTCTCCCTGGACTGTGGAATATTCCGTAGCAGGCCAATCGATTGGTACGTCCACAGCTATTGAAAACACTCAGTACGTGGGGTTCCAAAACCTCGCGGTTCTCGGGGAGGTCGACAACTTTTCACTCGAGTGTCACATCCCCCAGCCAGCAGAAACCGTATACCTCACTCAGGATGCGACCTATCGTTTTATCAATACCACTGCCGCGACCGTGGCCCCGATACCACCCGACTGGCACGAGCCAGACTTTGATGATTCCGCATGGTCAGAGAGCCAGGGACCGTTCTCTAACTCTGGAGCCTCGACGTTCGGAGTGGATCTTGGCAACGTCAACGACCCCTTCGGCGGCGACGACGCACCTTCATTGCCAACCAACAACAGCGACTATATCCAATGGGATGCCAACTTTGATCCGCTAGTCCGAACAGAGTTTACATTGCCCGCCCCAACGGCTCTGACAATCTGGATCGCGGTGGACAACGGTATCGGTACGTACCCAGCGGTCGCGGGCACTACCGGGCTATACTTGAACGGCGTCGAGTCGACGGGCAGCATCAACGCGGAAGGCCTTGCCTTTCGATGGGAACATGTCTTCGACGTTCCGGCTGAGTACACATACGCGGGTCGCAATGTGATCGCTATACAGCTAGAAGATCACGGCTCTTTAACGAGCTTCGCGATGGTAGTGACCAGCGATGACCCCGAAAGCCAGGACGACTTCACGGCGAATCCCCCGCCCCCGACCTCAGTTCCGACGTTCGGATTCCACGGACTCGCACTCCTTGCGGCACTCGCGGTAGCCGGTGGCCTCTCAGCCCGCCATCGCTCTCCACCCGATCGGCCAGCGTTCTAGCTCCCACGGCCAGCGGGATGACGAGCAACACCAAGGTCAGCCCGCTGGGGATGTACCTATCCAATGGCGAAGCGTTCTGGATACGCCTATTTG
>Ga0310122_10003357_pt1 | contig 10151 bp, 13 predicted proteins | sample CB6_Bottom_1051__FD_203503 | JGI IMG/M metagenome (GOLD analysis project Ga0310122, IMG submission 203503) | Marine microbial communities from Western Arctic Ocean, Canada - CB6_Bottom_1051 | ecosystem: Environmental > Aquatic > Marine > Oceanic | place: Canada: Western Arctic Ocean | collected...
TAATAGGAACAATAAAGGAAATGCAGAAGGATGGAGAAAACATTCACGAAGCCACCATGGGAGATCAGATTTCAGTATCAATATACGGCGCGTCTGTGGGGAAGAACATTTTTGAAGGAGACGAATTTTATGTGAAAATGGCCCCGAGCGAAGCAAGAGAAATGAGGGAGAAGCTTGCGAACATTCTGACAGGTTTTGATATAGCAATTCTTGAAGAAACTGAAAAAATTGCCAGAAAGAAGTAATTTTAGGGGACAACAAAGCCTTAAATATCACAAAGGTTATTAAGCAGTACACCACCTTTTAGGGAGTTACTATGAAAGTTGTTATTGGGAATGCACGGACAGGAAAGACTTACTCTGTTGAAACAGATGTAAGCAATTTTACTGGAAAGAAGGTAGGAGACGCAGTCAAAGGCGAAATACTGAATCTATCAGGCTATGAGCTTGAAATAACAGGTGGTTCAGACGCCAGCGGCACTCCAATGAGGCGTGATGTTTCCGGAGCAACTTCCAGAAAACTTCTCCTTTCAAAGAGCACTGGATTCAGAGGAAAACGAAAGGGAGAACGAAGAAAGAAGAGAATACACGGAAATATTGTTTCTGGAAATATAGTCCAGCTCAACACAAAAGTAGTCAAGGAAGGAAAGGAAGCTCTGGACAAACTTCTCGCACCGGCTGCTGAAGAGAAGCCATCAGAAGAAGGGACAGATGAAGTAAAAGTGGAAGAAAAACCTGAGAAAGAGTCCCCTGAAGAGAAGAAAGAAGAATCACCTGCTAAAGAAAAAGCAGAGGAAGTTACTGAAGAAAAACCAGAGGAAGAAAGCGACAAAAAGGCCGTGGAGGGCTGATTAGTGTCGCTTCCAGAACTTACTATCGGTCTTGTTGGACATGTAGACCACGGAAAGACAACACTTACCAAGAAACTTACAGGAGTCTGGACAGACAGGCATTCTGAAGAACTTAAGAGAGGAATTACAATACGGCTTGGATACGCCGACGCAACATTTTACAAGTGCAAGGACAGCAAGGGAAATATTTTTTACACAGCTCAGGAGAAAGACAAGCTCTGCGAAGGAAAGGCCACAAAAGTGCGCTCAGTGAGTTTTGTTGATGCGCCAGGACACGAAACTCTTATGGCGACAATGCTTTCAGGAGCCTCAATTATGGACGGAGCCCTTTTGCTCGTTTCCGCGAACGAAGATTGTCCACAACCTCAAACAAAAGAACATTTGATGGCTTTAGAGATTGTAGGAATAAAGAACATAATAATAGTACAGAATAAGATAGACCTTGTTACAGAAGAGAAAGCTATCGAGAATTACAAGCAGATAAAAGAATTTGTGAAAGGAACTGTCGCTGAGAAGGCACCGATAATACCTGTTTCGGCTGAGCACGGAACAAACCTTGATGTTTTGATAGAAACTATTCAAGATGACATTCCAAACGCAGAACCACGGAAAGACGCAAAGCCTCTGATGTACATTGCCCGTTCATTCGACATAAATAAGCCGGGCTCAGATCCAGTTAAAATGAAAGGAGGCGTAATAGGAGGAGCGCTTGTCGAGGGAGCCTTGAAAGTCGGAGATGACATAGATATAGGACCGAAAAGAGATGGAACATTTATACGAACAAAAATTGTTAAACTCACAACCGGTGGAGACGAAGTAAAATCAGTAGGAAGAGGTGGAACTTTTGGAATTGAAACCGGACTTGATCCATGTCTGACAAAAACAGATAAAATGGCTGGAAAAATAGCGGGGCATACAGGAACACTTACAAAATCAGTAAAAATAGTAAATATGGAGGTCCATCTCCTGGACAGGGCCGTAGGTTCGGAAGAGGAAATGGAGATTAAACCGCTTTCAAAGCACGAGCCTCTGATGCTAAACATAGGAACCTCAACGAATGTAGGAATAGTTCAGTCGGGCGGGAAGAAAGGTCAGTATGAATTCAACCTAAAATTCCCGGCATGTGTTGAAAAAGGGAGCCGTATAACGATAGCAAGAAGGTACGGCTCGAGATGGCGACTTATTGGATACGGAATAGTGAGATGAGGGATATTTTTTATAAGTGACGAGCTTAATTTTAATATGAAAGTCAACAAGGTTATTCTAGATACGAATACTCTCCTGATTCCAGGAAAGAAAGGTGGAAGAGATATTTTTAGCGACCTTGAGCACTTCCTTGGAAGCTATGATGCTATAATTCCGAGTTTTGTTGCCGATGAAGTGAGAAAACTTTCTGAGACAGGAAGGGGGCAGACAAAAGCTGCTGCAAAGCTTGCTCTGAACCATATAATTCCAAAAGCCAGACTTGTTGAGGTGGATAAAGGTCAGAGGACTGTGGACAGCGCAATACTGGCCTTTGCGCAGGAGAGTGGAGCCTATGTATACACCAATGATCGTGGACTTCGAGACAGGGCAAAAAAACGGAATATACTTACGATTTACATCAGCCAGAAGAAATATCCGAAGAAATCTAGACATCCGAAGGCTTAAACATAAGGCTTATATATTACGCGTAATATTAGAAAAGAGTTCTATAATCTAAGAGGTATCAATGAGTATAATATACGTAGCACCACTGGCGGCTGTTGCCGGATTATTGTTTGCAGCATATCTCATACTTGATGTAAGAAAGTATGACAAAGGAACTCCTAAAATGCAGGAGATAGCATCTGCCATAAGTGAGGGTGCGATGGCATATCTGAACAGGCAGTACAGAACTATTGCAATATTTACAGCACTTATCGCGCCAGTACTATATTACGTCCTTAGCTGGCAGACAGCAGTAGGCTTTGTTGCCGGAGCAATTATGTCTGCGCTTGCGGGATACATAGGAATGGCAATATCTGTTGAAGCAAATGTCAGAACAGCTTCTGCAGCAAAATCTGGATTGGAAAGTGCACTTGCAGTTGCTTTCCGCGGAGGAGCAGTAACTGGAATGGCAGTCGTTGGTCTTGGACTTCTTGGAATCAGTGGATTCTATATGTGGTTTGGAAACGCTACACTCCTCATAGGCTTTGGATTCGGGGCATCGCTTGTTAGTTTGTTTGCCCGAGTTGGAGGCGGAATATTCACAAAAGCTGCAGACGTCGGAGCAGACTTGGTCGGAAAGTTAGAAGCAGGAATACCTGAAGATGACCCAAGAAATCCTGCAGTTATAGCTGACAATGTTGGAGACAACGTTGGAGACTGTGCCGGGATGGGAGCTGACTTGTTCGAGACTTATGTTATAACCGCAATAAGCGCAATGCTTTTGGGAAGCCTACTCTTTGAGGGTACAAACGCTGTACTCTATCCGCTCGTTCTTGGAGCTGGTGCAATTTTCGCATCAATAGCAGGAACCTACTTTGTAAAAACCAATAGCAAGAAGCACATAATGAAAGCTCTCTATAAAGGAGTCATTGCAACAGGATTAATTGCAATCGTACTTTTCTACGCAATAACAAAGTACATGATGAATGATATCGGACTATTTATTGCCACACTTGTAGGACTCGGAATCACTTTCGCAATAATGTTCGTAACAGATTACTACACTTCAGCAAGTTTTAGACCTGTCCAGTCTATAGCAAAGGCATCGCAGACTGGAGCGGCTACTAACCTAATAAGTGGTATGGCAGTAGGTCTTGAAGCAACCCTTATTCCAGTTCTAGTGATATCTGCAGGAATCCTGACTGCTTACTTCGCAGCAGGAATTTACGGTATTGCAATAGCAGCAATGGCTATGCTTTCATTCACAGGAATCATCGTTGCAATAGATTCATACGGTCCGATAACAGACAATGCAGGCGGAATTGCAGAGATGTCAGGTCTTCCCTCAAGAGTCAGGAGTATAACAGATGCGCTTGACGCAGTAGGAAACACGACAAAAGCTGTAACAAAAGGATATGCAATTGGCTCAGCTGCCCTTGCAGCGCTTGTATTATTCGCAGTATATACTGAGGAGATAGCTCTTCACACGGCAACAACTTTTGTGTTCAGCCTGAATGACCCCCTTGTGATTGTAGGACTGTTCATAGGAGCTGCCCTCCCATTCATATTCTCTTCCCTTCTAATGAGGGCAGTAGGAGATGCTGCCTTCGCAGTAGTAAATGAAGTTAGAAGGCAGTTCCGAGAAATACCAGGTATAATGAAAGGAACGGCAAAGCCAGAATATGGAAAATGTGTCGACATAGTAACGCAGGCAGCCCTAAGAAAAATGGCACTGCCAGCCATTATAGCTGTTGGAGCACCAATACTTGTTGGCTTCCTTCTTGGACCTGTTACACTCGGGGCAATGCTTGTAGGAGTTATTGTTTCAGGACTTTTGCTAGCCTTGTTCATGACAAGTTCAGGAGCGGCATGGGACAACGCCAAAAAGTATATAGAGGATGGAAATTATGGAGGAAAGGGATCTGATGCGCATAATGCAGCTATTGTAGGAGACACCGTTGGAGACCCAACAAAAGACACAGCAGGACCCGCAATAAACCCACTCATCAAGGTTGTCAATATGGTGGCACTTCTTGAGATTGGGCTTGTACTTGCATATTCACTGATATAATGTACCAAATCGTAAGAATAGAGGACATGGTAAGAGTTCCAGCGGAGCATTTCAACGAGGAACTCGAAGTGACACTAAAGAACATACTAGCTGAGCAGTATGAAGGAAAGCTTGACAGAGAAGTAGGCTCACTTATATCTGTTCTCGATGTAAAAAGCGACGGAATAGGACGAGTTATACCCGGAGACGGTGCAGCATATTACAATGCCAGCTTCAGGGCGCTTACTTACAAGCCAGAACTCCAGGAAATTGTTGAAGGAGATGTAATAGAAATAGTTGAATTTGGAGCTTTTATAAGACTAGGTCCTCTTGACGGGCTGGTTCACGTTTCGCAAATAACTGATGATTATCTAAACTATGACGAAAAAGGACAGAAATTTGTTGGTAAGGAATCAAAGAAGACGCTTGCACAGGGAGACAAAGTGCGGGCAAGAATAGTCACTATAAGCCTGAAAAAAGCGAAGGAAAACAAAATAGGACTGACAATGAGACAGCCTGGTCTTGGAAAGCTGGAGTGGATAAATGAAAAGGAACCAGTACCGACCGAAAAAAAGGCTCTTAAGAAGAAAGAGGGACGGAAATGAGCAAGGCATGTAAAAACTGCAGCAGGCTGAATGAAAGTAATGTTTGTGTTGCCTGCGGAGCAACAGATTTCTCCAGCAGATGGAGCGGAATGGTCATAATAATAAACCCAGAGAAATCTATAGTAGCAGAAAAACTCGCGATAAAGGAAAAGGGAGAGTACGCACTCACTGTACAATGAATATTAAAATTCTTAATGAAAAGGAGAATAAACTGATTGGTAGGAAGGAATACGAAATACTTGTAGAGAACCCAGGACCTACCGTAAGCAAGGAAAGTCTTCTTCCTGAGGTATGCAAGGCTCTGAAATGTGATGAAGGGCTCATGGTTATACTACAAATAAACCAAGTCTACGGTGCAAAGCACTCAATTGCCCGTGTTGATGTTTATAATTCAGAGGATATTTTGAAGCAGTATAGGAGAGAGGAAAAAGCTGTAGAAGAAAAGACAGAATCTGAGGAAGCGCCTTCTGAGACATCTGAAGAATCACCAACGGAAGAGGCTCCAAAGGAAAAGACAGAAGAAGCTAAAGAGGACTCTCCAGCTGATGAAAAGCCCGCAGAAGAGGCAAAGGAGGCGGACAATGCCGCAGAAGAGAAATAAACACGAACTTTACGATACATCCGAAGGAATTTCAAGGAAGAATAGGATTTGCCCGCGATGCGGACCCGGAATTTTCCTGGCTAAGCATGCAGACAGAGAAGCATGTGGAGCCTGTGGATATACTGAGTTCCCAAACAAGCCTAAAGAAGATGAAAGTCCTAAAGAGCAGGCACCTGAGGCAATCGAAGGAGAGGAAGAGAAAGCCCCTGATAAGAAGGAAGAACAGCCTGCAGAAGAAGCTAAAGAAAGTTCCGAATAATATTTCCCAGAAATCTCAAGAGTAATAATATATAGGAGCTTCCCCCAACAATCATGGGAAATGGCAGAAATTAAGATAGCTCCTTCCATACTTTCGGCTGATTTCGCCAATTTAGGGAAGGACATAGGTATGGTGGAACAGCACACGGACTTACTTCATATAGATGTTATGGACGGTCACTTTGTGCCGAACATATCAATAGGAATTCCCGTTGTAGAGTCAATAAGAAAGTTTACAGAAATGCGCCTTGATGCGCACTTGATGATAGAGAATCCTGAAAAATATATTGAAGCTTTCGCGCTGGCAGGGGCTGACACAATAATAGTACACGCTGAAACGATAAAGGACGGAAAGCCTCTTCAGGATATAAAAGACCATAATAAACGAGCAGGAGTTTCAATAAATCCGGAAACGCCGGTTTCGGAAATAGAGAGCTATCTCGAAGGAGTAGGACAAGTTCTTGTTATGTCAGTAAATCCCGGATTTGGGGGACAGTCTTTTATGCCGGAAGCGCTTCCGAAGATTGAAGAGCTGAAAAAGTTGAAAAGGGAAAATGACTTTCAATTTGAAATAGCTGTAGACGGAGGAGTAAATACAGAGACCTCTCCGAAAATTGTAGAAGCTGGAGCGGACATACTAATTGCGGGCTCTGCGATATTCGGCTCAGACGACCCACTTGGAGCAATAATTAAAATGAAAGGAGATGGCGATGGAAATTGATGCTTTGAAAGAGAAGGCAAGGCAAGTTCGCAGAGACATTGTACAGATGGTCTACGATGCAAAGTGCGGCCACCCAGGAGGTTCTCTTTCGGCAGTAGAACTTCTTTGTTCGCTATATTATAATGCGGCAACAGTAAATCCGAAGAATCCAAAGGACGAAAGTCGAGACAGGATAATATATAGTAAGGGCCACGCCTGTCCGGCTTTGTACGCTATTCTAGGAGACCTTGGCTTCTTTCCGAAAAGTGAATTTAAGAAGTTTAGAAAGCTTGGCGGACTTTTACAGGGACATTCTGACATCGCAGTTCCTGGAGTTGAAATGTCCGCAGGCTCTCTTGGCATGGGACTGTCATTTGCTCACGGTATGGCGCTTGCAAGAGACATAGACAGAAAAAATCACTATGTTTACGCCTTCCTTGGAGACGGAGAATGCCAGGAAGGGCAGGTTTGGGAAGCTGCCATGACTGCAGGATCTATGAAAACACGGAATTTCATAGCAATTATTGACAGGAATCAGATTCAGAATGATGATTTTGTGAAAAAAACAAAGGACCTTAGTCCCCTTGTGGAGAAGTGGAAGGCCTTCAATTGGCATACAATAAAGGTAGAGGACGGACACGATTTTGAAGAGATACTTTCAGCATTGGAAGATGCAAAAAAGCTTGATGGACCTGTAGCAATTATAGCGAACACACGAAAGGGCTATGGAGTCTCATTCATGGAACTGAATCCGAAATTCCATGGAATGGCTCCGAGTGATGAAGAATTTAAAAAGGCAATGGAGGAATTAAAATGAGCTCTGAGACATTTGAAGCAACTAGGACAGGGTATGGGAGAGGCCTTCTAGCAGCAGGAAAGAAGAACGAAAATATTGTTTCTCTGGAAGCCGACCTTGGAGCTTCCTGCAAAACCGCTGAATTTAAAACGGAGTTCCCAGAGCGCTCTTTCAATCTTGGAATTTCAGAACAGGACATGATCTGCACTGCCGCAGGAATGGCAGCTGAGGGAAAGATTGCTTTCGCTGCAACATTTTCTATATTTACAGAGAGGGCATTTGAACAGATACGAAACTCGGTCGCGAGACAGAACCTTGATGTCAAAATAATGGGAAGCCACTCAGGACTGCACACAGGAGAAGACGGTTCCAGTGCTCAGACAGTTGAAGATATAGCAATATATAGAACACTTCCAAACATGAATGTAGTTGTACCGGCAGATTTTGTTGAAGGAGAAGCAGCAACACTGGCCGCAGCTGAGACATCAGGACCATTTTATCTTAGATTTGGAAGAAACAAGACTCCAGTAATTTATGATGAGAACTACAAATTCGAACTGGGAAAAGGAAGTATTTTGAAAGATGGGAGTGACATTACAATAATAGCCTGCGGAGTCCTGGTTTCTGAGTCTCTGAAAGCCGCTGAAATTCTTGAAAAGGATGGAATATCTGTGAGAGTTGTCAATATGTCCTCAATAAAACCGATAGATTCAGAGCTTATAGAAAAGTGTGCAAATGAGACAGAACTAATAGTAACGGCAGAAGATCACAGCATAATTGGAGGGCTTGGGAGCGCGGTTGCTGAAGTTCTTTCTGAAAGACGTCCAACAAGACTTGTCAGAATAGGAGTACAGGATGTTTTCGGAGAATCCGGAAGCCCTGAAGAGCTATATAAAAAATACGGACTCGACGCAGAAAGTATTGCCGAAAAACTTAAAGGGGAAGTAAAATAATTTATTATTATGAAATTCTTCATAGACAGCGCAGATATTGAGGAAATACGGAAAGCAAAATCCTACGGAATAGTTGACGGAGTAACCACGAATCCTTCTCTGATTGCAAAAATTGGGAAAGAACGAGACGAAACTGTAAAGGATATACTTGCTGAGTCAGACTGGCCGGTTAGCATTGAAGTAATTAGTACTGACACTGAAGGAATGCTGAAGGAAGCATATGAAATAGCCAAGCTCGGAAAGAACGCCGTTGTAAAAATACCAATGACTCTTGAAGGCCTAGCTGCCGTGAAGGAGCTAAGTGCAAAGGGAGTGAAGACTAATGTAACTCTTATTTTCTCGGCAAATCAGGCGCTTCTTGCTGCAAAAGTAGGAGCAAACTACGTAAGCCCTTTTATTGGAAGACTAGATGATAAAGGAGAAGATGGAATGCAGCTTGTCAGGGATATTGTACAGATATATAGGAATTATGGATTTGAAACAGAAGTTCTTGTAGCAAGCATTAGGAGTGAAGAGCATGTACTGCAGGCTGCTCTGACAGGGGCTCATGTTTCAACCGTTCCGATGAAAGTTCTTGAAGAGCTTGCAAAGCACGAGCTGACAGATGCTGGGCTTGCGAAGTTCTTGGAGGACTGGAAAAATCGGAAAAAATGACAGGAATTATTCAATATGTTGGAGCGGCAACAGGAATTGTCTGGATAATTCACTATATATTTTACCAGCAGAAAGAAGTAATAATTCACTGGGGAATGACGCCGAGGCGTATGTTTTATGTTGTAACACATATTATCCGGAAATATTGGGTTAAGCTCGTAGGGAAGCTTGTAGCGAAGGAACTTTTAGTTGGAGAAGCCGCCTTCATTGGAAGAGGACTAACAGGAAGACTCTCAGCAAGATATGGAACCACAGTCGTTGGAACTGATGTTGCAGCAAAAACCGGATTCATAAGCATGAACCCACAAACTATGTTGATATTCCTGCTTTTATTCTTTGTAATAATTGAACTCGGGCTCGCTTATCGGACAAACAAACATATTTTTAGGGAATATAACAGCCTTGGAAAAATTGGGCTCGAGATTTTCGTAATATACTCCTTTGCTGACATACTCGCAACGATGATGTTCTAAAACGATATATAGTAACACAGGGAATTAGACAAAATGGACTTTGGGAAAGCACCGAAAATAGTGGTGTCTGCAGACATTGCACCAAATGAGGCAGTTCAGCTTGCAGAGAAATTACTTCCGGCAAGAGATAAGATTGCAGCCCTGAAGCTTGGCTCTCTGCACGCAATGGATGTTGGCCTCAGGAAAACAATAAAGATGATGAAGGAAGTTTCTGATTTTCCTTTGATTTATGACCACCAGAAAGGCTGTAGCGATATACCAGATATTGTGGAAAGGCAAGTTCTTCTGGCTTCTGACTGCGGGATAGACGCTGTTATTGGGGTTCCTCATGGAGCCGGTCCAAGGTCTCTTGAGAGATTCTGCACTAGCTGTAAAAGCGCAGGGATTGAAGCAATTGTCCTGCTTGAAATGACGCATGAAGGAGCACATGACTACCATAAAGAGGATACACCCAGAAAAATTTTTGACCATATTATGGAACTGGGAGTGAAGAATATTGTCGCACCCGGAAATAAATATGAAAGGCTTAGAGAATACAGAAAATGGATTGAAGAGTCCAGTTCAGGGGCAAAGATAATGTCC
>Ga0310122_10003358_pt1 | contig 10147 bp, 10 predicted proteins | sample CB6_Bottom_1051__FD_203503 | JGI IMG/M metagenome (GOLD analysis project Ga0310122, IMG submission 203503) | Marine microbial communities from Western Arctic Ocean, Canada - CB6_Bottom_1051 | ecosystem: Environmental > Aquatic > Marine > Oceanic | place: Canada: Western Arctic Ocean | collected...
CAACTGGAGTATTGAGAGGCAAAATATATTTGCCGGCACAGAACTGCATTATTACCAACAGGCAGAAAGCAGTTTGCCAACAGGAAAATCTAATGCTGCTTTTCTTAAAGAGATAAATTTTGAATTCGGGTACGGAAACCTGAGTGACCTTGAGCAAAAACCACTGTCTACCCCCTGGCAAGTCCGCCTGGGTTACACTCGCCCACTTGCCGGACAAAACACCCCTATTGCAAACCGTTGGGAACTAAGTTCCACCTTCTTTTTCTGATCTTTTCCAGCAGAGTTATTTAAAACAGCATAGCACATTTTTTTCTAAAGGAACTACACCGAAAACAAAACCCAAAAACCAAACACCGTAAAATCAAATCCGTCAACCCTCCGCCAGATGCCATTGGGCCGTGAAAATATTCCCTTAATGACATGAATCCAGCGGACAACCAGATTCAACCATTCGATAATGTTAGAGTCTATATATTTGACGTGAGATTTGATTTTAAGTTGTAAAGCCTAAAGACAAAGGTTAGTATTTTTTGGTAAATATAGCCATTTTAGTTTTGGAAATTACATGGAAATTTATCCCCGCGACATGGTCGGCTACGGCCAACATCCACCGAATCCGGAGTGGCCCGGAAAAGCCCGGATTGCCGTCCAATTTGTCATCAATTATGAGGAAGGTGGAGAAAACTGTATCCTCCACGGAGACCCTGCATCCGAAACATTTCTTTCCGAAATTATCGGTGCGCCGCCCTTTGTCGGAGCACGCCATATGAGCATGGAGTCTCTTTATGAATATGGCAGCCGTGCGGGATTTTGGCGCTTACATCGTCTTTTCACCAGCCGGAATATTCCGGTGACGATTTTCGGCGTAGCCATGGCTTTGGAACGTAATCCGGAGGCTGTTGAGGCCATGCTGCAAGCCGATTGGGAAATTGCGTCTCACGGCTATCGCTGGATTGATTACAAAAATATACCCGAAGACATCGAGCGTGTACATATGGCAAAAGCCATTGATATCCATACCCGTGTTACGGGGAGCAGACCTTTGGGTTGGTACACCGGGCGCACCAGTTCCAACACTCAGCGTTTGGTACAGGAAGCCGGAGGGTTTTTATACGATGCCGATTCTTATGCGGACGATTTGCCTTACTGGGTAGAAACCCCTGCAGGAGATCCTCATTTGGTGGTTCCCTACACTCTGGACACCAACGATATGCGCTTTGCCAGCCCACAGGGTTTTAATTCCGGAGAGCAGTTTTTTGGCTATCTTCGGGATGCCTTCGATGTGTTATATGCCGAGGGCGAAGCCACACCAAAAATGTTAAGTATCGGATTGCACTGCCGACTGATCGGTCGGCCCGGACGCACCGCCTCTTTGGAAAAATTTATTGATTATGTAAACAGCCATGCTGATGTCTGGCTGTGCCGCCGCATCGACATAGCCCGACACTGGCACAAACACCACCCAACAAATGAAAAATTTTAACATCCAATATTGACTCCTGTATCCGACTGCTGATGGAGATAAAGCTCCTGGGGTTTTTCGGAAAATTTAATCAATAATTGGATGAACCAGCAAAAACATTGTTTTTTTGCTTGACAATGTTACAGTAGTGTTTCCGAATGCTATTCCGACTAGTATATAAGAATATTAACTTATCGCCTACCTTGCCGATTCTGGCCCTGAACTGAGCTAGTATAGCGATAATTTCTTTCTTTTTTTTCAAGTATCTGGAACGAATATAGTTAGTCATGTCAGAAATTATTCAGAAGTTAAATCCCCGGCAGAATACAGTGGAGCAAGTTCACGTTATTCTGCGTAAAGATATCATTGATATGCGTCTTAAGCCGGGTGAGGCAATTTCCGAAAAAGAGTTATGTGGGCGCTTCGGAATTTCCAGAACTCCGGTTCGGGAAGCCTGCCTGCGTCTATGCTTTGATAACTTGGTTGAAGTATTTCCACAACGGTGAACCTTTGTATCAAAAATTCGACTGCAAGATGTTCGCGAAGATCATTTTATCAGAGAAGCACTGGAGACAGCCACGATACAATTTGCCGCACAACACTTGACTCGTAAAGATAAAGACAACTTAAGCGAAATATTGGACAAACAACAAATTTGTGTTGATTCTAATGAGAGTGAAAAACTCTACCAATTAGATCAAATGCTTCACAAATACCTGGCACAAGTGGGGCACTCCGACAGGGTCTGGAATGTAATCGAAAATGCGAAATTGTAATTGAACCGAGTTCGGATGTTAACTTATCCAATGGCTGGCTACATGCAGATCATCGTTGACCAGCATCGGGAGATAGTTGAACGACTGTGTTCGGGGGATGTAGAGAAAGCTGTAGAAGCGATGAAGCACCACCTGAATGATGTTTTACAACGGTTTGAAATTTTGATTAAGGATTATCCTGATTATTTTATTTAACAAATTAATAAGCGAGTAATGAACGATTCAAAAGATGTATATTTAAAACAACTTGTAAAACAGTATGGTGATACCATCGCAGTCAATGGTATAAATTTGGAGATTCCTGCTGGAAGCTACTGTTGCCTTGTTGGCCCAAGCGGCTGTGGTAAGACTTCAACACTCCGGATGATTTCAGGACATGAGGATGTCACTGAAGGCAGCATAACTATTGGAGATCAAGAGGTTAATCAAGTTCCACCTGCTCAACGCGGAACAGCGATGATGTTTCAAAATTATGCTCTGTTCCCTCATTTAAATTGTCTCGACAACGTTGCCTTTAGCATGAAAATGAAAGGCATGTCGAAAAATAAACGCTATGCTTCCGCACGAAAGTATTTGGAGTTGGTGCATATGGAAACCTTTGAAAGTCGTTTCCCGGCTCAACTTTCCGGAGGACAAGAACAAAGAATTGCCTTAGCACGTGCGCTGGTCTCTCATCCGAATGTTTTACTGCTGGACGAGCCACTTTCTGCACTTGACCCATTTTTGCGGGTAAAAATGCGTTCAGAATTAAAACGATTTCAAAGGGAATTAGGAATCTCCTTTATTCATGTGACGCACAGTCAGCAGGAAGCACTGGCTCTTGCAGATTTTGTGGTGGTTATGAACGACGGAAACATCGAACAAGTTGGAACTTCTCAAGAAGTGTTTAATGCCCCAGTCAACCAGTTTGTTGCCCAGTTTGTTGGAGGTCACAATGTGCTTGAAGGGAATATTATTGAAATAATAAATGAAAATGAAGTCGTTCTTGATGGAGGCGTTGGGCGACGTTACAGAGTTCCCACTCAAGGTTCCATTGGCGATATAATAACTTTTACCTTGAGACAAGATAGGATTGCTTTGAAAAAAGCAATCCCTGCGGACTCCAATGAACTCCTAGAAAATTCCCTGAAAGGAAAGGTCACACTTCTAGAGTACAAGGGAATGGAGGTTAGTTTGGGATTGGATGTTTCCGGATTCAAGGAATTTGGAGTGATTATCTCGGAAAATGAGTTTCAAAAGCTGAGTCCTAATGTAGGGACGCAGCTCATCGCAAGCTGGTCTAAGGAGGACGTTCATGTCCTCCATGATTTGCTTGCTAAAAGCTGAGTCCTAATGTAGGGACGCAGCTCATCGCAAGCTGGTCTTAAAGGAGGCTTTTATCCTCCGTGACTTGCCTGCTAAACCCTAAGCCCTACTAATGGAGGTGTTTATGGATAAGACAAGTCAAGCGGGGAACTCAGTGGAGTTTCCTTCAAAAAAAGGACAGAGCGTCTCACGGCGTGAACTCCTAAAAACAGGTTCTGCAGTAGTGGCAGGAGCAGCAATCGGGAGTAATGCGATTACTGGTTTTCCCACAATCTGGGCACAGAACATCAAGAACATCACCCTGCGCCAGTTCGGTACAGGAGTCTCCAACATCAACGCCATCGCAAAGCGTGCCAAGCAGGACCTTGGAATCACTTTGCAGATGACCGCGCTTGATACGGACTCCACCGCGCAGCGGGTGGTGACTCAACCAAGAAGTTTCGACATTGCGGACATCGAGTACTTCACGCTCAAGAAAGTCTGGGGCAGTGGGAATATGCAGCCAATGGATATTCGCAAATTGAAGTATTACGATAAAATTGTGGGAACCTTCAAGAACGGTAAACTCACACCTACTTCCAAGATTGCGCAAGGCACTGCTCCGCATACCGTGAGCTTTGTAGAAAATCCAACAGACCGGAACTTTGCAAAGGGAGAGACGAACTGGTACACGATGGTTCCTACCATCTATAATGCCGACACGCTGGGGATCCGACCGGACTTGATCAAGCGTCCGATCAATAGCTGGACGGAGTTGCTGAACCCAGAATTTAAGGGCAAAGCCTCCATCCTCAATATTGCTTCCATCGGAATAATGGATGCCGCAATGGTTTGTGAGGCGATGGGTGAGGTGCAGTACGGAGACAAGGGAAACATGACTCAAGTTGAGATCGACAAGACGATGGCGATCTTCACCGAAGCCAAGCAGGCCGGGCAGTTTCGTGCCTTCTGGAAGACCTTTGACGAATCGGTCAACCTGATGGCTTCGGGTGAAGTGGTGATCCAGTCCATGTGGTCTCCAGCCATCACGAAGGTGCGTTCAATGGGGATTCCGTGCATCTACCAACCCCTCAAGGAAGGGTATCGCTCCTGGGGCGGAGGCCTGGGGCTTTCCCGGAATCTCGCTGGACTGGAGTTAGATGCAGCCTATGAGTATATCAACTGGTATCTTTCCGGTTGGGTCGGAGGATTGTTGATGCGTCAGGGTTACTACTCCGCAGCTCCCGCAACATCGAAGCTCTATATGAGTGATGACGAGTGGGGCTTTTGGTTTGAAGGCAAAGCTGCGAAAAATGACATTGTCAACCCCTTTGGTCAAAAGATGGAACCTGCAGGTGCCAAGCGCGATGGAGGTTCATTCTATGAGCGCATGGGTAAAGTTGAGTGCTGGAACTCAGTAATGGACGAAAATCGTTACATGGTTCGAAAGTGGAACGAGTTCATTGCATCTTAATTAAATCAAATTGGGAGGGTCTTCTCTCGACCCTCCTATTGAGGACGCCTTTTGGATGCTCAAAATCTACTTTTTAAACAGTATTTTAAATGAAATACCTAAAATGGGTGAGTATTTGTTTAGGTGGGTTGATTGTTCTGTTTGCTATAGTCGTAGGTATTTTGCACTTAATAGGACAAAACAATCTAAACTTAGCTCCAACTGTAACTATAGCAACTGTTAATGTACCTAACGATCAATCATCACTTGAACGCGGTCAGCATCTCGCAACCATCAGCAGTTGTAGTGGATGTCACGGCAGTAAATATGAAGGGAAAGCAATTGTAGATGAAGCCCCAATCGGTTACATCCCCGCCCCAAATCTTACACCCAATGGGCCTGCGGCTGATTATACAGATGAGGATTGGGCTGGAGCAATTCGGCAAGGTGTTGCCAAGAATGGCCGGGTACTAGTAATTATGCCTTCGTTTCATTATGCAAAGTATGGTGATGATGATCTCGCTAATTTGATCAACTATTTTAAATCGTTAGCGCCCGCCGGAAAAAAGCTAGATCAAAGACAGATACAGTTTCCCGGGACAATTATCTTTGGTATTTTAGCCTTCGATTCTTGGTCCGTGAACCAAATCGATCATACTAGCGTCGGTGGTAGGAAAGCACCTAAAATGGAAGATACTGCGGAATATGGTGAATATTTATTTAACATTACCTCTTGTGGTTCTTGCCATGGTGAAAATTTAGCTGGTAATTCACCAGATTCTGATGGTCCTCAAGGGCCAAACATTACTCTTGGTGGTAATCTAGGAAACTGGACGTTTGAGGAGTTTGCTCTGGCTTTGCGTGCCGGGCAAACTCCGGATAAGCGACAATTGAATAATGAGATGCCATGGCCTCAGTACTCCATCATGTCTGATGTTGAGGTTGGAGCTATTTGGGCGTATATTCAGTTGGTTAATGCACGTGAAGATAACCAGTAACAATTATAACAGCTAAAAGTGTATTTCCATGAAACGCTATAATCCCATTGTACTCATAACACAAGTTTCCCCGATAAGCGCAATCTTAGGATTATTCTTGATTGTACCAATCGCGACAATCTTGATCGTCAGTTTTTGGGATTACAATGAATTCATGTTACTTCCGGACTTTGTCTGGACAAACTATTCCGATACGCTCGGCTCTTATGTCACTTACAAGACTTATTTAAATACATTCAAGTACACAATTCTTACATGGTTCTTCACTCTTGCAATTGGTTTTCCAGTCGCGTATTTTTTATGTTTTCATGTTAAGACATTGCGCGGGCAAATTGTACTGTTCCTCATTTGTACCATTCCTTTTTGGACTTCAAACATTATTCGGATGATTTCATGGATTCCATTTTTGGGTCGAAATGGAGTTTTCAACTCAATGCTTATTAACATTGGTCTTATTGGAGAACCGCTTGAGTTTCTCCTGTTTTCAGATTTCGCCATAGTGCTCGCTTTTGTACATCTTTACACGCTTTTCATGGTAGTACCTATTTTCAACAGTATGATACGCATCGACCGTTCTGTAATGGAAGCCGCTATTGATGCTGGTGCCAATGGCTGGCAAGTGTTGACAAATGTCGTCATTCCACTCTGTAAACCCGGAATTGCAATCGGTTCAATTTTTGTTGTTACTTTGGTCATGGGAGATTACATCACAGTTCGTCTCATGGGAGGCGGGCTTCGAGCTTCAGTCGGAGTGATGATGTCGAATGAAATTTCGTTACTGCTTTATCCTCCCGCAGCGGCAAATGCCGTTGTACTGCTAGCTGTAGTGCTGATCCTTGTTTCCCTGATGATGAGGGTTGTTGACCTAAAGAAGGAGTTATAAATATGGGGAAGCAACGAGGTCGAGACTTTTACATATTGGCATTTTTTTTCACTATTTTTGTACTCTTTCTATATGGACCAATGTCTGCCATTTTCATTCTTTCTTTTCAAGGACCGAATGGAGGGTTGACCTTTCCAATGAATGGCGTCTCGATTCATTGGTTTTTTGCCTTATTTGGTGAGCAACTGGTCGGAGATTTCAAGGCAGCATTTTTAAGATCACTACAATTAGGAGTGATTGTGATGGTAGTAACTGTAGTGGTTTCAGTGCTTGCAGGACTTGCATTCAGAAAGAAATTTTTTGGTTCTACACTGTTATTTTATATTACCGTTGCCAGTCTGATTGTCCCCTCAATTCTAATCAGTCTGGGAATCGGACTGCTCTATAACTTGATGGAGTGGGAGGTGGCTTGGTACAGTTCCGGAATGGGAGCACATTTGACATGGACTTTGCCCTTTGGGTTCCTGATTATGATTGCGGTGTTTAACCGCTTCGACAAATCCTACGAAGAGGCGGCAAAAGATTTGGGGGCCAGCAATTGGCAGACGATTCGTTATGTGGTGCTTCCCATTATTGCACCCAGTTTGATTGGAGTCGCTCTCTTCGGATTTACACTTTCCTACGATGAGTTTGCTCGAACCCTGATGACTTCCGGAGTAAAGAATACACTGCCCTTAGAAATATTCGGCATGACAACCAATGTCACAACCCCCACTCTTTATGCTTTGGGAACTCTGACCACGATGTTTTCTTTGGTCGTGATCCTGACCGCGATGGGAATCGTATTTTACATGCGAAAACGCAGGGAACGGTTCGGCTCTGATGCCGGAAAAGGAGTGTGAACTATGAAACTATTGCTGGTCAATCCGAACACCACCGCATCCATGACGGAAAAAGCCGGAGAGGCGGCTCGCTTGGTGGCTGCTTCCGGAACCGAAATAATTGCGGTAAATCCGGAATATGGCCCCGTCAGTATCGAAGGCTATTACGACGAGGTGTTCAGTATCCCCGGTTTGCTTGAGGAAGTCCGGAAAGGAGAAGACTCCGGATGTCAGGGAACAGTCATCGCCTGTTTTGATGACACAGGTTTGGATGCCGCACGTTGCCTTGCTTCCGGACCGGTGGTCGGCATTTGTGAAGCCTCCATGCACATTGCATCTCTGCTCGCAAATGGTTTTTCGATAGTGACCACACTCAAACGCTCGATTCCGGCTTTGGAAAAACTTGCCGTGAAGTACGGCATGTCACAGCAATGTCATCGTGTTAGAGCCGCTGAAGTTCCTGTATTGGAACTGGAGAATCCGGACTCGGAGGCGACAAAACTCATCCGTGTTGAGATTCAGAAAGCATTGGATGAAGACCGTTCCGAAGCCATTGTACTTGGTTGTGCGGGAATGGCCGATCTTGCAACCAAACTTTCAAAAGAATTCGGTGTGCCCGTGATTGATGGAGTTACCGCCGCAGTAAAACTTGTAGAAAGTTTAGTTTCGCTCGGACTGCAAACCAGTAAACGAAATGGTTACGCCTATCCTCGTACCAAATCATATCTTGGTTTGTTTAAATCTTTTCAGCCTTAATTGACAGGATTATGAGAGGAGATAGACTAATTTATTTTTCTTGTAAGAGGGAAATATGATTTGTTCAATATTTTAATATAAAGTAAACCACAGTCCCTTAAATATATTTTGCTGTTGAGGGACATAAACCAAATATAAGGAGAAAATAATATGCCGTACCCAAAAGGATTTCTTGAAAGTCGAGCCATTATAAAACCCGGAATCTTTACTATCATTCCTCCAGAAGGGAGGGTTATCAATTCCATCCCCGGTTTTGAGGGATGCAAACTTACGATTATCGCCTCACCAAAACACGGCGCAAGCTTTGTCCAGTATGTCGGAAGCGTTGAAGCAGGAGGAAAAACATTAGTTCCATTCGTTGAGGCTCCAGGAGTTGAGACCTTTCTGTTTGTAATGGATGGCGACGGTGAACTTCAGGTTCGTGTCGGAGACATAACCGAAAAATTAAAGGCCGGAGGTTATGCATTTGCACCGCCGGATACAGGCATTGAATTTGAAAACACATCTTCTGAATCAGTTCGTGTTCTAATGTACAAACAACGTTATGTCCCTTTGGGTAACCTGAAACCATGGATCGTTTTTGGAGACACCAACAAGATCGAAGAGAACATTTATGATGAAATGGACAATGTATTTCTGCGTGATTTATTGCCCAATGATCTGGAGTTCGACATGAATATGCATACACTCAAATTTATGCCAGACGGCTGTCATCCTTTCGTGGAAACTCATGTTCAGGAACATGGTGCCTATCTGCTTGGCGGACAAGGTCTTTACTTGCTTGGTGAGGAATGGTTGTCGGTGCAGAAGGAAGATTTTATCTGGTTTGGCCCGTTCACGCAGCAAGCTGCTTATACCACCGGACGTGAACCGCTATGGTACATCTACAGCAAAGATATGAACCGTGATGCGGATATCTAACCCCTAACTTTATTTTTAATTTTTTTAAGATTGAAAACTATGACACTTACAGTAGATTTTGGCCCCAATGACATCGTTAAGCAAATTGATAAAACCGGTATCAAAGGGCAGCATTTAATTTTCATTGACGATTATTCGTCTACAGAACTCGAAAACATCTTCAAGACAGCAGAAATGCTTGAACCATTTTGGCGTAACCGTATCCCGTTGCTTGAAGGGAAGATACTCTGCACACAGTTTTTTCAACCAAGTACCCGTACACGTTTCAGTCACGAAACGGCAATGTTTCGGCTGGGTGGTAATGTCATTACAGAATCCAATCCTTTGGTCAGTTCTGCTGCCGCAAAGGGGGAATCCCTTTATGATTCGCTTAGAGTGACCTCTCAGTACGCAGATGTCATCGTCTTGCGTCATCCGGATGAAGGCGTTATTGACACCATAGAGCAATTGGGAAGCGATGCTTCGCCAATCATCAGTGGAGGTTACGGAAACGTAACCCACCCGACTCAGGGTCTACTGGACATGTACACGGCGTATCGGGCGCTGGGTGGGGATTTCAAAGAAATGACCGTTATGATCGCTACTCCGGACTTGTCAAGGGCGCGATCCGGACAGTCTTTCGGACTTGGTCTGGCGCTTATGGGATCCAAACTGATTTATTCCGGTACCACCGGTCTGGAAGTTCCTCCGGTCATTCGCGAAAAGTTGAAAGCAATGAACGCCAATTTCACCGAAGTCAACGATTTAACTATTGGCCAGCACGAAGAAATGCTTGCCGATGAAGCAGTGGATC
>Ga0310122_10003359_pt1 | contig 10147 bp, 12 predicted proteins | sample CB6_Bottom_1051__FD_203503 | JGI IMG/M metagenome (GOLD analysis project Ga0310122, IMG submission 203503) | Marine microbial communities from Western Arctic Ocean, Canada - CB6_Bottom_1051 | ecosystem: Environmental > Aquatic > Marine > Oceanic | place: Canada: Western Arctic Ocean | collected...
ATGCCATATATGTAAATATTGTGGATTCACTTTACCCTTTAACGTTTATAAAAAAACCTAAGACACTTTTAGATGTAGGCACAGGTGCAGGTTTCCCTGGTTTGGCCTTGGCTATTGCTTTACCTCTTTGTGAAGTGGTGTTGGCTGAGCCTTTAAAAAAACGTGTTTCGTTTTTGAAGTATGCAGCGATTGACCTGGAACTTCCCAATGTGAAAGTGGAAGCAAAACGTGTGGAAAAGGTAGAACATGAGCCTTTTGAACTCATTACTTCACGCGCGGTGACCAACACAAAATTACTTTTAGACTTGACCGAGAAAATTGCAGATGAAAAAAGTGAATATTTGTTTTATAAAGGTTCCCGTGTGTTTGATGAAGTGGCAGATGTACAACAACAGTTAAAGTATGATATAGTACAGAAAAATCAACGAAATTATTTGTATATAAAGAGTGTTTAAATGATATTGAAACTACTAATATTTGCAGTGGTCGCAGTGGTGATTTACAAATTTTTTGGAGGGAAACTTCCAACTATTGGTAAAAGTGCCCATGAAAAAAAACTAGATGAAGATACCTTAGTAGAGTGTGAAACATGTTCTACTTATGTGACGGTCAAAGAGAGCATTATTGTCTCGGGGAAGTATTACTGTTCTAAAGAGTGTACTCCCTAAGAGAAAAGACTATAAAAGAATACTAAAGGAAAAGATATGATCATTATTGGGCACCCTTGGATAAAAAGTAATCGTTTTTTTAAAATTTTTACAGAAAAAGGTTTTGAAAAGAGTCAAGCAGATGATATAATTTTGTTAGAACCTTTGGTCGATTCACATACGCTGGCCATCCATTGTCAGGAGAATGACATTACGTTTGCAGTCGTTGTCAATACTTTAGATGATGCACTTTTTGCCAATGCTTTGGGTGCAAAGTACATCATTTGTGAAGAAGATGATGCTTTGATGATCCAGCCCATTGCCAATGAATACCTTTTTGATACGCGCATCTTAGTGCTCATTCAGAGTGAAAAAGATATTTCTAAAATTGCACGCGGACATATAGATGGCGTGATATTTGCAGAAGCTATTGTTTAAGTTTTAATGTTGCAAAAACTCTTACAGTATAAACTCACTTACGGCATTATTTTCCTCAATGTCTTAGTCTATCTTCTTGTAGCCGTAGCTAACCATGGAATCATGGACATGAATTTGCAAATTTTGGTAGACAAAGGCGCCTTGTTTGGACCCTATGTCTTTTTAAAGGGTGAGTGGTGGAGACTCTTTACTGCCATGTTCCTTCATGGCGGTATGACGCACTTACTGATGAATATGTTTTCCCTCTACCTCATAGGTCGTGGTGCAGAGATGTACTTTGATACAAAGTCGTATTTGAGTATTTACCTCTTCTCTGGACTTATTGGTGGGCTGACTTCTTTGTATATGCATCCAGAATCTGTAGGTGTAGGAGCTTCGGGTGCCATTTTTGGTGTCTTTGGCGCTTTGGCAGGCTTTTTCTTAGCCCATAGAGAGAAAATAGAAAGTCGTAGCAAAGCGTTTATGAAAGACTTTAGCATCATTATAGGGATTAACCTTGTGATTGGATTTTCTATCCCTACTGTAGATGTCTCTGCACATATTGGAGGCTTGCTTGTAGGTGTTTTAGGTGGCTTTTTGATTTCGAAAAATTTCAACTTTTGGCTGCTTTATACTTCTGCAATGGCTTTGTTAGCGGTAACTATGGCATCTTACCTCTCTAGTCATTATGTACCGACACTTTTTTAAGGTAGTTTTACTCTCTTTTTTCTTTGTGGGATGTGCTGTGAAAGTACCTGTACCCAAAGAAGCTCACATCCAAACTTTAGCACAGGACTTACATCATTTAGATAAACAAAATACTTATGCAGAAGCCTTAGCACTTTCTCAAGATATTTTTGCACAAACTTCTACCTTAAGTAAAAAGTTTAAGCTCACTTCCCCACCTCAGTATCATAACCTTTTAGTGAACATTGGGGTGAAAGAGAAAGGGCTTTGTTACCATTGGTCAGATGCTCTATATGGGCATTTAAACGCAAAACATTATAAAGGCTTTGCGTTTCATCTTTTAGGTGCAAACATTGGAAAGTATTGGACAGAACATAATGTCTTGGTGGTTGTGGCTAAAGGGCAGTCTTGGAAAGAGGGTATCATACTTGACCCTTGGAGGGACTCAGGTACGCTCTACTTCTCCAAAGTCAAAGAAGACAGAAAATATGACTGGAAACATAGATCTCAGAGGGGATGTTTTTAGGCTACTGTGTTAAGGCTTCATCTCCTGAAGCTTCACGAAGTTCTGCTGCTTCTGCAGCATCTGCTTCTTTTTGGGCTTCAGAGATTTCTTCTTTTATCTCCTCTTGTGGTTCCACTTCTTTTTCGAGTGCTTTAGAGTGTGCTGTTTCTGAAGAGGCATTTTGCTCATCTTCTGCCATGACTAAGTTTGGTAAGAGTAAAAAAGTCGTAAATATCAAAGTGAGAAATAGTTTAAACATAGAGCACCTTTAGTAGTATTTAGAATTATTATACACAAAAATAAAAGAAAAGTAAAAATTAAAAAGGAAAGTAGATTTTATCTTTTAACTCATTGTATTCATCTTCTGCATTTGAGTCTATGGTAATACCACCACCACTCTTGTAGTAGAGTTGTCCATTTTCTTTTTCTATGAAACGTATCATCACCCCTGAACATAGGGATGACCCATCAAAGACCCCAAAAACACCCGTATAAAAATCTCTTTCGAAATTTTCTACATCGTTAATGATATTGACAGTACTTCGTTTTGGTGTGCCTGTGATGGAACCAGCAGGGAGAAGTTTGGAGAGTATTGTGCCTAGGTTGTCTTGCCAGTCCTGGGGTAAACGTGCAGTGATTTTGGAGCTTACCTGTAATAATTCTTTTTTACCAGCTTTGATTTTTTCTACATAACGAAACTTTTCTACTTTGACATCTGAGCCTACGATGCCCAAGTCATTACGCATGAGGTCAACGACCATGACATGTTCTGCCATCTCTTTTTTATTGGCCAAGATTTGTTCTTTGGCTTGAGGCAGAGTCGCATCAATGGTACCTTTCATCGGATAGGTAGCAATACTCCCATCTTCCATACGCATAAAAGGTTCAGGCGAAAAACAGACAAATTCATCTTTTGCATCTTTATAGTGGAGTTTGAACTTGGCTCTTGCGTAAGAAAAGATTTCTTTTAGGTTGAGGTTTGTTTGAATGGGTGTTTTAAAGGTGAGGTTTAAGAGGTAAGTATTTCCTGAACGGATCTCTTCTAATACTTTGTCTAAAGAGTTTTTATAGGCTAAAAAGTCTATAGGATTTTTTGAAAAAGTAAAAGGTTCTTCCCTTTTTTTCACAGGGTAGTTACGCCAATCTTCAAATTTATAATAGATGTCGCCCTCTAAGTTAGCAAGAGGTTTTGCAAAGATTTTGGTTTTGTCATAAGAGATGATGAAGAGGAAAGGGGTTCTCTCTTTGCCTAGTTGGTTAATGGTTTTAAAACCCTCTTCTTGGCTATAAAACGACATGTTTACTCGCGTAGGATGTCAACATTTTAGGAATCTAAAAGCAATAATTTTAAGATTGCCATACGCATATAGACACCATTTTTGACTTGGGTCAGTACTTTACAGCGTGGGTCGGAGAGCATGTCGTCGGAGATATCTATATTTCGCATGACAGGACCAGGGTGTAAGACTAAAATGTCTCTGTTCCCCATGCGTTCTTTGGTGATACAGTACTGTTTGGCGTAGTCATCGTAGTTTTTAAAGAGTTCGGTTTCATGACGTTCAAGTTGGGCGCGTAAAGACATAATGACATCGACTTTGTCCATGACATCTTCTAACTTTTCATACTGAGGTAAGTGAGACTCTGGCATAAATTGCTTCGGTGCCACAAGCAGTACATTCATGCCCATACGCTCTAAAAGGCGTATACCTGAACTCGCTACACGTGAGCTTACAATGTCACCCACAATGGCAATGGTTTTACCTTGAATCTCTCCATCAAAGTGTTCCACAATGGTAAAAAGGTCAAGCAATGCCTGGGTAGGATGGGCGTAGTTTCCTGCCCCTGCATTAATGACGGGGGTGGTTTGCATATCGGCCAAACGTTGAGGTGTTTCATTTTCAGCATGTCTGATGATGACACCATCAGGCTCCATGGCACAAAGGTTTGCAAAGGTGTCTTCTAAAGACTCCCCTTTTTTAGAAGAAGAACGAGAAGGATCAAGATGCACCACCGCTGCTCCTAAACGTTTGGCTGCTACTTCAAAAGAAGAACGTGTACGGGTAGACGCTTCAAAGAAAAGTGTGATGAGCAGTTTGTCATGAAGGAGTTGTGGTGGGCGCTTTGCTTTAAAATACTTAGCATCAGAAAGAAGTTGTGCAATCTGGGCATCTGAAAAGTCATTGGTATCAACGAGGTGTTGCATGGGTATCCTTAAGGGTTCGGATTATAGTTGAACTCTCTGATGAACCTAGGTATTCACAACATCTCTAGCTTTTGTCTAGGCTAGGCACTCTTTCGAAGTCCTAGCCATAGCTAAGTCAAGAAAGAGTAACAACGCATAGGCGAAAGCTAGTGATGCCCGAAGGGTGGGCTTTGCAAACGCTATCTTGCACAAGATATTTACTTCGTCTTAGCTATGGCTAGGACTTATAAATCTCTTGCACAATCTCACATTTGCAAAACCCATTGTGAACACCTAGGTTCATCAGAGTGTTCAAGCTTATGATTATAGCTAATAGCTGCTAATAAATCTCTCTAATCCATTTCCAACAGACCACCACTCAGAAAACACCGCATCATAATAAGGTCGTGTCACTTCTTCAAAGCTCTCTTTATCTTCATACAAATTCACACACCAGTCAAAGTCAATGTTACGAGACTTTAATGCTTCTATAGAAAGTAATGTGTCGTTGATGCAGCCTAGACGGCTTGGGGTAACGAGTAGTGTCTTTATATTGAGTTCTTGGATGAGGTCTATGATGTGGTAGTCTTTGGTGATGGGTACGAGCAAACCACCCGCACCTTCAACCAAAAGAATATCACAGAGTTTTGAGAGGGCATGGTACTTTTCTATGATCTTCTCTAAGACGATGGTTTTCTCTGTGTCTGCACAAAAAGGTGCAGCGGGAAGGGGGAAAGTATAGGCTGTGATATCTTCTGTTTTAAGTGTCTTAAAATTGTCATTAACCTTTTGGCAAGCTTCAAGGAGTATAGTAGCATCAGGAGCTGTTGTTAAAACACCTGTTTCAATGGGTTTATAAACGCCTACCTTAAATCCTTTGGAAGCGAGTGTTTTGATGAGTTTTATTGTAGTGTGTGTTTTACCTACATTGGTACCTGTAGCGGTGATGAAAAGAGCCTGCACTTGTATTTCTCCGTTTTTTTTGTATAATAGCTTTAGATAGATAGATAAATGAATAAGGAATTTTAACATAACATGCCAAAGATAGATATTGAAGAAGAATTAGACTTAGCTTTAGCACTTGAAGAACCACCTATGTTTAAAGTGTTGCTACACAATGACGATTATACAAGTATGGATTTTGTTGTAGAGGTACTCATAGGGATTTTTCATAAGACGCAAGCACAGTCTGAAGAGATTATGTTACAAATACATGACAAGGGTAAAGCCATTTGTGGTGTTTACACTTTTGAAATTGCACAAACAAAAATACAGCAAGTGAAACAAAAAGCAAAAGAAAACGAGTTTCCATTACTCGCAACCATTGAGGAGGATAGTTAAATGATAAGTATAGCACTCAACGACGTATTTAAAGAGGCAGTAGGATATGCAAAAGAGAATAGACACGAATACTTGACCGTAGAACATCTCTTTTTATCCATCGTGAGATCTGAATCAGGTAGAGAGATACTTAGCTTGCTTGATGCAGATTTAGAAGTACTTGAAGGGGGGATTATAAAACACATCACACAAACCATCCCTTCTCTAAAAGAGGCAGTTGAACCTTTTGAAACGGTTGCCCTTTCACGTGCCATAAATGACATGATGACACACATCAATTCTTCAGGGCGCGCTGAAGCCAACATTGGAGACATGATAGCTGCGATTTTTATGCAGGAGCACTCTTACGCGGTTTTTCTTATGAAGAAAGAGGGCGTAGCTCGTGTGGATGTTTTAGAAGTGATTTCTCACCGTTATGACCAAGCCCACACAGGGACTGAGGGCCAGAAGAAAGAAGAGACACTGCTTGAGCAGTTTACCATTGAATTGGTTGCACTTGCTAAAACAGGGAAAATAGACCCAGTCATAGGACGTCATGATGAAATAGAACGTGTGATGCAAACATTGTGTAGACGTAAGAAAAACAACCCTTTACTTGTGGGTGAACCAGGGGTGGGTAAAACAGCGATTGCTGAAGGACTTGCACTCAAAATTTCTGAAAATGATGTGCCTAAGATCTTGCAGGGTTCTAAAGTATTTGCTTTAGACATGGGTGCTTTGGTCTCTGGTACCAAATACCGAGGGGACTTTGAAAAACGTCTTAAAGGGATTATTAAAGAACTCGCTGTCCAAGAAGATGCCATACTATTCATCGATGAAATACATACGATGGTCGGTGCCGGTTCAACATCTGGTGGCTCTATGGATGCATCTAATTTGCTTAAACCTGCGCTTGCACGTGGAGATTTAAAATGTATAGGTGCGACTACCTACCAAGAATATAGAAACTTTTTTGATAAAGACAAGGCGCTTAGCCGAAGATTTGCCAAAATAGATGTAGATGAACCAAGTGTTGAAGATACGTTTATCATTCTTAAAGGGGTGCAAGACAAGTATGAAGATTACCATAAGATTCGCTTTACAGATAGCGCATTAAAGTCTGCTATAGACCTTTCTGTGAAGTATTTACACGATAGATTTTTACCAGACAAAGCGATGGATATCATTGATGAGGTGGGTGCACACTTTATGCTTAGAGGCGAAAGTGATGTGACAGTGAAGCCAAAAGACATTGAAATGTCAGTGGCCAAAATGATGAAACTTCCTTCAACGGTGATAGGTACAGACGATACAAAAAAACTAAAAAACATTGAACAAGATTTGGCTGCACATATTATTGGGCAAGATAAAGCGATTGGGGCACTCTCTACAGCCATTAAACGCTCTTACGCAGGACTTAATGCTGACAATAAACCCATAGGTTCTTTTCTCTTTGTAGGCCCAACAGGTGTGGGTAAAACAGCATTGGCAACACAATTGGCAAAGACGATGCATGTGCATTTTGAACGTATTGACATGTCTGAGTATATGGAGCCTCATACCATTAGCCGTTTGGTGGGTGCACCCCCAGGGTACGTGGGGTATGAACAAGGTGGACTCTTAACTGAGATGATTAAAAAACATCCACACACAGTCTTACTTTTAGATGAGATAGAAAAAGCACACCCAGACATCATGAATATTTTACTGCAAGTGATGGATGGGGCTAAACTCACAGACAACAATGGTGTGGTGACAGACTTTAAAAATGTGGTGCTCATTATGACATCGAATATTGGAACAAAAGAAGCCAATGTAATGGGCTTCAAGAAAGACACGTCAATGAAAACTGAAAAAGCTTTGGCAGCGTTTTTCTCTCCAGAGTTTAGGAACCGTCTTTCAGGCATCATTACGTTTAATGCCCTTGATTTACCTGTGTTAGTGACGATTGTAGACAGAGAACTTGATAAACTCAATGTCTTACTCAGAGCCAAAAAAGTCAAAGTTAAAGTGGCCAAAAAAGCCAAAGAATACTTGGCTAAAGAGGGTTATGATGAGCGTTATGGTGCAAGACATATTGCAAGAGTGATTGATGAAAAAGTCAAAGAAGCACTCACTGATGAAATACTTTTTGGAAAACTCCAAAAAGGGGGAAGTGTAAAAGTAAGCCTAAAAAATGAAAAACTTACTTTTGACTTTTCTGAAAAATAATGAAGAGTGCGTTGGCAAACGCACTCTACGGGGGTAAATGCTTTCCATGTATGATGATAATTATCACCTTACCCATTTGACGAAATACTCAACTATTTTCCCTAACCCTAGGTATGCACCTGATGAAGGTTTGCTTGCTTATGGCGGGGACCTCTCTTCTGCACGACTACTGTTTGCCTACCAAAATGGTATTTTCCCTTGGTACTCTAAAGATGATCCCATACTTTGGTGGTCACCTAACCCACGACTTTTACTCTATCCTGGGAACTTCAAAGTACGTAAATCTTTTAGAAGAGTGTTACGTTCTGGAAAATTTACCGTGACCTTTGACCAACATTTTTCTGAAGTAATTCATCACTGTTCAACAGTCTACAGAGAAGGACAAGAAGCTTCCTGGATAGTACCCGAAATCATTGAAGCCTACACAAGACTGCATGAGGAGGGCTATGCGCACTCAGTGGAGGTACATAAAGAGGGAAAACTTGTAGGTGGTTTGTACGGTGTGGCTTATGGAAAAGTATTTTTTGGAGAGTCAAAATTTTCTTTAGTCTCTGATGCTTCTAAGATTGCTTTTAAAGCACTAAGTGATGTCTTAGGTAGCAGAGGTTATCATTTTATAGACTGTCAAATGAAAACAGATCATATGCTACGCTTAGGTGCACAAGAGGTAGAAAGAAATGTTTTTCTTGATGCCCTTGCGTTAGCGATAGCAAAACCGAGTGATTTTGGCTCTTGGAAAGAGTTTCACTGGGAATATAAGGAATAAAAAATGGTAAACAAAGATATAGGATTCTCTTTATGGTTGGATTTTGTAGAGAGAGATTATTTGAAAAATGAATTTTCTAAACTCATAAAAGAGGGCATCATCAATGGTGCAACATCTAACCCGGCTATTTTTGCCTCTGCCATTACCACTTCTCCTGCTTATAAAGAGCAATTAGCAGCACTTGAAGGCAAGCCTGCCAAAGAGAAGTATGAAGCTTTGGCCATTGACGATATCCGTACAGCAGCACAAGCATTAAGATCTTCGTATGATGCAGGAAATGATGGATATATCTCTATTGAAGTAGATCCTTTCCTTTCTAACGATACTGGGGGGACCATTGAAGAAGGTAAAAGACTTTTTGCAGCTATCGATGAGCCAAATGTTATGGTAAAAGTACCAGCAACTGAAGCGGGTTATGCGGCAATGACAGAACTTTTATCTACAGGTATTTCTGTCAATGCCACCTTGATTTTTTCTTCTAAGCAAGCACAAAAATGTCTCAAATCCATGAAAAAAGGTTTAGATGCGTTTGAAGCTTCTGGTGGAGGACGTTGTGAAGCTGTTATTTCTGTATTTGTTTCTCGTTTTGATAGACTTTTGGATGCGGACCTTGAAAAAGAGGGTTTAGATATTTCTAAAACAGGTATCTATAATGCTGCGAAGATTTATAACCTTATAGAGACAAACAACACCCCCGCCATACGTACACTTTTTGCAAGTACTGGTGTAAAAGGGGATGCTTTACCTGCTGATTATTATATGTCAGGTTTGCTGGCAGCTCATTCTGTGAACACAGCACCTTTGGCTACGATTGAAGCTTACTGTGAGAGTGAGCCATCTCCTGAAGCGCTACCGATAGATGACGCAGTTATTAATGGGTACTTTACAAAGTTGTCGGACAACGGCTTTGATATGGATGAAGTCTATGCATCGCTATTGGCTGATGGACTAAAAGCCTTTGAAGAAGCATTTCAAACCATGCTTGATACGTTGAAGTAAGACAGGTTAACATAAGATAAGAAAAAAAGGGTTAGCATGGAAGAAAAACTCAAGCTCTATTTGAGAACAATGATTAGCAATTCGGGGTCTGACCTTCACATTAAGTCTGGTTCACAAGTAAGAGTACGTATTCATGGGGTATTAAAAGTACTGGGCAAAGATGAGCTAACTTCTGCCATGGTAGATAAATTGGCACAAGAGATTATGACAGCAGATCAGTATGAAAAACTCATCACTGATAGAAGCCTGGATTTCTCTTATGTTTTGGGTTCTGAAAACAGATTTCGTGTGAACTTCTTTTTCCAAATGGATGGACTCTCTGCAGTATTTAGGATTATTCCTGTGGATATTTTGTCTTTAGATGACTTAAATTTACCACCAGTGATTAAAACATTTACAGAAATTCATAGAGG
>Ga0310122_10003362_pt1 | contig 10145 bp, 6 predicted proteins | sample CB6_Bottom_1051__FD_203503 | JGI IMG/M metagenome (GOLD analysis project Ga0310122, IMG submission 203503) | Marine microbial communities from Western Arctic Ocean, Canada - CB6_Bottom_1051 | ecosystem: Environmental > Aquatic > Marine > Oceanic | place: Canada: Western Arctic Ocean | collected...
GAGGAACGAACAGTAAAAACAGTATCCTCTTGCCCGTTGTCGTCTTTCCCGTCGTTGTCTTGCTGTGTGACCTGGCTGACTTCATGCAGTGCGCGCAGCGCAGCCAGCATGTCTTGAGCGGGTCCGCCAGCGCGGACCCGCACGTTTGTCGCGCCCTGGATACGCGCGCTGAGGTTTTCAGCCGTGTCTTCGGCAATGATGCGGCCCTTGTCGATGATGATCACCCGTTCACACGTCAATTCCACTTCGTGCAGGATATGGCTGGACAGCAGAACGGTCGACTGACCGCCGAGGCCTTTGATCAACTCTCGTATGCCGATCACTTGATTGGGATCAAGTCCGATCGTGGGTTCATCTAGGATGAGGACCTCCGGCTGGCCCAGCAGCGCTTGTGCCAACCCGACGCGCTGGCGGTAGCCCTTGGAGAGCGTCCCGATTTGGCGCCGCGCCATATCTTCAAGCGCGCATGCGCTGAGGACGCGTTCGACATCACTCCGACCCTGTGACACCCCCTCGATTTTGATCCGGGCACAGAAGTTCAAAAATGCCTGGACCGACATATCAGGGTAGAGAACGACGTTTTCCGGCAGATAACCGATACGGCTGCGGACTTCGAGCGACGAGGTTGCCACATCAAGACCTGCTACGCGGACGGCTCCTTCGGTCGCCGGAAAAAATCCGGTCAGGATACGCATCAGCGTGGTCTTGCCCGAACCGTTTGGTCCGAGCAGGCCAACGATTTCGCCGCTCTTGACGCCAAAGGAAATGCTATCAAGGGCACAAATTCGGCCGTAATATTTGGTAACGTTCTGAACTTCGATCATACAGAAACCTAAAAGAATCCGGCAAGAAGCCTACTGGTTATGACGTTGGGGGCGTACTGGCTGCTGCCGACGCCGTTTTCAAGTCATCGATCTCAGCCTCGAGCTCCCGCTGTACCCGTCTCAGCTTGCTGACCTCAACCTCAAGGGTGTTTCTGGTTTTCGCGGCGCGGTCTCTACTGTGGGTGAGTTCTTTCGTGCCGCTCTCAAGTTCCGCGACCTGGGTTCTGAGGTCGTTGACTTCGCCTGGGAGTAGGCCCGTCATAAACGAGGTTGTTAGCCCCAGGCGCTCAAAGGCGACGCCGGTTATAAACAAAGAGAGCCAGAGTACCCCAATACCGAGGTAATGCCACACCGCTTTAGAAAGACTGCTATCCTCTGCCTGTTCTGGTTCACTCGCCATTATTCTCCTCCTCCTCTAAATATGAAATGCAAACACCGTAGCAAAAAAAGGAGCGGAGAGAAAGTCAATGGCGAGTTCTGGGAGTGTGGAGAGGTAACATGGTTGTTACCTCTCCACTGGTGTTTAACGGGCGCTCTGAATGAGGAAGTTCACCGAGAACGCTCTTGCGCTATTAATTTCAACGTCCTCGTTGAAATACCACTCGTTGACCCAGTCTTCTCTCTTCTCATAGCCGGACGGCGCATCCCACTTGGTGAAGTGAGCAAGTTGGAGGTCCATCTGCATCCCATGAGGAGTAAAGGCCCAGTCATCCGTGTAGTTGTATGCGCCACCACGGAGAGGTTTGGTCGGATAGCCCTCGTACGGTTTCGGGCCATACTCATACATATTGAACCACATTTTCCACAGCTCACCACCGTTGTCGTACATCTCGGAGAAGTTCATCGCCCAGAAGTCTTTGTCGACATACATGATACGCTTGGAATAGGCATACTGGCTGTAGGCAACCGGGAGCCCTTCGACAACATAGACGTTGCGTTTTTCCCAGTTGATGTTGCACGGCATACCCGCGATCACGCCGCTTCTGCCGTCAGGTTGCGCACACCAGACGTCCCTGGTGCCGTATTTGCCCATATGGACCGGGGCCAAGATTTGCTTTTCAGCCAAGACGCGCCACTTCCAGTACGCGTGCTTGGAATTCATGCCCCACAGGGAGTCCAAGTCCATGTCCGTACCCCAGAAGGCGTCTGAGCGGTTCGCGACGCTGATACGACGCACACGACGCAACTCAGGCAGATACATATACGAGTCATCAGGGATGTTGGTTGGCAGATAACGTGTATTGAGCACGCCCGCGCCCTTGAGGTCGTTCGGGATAAAGAGCGGACCAAACTGCTCCGTATACCGCATCGGCGGGTTGTTCGGCACGATCGGTTTGGGATCGGTGTACAGACGGCCGGTCCACATCATGCGGCGCCAGAACTGGGAGCCGTACATACGTTCCATCTCGCCCCGGTTATTGACGAGTTCGACGATCCATTCGGTACCCACGTTGTCAACATAGGCGGGTTTCTGCTCCTGGTTCCACATGATCTTCGCCCCGGCCATGGGGTCGTTGAGATCAATCGTCGGAAACGGGACACCGGCCACGTAGTTGAACATTTCCCGGCCGTCGGCCGAGAGCTGAACCTGGCCTGAGTATTTTTCCGTTGCTTCGGCGTAGAGTTTAGGTAGATTGACTTTCTTATACTCGGTGACGCTAATGGGCATGCCGTTTTCGACAAACCACTGGATGCCTGGGATAAGGAGTTCGCCGGCATCAGCCATATTGTCTTTAGTTATCGTGTCTCCGGGATTGACATCGGCAGTCACCCAGCGCGGGGCCGAGAGACTGACCGCGCCTACGAGCGTCAGCGCGCAAGCGATTCTAGTCCACCAATACTTCTTCATAAAATTCTCTCCTTTTTCAAGGTAATCCTTGAGATACTTCCCCTGAAAGAAAAGCATCTCGCATTAAAAAAGCAGTCTGATGATAACTGCCCGGTTCATAATTGCTAACACGGTGGAGCACGGCTCATGATAGTACCTCTCTAAGTATTTAGATTAGAATGATCAAAGAAGGCGTGTATCGTCAATAGTTTCAGGAGAGGCTTTTTCCACCTCCTCCTGGAGGGGCTTTCTCCCGCCCATATAAATTCTATCTTATCACCCATCAGGAAGATTGTCAGAACCGTGCGGACTTAGGATGCTGCCTGCGCGGTAATAAAACGCGGTTTAAACAATGCGACCAGGACCGGCAAAAGCGTCATGGTGGCCAAGAAGCTGACCCCCATCCACAGCGCCAGTAGCAGACCCATTTCCGCGCTAAAGCGTAGGCTAGACATGGTCCAAAACAGGGTGCCCAGGATCATCGTCAGGGCGGTAAATGTCACGGCTTTTCCAGAAGTAGCGAGGGCAATCGCCACCGCAGCATCAATCGGATTGCCCAGCCGGTGCTCTTCGATAATGCGGCTCACCACATACAGGGCATAGTCTATGCCGAATCCGACACCGACGGTCACCACAGGCAGGGTGTGGATATTGATGCCAATGTCTCGGGCGCCCATATAGGCGTTAATGATCGCGTTTGCGACAAGGAGTGGAATAATCATATATACCCCGGCCATGATGGAGCGGTAGGTCAGGACCAAGACCAGGAAAATCGTGCCAAAACCGAGAATATTAACCAGAATGTCGTTCCCCAACAGCTCTTCATTGGCTGCGGCTAACACACCGATAGGACCACCGGCGAGACGGAACTGGGCGGCGTCAATTTGGTGGGCATCGATATAGTCCCGGGCGCGCTGAATAACCCGCCGAATAGTTTCCCCCCGATGGTCGGTCAGAAAGAAGTGTATAGGCGCAGAGCGATACCTGTGATCAATGACCTGCGCACTTTCCTGGAACGAGGTGCCGAAGAAGTAGGAGGCCAGCAGGAGTTGGACCTCACTATTGGTTCGGGGCAGCACCTCCCATTTCGGCTCAAGTTCGTGAATGGCCCCGTTTACGACGGACAAAATGTCTATAAACGAGAAGCTCAATCCCACCGATGGATCGCGTTCGAGGTAGCGCTGAAATTGTTCGATCCAGGGCAAGACCTCAGGATTCGCCAGCGAAGGTTCTTGGACTTGGAGGCGAAACCGCTGGAGCGCGTTCAGCTCTTTGCCGTCAGCTGTCAGCGGCTCTTTTTCCTCAGGTTTTTTGCGTTCGACCACGACCATGAGCCGTTCGACTCCACCGAATGTCTCCTGAATGCGCGCGTGGGCGGCGTTGTAGGGCGAGTCGGGATACAGGAGCGGGGTGGCCGCCGTAGGATCCCCGATCACCAGGTTTTGCCAGAAGTAGACACTCACGACCAGAACAATGCCCCAGCTTGCAAGCGTCACTCCTTTGCCCAGCGGAGAGACCAGAAAGTGCGCTATAGTGGCAATAATTCGTTTGAAGATCCCGTTTTCGCGCCGTTCCACGACCTCAATCTCAGGCGCGCGTAAATAGTAATACACAATCGGGTTCAGCAGGAGTTCGCTCACCGTGATAGCGAGTATCCAGACTGCGGCACTAATGGCGAGCTTCTGCAACAGCACGATGGGGACGAACACGATAACGAGCAGGCCGAGGGCATCGGTCAGGATACCCGACAGCGTTGGAACGAAGAGTTCGGCGAACGAAGCGACAATCGCCGGCTCTTTTTGCCAATTCGCCTTGCGGTATTCTTCGTAATACCGTTCGTGCATCTGGACTGAATGGCTCACCGCCCGGGCCGTAATGAAGAATGGAATGACGAGGGTGAGCGGGTCCAGGCTGAAGCCTATCATCTTGATAAAGCCCAACCCCCAAATGGCTGAGATCACACCGGTCAACGTGGGCCGTAGCGCACCCCGTATATCATGGAAATACCAGTACAACAGCAGCCACATCAGGACGGTGGTGGCGAGAAAGATGAGATAGACCTGCTTGGCGTAGAAATACACCCAGCCGTATAAGGCGGGTTGGCCAGCCATATAGATCCTTGTGTTGTCATCTTCAAAGGGGTCAACCACCGAGCGTTGGACTTCATCAAATAGACGCCGATAATCGAGTCGCTGCTCGATAAAGGCGGCACTCAGCACAGCTGCTTTTTCATCCAGCGAGACGAGCACACCGTATAAATTGCGCGCAGAATGCACGATACGGCGTATTTGCTCAACTTCTTCCTCGGTCTGGGGTGCCCGTTCCATGACCGGCAGGACTTCCTGCATGCCGCCACTTTTCATGATCACGCGGCGATTGGTGCGGTGGGCAATAGAGTTGACCAATTCATTATTTACGCCGTATACGCGTTCCAAGGCTTGGGTCATATGGAATATCTTGGTCAGCGTTTCTTTCGTGAATATGGTGCCTTCTTTGACCTCCAACATCAGCATAATGGTGTTGGCACCGCCAAAGGTCGGGGCGAACTCCTTATGCACCTGAATGAAAGGATGGTTCTCGGGTAGTTGTTCGTCGAACCGGGTGACTAAGTCAAGCTGAACGGCAAAAGAAGCAAAAATCAAGGTCGCCACAATGACGAAGAGCAAGACGAGCTTGCGTCGGGCAATGATTTGCTCCCCGAGTTCGTAGAGATAGCCGCGCTCTGTATCACTCATACTTCAGCCCTCTTTTGGTGCAGTATTGTGTCGACCCCCGGTCACCTGTCCTCTGGTGTACTCTGAGTTTAGCGTGTCGCCTGCTTCCGCTCTAGTAACCCATCAATAATTGTTTCAATATTTTGGACCGACAGGTCATTGACCCGTATCCAACCGTCAAAGATGAGGCTCGGCACAGAATCGAGGTGATAGCGCTGCCCCAGGGCGATTGTCTGCTCGACCTCGTTTTTGCCTCCGCCCGCATCCAGCCGGGTCAGCAGTAATTCGGGATCGAGACCGATACTGTTGGCTACATGGGTGATGCCGGACCTGCTTGTGGTATCAATGTCTTCCTCAAAACGGACATGAAAGAGCGCCTGTTGCATCTCTTCATGCAGCCCGAACTCGTGGGCAATCGCGTAGGCGCGTGCCGGGATATTGGAGGAAGCATGCACAAAAGGGATGCCACGAAAACGGATGTCCAGCTTTCTCTGGTATTTTTTCTTGAGTGCGGGGACGAGTTCCGTGAAGACCTGATAACAATGTGGACATATGAAGTCCTCGAAGAGTGTCAGCACGACTTTGCCTGCTACGGTTTCCTCCGGGGCACGGCGTACGAAGGAAAAGGAACCCGGTAAGGATACATACCGGTCCATCAAATCGTCTTCAGCCCGACTTGGCGACAGAGAGGTCGAAAAGAGGAGAAAGGGAATCAGCAGGAGAGCAAGAAACCGTGCGGCCATATATGGCCCGAGATCATAGGAAGCAAACGTGCAAAGTGCAAGCGGAATCGGCTACGCGACCAACTGTCGCAGGATGTACGGCAGAATACCGCCATGGCGGTAGTACTCGACCTCGATGGGCGTATCTATGCGTACCGTGACCTGGACTTCTTTAGTTTGTCCATTCGCCCGATGGACAACCAGGCGGGCATCTTGGCGCGGTTGGAGATCATCATTCAGGCCGACCAGATCGAAGGTTTCACTGCCATCGAGATTCAGCGACTGGACGCTGGTGCCATCCTTAAACTGACACGGCACCACACCCATAAACACTAAATTACTGCGGTGAATGCGCTCGAAGCTCTGAGCCACAACGGCTTTCACGCCCAGTAGCTGGGTGCCTTTGGCGGCCCAGTCGCGTGAACTGCCTGTGCCGTACTCCTGACCGGCCAGTACCATCAACGGTATCCCGTTGGCCTGATACTTCATGGCCGCGTCGTAGATGGCCATTCGTTCACCACTACCGCCGTTGTCTGGGTGATAGTGCGTCACGCCGCCTTCGACACCGGGCAGCATGAGGTTCTTGATTCTCACATTGGCAAACGTGCCTCGGGTCATAATGTGGTCATTCCCGCGTCGTGAGCCGTAACTATTGAAGTCTTTAACTTCAACGCCGCGTCCCTGCAGGTATATTCCGGCTGGTGAGTCAGGCTTAATCGCTCCGGCGGGGCTAATATGGTCAGTGGTGACAGAGTCGCCCAGCAACGCTAACGGACGTGCGCCGCTGATGCCCTGGATAGTTCCAGGCTGGAGATCGAAGGACTCAAAGAAGGGCGGTTCCTGGATATATGTGGACTCCGCATCCCATTCGTACACAGCGCCAGTCGAGCTCGGGATGGCATTCCATAACGGGTTGTGTTCCTCAAAATCGGTGTACAGGCTGCGGTATGTTTCAGGATCAAGAGCCGAGGACATGAGGTCCTGAATCTCACTCATGCTCGGCCACAGATCGCGCAGATATACCTTACTCCCGTCTTTGTCCTTACCCAGCGGCTCCTTGGATAAGTCAATATCAACGCGGCCTGCCAGGGCAAAAGATACCACGAGCGGGGGGCTCATCAGGAAGTTGGCGCGAATATTCTGGTGTATCCGCGCCTCAAAGTTCCGGTTGCCGCTCAGGACACTGGCGGCCACGATATTGTTTTGCGTCACTGTCTCTTCTATGGCCGGATTGAGCGGTCCGGAGTTTCCGATGCACGTCGTGCAGCCATAACCAACCGTCTGAAAGCCGACTTGGTTCAAATACTCCTGCAGGCCGGTTTTCTCCAAATATTCAGTTACAACACGTGAGCCTGGGCCAAGTGAGGTTTTGACCGTAGGCTTCACGCGTAATCCGCGCTCGACTGCTTTTTTGGCCAGCAGTCCTGCCGCCAACATGACGCTGGGATTCGAGGTGTTGGTGCAAGAAGTAATGGCCGCGATGAGTATGTCACCATGGCCGATATCGCTCAAATCGGTGTCTTTCCCGTTTTGCCCGTTTTGAATGGCATACCGCTGGTCCAGTGTATTCTGATCTGCATTAAAGCCGCCTTCATTGAGAGGCATGGTCAGCAGGTCCCGAAACCTGCCTTTGATGTCTGGCAGGTTAATCCGATCTTGCGGACGGCGAGGGCCGGCCAGGCCTGGCTGAACGTCGGCCAGATTGAGCTCGATGACCTGGCTGTACTCAACCTCGCCCCTGCGCGGAATGCCGAACATATGCTGAGCCTGAAAATAGCTGCGGAATGCGTCGACTTGCTCGTCGGTCCGGCCGGTGGCGGTGAGGTATATACACGTTTCTTCATCAACCGGGAAAAAGCCCATGGTCGCGCCATATTCAGGCGCCATATTGGCAAGCGTGGCCCTATCGGTCAGAGCTAATGCGGCCGCTCCGTCGCCAAAATACTCGACGAATTTGCCTACAACTTTGGCTCGACGCAGCATCTCGGTGCAGTGCAAGACGAGGTCGGTTGCGGTAACGCCTTCAGCCAGGCTGCCGGTCAGGTGCATGCCGACGACGTCGGGCATCAGGAAATATACGGGTTGGCCGAGCATGCCGGCTTCCGCCTCAATACCGCCCACACCCCAAGCGACCACGCCGAGGCCGTTGATCATGGTTGTATGCGAGTCCGTTCCGACGAGCGTGTCTGGGTAGGACACTCCGTCTCTACTGAGAACGCCCTTGGCCAAGTATTCCAAGTTGACCTGATGGACAATGCCGATCCCTGGTGGAACAACCTGAAAGCTCTCAAAGGCCTGCATGCCCCATCTAAGGAATTGGTAGCGCGGACGGTTGCGTTCAAACTCGATCTCCATATTGCGCTGGAGTGCGTTGGCAGTCCCGGAATAATCGACCTGGATAGAGTGATCGACCACTAGGTCTACGGGCACCAAGGGTTCGATCATTTTGGGGTCCTTGCCCAGTTGGACTACTGCCGAGCGCATGGCTGCCAGGTCGACCAACAGCGGAACGCCCGTAAAGTCCTGGAGGATAATCCGGGCAACAACAAAGGGAATTTCCGCCGTCCGGGTCTGTGTCGGCCCCCAATTGGCCAAAGTGCGCACGTCGTCTGCGGTGATCTTTTGTCCGTCATAGTTGCGCAGCACGGATTCGAGAACGATGCGTATGCTGATTGGAAGCCGAGAAATCGGACCCACGCCCTCTTTTTCAAGTTGGGGCAACGAGTACAACTGGCTCGTCTTCCCAGCCGCGGTGGTAAACGTTTGTAGAGAATTGAAAAGGTTATGTGGCATACGGATATCCCTCCAAATTCATGGATAATGTCAAGAAATGACCGTTTTGTCTTATAGTATGCGGATATATTCTATCCCAGCTCAAGGCAAGGGAGAGGGGGATCGCAGCGTGTGAAAAACGCTAAGACTCGGGAAACCCCCGCTGAATATCCCGGACACACGTCTGCAACTGCTCTCGGCCGGCTGGCCCATCAACTGGAATGCTGAACTCTATGCGTGTCGCCAGCCCTTCATAGCGCTTCCACACCCGCTCGGCGATGTGGTCATAGGTGCCGACAACGGCAATAGTTTCTAGCATGTCATCCGTAATCTGCTGCGGCATTTCTTCCCAGCGCTGTTGGCGGGAGAGGAGAGACAGCTCCGGGACGAGGTCGCCCCAGCCGTGGTGTTCGAACACCGCTCTATAGGTGCGCGTCGAAGCATAGAAGGAAATGCGCGCTCGTACGTTGCGTCTGCGCTGTTCGAGCGCTTCTTCGTTTGGGCCGGTGATGAGCAATGGACTGGCGCAGACCTCAAGCCGGTCAGCTGAGCGTCCTGCTTTACCTGCTCCTTTTCGAATAGCCGGCAGCATGACGTCTTGGAGATAGTTCCGGGTGCAAATCGGATGCGGGCGCATGCCGTCGGCAACCTCACCGGCAATCTGGCACATATATGGGTTTACTGCGGCAAGATGGATAGGAATATGCGGATGCTCAATCGGACCAGGGTTAAACAGCGGCACCATCAGCGTCAGATCGTAATGCTGGCCGTGAAAGTCGAGCGGGGTGCCATTTTGCCAGCAGTCCCACACCGCCCGAACGGCTTGGACATATTCTCGCATCCACGGACCCGGTGCAGACCACGGGACACCAAAGCGGCGCTGAATATGCCCTTTGACCTGGGTACCGAGACCGAGAATAAAACGGCCCTGAGAAAGTCGCTGCAGAGTCCACGCCGACATGGCGGTAACCGTCGGACTACGCGGGAAGGCCAAGGCTACTGCCGTGGTGAGACTGATCATTTTTGTCGCCTGAGCGGCAAGACTCAGCACCATGAACGGATCTTCTTTGGTTTCGGTGAGGACCATGCCGTCATAGCCGACGTCGTCCAACATACGTGCTGCATCAAACACGCTGGACAGATCAAGCGTGACGTCGGGCTCTCGCAGTCCAGGGTCGACTTTGCCAAGCGGAAGATGGGTTTCGACTTTCATTTTCCGTCACCTCAGTGCTACCGGTTTCCTGCATCTTGTGCCGCCACCGGGTCAGCTAGTATATATCTGGAG
>Ga0310122_10003363_pt1 | contig 10140 bp, 7 predicted proteins | sample CB6_Bottom_1051__FD_203503 | JGI IMG/M metagenome (GOLD analysis project Ga0310122, IMG submission 203503) | Marine microbial communities from Western Arctic Ocean, Canada - CB6_Bottom_1051 | ecosystem: Environmental > Aquatic > Marine > Oceanic | place: Canada: Western Arctic Ocean | collected...
CGAGAGAAAGAAATCGCTGCGTCAGTCGTTCGTGCTCCTCTTCAAGCAGTTTGTACCGAGATTCAACCTCAGTTTTGTCCTCTTGAAAGTAAGCCAGATATGCCTTCTGGAGTGGGGCAAACGTAGTCGTCAGGGCATCATGGAACTCGTCCAATGATTCCGGTGCTTTCAGCTTCCGTCTCTTGCCGCAACAAATGGCCAACATCCATTCCCAATCCTTTCTACGCCGGATTGATTGTGCCATACGACTTGCTGCCGTGAAGCAGTCCATCAGGTTTGTGAAGTGCTTCTCTTCCAGTGGCTTGAGAATGTCGAGGTTCCCAGTATCGAATGCCTTCATCATCAATGGCAGTTCCATACCAGTTTGGTCCAAATACTTCATAACATGTTGTTCCGCCTTTTGATGACTGATGCAATGCCTTTGACAAGTCGTGTTGTTCTTGTCTCTGGCGTATGTTGAGCAGGTGTATTCGCACCGAGTTTCAGTTTTTCGCCCCCGCATCTTCTTTCCGCAATGTGAGCAAAACAGTAATCCTGACAACCATAATCCCGCCGACCTTGGTGACCGGGACTCACGAACTGTTCCATCAACTCTTCGTTGCACCGCATCCCAAACCTCTTTGGGGACGATGGGTGGGAATAGTTCTTCAGAAAGAATCCAGTCTTCCTTGCCACGCTCTCTCCTGCCAGAGGGGTTGGTCACAGGGCGTCTTTCACCATTAAGGTATTCGAAAAAACGACCTTGCCCATTGCTGTTGAAACGCTGGTAACCAATGTAAATCGGGTTCTTCAACATCTCTCTGATGTGGTAATGCTCCCAACGGTCGGCGTAATGATGCTCACCCGGTAAGAGTCTGGTCGAGATCAACCAGAACCTGCTGCACTTTCTGCTAAGAGATGGGGAATGGAAGCCGACTGTCGATCAAAACGAAATGACCGGGGAACAGAACCCCGATGTCAAGCTGATCGACTTTGACCACCCAGATCGAAATCACTTTGTTGCCATTAACCAGTTCAAGATCGACACACCGGGCCGGGTGAAGGAACACATCCGCCCCGACATTGTGTTATTCGTCAACGGCTTGCCCTTGGTGGTGATCGAATGTAAGGACTCCAATGAGTTCACCGCCAACCCGATGCACGAAGCGGTCAAACAAATACGCCGTTACAGCGACCAGCGTGAAGAGACGCACGAAGCGGGCCTCAAGGAAGGGGAGCCAAGATTATTCCACACCAATCAATTAGTGATTGCCACACACGGCGATGAAGCCAAGTTCGGCACCATCACGGCCACCGAAGAATTTTATTTTGCGTGGAAGGACATCTATCCCGAACAGTACCGGGACTACACGCCGCCGTTGGGGAAAGAGCGGCAACAGGAAGTTTTGATTCAGGGCTTGCTGACCCCGGCGATTCTGCTGGATGTGATTCGCAACTGTGTCCTCTTCATGGTGGCGGGTAAGCAGTTGGTGAAGGTCGTCTGCCGGTATCAACAATACCGGGCCATGCTGAAGATCATCGACCGAATGCGAAAAGGAACCACCGCCCTCGAAAGGTCGGGGGTCATTTGGCATACCCAAGGTTCCGGTAAATCTTTAACGATGGTGTTCGCCATTCGGAAACTTCGCTCATGCGATGACCTCAAAAATTATAAGGTCTGCTTGGTAAATGACCGGATCGATCTGGAAAAACAGTTGGGCGAAACTGCCACGCTTACGGGCGAGAAGGTGACATTCATCAACAGCAGCGAGGACTTGAAGACCAAGCTGGCCACGCCGACTTCAAACCTCAACATGATAATGGTCCATAAGTTTCAGGAGAACCAGCAGGAGTTGCCCGAATATCTGGCGGGTGCTTTGGGTGAGAAAGAGCAGGTGCCAGAGTACACGCCGATGGAAGTGGTCAACGATTCCGACCGGATTGTGTGCATGATCGACGAAGCCCACAGGAGCCAAGGGGGAGACGTTGGGGACAATCTGTTTTCGGCATTTCCCAATGCAACTCGGCTGGCCTTTACAGGGACGCCGCTGATCACCGACCGCCACACAAAGAAAACGTGGGAGCGATTCGGCGGGTACATCGACAAGTACCGTTTACAGGACGCTGTGGACGATGGTGCGACCGTTCAGATTCTCTACGAAGGGAAAACTGCCGACACTGCCTTGAATGAAAAGCACGAGTTTGACACCAAGTTTGAAGACCTGTTTGCCCATCGCACCGATGAAGAAATTCTGGCGATCAAGAAGAAGTACGGGGCGACCGGAGATATTTTCGAAGCGGAGAAACGGATTGAAGCCATCGCCAACGATCTGGTGAACCATTACATCGAAAACATTCTGCCCAACGGTTTTAAGGCACAGGTCGTCTGTAATTCGAAGTTGGCCGCTATTCATTATCAGACGTACATCGACAAGGCGATTGCCGCCGAGCTTGAGAAACGACAGGCCGAGCCGGAATCGGATGTGGAGTTGATCAAGAGGATCGCTTTCCTGAAATCGGTGGTGGTCGTTTCATCGGACGGCACGAACGAAAAGGCGGTGGTCACCGAGGCACGCAAGCACTCCAAAGAAATTGATGCGGTCGAGAATTTCAAGCGGGCCTTCAATTATGATGACCCTGCCAAGGAACTGACTGGCGTCGGCTTCTTGATCGTGTGCGACATGCTGCTGACCGGGTTTGATGCTCCGGTGGAACAGGTGATGTACATCGACAAAAAGGTGAAAGAACACAACCTGCTTCAGACCATCGCACGGGTCAACCGTGTTTATAAGGGAAAGAGCCGGGGATACATCGTCGATTACGTGGGATTGGCCAACCACCTGAAAGAAGCGTTGTCCATTTACTCAGGCGACGACAAGGATGATGTTGAGAACTCGCTGAAAAACATCACCACCGAAGTGCCGATTCTTGAGAGCCGCTACCAGCGTTTGATCCATCTATTCACTGACAACGGCGTTCCCGACATCGAAGGCTTTGCCAAGCAGACCATCACTGATGCCCAGACAACTTTCGAAATTCTGGAACTGGCGATTGAGAAGCTGAAGGATGTGAAGCTGCGGGCGACCTTCGAAGTCTACATGAAGAAATTTCTTCAGAGCATGGACATCGTTTTGCCCCATTCCGCCGCCACTCAGTACAAGGTTGCTGTCAGGCGGTTCGGATATCTGCTGGCCAAAGTGAAGCAACGCTACAAGGACGATTCCCTCAACATCGCCGGGGCTGGTGAGAAAGTCCGTAAACTGATCAACGAGCACCTGATCAGTCTGGGCATCAACCCGAAGATTCCGCCCGTGGAATTGTTCTCTTCCAACTTCATTGAAGAACTGGAAAAGAACACATCCACCAAGGCCAAAGCCAGCGAGATGGAACATGCCATCCGCAAACACTGCAAAGTTCACTTTGAAGAAGACCCGGCGTTTTGCGCCACGTTGAGCGAAAAGCTGGAAGCATTGATCCAGAAGCACAAGGACGATTGGGATCAACTCTGCCTTGATCTGTCAGATGTCCGTGAGGACGCCCAGAAGGGCCGTGAAGATGAGATTGAAGGGGTCACCGCCACTGCCGCACCATTTTATGGATTGGTGGTCAAGCTGGCCTTTGGGGACGACATGCCCAAAGAGCATAATGACCGGGTGAAGCAACTCATCGGTGATGTGGTCGAAGAATTCCAGAAGACCATCGACATCATTAACTTCTGGAACAATGGATTCGAAGTCGAGAAGTTGAAAGGGCGACTCTCCGACCTAATGCTGTTCACCGACATCGACCCCGTTGTTGAACATGCCGATCAGATCGTGACGGAGATCACCGCACTGGCCAAAGTGCGACATCAGGACATTTTGAAATGAAGCGGCAATACAAAGACATCTCGTACACGTTGACTCGCAGCAGGCGGAAGACGGGGAGCATCCATATTGAGCGGGATGGGCAGGTTTCGATTCTTGTTCCGACAGAATTATCTGATCCCGAAGTGGAAGGGCTGATCGAAAAGAAGCTGGTCTGGATTTACAAGAATCTGGCGGAGTGGTGTGACCTGAACGCTACGAAGATTGAGCGTGATTTTGTCAACGGCGAAGGGTTCTTGTACATGGGCCGATCTTACCGGCTCAAACTGGTCGAGGATCAATCGGCTCCGTTGGTCCTGAAGAATGGATATTTCTGTCTTCGCACCGGGGCAAACGGTAAGAAAGTTGATGCCCACGCAGTTTTCAAAGAGTTCTACCGGGAGAAGGCGGTTCACAAAATCAGTGAGCAGGTTGAGTTCTACGCCACACAGATGGGCGTGACCCCCAAGGGCATTAAAGTACAAGAGCTTCAACACCGTTGGGCTTCCTGTACCAAGGCGGGCATGTTGAACTTCCACTGGAAGTGCATGATGGCCCCGCTGACGATTCTGGATTACATCGTCGTCCACGAGTTGGCCCATTTGATTCACGCCAACCATACTGAAGCATTTTGGAACGAGGTTGATAAGGTGCTACCAGACTATCTCGACCGAAAACAATGGTTGAGGGTCAATGGTGCGGGCATGAGTTTGTAACGGGTCACGACTGCTCAATCCGCTTCTTTGTGATCGTCAGGTACTTCTTCATCTTCTCAATCCCGATGACTGAAGAAGCTCCATTGTCCAAACCTGCTTGAAGCATTGTCCCCGATCCGGCGAAGGGATCACAAAGTACGCCGCCTTCAGGCACAATATATTTGCACCACCATGCCGCCAGATCATAAGGCGTTGATGCTGGATGACCTCCCGATCCACCCGGTTGTCCGCCAGTCGGAATTGGCAATAAGTTGAATGGGGTTGTTCCACCACGCTCATCTGCTGCTTTTGAAATCGTGCTGTTTCTGAAGGTTCGCCCGCTTGGGCCAGTTCTTAATGCAATATCAGCCCGATGCCTTGCCGATGTTGCCTGTGACGGCGACCACAGAACGTTGTCCTGTTTGCGGTAGCAGTCCGGTGGTCCCAACCAGACGCACATTTTCATGCTCTGCCTCATCAATCCATGTTTCCGGTTTGCTCCTGCCAACGGCATTGCATCGACTGCCCACCAATGGACATCCTGAATCAGATTCCATTCCTTAGCTGCCCACAACACAAACTCCCAGAGCCAAAGTCTCATCTGGCCGATCTTTTCATAGTTGGGCTGGAGGATGAAAACCGCTGACCCGGTTGGTTTCAAGATGCGACGACACTCGGAGACAACATCCCTCATCATTTCGTGCCAATCCTCCTCACTGATTCGACCATATTCTTTGTTGACTTCTGGGTAAATCGGGTCAGTAATAACGGCGTCAACGGTACCGCTGGTGATGTCCTTCAATTTCTTTCGGCAATCGCCATGAATCAAAGTCGTGGCAGCGATCCTTGCTTTCCTCTCTTTCACAGATCGTTGGACAGGTTTAATCTGCCTTGTCGTTGGTCTGTATTTGCCGTCTGCTCCAACGGTTCGGTTCAACTGGATGATTTGACCAGTTGATTCCAATTCGGCCCTGACACTGGCGACAGTGGCGTGGTGAACCCCCAATTGCTTGCCGATCCATCGATTTGACCGTTCGGTGGTTTCAATCAATTGATCAGCGACCAGTTGCCGTTTCTGTTCTTGGGTCAACTGCCGCCTAGCAAGATTGAGACATCGTGCCAGCGTTCGTTTCTCATCTTCATCAAGATCAGACTGAACGATCTCCGGGCAGTCGTACCCAAGTTCTTGAGCGATCTGCTTTCGGTAATTGCCATCGATAATCTTGCGAACTGGCCCATCTGAATCAACCAGAATGGGCACCATCACGCCGCTCACGGCGATGGAGTCTTTGAGTGCGGTGAACTCCTCATATGACAAATTCGGCAGTTCAAGGACTGCTTCGTATTTCAGCTTTCGCTTTGCTCGCTTCTTTCGAGTGCTCTTGGTCGAATTCGCCATGTCTTGTCTTCCTGATCGAGATGCCGTTTTGTCCGTCACCATTTTATGGGGGATGCCCGAAAAACACTAGATGAGTTCCGGTCAGAGACAGGTCTGGCTGACGACTTCCTGAGTTACTTCGGTGTTGCTTCAGCCGAACGATCTACAAGGCTCAGCGAGTATTTGAGGTCTGACCACATTTTCGCTGATACTGCTTGCTAATAACGCTCTGACTGACGCTCTGACTGACGCTCTGTTTCTCTACGGACAAGCGATAGTCTCGATCCACTCCTTGATCGTTGATTCATTTGAGTAATAACCCAGCGTCCGCTCAATAACTTTGATCGGCTCACCAGTCAACTCAGCCACATGCACAACCAGTTCTTCCATGCCCGGCTGTTCCAGTCCTTTACCAATTCGCTTTTCCAAATCCACGACCTCCTGCCACAGCACCTTCTTGGGTTTCACCCAGAACTTCCCGATCTTGCCAACCTTCTTGAATGACAGATTCTTCTTGAACAACAGTCGCTTGTACTCCCATTTGTCTTCAACCGCCTTGCCTTTCAAATACCCCTTGACCTTTGCTTTGAGTATGTAGCGAACGTAGTGGTAGTAGGTGGAGTTGATCTTGTCGATGTGCTTGTGCCACGGAATGTCTGAACGATCAGGCATTGCTTTCTCAATAGCTGCTGCCAGTTCTTTCTCTGAGATATTGTCCTGAACCAGAAGGTGATAATTGCAATGGTTCTTCTTTGAAGGCTCCCTCACCCACAATGCCCTGACACCATGTGCTTTGAGTTTTCGACAAACCTTCTCCCACACAGACTTGATGCCAGCAGGTGACAGAACAACTTCAACATTGATGGTGGCTTCCCATTTGTAGTCGTTTTCAAGGTAGAAGCGATTAAGTTCGACACAGCGAGCAAGCTGCTGTGCCTCTCTCTGGTAGCCATCAATTGATTCAGTCCAGCTTTTGTTTCTCCAAGTGCTTGGAGTTTTGAGAACAGGGTCTATTTGGTAAATCTGGTCTTCCATTTATCTATTTCCTTTCACGGGCCATCTTGTCTTGGCATATCTATGCTCTTGAATGAATTTCTTGTCGTGTTGTTCCCTTAATATATGTAGTAGCCTTGAGGATTGGGGCTGACCCATCGTGGATTGAACATGTCGTCCAGCAGGCCGGGACTAATGCCGCACCACCATGAAGACGGATAATCCCCGCTAGAAATGACACAATCAGCGTCAAAGGGGAGTGGGAGATGCCATGCCAGCGGCATCTGGTTGGGAGAGGGGTAACGCATCTCTAGACCTCAATCACATGGAGCCAATGAAGGGCCAGTTGTGATTAGAGGCGGTGCCGTTAACCGCTTCGGAGTTTGAAGAGTGGATGGGATAGAACCCAAAGCTTCTTCTGTCTCACGCCATCATTATACGAAAATACGCCGCAAAGTAAAAAGTGGATTTGTGGGTGCGTGTGATGCGGACTCGGTGAATGGCCGTTCTTTATTCACGAGGCTCTGAGAACCGCTGTACTGCGTTCAATTAAAAACGTGAGGGTCCGGTCATCTCCGTCAGCGTTTTCATTTGAGAGGCATCTGCGGACTTGGCTCATCGTTTTAAGGAAAAAAAGTGAGCCTGACCGGGTGGTGGACATCGCATCGTCGGTGGGGCATCGCTTGGATATACTTGAGGGGTCCAAAAGATAAAACCAGTTTCTTCAGATGGGAAGGAAACACAGTTCGATGAAATCGCACAGGGAATACCTGACATTTAATCTGCCTGCTCGGATGGCATTCGAGAATATCACGCCAAAAGTTGAAGAGATCGTCCAAAAGAGCGGCGTAGCTGAGGGGCTTATCCTCATAAACGCCATGCATATTACGGCGTCTGTTTTCATCAACGATGATGAGTCCGGGCTGCATTCCGACTACCAGAAATGGCTGGAAGAACTTGCTCCTTTTGACGCTTCTCCCCAGCGATATGCTCACAATCGAACTGGCGAAGATAACGCCGATGCCCACATGAAACGACAAATCATGGGACGTGAAGTCGTGGTCGCTATTACCGAGGGCAAGCTCGACTTTGGACCGTGGGAGCAAATCTTCTACGGGGAATTCGATGGCCGAAGAGACAAAAGGGTGCTGGTAAAGGTGATCGGAGAATGATCAATCATCTTCGGGGAACGACCTCAACAGCTTGATGATTTGGGCGGGATGTCGCCATTCAAGCCCTGTCCGGGTCCGATATCCCAACTCGTTGAGTGCTTGGCAGACTTCGAAGTGGGACTTTCCAGCATCCCGAAACCGTCTCGCTGTGATCAGAACCTCTTCATAAACAGGACGCAACTCTTGTGGTATCCTGTTCTTTGGTCGTGTGATCCGAGGTTCCGGGGGCAGTGGTGGTTGCCGTGAGACGAGAAGTATCCCAAGCAGGTATGGGAAATGCCATGCACATCACCGCCAGTGTCTTTATCAACGACGACGAACCAGGCCTGCACGAAGATTACAAGAAATGGTTGGAGGAACTGGCACCCTTCGATGCGTCTCCGCAGCGGTACAAACACAACCGCACGGGTGAGGACAATGCCGACGCACATCACAAACGTCAGATCATGGGCCGCGAAGTCGTCGTCGCCGTCACGAACGGTAAGCTAGATTTCGGGCCGTGGGAACAGATCTTCTACGGCGAATTCGACGGCCGACGACCGAAACGGGTGTTGGTGAAAGTGATTGGAGAGTGATTCGCTGGATTCCCCAAACGCCCGAGTCCATCTTGGCGGCGAAACTCGATTTGGCTACTATGCCGCCCTCCTCATCTACTGCGTCTCACATCCAAAAGCACGATTCCCCGAACTTCGAGGAAACCCTCATGTCTACCATCCGCACGTATGGCGACTCTGTTTCGACTCGTATTTCCCCTTCCACGCCAAAATTGGAATCCGGTATCAGAACGACAATCAGCCATTGGCTGCGCAGCATCATCGTCGTTGGCCTGTTCGCATTCGTCGCAACAGGTTGTAATAGTTGGTTGGCCCACGAGTTGAAGCCACACCGCATGTGGCGTTGGAACCGGTATCCCGCTCCGAGCCAAAATCGGCAATTTTCGATTGACGACCCGATTCCAGAGCTCAATAAGGACCGAGATGGTGCCGGCCGAACGCGTTGAAAGGTGAGTGATGGAACTTGTCAAAGTCGGCGCGGCCGTGCTGAACCAAACGCCGTTGGACTGGGCGTCGAACAGAGACAATATCCTGAACGCGATCGAACAAGCACGGCACGACAACGTCAGCATTTTGTGTCTGCCGGAACTCTGCGTCACGGGTTATGGTTGTGAAGACGCGTTCCACGCACCGGGTCTGTGGCGCACGGCATGGGACGTGTTGCAAGAGATCATCCCGACAGTTCAGGACATCATCGTTTCGCTGGGGATGCCGATCTATCACCAGGGCGGCTTGTACAACACCGCGTGCCTGGTTGTAAACGGACAGATCCACGGCTTCGTCGCCAAGCGATTTCTGGCGGGCGACGGCATTCATTACGAACCACGCTGGTTCAAGGCCTGGCCGGTCGGAGCCGTCGCTGAATTGGAAGTCGACGATGTCACATATCCTCTGGGCGATCTGATTTTCGATTGCGGCGGCATCAAACTTGGATTCGAGATTTGCGAAGACGCTTGGGTTGCCAATCGTCCCGGCGGGCAGATGGCACTGGATGGCGTGGACATCATTCTGAACCCCAGCGCCAGTCATTTCGCGTTTGGAAAATTTGACGTCCGGCAGCGATTCGCGCTGGAAGGCTCGCGGGCTTATGGAGTGACCTACGTGTACTCGAATTTGCTCGGCAACGAATCCGGCCGAGCGATCTATGATGGCGGAGCGTTGATTGCATCGGCCGGCCAAATGATGGCGTCCGGACCTCGGTTTTCATTCCGGGATGTGCAGTTGACATCGAGTATTGTCGATCTGGATATCACTCGTATGAGCCAATCGCGAACGGCCAGCTTCGCGCCCGACGTTGCGGCTGACCAGCGAGTGCGTTGCATCGACTGTGACTTTGACTTTCCGAAAGTCGAACCGGTCGGCGAAGATTCGGCTCGCGCCGAATGGGAATCGTCACCGCACATCAAAGAAGAAGAGTTCGCACGCACGATCGCGCTGGCGTTGTTCGATTACATGCGAAAGAGCCGATCGAACGGCTTTGTCGTGTCGCTGAGCGGCGGCGCGGATTCGGCCGGAGTCGCATGT
>Ga0310122_10003368_pt1 | contig 10129 bp, 7 predicted proteins | sample CB6_Bottom_1051__FD_203503 | JGI IMG/M metagenome (GOLD analysis project Ga0310122, IMG submission 203503) | Marine microbial communities from Western Arctic Ocean, Canada - CB6_Bottom_1051 | ecosystem: Environmental > Aquatic > Marine > Oceanic | place: Canada: Western Arctic Ocean | collected...
CCCCACGGGCAGCGCGAGCACGGCCAGGATCAGCGCGACCGTGGGCCGCACCGCCAGCGTACAGCGGCGAACGATTCCGGAGGACCGGTCTGCAACGATGAGGGAGTAGCGCTTGGGCAGCATCAAGCTCGCGAGCGGGCGACAGTCAAAAATCTCCACACGCTACCATGGAAATGGTGTGATCCCCAAACCCGATGTCGTCTGGATTTGCCTACGCCAGGCCCCGACCGTGGGGGTGGTGACCACGACCGGGCGGGGCCGCGCGGCCACACCTGCGGGCTCGACCGGCATGGATGCGGGGAGGGTGTCACGTTCGATCGCGCGGAGGGGGCTCCGCCGCGCCACAGGGTGAGCGGAGCAAACAGCCCACCGCCGGTATGACGGAGATACGGAGGTTTTGGACAGGACAATCCGACCGGCGGCGTTGCTCGTCGCTCAAGGCCATCCACAGTGCGCCCCCCTGGCGCGCGGCAAGGAGAGCCCCGACGTCGGGGCCGTGTCCTACCTCTGCAGGAGCACCTGGCGGAGACGCTGACTACAAGCGGTAGTGAAGCGGGCCAGCACGCCCGAAACAATTGACATACGTAATTCCCGGAAGTAACCTTTTCTTTGCTTGGTCGGTTTTGCTCCACGCAACCGGAACTTCCAAGTGTAGCCCGCCGTTCGCGTATCGCATTTGTATGGCGGAGCGCCAGGTATTGAATAAAGCAGCTGACCCACCCGCTTCTACTAGCCGTGCCGATCGTGCTGTTGCTTCGTCCACTCATGGACGGGATGATGGCCACGTTCGTCCGAACACGTCGTTACTATCCGTGAAAGGGGCCGCACAACACGATGCAAGCTATTATTGACAACCTCAGAGCCGAGCGAGCCGCGTTGCTCGACGGGCTCGCCAAGATTGACGCCGCGCTCGCCGCCCTGACCGGCGGTACGAAGAAAGCTGCCGCACCTGCCGGTAAGTCCAGCGGCGCGGCCGCGCCGAAGCGTCGGCGTCGTCGAAAGATGACCGACGAGCAGAAGCGTGCGATTTCGGCCCGCATGAAGAAGTCTTGGGCCGCTCGCAAGCGGAAGACCGGGCGCAAGTAACGCGCGTCGTGCTCATCGACGGACGCGGACAGCCTGTCCGCGTCCGCCATTCCTACCTTGCTCGCCGCCCCACGTTCCTCGTCCAGTCCTACACCCCGTCGTCGTCGCTGCGTGCGCTCGCCGCACCTCACATCAATCGGTCTGCGCCCATCGAAGGGCGATGCCTCCGCCCCCACCGACCGATGCAGCGGGACAAGCGGAATCGGATCTGGCAGAATGCTACGCACCTAGTGGTCAGTCCCGCGGTCGTTGGGTGTCGACAGGCGGGATGAGTTGCGCCGCATATGGACAGACATAGCGTGCCCACGGAGCGTAGATGATGTCCTTTCGCCGTACATGTTTCCTGCTGTCGTGCTGTGGGCTCGTTGGTGCGTTGATGTCCTCCGGTCGCAGCAGCGCCTTGGCCCAGAGCCCCTCGTCCATTGACTCCGTGGACTTCCAGCGGGATGTCCGCCCGATCCTGGCCGACAACTGTTTCCAATGTCATGGGCCGGACGTCGCGTCGCGCCAGGCCGGCCTTCGGCTCGACACCCAAGAGGGAGCGCTGGGTGCGCGCCCACGTGGCGCGGCCGTCGTGGCGGCCGACGCGGACGCCAGCCTGCTCTATCAGCGAGTCACCCACACCGACGAGCGGCGTCGAATGCCCCCGATCGGCGCCAACAAAACGCTGACCGACCGACAGATCGCCGTGCTTCGCCAGTGGATCGAGGCCGGGGCGTCCTGGGACCAGCATTGGTCCTTCGCATCCATCGAAGCACCGGCAGCGCCGAGGGTTGCGTCCGAGGGCTGGATTCGCGATCCGCTTGACCGTTTCGTCCTGTCGAGGCTCGAGGCGGAGGGGTTGTCGCCCGCACCAGAGGCCGACCGGCGGACGCTCGCGCGTCGTGTCGCGCTGGATCTCACCGGTCTCCCTCCTGACCCTGGCACGCTGGCGACCTTCCTGGCCGATGACTCCGACCAAGCCTATGAGACGTTGGTGGACCGGTTGCTTGCGTCGAAGCACTGGGGCGAACACCGCGCCCGGTACTGGTTGGACGCGGCGCGCTACGGTGACACGCACGGTATCCATATCGACAACTACCGCGAGATGTATGCCTACCGCGATTGGGCGATTGCGGCCTTTAACCGGAACCAGCCATTTGATCGATTCACGGTGGATCAGATAGCTGGCGATCTCTTGCCACAGCCGACCCTCGATCAACTGGTGGCGACCGGGTTCCAACGGAACAACATCACGACCAATGAAGGCGGTGTGGTGCCGGAGGAGTACGAGGCGATCTACGCCAAGGACCGTGCCGAAACGATTGGGAGTGTGTTTCTCGGATTGACGGTTGGCTGTGCCACGTGCCACGACCACAAATTCGACCCCATCGCGCAGCGCGAGTTCTACGCCATGACGGCGTTCTTCCGGAACACGACGCAGTACGTCATGGACGGCAACGTGTCCGACCCGCCGCCGATCCTGGTCGTCCCAGACGCTACGGACCGCGGTCTCTGGCAGCAGCTCCGTCAGCGCGCGGCCGAGGTCGACGCGCAGCTCGCGTCCCGGGCGGCGGCAATCGAGCCGGCGTTTGACGAGTGGTTGACGCGGGGCGAGCATCGCGACCTGGCCACTCCGCTTGAGCCCGCCAGCGAGATCCTGACACTGGCGCTCGATGATGCCGCGGACCCGGCCGTCTGGTTCCACGGAGAGCGGCGGTCGATAACGGTGCGGCCGGGGGCCCGGATCGAGGCGGGGCCCAACGGCCACCCGGCCTTGATCTTCGATGACGCATCCTGGGCCGAGTTGCCCAGGATGTCGCTTGACTCAGACACCCCGTTTTCGATGGCGATGTGGATCTATCAGCCTGAGGACGAGGGTAATTTCGTTGTCGCGGGGCAGTATGACCAGGCAGACGGAGCCCGGGGCTGGGCCGTGACGATTGGGTCCCGCCAACTGACGTTCCGGATGACCGGCGACCGCGCGGCCCCCGGGGCGGGGGGGACGAGCGCCAGAATCGGCCCCATAAACACGAAGCGCATGCCGACGGGGGAGTGGACTCACATCGTGGTGACTCACGACGGCACCGGCGAGCGAGGCGGTCTCCATATCTATCAGAACGGCGCTCTCGTCGAAGAGCAGGGGAGCGAGTTCTTCGCGAAGGCGGAGGGCACCATCCTGACCGAGCAGCCGTTCTATCTGGGCCGCGGCGATGCCCTGGCGAGGGACGGCGCCGCGGAAGTACGGCACTTCGGTGGCGGCGGGATCGCCGACCTGCGCGTCTTCAATCGGGTGTTGACCGTCAACGAGGCGCGGGTCATCTCGAAGTGGCAGGTGCTGCAGGGTGCCCGCACGAAATCGCCAGAGGCGCTGAGTGCGGAGGAGCGGGACACGCTCCGTATGCGCTACCTGAGCGTCGGCGACGACGAATACCGTGGGCTGGTCGCTCGGAAACAGGCGATCGAGCGCGAATGGCGGGAGGTGCGCCGGCGGGGCAGCATCACGCATGTGATGCATGAGTCGCCGGACACCGTGCCGGAGGCCCAGGTCCTGAGTCGTGGGATGTATGACCAGCCGCTCGAACGTGTCCTAGCGGGCACCCCCGCGGCGCTACCGCCCATGGCCGAGTCCTTGCCCCGCAATCGCCTGGGGCTGGCTCGCTGGCTCGTCGATGACGAGAATCCGCTGACGAGTCGGGTGACGGTGAACCGGTTCTGGCAGCAGGTGTTTGGCACCGGGATCGTGGCCACGAGTGAGGACTTCGGCGCTCAGGGCGAGACGCCATCACATCCGGAGCTGCTGGACCATCTCGCGGTTGAGTTTCGCGAGTCCGGGTGGGATGTGAAGCAGTTCTTCCGCACCCTCGTGACGTCGGCCACCTACCGACAGGCGGCCTTCTTGACCCCGGCGAAACTGGAGATCGACCCCCAAAATCGACTACTCTCCCGCGGGCCGCGCTTCCGGATGGACGCGGAAATGGTCCGCGACTACGCGTTGGCCGCGAGCGGACTCCTGGTGCGGACGATTGGCGGCCCGAGTGTCAAGCCGTATCAACCGGACGGTGTCTGGTCGACGGTGGCGATGCCCCAAAGCAACACACGGCTCTACGAGCAGGATGCGGGGGAGAAACTGTACCGGCGCAGTCTCTATACGTTCTGGAAACGGTCGGCCCCACCAGCGTCGATGGACATTTTCAACGCACCGACCCGCGAACACTCGACGGTGCGGCGCGAGCGCACGAACACGCCACTGCAGGCCCTGGTCACGATGAACGACACGCAATTCGTCGAGGCGTCGCGACAGCTCGCGCAGCGGGCGATGCGCGAGGGCGGTGATGACTTCGACCGCCGTCTCGACTTCGTCACCACCAGACTGTTGGCGCGCCGTTTCACCGGACCCGAGCGTGCCGTCGCGAGACGGACGTTCGACCGGTTCGTCGATCTGTATCGGGGCGAGACGGATGATGCGCGCGACCTGCTCGGCGTGGGTGACTCGGCGTTCGATGCGGCGTTGCCGGTGACGGAGTCGGCGGCGTGGACGATGCTGGCGAGCCAGTTGTTCAATCTCGACGAAGTCCTGAACAAATAGCGACCGGGACACCGGGACGCAGCACGTCCGAGGTTCGGTAGGCGAGAGGACACGATGCACCCACTAAAGGACGCGATTCGCGCTGAGACGCGACGTCAATTCTTCGGCACGGCCGCCAAGGGCATCGGTGGCATCGCGCTGGCCAATCTGCTGTCCACTGATGGCTTCGCGTTGCCTCAGACGAACGACGTGGTCGGTGGGCTGCCGTCGCTGCCGCACTTCGCGCCAAAGGCGAAGCGATGCATCTACCTGCATATGATGGGCGCCCCGCCCCAGATGGACCTGCTCGATTACAAACCCAAGATGAAGGACTGGTACGACAAGGACCTGCCGGAGACGATCCGACAGGGCCAGCGTTTGACCACGATGACGTCGGGACAGTCGCGATTTCCGATCGCACCGTCGGTCTTTGACTTCGCCCAACACGGCCAGAGCGGCGCCTGGTTCTCGGAACTGCTTCCGCACACCGCGAGCATGGCCGACGATCTGGCCATCATCCGATCGATGCACACCGACGCCATCAATCACGAGCCGGGCATCACGTTCATTCAGACCGGTCAGCAGATTCCGGGTCGGCCGTGCATCGGGTCCTGGTTCGCCTATGGCCTGGGCAGCATGAACGAAAATCTGCCGACCTTTGTCGTCATGAACGCGGAACGAAGCCATCCGCGGGCCGGGGTACAGGCAATCTCCGCGAAGCTCTGGAGCGCCGGGTTTCTGTCGCCGGAATACGCCGGGGTGGGGCTGCGCACCGGGGCGGATCCCGTGCTGTATCTCAAAGACCCGCACGGCGTGTCGCCGGCGGTGCGTCGCCAGATGCTGGACGGTCTCGGCGACCTGAACCGGCTCCGTCACGAGCAGATCGGCGATCCAGAGACGCTCGCGCGCATCGAGCAGTACGAGATGGCCTTCAAGATGCAGTCATCCGTGCCCGAGATGGCCGATCTTTCGACCGAGCCCGACCGCACGTTCGAGCGGTGGGGTGAGGAAGCCAAGCAGCCCGGGAAGTTCCAGAACGCGGCGCTGATGGCGAGACGCCTCGTCGAGCGCGGTGTGCGGTTCGTCCAGATCTACCACCGAGGCTGGGACGTGCACTCGTTCGCGCCGCAAGTGCTCCCGGCGCAGGCGGCGGACGTTGACCGCGCGGCCTGGGCGCTCATCCAGGACCTGAAAGAGCGTGGCCTCTTTGATGAGACCTTGGTGATTTGGGGGGGCGAATTCGGCCGCACGATCTACTCGCAGGGTCGGCTCACCCCGACCGACTACGGTCGCGACCATCACCCTCGGTGCTTCAGTCTCTGGATGGCGGGAGGCGGAGTGAAGGGCGGCACGGTCTACGGGGAGACCGACGATTTTTCGTACAACATCGTCAAGGACCCGGTGCACATCCGAGATTTCCAGGCGACCATTCTCCACCTGTTCGGTATCGACCATGAGCGGTTCACCCACAACCACCGCGGCCTGGATGCTCGCCTCACCGGTGTCGAACCGGCCCGAGTCGTCCACGAGGTCCTCGCCTAGGTTTCCTGGCGAGGCGTCCGTCTGGCGGCGTTGCTTCGTCGGTCACATGCCGCCTGCATGCTCCCTCCTTGCGCCTTGCCAGACGAACGCCACGGGGCTGCGCCCCGGACCCCACGCGACGGCTACGCGGGGACCCCTGGGTGCCCCACTCCGCCGCCGCGGGGCGCGCATTATCGCGCGCGCGTGCCTGCGTCCGTCACACCGGGCGTGCGGTGGGAGCGGGCGTCTCGGTCCGGGAACCGTCGGAGACGAGCCGGGGTGCCGGCGGTGCCGCCGGCGAGGACTGTGCACGGGCGCGGAGTTTTAGCGCCGGGGCTGGGACCAACTCCGCGCTCGCTTTTCCCTTCGGTGTTCGGACCAGGCATCCGTTAGCCCGTGCCCAGCGCTTCGGGGGCCAAGGTGAGGAGGGTGGGGCTCGTCGACCGGTTCGCGGACCGAGATGCCCGCTCCCACCGCCCGACCGAACCGGCGCGCCTGACCAGCCCTCCACCCTTCGTCCTCGACGTGCGTAGAGGACCGCCGCGGTCGGAAGCCAGGCGACACGTTCTTCAGCAACCGGCTGCGATCAGGTGGTGCCGTGCCGGTTCAGCGTCCGAAACGGGAGATGCCCCACGACGTGGTGAAGCCGACGAGCGCAAGAGCGGAACCGCCAAGCACCTGTGCGAATGACGGGAGGACTTTGATCGTGCGGTAGTCTTCCGGGTCGACCGAGGCGAGCAGCTCGGCGGTGGTGAGCGCGACACCGCGAACAATGTCGCCGACCTGTGGCGGGACCGGTTCGTTGAACGGCCAGAGCCCGATGACGGCGCCGCACAGCAGGCCAAGGAGAAAGCCGAGCGTGGCGCGTTCATAGTTCGCCAGAAGCCTCCGCACGAGGTTACTCACCCCCACGACGCCAAGCCCGACCCCGATAGCCACTGGAATCAAGACGTGGAGCGTCTGCAGCGCGACCACCCAGTCGCCGGCACGGGCGCCATCGGCGGCCCCCGCCACCGCGTCGACGATCGCCCGATACTGGCCCAGGATCAGCAGGAGATACGCGCCCGAGACGCCCGGGAGGATCATGGCCGCTCCACCTGAGAAGCCGGCGACGGTCAGCATCGTATAGGCGGCCAGTCCCGGCGTGGTCTGGCTTCCGATACGTTCCGGGTCGGTCAATGCCAGCAGCGCCATCAAGAGGACGGCGACCGCTCCGCTCGTCATCACCGTGGTGTCGAGGGGCCGAAGCATCCGCCACAGCAGCGGCGCGCCTCCCAGCGTGAGACCGATGAAGAGGCAATACATCGCCCATTGATATCGGTCGAGCAAGTTGCCGATCACCCCCGCAAAGCCGCCGATGGCCACGCCGGCCGCGCCGACGACACAGGCCAGCATGAGCAGCACCTTGGGCCGAAACCGCAACGTCGAGACCTCCGCCACGGCGCCAATGAACTGTGGGTACACACCAACCGCGAGCAGCATGGTCCCGCCCGAGATGCCGGGGACCAGATTGGCGAGTCCCATGAACGCACCGCCAATGACGCTCCGGATGGCAATCGCGCCGCTACGAAACTGTGCGATATCCAGATGGGTATCGCCGGTGGTGGGTTGTGTCACGGCCGCGTATCAGAGTCCGTTGGGTGCCGATGGCTGCCGCCCTAGCAGCGCGTGGCGACCGCCCACGCAGAGCGGTGGGGCGGCGTGTAACCGCCCCACCGTCGCGCGCGCACCTTGTCCACTAGTTGGTCGCGAAGCAGTAGAAGAGTCCGGCCCCGCCTGTGGCCACGAGGTCGGCTTGTCCGCACCCTCGGCTCGGATGCGACGAGTTCCATGAGCCGTTGTTGCCGCCCTGCTTGTCCGAATGGCCCAGCTGCGCCGAGCCAGTACCGTTGCCCGTCCAGCTGTTGCACGTGTGGTCCATGCCATCCGTGTACGCGCGCCCGTTCGTGTGAGAGCCGGTCAGGATGTCGTGCTGATTCGGCGAGTCGCCGACACCGTTGACGCGGTCACCCTTCTCCGTCATGGATATCACTTTGCCCAGCGCGTTGCCCAACTGCGCCAGCTCGAGCGTGTCTCCATGGAGTGAAGCTACGTCCATGGCTACGCGGCGGCGCCCCCCGCTCGCATACCAGGGCCCGCTGCCAATCCGGTCCCGCGCGTTCACGGCGCTCGGTCCCTGCGTGCTGAGATAGGCCCGCCAAGTCGAATCGCCGCGGCCGGCCGCGGTAGCCAGCGTTTGACAGTGCGCGTCGGCGCCGGCCAGGCCGCCGAGATTGGCCCCGTCTCCCAGGCCGACACTGGTGACGAAGAACGACATCGGTTGCGGCGCCGCTTGCTGCGCGACCACCGCGTACGACGTGCCCGCCACCGCGACGGCGACGGCGATGACCAACGATGCTCCGTGCTTCTTGTTCAGCATGATGCTGTGACCTCCGCGTGCAGGATCTTTCCCATAGCCACACGAACATGCCATTGTCTGCGTGACCCTACTGGTATCGAACGCTGATTCTCTCACGGGCGGCCAGGCGGGGCGGGTTAGCAGTCCCGTCGAGGTGAACCGAGTCGACGGTCTGGCTAGCGAGCCCAACGATAGCAGCAGCGGTCCGCCGGGAACACGGCAGGTTCCACCGCCCTGAGAAACATGCCGCAGGTTCGGGAGAGTGGCGTGATCTCCCCGGCCGACGGACAGGCCACTTCTATCGATGTCCAGACTGAGGCCCGGGACCGCTCAGGTTCGGGCAAGAAGCCGCTTCGTCAGCTCGACATGTTTGGGCATGCCGATCGCGCTATACATCTCGATCGCTTCGTTGAGGAGCGTTCTGGCCTTCTCCATGTCGCCGGGCTGATTGCGGTCGAGGAGCATCCAGGCATACCAGCGACGCACCTCGGGCTGGGCGATTTTGTGCGGTAGCGTGTGCGCCTGTCGAAGGGCGGTCTCGAAGTGATCCTCGGCGTCCGTCCACTGCTGTCCGGCGCCGGCGGCCATGCCGGCCAGCATCTGCCAGAGTTGCAGGTTTCCGAACGCGATGATGTCGCCGATCTCGAGACCCTGACGCACGATAGGGTAGAGGCCGGCCACATCGTCTCGACGGTCCAGTATCGCAAAGCCTTCGACGAGGGCGGCGATTTGTATCCAGACGCCGATACGGTGCTCCGCGTCACCCGACGGCAGGTCGCTAGCGATCGTCTGCAGCTCGTCGAGGGCGCCAGGGGTCGACCGGTACGCCCGGGCCGTCATCAGAAGGGCTTGGACGCCGCCCTGGAGAACCCCGGGCGGTTCGCGTTGGATGGCCTCGCGCCAGGCGAGCTCGGCTTCGACCCATCGTCCGGCCCAGAAGAGCGTCGTCGCGAGCAGCCCGTAGCTAATGGAGATCCACCCCTCGTGCTGGAAGCGCTCGATGTCCGCCCGCATGCTGTGCTCGACGAGATCCAGGCGTCCGTCAATCATCGACCGACAGCCACTCTCGAGCATGGAGGCCAGGCATGCGACACCATCCTATCCGACGGCCGAGGACCAGCCGGATCCCCTCCGGGACGTCGAGGGCCTCGGCGTCCAGATCCGACCGCCACTGCCCGTCGTCGCCGAAGAGTCGACCTTCCTCGAAGAGGTGCTGGAACACCTCCTCGACGAAAAATGGATTGCCCTCGGTCTCGCGGTAGATGATGGCCGCCAGCTCGCGCGGGGGGGGCTGCCCGCCCAGCGCCGCGAGGATCTCGGTGACATCACCTTCGGGGAGTCGCTTGAGTGCCAGCTTGCGCGCCAGTCGCTGCCGCGTCAACGTCTCGAGCGTCTTGGGGAACGGGCGCGCGACGTCGAGGTCAACATCGCGATAGGTCCCGACGATGATCATCGGCATCTCGCCGAGATGCGGGGCGATGTGCTCGAGCAGGTGCAGGGTCGACTGATCGGCCCAGTGCAGATCATCGAGGAGCAGCACGTGGGGGGTGGTGTGCGCCCCTCGCTCGATGAACGCC